>Ga0194132_10000953_pt1 | contig 59252 bp, 71 predicted proteins | sample TA2KigOf80mmetaG_FD_148612 | JGI IMG/M metagenome (GOLD analysis project Ga0194132, IMG submission 148612) | Freshwater microbial communities from Lake Tanganyika, Tanzania - TA2015054 Kigoma Offshore 80m | ecosystem: Environmental > Aquatic > Freshwater > Lake | place: Tanzania: Lake... | reverse complement strand
GGGGACAACACGGAGATGACGGTGGAACTCATCGCTCCGATCGCGATGGACGAGGGTCTGCGGTTCGCGATCCGTGAGGGTGGCCGGACCGTGGGTGCGGGCCGGGTCACCAAGATCCTCAAGTGAGTTGACTCTCACCCGAGGGCGCTCACCCGGCTTCGGGTAACGTCCCGCAAGAGCGGCTGGGCTGTATTCGCTCAGGGGTTCCCGGTGCCACGGGCCGGTACCGGGAGCTCCTGGCGTTTGGCCGGTACGGTCCCTGTCGCACCAAGAGGGTGGGTGGCTCCGTCGGTCGTCGGCTGATCAGCAACGGGAGTTGTTCCAATGGTTCTGGCGGCTCTGACTCTCGCAGTGTTCGCAGCGTGGGTGGGCGGGTTCATCGCCATACGACTGCATCAGCCTCGAGTGATCGGGGAACTCGTCGCCGGTCTCCTGCTCGGTCCCACCCTCTTCGGTGCCGTGGCGCCCAAGGCGTTCGATGTGATCTTTCCGGCCGACGTCGTCGGGTCGCTCGCCGTTGTGGCCGAGTTGGGGCTGGTGTTCTTCGTCTTCCTCGTCGGGTTGGAGTTCGACCTGGATGAGCTCCGGGGCCAGGGTTCCCGGACCGCCGCAGTGAGCGTCGCCTCGATCATCGTCCCGTTCACCCTGGGGGTGCTGGTCGCTCCGTGGGTCCATGGACAGGTCGGAGAGCGATCGGACCTGCGGTCCTATGCGGTGTTCATCGGAGTGGCCATGGCGATCACGGCGTTTCCGGTTCTCGTCCGGATTCTCGACTCCCTCGGGTTGACCCACACCAGGATCGGGGCCCTGGTCGTGGCCTGCGCTGGGATCGGCGACGTGGTCGCCTGGATCCTGCTGGCGGTCGCAGTGGCCATGGCGACCGCTGGCAGTGCACTCGATGTGGTGCGGACAGTGGTGTTGACGGCGGTGTTCGCTGTGGTCGTCCTCACCGTCGTGCGACCGGTGCTCGCCCGATTCGAGCGCCCGGGCCTGCCGGTCATCGTCGTCGGAACGCTGCTTGCGGCATGGATCACCGAGCGCATCGGTGTCAGCGTGATCCTCGGAGCGTTCCTGTTCGGGCTGGTTGTTCCTCGCGGCCCCATCGCCGAGAGCGTCGATCGCGCGCTTCGGCCGGTCACGACGACGGTCCTGCTGCCGGTGTTCTTCGTGACGGTCGGACTCGCCACGCAGGTCGGTTCACTCGACACGGTTCAACTCTGGCTCGTTGCCGTCGTCGTGGTGGGTGTGGCTGCGGTTGGAAAGATCCTCGCCGGTGCGGGTGCGGCACGCGCCACCGGTGAATCCTTGGGTTCGGCGCTGGCGGTCGGTTCGCTGCTGAACGCCCGCGGGCTGACCGAGATCGTGATCCTGACCATCGGCCTCGAGGTCGCAGTGATCGGTCCGACGACGTTCACGATCATGGTGCTGATGGCCATCGTGACGACGGTCACCGCCGGCCCGCTCGTCCGGAGGTTCCTCGGTCTCGGCCCACCCGGTTCATCGGGCGACCGGAGCGGTTTGGTCACGCCGTCGGCCGACCGGTAGCGTTTGGAGCGCTTCGGTTGCACCAGCGGCCGATTCAGTTGGTGTTTGACAAGTCGATGACCCTCTCACCGGTCCCGAGTGCCCGAGCGGGCGTCTGAGAACAGGAGCCCCGTGGCTGCAGAGATGAAGATCCGTATCCGCCTGAAGGCCTACGACCACGAGGTCATCGACCAGTCCACTAAGAAGATCGTCGAGACCGTCACCCGAACCCAGGCCACGGTGAGGGGCCCGGTTCCGCTTCCCACCGAGAAGCACCGGTTCACCGTGATCCGCTCGCCGCACAAGGACAAGGACTCCCGCGAGCACTTCGAGATGCGGATCCACAAGCGGCTGATCGACATCGTCGACATCAAGCCCAACACCGTGGACTCCCTCCAGCGTCTCGATCTGCCGGCCGGGGTCGACATCGAGATCAAGACCGTCTGAGGCCGCTCGTCGCCCGCTGGCGCTCGAGGAACCGGACTGATACGGTCCCCCCGTCGCTGCGGGGTCTCCCTGCGGTTTCGGTCGTGGACATCGGAGTTCGCTCCGTTGCGTACGGACCGACGTGACAATCGACGTCCGTTCAGGCCGGAGGGTGCTGCCCGCCGGAACCGTTCGGCACAACCGAGCATTCGCTCCGCCGGGCCTGCCCGTGCGGAGCGTTCGCGTGAATGGAGGTTCAGTGAACCTCCGGAGGAAACGAGCCACCATGGCCAAGCGAGCGATCGTGGGCGAGAAGCTGGGCATGACCCAGGTCTGGGACGCATCCAACGTTGCGGTCCCGGTGACGGTGCTGCGTGTCGATGCCACCCGGGTGGTCCAACTCCGTACCCCCGAGCGTGACGGCTACAGCGCCCTGCAGGTCACCTACGGCCACAAGGATGCGGCCAAACTCACCAAGCCGCTCGCCGGTCACTACTCCTCCGCCGGTGTCCAACCCGGGAAGCGACTCCTCGAACTCCGCCTCGACGACGTCTCCGAGTACCAGGTCGGCCAGGAGATCCCCGCCGATGTGTTCGAGCCAGGCGACATCGTCGACGTGACCGCCATCAGCAAGGGCAAGGGCTTCGCTGGGCCGATGAAGCGTCACAACTTCAAGGGGCAGGGCGCATCGCACGGTGCCCACCGGGTCCACCGGATGCCCGGGTCGATCGGACAGTGCGCCACGCCGTCCCGAGTGTTCAAGGGTGTGCGGATGGCCGGCCGGATGGGCGGGACGCAGGTCACCACGTTGAACCTCGAGGTCGTCCGGGTCGATCCGGACCAGGGCGTGATCCTCATCAAGGGCGCCGTGCCCGGCCCCCGTGGTGGTGTCGTGATCGTCCGCAATGCGATCAAGGCGCCGACCCGAGCCGGAGGGGATTCCTGATGCCCACCGTTCCGTTGCGCAACCGGGCCGGAGCCGAGGTCGGCACCGTCGATCTCGCCGAGGAGGTCTTCGGGATCGAGCCGAATGTTCCCGTCATGCACCAGGTCGTGACCGCCCAGCTCGCCGGCCGACGTGCCGGCACCCAGTCGACCAAGACCCGGGCCGAGGTGGCCGGTGGCGGTGCCAAGCCGTTTCGCCAGAAGGGCACAGGCCGGGCCCGTCAGGGCTCGACCCGTTCCCCCCAGCATCGGGGCGGCGGTGTGGCGCTCGGCCCCAAGCCCCGCAGCTACGCCCAGCGAACCCCCAAGAAGATGGTCCGGCTGGCGTTGCGCTCGGCGTTGTCGGACCGGGCTGCCGAGGGTCGGGTGATCGTCGTGGAGGACTGGGACTTCCCGGCCCCCAAGACCAAGGACGCCGTGGCCTGTCTCGATGCGCTCGGTGTCGACGGCTCGGCGCTCGTGGTGGTCCCCTTCGATCACGAGGTGGCGCAACTGACGTTCCGCAACCTGCCGCACGTCCACGTGCTCACTCCCAACGAGCTCAACACCTACGACGTGCTGGTCCACGACGTCGTGGTCTTCAGTGCCGACACGCTCCCCGGCGGTGACGGGGCATCGGCTGCGGCCGCCCCGGCTGCCGATGAGCCTGCGGACGAGCCGGTCGAGGCCGCTGCCGATGAGCCTGCGGACGAGCCGGTCGAGGCCGCTGCCGATGAGCCTGCGGACGAGCCGGTCGAGGCCGCTGCCGATGAGCCTGCGGACGAGCCGGTCGAGGCCGCTGCCGATGAGGAAGGCGAGGCAACGTCGTGAGTGCAGCCCATCTACGCAAGGACCCGCGGAGCGTGATTCTCCGTCCGGTGGTCAGCGAGAAGTCCTACCGGCTGCTCGACTCCGGTGTCTACACCTTCGAAGTGGCCTCGGAAGCCTCCAAGCCAGAGATCCGCGACGCCGTGCAGGCCATCTGGCCCGGTGTGGTCGTTGCGAGCGTGAACACGATCAACCGCAAGGGCAAGCGCATGCGTAATCGGCGCAGCCTGACCTATGGGCAGCGGGCCAACACCAAGCGTGCCCTGGTGACGTTGTCATCCTCGGGCGCCCAGATCGACCTGTTCGAGGTGAAGTGACATGGGGATCCGCAAGCGCAAGCCCACCAGTCCCGGTCGCCGATTCCAGACGGTTTCTGACTTCGCAGAGATCACCCGGGAGCGACCCGAGAAGAGCCTGCTGGCCAAGAAGACCCGCACCGGCGGCCGGAACAGCTACGGCCGCAAGACCGCTCGCCATCGGGGCGGTGGCCACAAGCAGCAGTACCGCGTGATCGACTTCAAGCGGCGCAAGGACGGCGTCCCTGCGGTGGTCGCTGCCATCGAGTACGACCCCAACCGGACCTGCCGGATTGCGCTGCTGCACTACCTCGATGGCGAGAAGCGCTACATCCTCGCCCCCAAGGGGGTCACTGTCGGCGATCGTCTCCAGTCGGGTCAGGGCGCAGAGATTCGTCCCGGCAACGCCCTGGCGCTGCGCTACATCCCGGTGGGAACCGTCGTCCACAACGTCGAGTTCAAGCCGGGTGGCGGCGGCAAGATGGCCCGGTCCGCCGGTTCGAGCGTGCAGCTGGTCGCCAAGGAGGGCGACTACGCCACGCTGCGTCTCCCGTCCACGGAGATGCGTCGAATCCCGATCGACTGCCGGGCGACCGTCGGTGAGGTCGGCAATTCCGAACACGATCTCATCAAGATCGGCAAGGCCGGCCGGAACCGCTGGAAGGGCGTACGCCCCCAGACCCGCGGTGTCGCCATGAACCCCGTCGACCACCCGCACGGTGGCGGCGAGGGCAAGACCTCCGGTGGCCGCCATCCGGTCTCACCCTGGGGCAAGCCCGAGGGTCGTACTCGCAACAAGAAGCAGCCGTCGCAGCGGCTCATCGTCCGGCGCCGCCGCACGCGCGGCTCGCGCCGGTGAGGAGGGAGGCGTCATGCCCCGCAGCCTGAAGAAGGGTCCGTTCGTCGACGACCACCTGATCCGCAAGGTGGACCAGCTCAACGAGTCGGGCGCCAAGAGTGTCATCAAGACGTGGTCGCGCCGGTCGACGATCATCCCCGAGATGATCGGGCACACGATCGCCGTGCACGACGGCCGCAAGCACGTGCCGGTCTACGTGACCGAGTCCATGGTCGGCCACAAGCTCGGTGAGTTCGCACCGACTCGGACCTTCCGGTTCCACGCCGGCCAGGAGAAGGGCGCAAAGGGCCGCCGCTGATGTCGACCGCTACCCACTCCAAGACCAATGAACGCCCCGGAATCCGGGCCGTGCACCGTGGTGCCCGGGTCTCGGCGAGCAAGGTTCGTGAGGTCCTCGATCTCATCCGCAACAAGCCGGTCGGCGAGGCGCGAACCATCCTGCAGTTCACCGAGCGCGGCGCAGCGGCGCTTGTGATCAAGGTGCTCGACTCGGCGGTGGCCAACGCCGCCAACAACGACGACATCCCACCGGACGAGCTCTACGTGGCGGCCTGTTTCGCCGACGAGGGACCCACCATGAACCGCTGGCGGCCACGGGCCCGTGGTCGAGCCACCCGGATCCGCAAGCGCACTGCCCACATCACCGTGATCGTCGGTCGCTACACGCCCGCTGAGCTCGACGAGCGCCGGTCCCGCTCCGAGGCCCGTGGTCAGGTCACCACTGACGCTGCGGCCCAGCGGGCGCGCCGGGTGGCGCGTTCGAAGGCAGCAGCGAGTACCGAAAGCGCCGTTGACGAGGCCGCCGAGGGCATCGATGACGCTGCCGCTGAGGCCGGACTCGACGAGGCCGCAGCCGAGGAGATCAACGACGACACCGACGCCACCGATGCCGACGCTGGGACCGAGGCCGAGGACGACCTCGCCGCCACTGACGCCACGATCACCGAGGCCGATGCGTCCGAGAAGCTCGACGATGCAGCCACCGACGACGTCACCGACGACGCAGGGAAGGACGACTGATGGGGCAGAAGGTCAACCCGTACGGGTTCCGCCTGGGCGTGACCACCGACTGGAAGTCGCGTTGGTTTGCGTCCCGGGACAAGTACGTCGACTACCTCACCGAGGACTGGAAGATCCGTGACTACCTCATGGACAAACTCCCCAACGCCGCGATCAGTCGGGTGGAGGTCGAGCGCACCAGCGACCGTCTCCGGATCGACGTGTACACGGCCCGACCGGGGATCGTCATCGGCCGGCGCGGCGCTCAGGCCGATGAGCTCCGTACCGACCTCGCCAAGCTCACGGGCAACCCCAAGCTCCAGCTCAACATCAACGAGATCAAGCAGCCTGAGCTCGACGCTGCGCTGATCGCACAGGGTGTGGCCGACCAGCTCGCCAACCGGATCGCATTCCGGCGAGCCATGAAGCGTGCCGTGCAGAACGCCCAGAAGGCTGGGGCACTCGGGATCCGGGTCCAGTGCTCGGGTCGCCTCGGCGGCTCCGAGATGTCCCGCACCGAGTGGTATCGGGAGGGCCGCGTACCGCTCCACACGCTGCGGGCCGACATCGACTACGGCTTCCGGGAGGCCCGCACGGCCGCCGGTCGGATCGGTGTGAAGGTCTGGATCTACAAGGGCGACATCCTCCCCTACAAGAGCCCCAATGAGGACAAGATCGCCCGTGAGGCGGCCATGGCGGTCGGTGAGAGCGCAGCCCCGGAGCGACCCCGCGTGGTCTCGAGCAAGCCGACGGCATCGGTCGAGGCCACTGACGAGGGAGAGGCCGAGGTGAAGCCGCTCGTGGCCGAGGCGGACCCGGAATTCGAGCGACTCCTCGCCGAGGAGGAGGAGATCGAGCGTTCCACCCGTGATCACCACGAGACCCCGCACTTCCGGCCCGGGGACGGTGACTGACATGTTGATGCCGCGCAAGGTCAAGCACCGCAAGCAGCAGCGAGGTCGCCTCAAGGGGAACGCCAAGGGTGGCACGTCGGTGTCCCACGGCACCTACGGCATCCAGGCGCTCGAGCCCGGGTGGATCACCGCCCGCCAGATCGAGGCGGCTCGTATCGCCATGACCCGACACATCAAGCGTGGCGGCAAGGTCTGGATCAACATCTTTCCCGACAAGCCAGTCACCCAGAAGCCCGCCGAGACCCGCATGGGTTCCGGCAAGGGCAACCCGGAGCGATGGGTCGCCGTGGTCAAGCCCGGCCGAATCCTGTTCGAGTTGAGCTACCCCGACGACGAAATCGCTCGGGGTGCGCTCAACCGGGCCATCCAGAAGCTGCCGATCAAGGCCCGGATCATCACCCGTGAGGAGGACATCTGATGGCTTCGACCAACGTCAGCGACCTCGGTGATTCGCAACTGATCGACTTCCTGAACGACGAGCGCGACCGGCTGTTCAAGCTCCGGTTCCAACTCGCCACGGGCCAGCTCGAGAACACCACCCGCATCACCCAGACCAAGCGGGACATCGCCCGGGCGCTGACTGAGCTCCGGGCTCGTGAGATCGACGCCGCCGAGGCGGCGAGTGGAGGAGCGTCCTGATGAGTGACGACACGACGACTGAAGCCGCCGAGCCGGCGGCGCCGAGTGAGTCGGCGGCGCCGAGTGAGTCGGCGGCGCGCAACGCCCGCAAGGTCCGGGAGGGCACTGTGACCTCCACCAAGATGGAGCGCACTGCGGTGGTGACCATCACCGAGCGGGTCCGTCACCCGAAGTACTCCAAGACGGTCCAGCGCAACAAGAAGCTCTACGTCCATGACGAGACCAACGACCTGAACGTCGGTGATCGGGTTCGGATCGCCGAGACCCGGCCGTTGTCCAAGACCAAGCGTTGGCGCATCGTCGAGGTCCTGGAGCGTGCCCGATGATCCAGCAGGAGACCCGCCTGAAGGTGGCCGACAACTCCGGCGCCAAGGAGATCCTCGTGATCAAGGTGCTCGGTGGTTCCAAGCGCCGCTACGCATCGATCGGCGACATCGTCGTGGCGACCGTCAAGGACGCTCTGCCCGGTGCCGGCGTGAAGAAGGGCGACGTCGTCAAGTGCGTTGTCGTTCGCGTCAAGAAGGAGAAGCGTCGTCCGGACGGCAGCTACATCCGATTCGACGAGAACGCTGCGGTCCTCATCAACGACCAGAAGCAGCCCCGTGGCACCCGCATCTTCGGCCCGGTCGGCCGTGAACTGCGGGACAAGAAGTTCATGCGCATCGTCTCGCTCGCTCCGGAGGTGATCTGATGAAGATCCGCAAGGGTGACCGTGTCCGCGTGCTGAGCGGCAAGGACCGGGGGAAGGAGGGCGAGGTCATCTCCGTCCACCCCCGGACCAATCAGGTGACGGTGGAGGGAGTCAACGTGGCCAAGCGTCACCAGAAGCCCACCCGATCAATGCAGCAGGGCGGGATCATCGACAAGGTGATGCCGATCGACGCATCGAACGTGTCGCTCATCGACTCCACCGGACGCTCCACGAGGGTGGGTTACCGGGTCGATTCCGACGGCACCAAGGTCAGGGTGGCCCGTACCAGCGGAGGTGAGCTGTGACCACAGCGACCAGTCCTCGGCTCAAGGCTCGTTACAACGACGAACTCCGTTCGGCGCTGCAGCAGACCTTGGGACTGGGCAACATCATGCAGGTTCCTCGCCTCGAGAAGATCGTGATCAACGTCGGCGTCGGCAAGGCCGTGGAGAACAAGGGTCTGATCGACAAGGTCGTGGAGGACATCTCGATCATCAGCGGCCAGAAGCCGGTGGTGACCCGTGCCAAGAAGTCCGTCGCCGGATTCAAGGTCCGGGAGGGCAATGCGATCGGTGTCAAGGTGACACTTCGCGGCGACCGGATGTGGGAGTTCTTCGATCGTCTCGTCACCCTGGCGATCCCTCGGATCCGTGACTTCCGAGGCCTGTCGCCGAAGAGCTTCGACGGCCACGGCAACTACACGTTCGGGGTCACCGAGCAGCTCATCTTCCCCGAGATCGATTACGACAAGGTCGACAACGCCCGCGGCATGGACATCACGATCGTGACCACCGCCCAGACCGACGCCGAGGGTCGAGCCCTGCTCGACTCCTTCGGTTTCCCGTTCCGACGCGAAGGACAGCAGTGACATGGCAACTCAGGCTCTGAAGCAGAAGCAGCAGCGCAAGCCGAAGTACAAGGTGCGCGCCTACACCCGTTGTCGCCGGTGCGGCCGACCTCGCTCGGTCTACCGCAAATTCGGTCTCTGTCGAGTCTGCCTGCGTGAGCTCGCCCACGCCGGCGAGATCCCGGGCGTGACCAAGGCGAGTTGGTGAGGGGAGGACTGACACCATGACGATGACTGACCCGGTCGCAGACATGCTGACCCGAATCCGCAACGCCAACACCGCCATGCACGATGACGTCCGAATGCCGTCGTCCAAGATCAAGGAGGCGCTCGCTGAACTCCTCAAGAGCGAGGGCTACATCGGTGGGTTCGAGGTGGCCGACAACCCCAACGGTCCGGGCCGCCTGTTGAACATCGACATGAAGTACTCGCCCGAGCGCAAGCGGGTGATCTCGGGTCTGCGTCGCGTCTCCAAGCCCGGACTCCGGGTGTACCGCAAGTACAACGAGGTCGAGCGGGTGCTCGGCGGCCTCGGTATCGCCGTCCTGTCCACGAGCAAGGGGCTCATGACCGACCGTGAGGCCCGCAAGCAGCGGGTCGGCGGTGAGGTCCTGTGTCACGTCTGGTGAGGTCCTGATGTCTCGAATCGGCAAGGCTCCCATCACCGTTCCCGCCGGAGTGACCGTGACGGTCACCCCGGAGCAGATCGTGGTCTCCGGTCCCAAGGGGGAACTCTCCCAGTCGCTGCCGCCGGCGGTTCTCATCACCCAGGACGGTGACGTGCTCACCGTCGGCCGGATCGACGACGCCAAGTCCAGCCGGGCGCTGCACGGTCTGATCCGCTCGCTCGTTCAGAACATGGTCACCGGCGTGACCTCGGGGTTCCAGAAGAACCTCGAGATCGTCGGCGTGGGGTTCCGCGCCGCGGCAAAGGGGAAGAACACCCTCGAGCTGTCGCTCGGGTTCTCCCACCCGGTGACGGTGGAGGCTCCCGACGGCATTGAGTTCGTCGTTCCCCAGCCGACGCTGATCGAGGTCCACGGCATCGACAAGCAACTCGTCGGTGAGGTGGCTGCCAACATCCGCAAGTGGCGCAAGCCCGAGCCCTACAAGGGCAAGGGGATCCGCTACTCCGACGAGCACGTTCGCCGCAAGGCCGGCAAGGCCGGCAAATGATCTGTCAGGTGGTACAGCGATGAGCGACGCAGCAAAGGCCAAGCGCGACAGCCGTATCCGGCGCCACGCCCGAGTGCGCAAGCAGGTCCGCGGGACCGCCGCCCGGCCTCGACTCGCCGTGTTCCGGTCGAATCGGCATCTCGTGGCACAGGTGATCGACGACTTGAACGGCCAGACGTTGGTCGCTGCGAGCACGCACGAGCCCAGTCTGCGGGGCGGTCCCACCGCTAACGTCGACGCTGCGGGTCAGGTGGGCACGCTCGTGGCCGAACGGGCCAAGGCCGCCGGGATCGACAGGGTGGTCTTCGACCGCGGCGGGTTCCGCTACCACGGTCGGATTGCCGCCGTTGCTGATGCGGCTCGCGCCGCAGGACTGGAGTTCTGATGGGCATCAACGAATCGGACCTGCAACTCAGAGAGTCGCGGGTCATCAACATCAACCGTGTCGCCAAGGTCGTCAAGGGTGGTCGGCGGTTCTCCTTCACTGCGCTCGTGGTGATCGGTGACGGTGCCGGCCGGGTCGGCTTGGGATACGGCAAGGCCAAGGAGGTGCCCCTCGCCATCCAGAAGGGCACCGAGGAGGCTCGTCGCAACCTGTTTTCGGTGCCGCTCGCCGGTGGCACGATCGTCCACCAGGTGATCGGTGTGGTCGGAGCCGGTCGGGTGCTGCTCAAGCCTGCTGCTCCCGGTACCGGGGTGATCGCCGGCGGTGCCGCCCGAGCCATCCTCGAGGAGGCCGGTATTCGTGACGTCCTGTGCAAGTCGCTCGGGTCCTCCAATTACATCAACGTGGCCAAGGCGACCGTCGCCGGGCTCCAGGCGCTCCGCCGTCCCGACGAGATCGCTCGCCTCCGCGGCCTCCCGGCTGATGAATTCGTGCCGGCCGGTCTGCTCCGGGCCTACGAGGAGTCCGAGCGTGGCCCGGCCCCCGAGCCGTTCGAGGTGCCGTGATGAGCAGCATCAAGGTGACGCAGGTGCGGTCGTCGATCGGGACCAAGCCGAAGCAGCGGGGGACCCTGCGTGCGCTCGGGTTGGGTCGGATCGGCAAGACCCACACGCTTCCCGACACTCCAGACGTCCGAGGTCAACTCGCTCGGGTGCCGCACCTCGTCGAGTTCGTCGTCGTCGACGGCACTGCAGAAGGAACCGAGACACCATGAAGATCCACGATCTGAAGCCTGCCGAGGGCTCCAACCGGCGACGCAAGCGGGTCGGCCGGGGCATCGCCGGCAAGGGCGGCAAGACCGCAGGCCGCGGCACCAAGGGCCAGAAGGCTCGTGACACCATCCCTGCCAGCTTCGAAGGCGGTCAGCTCCCGCTCAGCATGCGGGTCCCCAAGAAGCGTGGGTTCAACAACCCGTTCCGGGTCGAGTACCAGGCCGTCAACCTCGACACGATCGAGTCCTCCGGTCTCGACGAGATCACCCCGGAGACGCTCCGGGCGGCCGGTCTGGTATCCAAGGGCGCACTCATCAAGGTGCTCGGTCGTGGTGAGCTCACCCGGTCCGTCACCGTCCGGGTCCACGCCGCCTCGGCGTCGGCCGAGGCCGCCATCACCGGGGCGGGCGGGACGCTCGAGCGTCTGCCCCTCCCGTTCAAGGTCCGCCCTGCCTTCTCCGGTAGCGCACACACCAACCGCTGAGGGCCAACCGGGCCCGCCGTCGTCGGACCCGCTGGGATCGGCTACCTTGACCGGGCGTTGCGGGTGCACACGGGTGGGCCCGCTCGGTACATCGGGAATCGTCAGGCAGAATCGCTAGACAGAGCGGCCGGGCCGGCCGTCGAGTCAGGGAGCATCAGTGTCTCGAATCGGGAACATCGTCAAGATCCCCGACCTGCGCAACAAGGTCCTCTTCACCGTGTTCATGCTGGTGCTGTACCGGCTCGGTTCGTACCTGCCCGTCCCCGGTGTCGACCTGAACGCGGTCACGGCGATCGAGGAACAGGCCCGAGAGGGCGGCGTGCTGGCATTTCTCCAGTTGTTCTCCGGCGGCGGGCTCACGCGATTCAGCCTGTTCGCGCTCGGGATCATGCCGTACATCACGGCGTCGATCATCATGCAGATCCTCACCGTGGTGATCCCCAAGCTGCAGGAGTGGCAGCAGCAGGGGGCGGTCGGTCAGCGCAAGACCACCCAGTGGACCCGGTACCTGACGATCGGCATCTCGGTGCTCCAGTCGACCGGTCTGGTGTTCCTGTTCCACAACGGCGGTGGTGGCCTCACCGGTGGGCAGTCCAACCTCGACCTCGTGCCCAACTTCAGCCCGCAGACCGTGATGCTGATCGTGCTCACGTTCACCGCCGGATCGGCGCTGTTGATGTGGATGGGTGAGCTGATCACCAACCGCGGCATCGGCAACGGCATGTCGCTCATCATCTTCTGCTCGGTCGTCTCGACCCTGCCCGGAGCGTTCTCGGCGGTGTACGCCGCTGAGAACGGCACGATCAAGCTGATCGTGTTCAGCGCCTTCTGCCTGGTGCTGCTGGTGTTCATCGTGTTCGTCGAACAGGGCCAGCGCCGGATCCCGGTCCAGTTCGCCAAGCGGGTCGTCGGCCGCCGAATGTACGCCGGCCAGAGCACCTACATCCCGCTCAAGGTCAACCAGGCCGGTGTGGTCCCGATCATCTTCGCCAGCGCCGTGATCAACCTGCCGGTGCTGTTGTCACAGGTGCTCCCCGCCGACGGATGGGGGGCGACGGTGTCTGGGTGGATCAACGACAATCTGGCAAACACCCTCAACCCCTTCTACCTCTTCGTGCTCGGACTCCTGATCGTGGGGTTCACGTACTTCTACACGGCGATCGCGTTCGATCCCGTCCAACAGGCGGACAACCTCCGCAAGCAGGGCGGGTTCATCCCCGGTATCCGTCCGGGACCGCAGACCGAGAGCTACCTGGCCAAGGTCCTCAATCGGATCACGCTCCCAGGCGCCATCTTCATCGCCATCCTGGCGATCAGCCCGACGTTGCTCATCCAGGCGCTGCTCGGACCCAGCGCCAGTTCGGTGGCCTACTCCATGGGCGGCACCTCGCTCCTGATCGCAGTCGGCGTCGCGCTCGAGACCATGAAGCAGGTCGACAGCCAGCTGATGATGCGCAACTACGAAGGATTCCTGTCGACGTCGTCCAAGTAGCGCCGCATCGGGCCCGGCCCGTGTGGACCACTTGTGCGATCCGCCCCAAATCTGTTGGGATGACGTGATGGCTGCGCCGCTCAGGATCCTCGTGTTCGGCAAGCAGGGTTCCGGCAAGGGGACGTTGGCGACCCGGCTGCATGCCCGACTCCTTCTCCCGCACATCTCGACCGGCGACATGCTCCGGGCGGCCGCAGCGTCCGGATCGGAGTTCGGTCAGCGGGTCGCTGCGATCATGGACGCTGGCGAGTTGGTCTCCGATGAGGTCATGGAGGGCGTCGTCGAGGAACGCCTCAACGCTCCCGATGCGGCGGATGGATTCATCCTCGACGGCTACCCGCGGACGCCCGGACAGGCGGCGTTCCTCGACGAGCTTCTTCTTCCCGATGGAATCAGCATCGCCATCGAACTCCAGGTCGCCGACGACGTCGTGCGGGGCCGGATCGTCAACCGTCGGGTCTGCACGTCCTGTGGTGCCATCTATGCCGCCGGCCGGGACGAGTCCGCCGAGACCGGGGTGTGCGCAGCGTGCGGGGGGACGGTGATCCAGCGTGATGACGACACCGAGGAAGCCGTCGGTGCCCGGCTGGCCACCTACGCCCAACTCACCGAACCGCTGCTCGAGTACTACGAGGATCGTGGACTCCTCGAACGCATCTCGGGCGAGGGAGACCCGGAGGCCATTGCAGACGGTGCCGTGGCCCTGATCGAGGCCCGCCGGGGCTGATCGAGGTCCACTGGCGGGAGTCGGGGCCCCGCCTTTGCTCGCGGGGCCGGTCTCCCCTAAGATCGTAGGCCGTTCCGCGGAATTTCTGCGGGGCGACTCCCCCCGGGGCCATTCAGGAGGTTGTGCGCTGCCCAAGCCCAAGGAAGACGCCATCGTGCTCGAGGGAACGGTTGTCGAGCCACTCCCCAACGCCATGTTCCGGGTGGAACTCGAGAACGGGCACGTGGTCCTGGCGCACATCTCCGGAAAGATGCGGATGCACTACATCCGCATTCTCCCCGGGGACAAGGTGCAGGTGGAGCTCACCCCCTACGACCTGACCCGAGGTCGCATCACCTACCGATACAAGTGACCGAGGTCCGTTGTGGCCGAGGAACATGACCGAGACGGTCAGAGGACGACATGAAGGTTCGACCGAGCGTGAAGCGCATCTGTGAGAAGTGCCGGGTGATCCGGCGTCACGGTCGCGTCATGGTGATCTGCGAGAACCCCCGACACAAGCAACGGCAGGGCTGAGGTAACCCATGGCACGCATCTCCGGTGTCGACATCCCACGCGAGAAGGTTCTCGGGGTGTCGCTCACGTACATCTACGGAATCGGCCCGTCGACGGCGGCGGACATCTGCACCGCCACCGACATCGACCCGTCGACCCGGGTCCGTGATCTCACCGACGGCGACGTGACCCAGATCCGGGCCTACATCGAGGAGCACTACCAGGTCGAGGGCGATCTGCGTCGTGAGGTCAGCCAGAACATCAAGCGGAAGATGGAGATCGGTTGCTACCAGGGCCTCCGTCACCGTCGTGGTCTGCCGGTGCGCGGCCAGCGGACCCACACCAACGCCCGCACCCGCAAGGGCCCCAAGAAGACCGTCGCTGGAAAGAAGAAGGTTCGCAAGTGAAGGTGCAGCACTGATGGCCAAGACCCCGCCGGGCGGCCGCCGCCCCAAGAAGCGCGAGCGCAAGAACGTCACCCACGGTGTCGTTCACATCAAGAGCTCGTTCAACAACACGATCGTCAGCATCACCGACCTCCAGGGCAACGTCCTGTCGTGGGCCTCGGCCGGCAACGCCGGGTTCAAGGGATCACGGAAGTCCACACCGTTCGCCGCCCAGCTCGCCGCTGAGCAGGCCGCCCGCCGGGCCATGGAGCACGGTGTGCGCAAGGTCGACGTCGTGGTGAAGGGCCCCGGCTCCGGTCGGGAGACCGCCATCCGCTCCATCCAGAATGTCGGGATCGAGGTCACCGGGATCAAGGACGTCACCCCGGTCCCGCACAACGGTTGTCGTCCCCCGAAGCGCCGGAGGCTCTGACATGGCTCGCTACACCGGACCGAAGGCGCGTGTCTCCCGTCGTCTCGGCACCAACATCTGGGGGACCAACGGCGAGAACATCGCCATGGAGAAGCGGCCGTACCCCCCCGGAGAACATGGCCGGACCCGCCGCCGCGGCAACGTCAGCGAGTACCTGCTGCAACTCCAGGAGAAGCAGAAGGCCCGCTTCACCTACGGGATCAACGAGAAGCAGTTCCGCACCCTCTACGCCGAGGCCTCCCGCCGTCCGGGCGTGACCGGCGAGAACCTGCTCCGGTTGTGCGAGCAGCGACTCGACAACGTGGTCTACCGGGCCGGTTGGGCTGCCACCCGTCCGCAGGCCCGTCAGTTCGTCAGCCACGGACACCTGATCGTCAACGGCCGTCGGGTGAACGTTCCCAGCTACCGGGTTCGTCAGGGTGACGTGATCCGCCTGAGCGACAAGGGCCGCAAGCTCACCGTCGTCGAGTGGAACATGGACGCCCTCGGCCGTCGGCCGGCGCCGTGGCTCGATGCCTCCGACGGCGGACAAGAGGTCACCATCCGGGAACTGCCCCGCCGGGAGCACATCGACGTCCCCGTCCGTGAGCAGCTCATCGTCGAGCTCTACTCCAAGTGAGCCCAAGCACCTAGATCCAGTTCTCTTCGCCTGCCGATTCCCAACCACCACGGTCGGCGAAGCACCGAGTCCCTGCCCACCCTCCCGAGTTCCGAGGTACGCAACACATGCTGGTCATTCAGCGACCCACCGTTGAGGCTGTCGACGAGGAAGAGGCGAACACGCAACGCTTCGCCGTCGGCCCACTCGAGCCCGGCTTCGGCCACACGCTCGGCAACTCCCTCCGACGGACGCTCCTGTCGGCGATACCGGGGGCGGCCATCACCGAGGTGCGCTTCGACTCGGCGCTGCACGAGTTCGACACCATTCCCGGCGTGACCGAGGACGTCACCGACATCATCTTGAACCTGAAGGACATCGTGGTGACGTCGGAGTCCGAGGAGCCCATCACGGTGCGTCTCGACGTGTCCGGGCCCGCCGATGTGACCGCCGGAGACATCTCGGGCAACTCCGACGTCGAGATCCTCAACCCGACGCAGCACATCGCCACCCTCAACGGCTCGGGGCGTCTCGCCGTCGATCTGACGATCGCTCGGGGAAAGGGGTACACCTCGGCGGTCGGGCGGTCGGCGTCCACCATCGGCGTGATCCCGGTCGACGCCATCTTCTCCCCGGTGCGCCGGGCCACGTTCACCGTCGAGCCGACGCGTGTGGAGCAGGCGACGGAGTACGACCGCCTCGTGCTCGACATCGAGACCGACGGATCGCTCTCACCTCGGGACGCCCTCGCCTCCGCCGGCGGGACCCTGCGCGCGCTCGTCGAACTCGTCGAGCACCTGAGCGACGAGCCCAAGGGCCTCGAGGTCGGACCCGAGCCGGCGGTGGTCGCCTCGACTCCGGACCTCGACCTGACGATCGAGGATCTCGACCTCTCCGAGCGGCCCCGCAACTGCCTCCGCCGGGCGCAAGTCAACACGGTCGGCGAGTTGCTCGGAAAGAGCGAGGACGATCTGCTCGCCATCACCAACTTCGGTCAGAAGTCGCTCGACGAGGTGCTCGAGAAGCTGAACGACCGTGGCCTGAAGCTCCGCAGCGCCTGAGCGCCACGACGAGTAGGACTGGAGAGAGACCATGCCGGCAACCCCCAAGCGTGGGCGCCGCTTCGGCGGCGGGAGCAAGCATCAGCGGCAACTCATGGCCAACCTGGTGGCGTCGCTGATCGCATCGCCCGAGGGCATCGTGACCACCGAGGCGAAGGCCAAGGCCGTTCGCCCGATCGCTGAAAAGGTGATCACCAAGGCCAGGAAGGGTGGACTGCACAACCACCGCCAGATCCTGGCGTACCTCGGTGACGAGGAGATCGCTGCGATCCTGATGGACGTTGTCGGACCCCGTTACGCCGACCGTCCGGGCGGGTACACCCGGATCCTGAAGCTCGGGCCACGCCACGGCGACAACGCCCCGATGGCCAAGTTGGAGTTGGTCTGAGCCACGGCTCCGGCTGCTGTCGTCACTGGATCGAACCGCCCGTTCGGGGCGGTTCGTTCGCGTCCGGACCCATGTGCGGCGGTGGACCTCGGTGAGCGGCGTCTCGCCGGACACGGCGTCCTCTGGTCTGGTGCTCGTGGTCTCCTACGACGGCACCGACTTCCACGGCTTTGCCGAGAACGTCGGCGTTCGCACCGTCGGCGGAGTGCTGCGGTCGGCTGTCCAGGCGGTCCTCGGCCGTCCGGTCGAGATCACCTGTGCCGGTCGGACGGATGCGGGCGTGCACGCCGCCGGCCAGGTGGTGAGCGTCAGATGGGATGAACTCACGGGATCCGGTTCGGGGCTGGCCGGCTCCGGCCCGGTCGACACGGAGCGGCTGAGGAAATCACTGATCTCGATGTTGGGACCCGAGGTCGTCGTCCGGTCGGTGGCCGTGCCGCCGGAAGGCTTCGACGCTCGATTCTCCGCCATCGGCCGGACCTACCGCTACGTGCTGTGGAACCACGCCGATCCCGATCCGTTCGAGGCACGGACGGCCTGGTGGGTTCCCGAGCCGCTCGACGTCGAGGCCATGCAGGCCGCCGGGGACTCGCTCGTGGGCGAACACGACTTCACCACGTTCTGCCGGCGACCCAAGGGCGAGGTGGAGGTCTCGCTCATCCGGCGCGTCGAGTACGTGCGTTGGATTCGGCCCGACTGGATGTCGAACCATCCCGACTACGAACCCGGCGCCGACGGCGCCGATCAAATCCCGTCGAGACGGTTGATCATGGAGATCTCCGCCAGTGCATTCTGTCACCAGATGGTCCGCAGCATCGTCGGTCTGCTCGTCGAGGTCGGACGCGGTCGACGGACGGTCGACGATGTGGCAAACGCCCTGCGGTCACGGGACCGCTCGCACCTGCCGACGCTGGCCCCGCCGAGTGGACTCACCCTCTGGAGGGTCCACTACGCATGATCGCCCGACTCGGGGTCTCGCCGGGTTGTCCTGGTGGGCTTGATGCTGGTTCGGGGCGACCGGTAGCCTCTCCCCTCGGCTCGGTGGGCGATCCCGGCGAGTCAGAGCACCATCATCGGGCATCTCCGCAGCGGAGCCTCGCCCGGTCCCAGACGAGAGAGTGATCATCGTGCCCACGTACTCCCCGAGTGCCAACGACATCGAGAGGTCCTGGTACGTCGTCGACGCCGAGGGCCTCACGCTCGGTCGGATGGCCACCGAGGTCGCCCGCATCCTCCGGGGCAAGCACAAGGCGACGTTCACGCCACACCTCGACACCGGTGACCACGTGATCATCGTGAACGCCGACAAGGTCGTCCTCACCTCCAACAAGGCCGAGGCCAAGCGGGTCTTCACCCACAGCGGCTACCCGGGTGGCATCAAGTCCGAGACGTATGCCGATCTGCTCGGCCGCAAGCCGGCCGACGCAGTCCGACGTTCGGTTCGTGGGATGCTCCCCAAGAACCGACTCGGCCGGCAGATGCTGCGCAAGCTCAAGGTCTATGCCGGCCCCGACCACCCACACGCCTCCCAGCGTCCCGAGCCGCTCGTGCTCGATGCTGCCCGAGCACGTACGTGACGGAGATCTGAACCATGTCCTCGCCCCTCGTCCAGTCCACCGGTCGTCGCAAGCGCGCTGTCGCCCGTGTCCGGATCCGGATCGGTTCCGGCAACATCACCGTCAACGGGCGGGGTGTGGACGACTACTTCCCCAACGCCACCCACCGGATGATCCTGAGCGAACCGCTCCGACTCACCGAGACGGGTGAGCAGTACGACGTCGATGTCACCATCCACGGAGGCGGCGTCGCCGGCCAGGCCGGCGCAGTCCGTCTCGGCATCGCCCGAGGCTTGATCGATCTCAATCCGGACCTGCGTCCGGCGCTGAAGCAGGCCGGCTTCCTGACCCGCGACGCACGGGAGAAGGAGTCCAAGAAGTACGGCCTGAAGAAGGCCCGCAAGGCTCCGCAGTACTCGAAGCGCTGAGCGCGCTCGGACAACCCGACCCGGTCGTGCCCACGCCTGAGGTCCGCTTCGGCACCGATGGGGTGCGGGGCGAGGCCAACGACTCACTCACCGCAGAAGTGGCGCTCGCCGTCGGTCGTGCCGCCGCCCGCCTCTCGAGTGGATCGGTACTGATCGGTCGGGACACCCGCCGGTCCGGTCCCATGTTGGAGTCCGCCGTGGCGGCCGGCGTCTGCGCCGAGGGCTCCGACGCTGTGCTGCTCGGAGTGGTCCCCACGCCGGCTGTGGCGGTCGCCTCCGCTGCGCTCGACACCGTCGGCCTGGTCATCTCGGCATCGCACAACCCGTTCGCCGACAACGGGCTCAAGCTCTTCGCCGCTGGTGGCCGCAAGCTCAGCGACGACGAGCAGGCGGCGGTGGAGGCGTCGATCGCCGACGTACTCGTGGCCGGTGGTCTCCCCGGCCCTACCGGGGCCGGCGTCGGTGAGGTCCGCACCGACCCGCTGGCGTTCGACCGCTACGCCGACGCCGTGACCGCCGCCCTCGCCGATCGGCGTCTCGATGGCCTGCGTCTCGTGGTCGACTGCGCCCACGGCGCCAACAGTGAGGTGGCGCCGACGGTATTCGCTCGCCTCGGCGCCGACATCACCGTCGTCGCCGCAGAACCCGACGGCACCAACATCAACGACGGAGTCGGTTCGACGCACCCCGAGACACTCGCCGCAGCGGTCGTCGAGGCCGGGGCCGATCTCGGCGTGGCGTTCGATGGTGACGCCGATCGACTACTCGCTGTCGACGGCGCCGGCCGTCTCGTCGACGGGGACCAGCTCATGGCGTTGTTCGCCGCTGACCTCTCCGAGCGAGGCGCCCTCCGCAACAACACCGTCGTGGTCACGGTGATGTCCAACCTCGGGTTCCACCACGCCATGCGCCGTGCGGAGATCGACGTCGTCACGACCGCCGTCGGCGACCGCTACGTACTCGAGGCCATGAACGCCGGCGGGTTCTCACTCGGAGGTGAGCAGTCGGGTCACCTGATCTTCTCCGACCACGCCACCACGGGCGACGGCCTGCTCAGCGCAGTGTTGCTGTGCGACCTGGTGCTCCGTTCGGGGCAGCCCCTCACGGAGCTCGCCGACGCATCCATGACCCGCTTCCCGCAGGTCCTGCGCAACGTCCGGATCGAGCGCAGTGCCGCCGACGTCGTGGAGGCGGTCGCTCCGTCCGTGGCGGCGGCCACGGCGCAACTCGGCGACAGCGGTCGGGTGCTGCTGCGGCCGTCGGGAACCGAGCCGCTCGTCCGGGTGATGGTCGAGGCACCGAGCTCCGCAGAGGCCGAGGCGGTTGCTGCGACGCTGGTCGCTGCGGTGGAAGCTGCCCGCTGAGGCCGGGGCCGCTCGAGGACTGACATCGCCGGGGCCGTGTCCGGCGCAGCTGCCACCGCAGCGCCCGCTGGTTCCGCACCCCCCGACGCCTCGGGGGCCACTACGTCCGCTCCGGCTCGCACACCCGTACAATCGAGTGGGCTCGTTCATACAGAGCACCCGTGGAGGTCGTGTCGTCAATGTGCGGAATCATCGCAGTGGTCCGGCGTCGTGCCACCCGCGGGCCGGTAGACCTCGGTGCTGTGGCGCAGCGACTCGAATCGGTCGCAGCCGTGCTCGCACCCGGTCAGGGTGACCGTCTGCAGCGGCTGCGCTCCGCCGCCGAGCCGCTCGCCGCCGCCGACGCCGAGTTGCGGAGCGTCCCCGGGCTGCTGGCGCTGCTCGACGATCCGAGCGCCCGGGCGCGCATCGGCGGGCTCATCGAATCCTTGAGCGCCGCAGCGATGGTGATCGAGGCCGAGCTCGATGATCCGCACGTCGACCTTGCGGCCGCCGAACTCGAGTCGACCAACGCCGCCCTGATCGACTGCAAGGACGCGCTGTGGGCGATCCAACGGGATCGCCTCCGCGCTGCATCAGGAGTGGAACTCCTCGCCGAGGACCTTCCCGGTCCCGATGGTGTGGCCGTGCTGATGAGCCTGCACCAGGCGCTCTCGTCGCTCGACCGGCTCGAGGTCCGCGGTCGCGACTCCGCCGGTCTGGAGGTCCAGCTCTGGAACCACGGCCTCGACCCGTCGGACCCATCCGTCGTGGCGACGCTCGCGGAACGGGCGTCTCCGGCATTCACGTCGGGCTCGGTTCGCTTCGACGGCGACGTGCTCGTCGTCGTGCACAAGGCTGCGGCTGAGATCGGTGAGCTCGGGGACAACACTGCATCGCTGCGTTCGGGAATCCGCCACGATGCGCTGCTGCAACGGGCACTCGCTCACGACGGCGTGGAGGGCGTCGTGCTGGGCCACACCCGCTGGGCCTCGATCGGCATCATCTCCGAACCCAATGCCCACCCGCAGTGCTCCGATGAGGTGGATTCCTCACCGGGCCCGCTCGTGACCGCAGTCCTCAACGGTGACGTCGACAACCACGCCGATCTGGTGGCGTCCGACGGCCTCCGTCTGCAGCCGGAGATCACCACCGACGCCAAGGTCATTCCGACGCTCACCCGGCGGGGTCTCGTCGAGGGACGCTCGGTGTCGGAGGCGTTCCGTGAGACCGTCGTTCGACTCGAGGGATCCGTGGCCATCGCCGCCACGGCGGCCTCGGCGCCGGACCGGATCCTGCTGGCGCTGCGCGGCAGCGGGCAGGCGCTCTACGTCGGCGTTGCCGAGGATGCGTTCATCGTCGCCTCGGAGCCCTACGGCGTGGTCGAGGAGACCACCGAGTTCCTGCGCATGGACGGGGAGACCCCCGCTGACCCCGACAACCCCACCGGCAGCCGTGGTCAGATCGTCGAGTTGCGGGTCGACGGCGCCGGATCGCTCGACGGGATCAGCCGGTGGTCCTACGACGGCAGCGAACTGCCCGTCGGCTCCGACGACCTCGCCGTGGCGCAGATCACGACCCGCGACATCGACCGGGGTTCGGCTCCTCACTTCCTGCTCAAGGAGATCGGCGACTCGCCGTCGTCGTTCCGCAAGACCCTGCGCGGCAAGCTCTTCGAGGTCGACGGTGCCTACCGGGTCGTGCTCGGAACCGAGACGTTGCGCTCGGACATCGCCGAACGGCTGGCATCGGGCAGCATCGACCGCATCCTCGTCATCGGGCAGGGAACAGCAGCGATCGCCGGACAGAGCCTCGCTCTGCATCTGAGCGAGTTGCTCGCCGCAACGCCGGTGGCGGTCGAGGCTCTCCCGGCCACCGAGTTGTCCGGGTTCCGGATGCGCAGCGACATGTCCGACACACTCGTCGTGGCGATCAGTCAGTCCGGCACGACCACGGACACCAACCGCACCGTGGACCTGGTCCGGGGTCGTGGCGCACCTGTGGTGGCCATCGTCAACAGGCGCAACAGCGACCTGACCGACAAGGCCGACGGGGTGCTGTACACCTCTGATGGTCGCGACGTCGAGATGAGCGTGGCGTCGACCAAGGCGTTCTACTCCCAGATCGCCGCCGGACTGCTGCTCGGTTACGCCATCGCTGACCACGTCCCGGGTGCGCGCCGGGCCGCTGACCCCTCCGAGCAGGACCTGCTCGCCGCACTCGGGCGCATCCCAGCAGCGCTCGAAGCGACCCTCGCCGGCCGCAGCGAGATCGCCGCCGCCGCCCAGACGTTCGTGCCCTCCCGCCGCTACTGGGCGATCGTCGGGAACGGCGTCAACCAGATCGCTGCCCGGGAACTGCGCATCAAGCTCTCCGAGCTCTGCTACAAGTCGATCGCCTGCGACGCCACGGAGGACAAGAAGCACATCGACTTGAGCTCGGAGCCGCTGATCCTGGTCTGTGCCGCCGGGTTGGTCGGCTCGACCGCAGATGACGTGGCCAAGGAAGTGGCGATCTTCCGGGCGCACAAGGCGGCTCCGATCGTGGTGGCCTCGGAGTCGGACCGCATGTTCACCTCTGCGCTCGCCGTGCTCACTGTGCCCGACACCCATCCGCGACTCGGGTTCGTACTCGCCACGATGGTCGGCCACCTCTTCGGCTACGAAGCAGCACTCGCAATCGATGCCCAGGCGCAGCCGCTGCGGGAGATCCACTCGACGATCGACGAGGAGGTCGCCCGTGCCGGCGAGGTCGTGGATCCGATCGCCGTGCTCGCAGCCGTGCGGGCCCGGGTGGCAGCGCCATCGGCGTCGTTCCACGATGCGCTCCGCACCGGTGAACTCAACGGTCACCTCGAGGCGAGCACTGCGGTTCGACTCGCCGGACTGCTCCGCTACCTGACCGGCGTGAGCCCGCTCGACGGCTACCAGATCGAGTTCGGCAAGGTCGGGACGCCGGGTGTGCTGCTCGACGACACCGCCGCAGGGCTCACCGCCGCCATCGAGGAACTCACCCGTCCGATCGACGCCATCAAGCATCAGGCCAAGACCGTCACGGTGGGCATCAGTCGCAGCGACGAGTCGCTGCTCGAGGTGCCGCTCGTGTCGGGCGTGCTGCGTGCCGGTTCCGCTCGGGACCGCCTCACCTACTCGACCCTCCGGACGCTCGGTGAACTCGACCCTGCCGTGGTTGAGATCGTCGGTTCGACCCGCTACGGCGTGGAGGACGGTGCGAACCTCGACCACGCCACGCTCGTCGTGCTCGACCGCACCGGCGTGTCGCTCGGTCTCCCGTCTCGTGTCGACCGTGACCCGCGTCTGCGGGGGACCAAGGCCCTCGTGGCGCGTGAGCAGGAGCTGATGGTCGCCCAAGGCCGGAGCGACGGTCGGACCGTGGTGATCGTCCCCGAGACCAAGGACGGTGTGACGACCGGGCTGGTCCTGCTGCACGTCCGTCTCGCCGATTCGTTGCCGGCCTCCACGGCCCGTGCGGTGCTGCAGGGCTACCGCCGGAGGTACCAGGCCCTCAAGGATGCAGTGACCGAGACCGAGGATGTGTTCCGCGACGACCTGCTCACCGCGCAGTCCGTCGTCGACCTGCTCTGCGAGCCGATCCTGTCGCTCGCCGACCGCTGGCGCAGCTGAGCGGCGAACCGTGGCGGTCGTCGGGATCGGGACCGACCTGGTCGACATCGAGCGGTTCCGTGAGGTGGTCGCCCGCACGCCAGCTGTCCTCGATCGACTGTTCCGCACCGCCGAGCGGGAGCGCCTCGCAGGTCGCCGTGATCCGATCCCGGGTCTCGCAGCTCGCTTCGCCGCCAAGGAGGCGGTGATCAAGGTGCTCGGCTCCGGCATGGCGGCGCTCCCAGCGAGCGACATCGAAGTGCTCGGTGGTGGTGACGAGCCGCCGACGCTCGAGTTGCACGACCGGGCTGCAGCACGGGCCACCGAGCTCGGGATCCACTCGTGGCACATCTCGCTCACCCACACCGAGACCCACGCCGGGGCCGTGGCGCTCGCCGAGTCGTAGTCGCCCGGTCCGACGTTCGTTCTTGCGCAGGACCGGTGCGCGGCCCCGTACCCTGACCGACGTGATCCCTGTGCTGACGCCCGCTGAGATGGCGCAGGTCGATCGCTCTGCGCCCGAACCGTTCGATGTGCTCGTGCGTCGCGCCGCCGGCGCCGTCGTGCGTGCTGCGACCGGGTTGCTCGGCGGGATCTACGGCCGCCGTGTCGTGGTCGTCGCCGGCCCGGGGCACAACGGCGACGACGGCCGGCTCGCAGCTCAACTGTTGGCGCAACGGGGCGTGCGCACCACCGTGTTCGCCGCCGATGCGTGCCCGGACGTCCTCCCGTCGAGTGACCTGGTCATCGATGCGGCCTACGGGACCGGGTTCCACGGCACGTTCGACTTCCCCGATCCGAACGGTGCCCCCGTGCTCGCCGTCGACATCCCCTCCGGTGTCGACGGCCTCACCGGCGCGGTGTCCGGACGGCCGGCGCACGCCGTGGCGACCGTGACGTTCGCTGCGCTCAAGCCCGGTCTGGTGCTCGGTGACGGCCCGACGTACTGCGGCGAGGTCGTGCTCGCCGACATCGGGCTCGATGTGTCCTGCGCATCGGCGTTCCTGGTGAGCGATGCCGACGTGCGTGCGTGGGTGCCGGAGCGGCGGGGCGACGACCACAAGTGGCGCCATGCCGTCTGGGTGATCGGCGGGTCTCCGGGAATGCTCGGCGCTCCCACCATGGCGACGGTGGCGGCGTTCCGTGCAGGCGCCGGCTACGTGCGGTTGTCCGTCCCCGGCGAACCCCACGTCGACGCCCCCCTCGAATCGGTCGTCGTCCCGCTGCCGGTGCGCGACTTCGACGAACCGATCCTCGCTGACGTGCGCCGGTTCCGGGCACTCGCTGTCGGCCCCGGCCTCGGACGCAGCACCGACACCGACGCATCCCTCCGGCGACTGCTCGCCGGTGCCGACCTCCCCGTCGTCGTCGACGGCGACGCCCTGTGGCTGCTCGGCCGGGACGCCCCCGGCATCCTCTCCGCCCGCTCCGCACCCACGGTCCTCACCCCGCACGACGCAGAGTTCGAACGCCTCGCCGGTTCGCCGCCCGGGGCGGACCGGATGGCTGCGGCCCGTGCGCTGGCCGCTTCGACGGGGGCGGTCGTGTTGTTGAAGGGTCCGACGACGACCATCGCCGGACCCGACGGGACGTGCCTGCTCGTGCGATCCGGTGACGCCCGACTCGCCACTGCCGGGACCGGTGACGTGCTCACCGGCGTGGTCGCAGCGTTCCTGGCGTGTGGAGCCGAACCGACGTTCGCTGCGGCCGCTGCTGCTCACCTCCACGGGCGCGCTGCGCTGCGGTGTCCGGAACGTGGGACCGTGGCCGCCGACGTGGCCGCTGCGCTGCCCGACGCCTGGGCGCACCTCGCCTGAACCGCCGGGGCAGCCGGAAGGATCAGCGGATTCGTGGCGTCCGCTCAACCAGACCGGAACCGGCGCACCGCCTAGCCTGACGGTGTGTCCCGCCCCTCGCTGATCGACGTCGACCGTGACGCAATCCGCGCCAATGTCGCCGCAGTGGCCGCATGGGTCGCACCGGCGCAGGTCTGCGTGGTGGTCAAGGCCGACGGCTACGGCCACGGCGCCGTGGACGCCGCCGGTGCCGCCCTGGCCGGGGGTGCGTCGTGGCTCGCCGTGGCGCTCGCTGCTGAAGGGGCCGAACTGCGTCGCCTCGGGGTCGACGCACCGATCATGTTGTTGTCCGAGCCGACCCACGCCGAACTCCGCCTGGCGGCCGAGCACGACCTCACCCCGACCCTCTACACCCTCGACGGTGTGTGCTCGGCGGCGTCGATCAACCCGGGCTGGGCCGTCCAGGTCAAGGTCGACACGGGCATGCACCGTGTCGGTGTCGCTCCCGCCGACGCCGTCGAACTGGTGCGCTCCGCACTCGCTGCCGGGCTCAGGCTCGTCGGCACCTTCACCCACCTGGCACTGGCAGACACCCCCGAGCGCCCCGAGAACCAGATGCAGATCGACCGCTACGAGTCGGTCCTCGCCGACCTCGACTCAGCCGGGATCGATCCCGGGCTGCGCCACGCCGCCAACTCAGCAGCAGCGCTGCACCTGTGTCCCACCAGATTCGATCTGGTGCGCATCGGCCTGGCGGCCTACGGAGTTCCCCCGTCGCTGCACCCCAGTCCGATTCCGCTACGGCCGGCGCTGCGGCTGCGATCCCGGGTGTCGTTCATCAACCACGTTCCCGTCGGTGAGGGAGTCAGCTACGGCTGGCACTACGTGGCGAACCGGCCCATGCGCATCGCTGTCGTTCCGCTCGGATACGCCGATGGCGTCCCACGCAATCTCGGCCTCCGGGGAGCGGAGGTGCTGCTCGGCGGTCGCCGCCGGCCGATCGTTGGCGCCGTCACGATGGATCAACTCATGGTCGATGTGACCGACGCCGAGACCGTGTCAATCGGGGACGAGGTCGTCCTGCTCGGCGACCAGGGCGAGGAGCGCATCACCGCCTCGGAGTGGGCCGACCGGCTCGGCACGATCTCCTACGAGGTGCTCGTCGGCTTTGGCGCCCGGGTCCCACGCACCTATCCGGCCTGACGCCGCCTCGTTGCGCTCTCCCGGGCTGAAGCCGGCGCCGGCCACCCCGGTACGATGCCGTTCGTGGTCGACCCCTTCTGCGAGCTGCGTGAGCGGGCAGCGGACTGCACCCGGTGCGACCTCGCAGCGACCCGTACCCAGGTGGTGTTCGGCACGGGCCACGCCGATGCCCCGCTCGTCGTCGTCGGCGAGGCACCGGGCGAGCAGGAGGACCGCACCGGCGAGCCGTTCGTGGGCCGTTCCGGCACGCTCCTCCGGCGGGTCATCGCCGAGGAGACCGACCTGGCGGAGGACGACTGCTGCATCCTCAACGTCATCAAGTGCCGCCCGCCTGACAATCGCGACCCCCGCCCGGCGGAGATCGAGGCGTGTCGCCCGTGGCTCGATGAGCAGCTCGCCGTGGTGGCTCCGGTGGTGGTGTTGAGCGTCGGCAACTTCGCCAGTCGACTGCTGCTCGGGACCACCGAGGGCATCACTCGGCTCCGCGGTCGCAGCTACCCGTGGCGTTCGGTGCACCTGGTGCCGACGCTGCATCCCGCTGCGGTCCTGCGCGGTGGCCAAACGGCCATGGAGCACTTTCGCCACGACGTCCACCTCGCCGGTGTTCTCGCCAACGGGGCCGCAGCGTGAGCGCCCGCAGCGTGCGGATCCGCACGTCGTCGGTGGAGGCCACGCGTGACGCCGCTGCTGCGCTCGCCGAACTCGCCCGTCCGGGCGATCTCCTGCTGCTCGTCGGCGACCTCGGCACCGGCAAGACGGCGTTCTGCCAGGGGTTCGGCCGGGGCCTCGGCGTGGACGAGCAGATCACGAGCCCCACGTTCGCCCTGGTGCAGAGCTACACGGGCCGACTCGACTTGAACCATCTCGACGTCTACCGGCTGACGAGTGTCAGCGAGGCGCTCGATCTGGGGTTGAACGAACTCCTCGACGACGGCGGGGTCACGTTGATCGAGTGGGGCGACACGATCGCCGGAGCGCTCTCGGCGGACTTCCTCGAGGTCCACTTGAACGTCGACGCCGGACCGGAGGAGCGGTCGATCGACCTGATCGCCGTGGGCCCGGCGTGGTCGGCACGGGTGCGGTCAGTGCAGACCGCTCTCAGCGAGTGGATCGACGTCGGCACCGACACGGCCTCCGGCACCGGCACGGGCACCGAGGCGGACGGATCGTGCTGATCCTCGGCATCGAGACCGCCACCACCCAGGTCGGGTGTGCGATCGGCGGGCACGAGGGTGTGCTCGCATCGGTGCACGCCGCCAAGGGTCGACGGCACGCCGAGTACCTGGTGCCGAGCATCGAGTTCGCCTGCGAACGGGCCCGGGTCGAACTGTCCGAGATCGGCGTCGTCGCCGTCGACGTCGGTCCGGGACTGTTCACCGGCCTGCGGGTCGGGGTGGCCGCCGCCAAGTCGCTCGCCTTCGCCCTGCGCGTCCCGATGATCGGCGTCTCGAGCCTCGACCTGCTGGCGTTCCGTGTGCGGTTCTCGAACCGGCTCATCGTCACCACCGTCGACGCCCGGCGCAGCGAGTTGTACTACGCCTGCTACCGGCAGGTCCCCGGCGGCGTCCAGCGGGTCACCGACCACCAGATCGGTACTCCCGACGACCTCGCCAGCGAGCTGCTCGCCAGCGGCGAGGAGGTCCTGCTCGTCGGCGAGGGTGCGCAGCGATACTCCGAGGCGTTCGACGGACTCGCCAAGGTCGAGCTCGTCGACCCCGGCAGCAGCTACCCGTCGGCCGAGGCGCTCGTGGAACTCGCCCACGCCCGGGCGCTGCGGGAGCAGTTCGAACGATCCGATGCGATCGAACCCATCTACCTCCGGCGTCCCGACGCCGAGATCAACTGGTCGGTACGGGACGGTCGGTGATGGCGGTCGACCTGCCCCGGACCGACGGCATCGTCGTGGCGCCGATGCGATCCCGGCACCTGCGTGGTGTCGTCGAACTGGAGCGGTCGACCAATCCGCGGCCATGGTCCGAGCGTCTCTTCCGGGACGAACTCCGCATGGGTCCGAGTCGTCACTACGTGGTGGCGCAACAGGACCACTTGGTGGTCGGCTTCGGCGGGATCATGTTCAACCCGGACGAGGCGCACGTGACGACGGTCGCCGTTGCCGAACCCTTCCAGCGTCAGGGCGTCGCATCGAGGCTGCTGCTCGTCGGGATCCGCTGTGTGATCGACCGAGGAGTGGACGCCGTCACGCTGGAGGTTCGCATCACCAACCGGGCCGCTCAGGCGCTCTACCGGCGGTTCGGCTTTGCGCCGGGCGGGATCCGGCGTGCCTACTACCGCGACAACCGGGAGGATGCGCTCGTGATGTGGGCCCACGACCTCGACACCGCCGAGTATGCCGAACGGCTCGACTCGATCGAGGCGGCGTTGCCGTCGCCGCTCGTCATCGCTGGGACCGGCCCGCAGGGAGGCGCGACGTGAGCATCGACCATCCCGCCGAGGCCGGCCGCCCTGAGGCGACCGTCGATGCGTCGACTGTCGTCCTCGGCGTCGAGACGTCCTGCGACGAGACCGCAGTGGCGTGCGTGCGTGGCGGCAGCGACGTGTTGTCGTCGGTGGTGAGCAGCCAGGTGGATCTGCACGCCCGTTACGGCGGGGTGGTACCGGAGATCGCCAGTCGGGCCCACAACGAGCTCATCATCCCGGTGCTCGCCCGGGCCCTGCTCGAAGCCGGTCTCGACGGCGAGGACGTCGACGCCGTCGCCGCCACGACCGGCCCGGGTCTCATCGGTGCGCTGCTCGTCGGGGTGTCGGCGGCCAAGGCGCTCGCCCTGGCGTGGGACGTACCGTTCGTGGCGGTCAACCACCTCGAGGCGCACCTGTACGCCGGGTTCCTCGAGGACCCCGATCTGCAGTTCCCCCTCGTCGTGCTGCTCGTCTCGGGTGGACACACGTTGCTCGTGCACGTCGAGGGTCACGGTCGGTACCGGCTGCTCGGCCAGACGCTCGATGACGCCGCCGGTGAGGCGTTCGACAAGGTGGCGCGCTTCCTCGGGCTCGGCTACCCCGGAGGCCCCGCCATCGATTCGGTGTCCATGACCGGCGACGCCGAGGCGATCGCATTCCCCAGGTCGATGATCGACGACGGATTGGACTTCTCCTTCAGCGGATTGAAGACCGCAGTGGTCAACCACGTCCGGGCGCATCCGGAGGTCGCCACCGAGGATGTGGCGGCGAGCTTCCAAGCGGCCGCGGTCGACGTGCTCGTGGCCAAGGCCAGACGGGCTGCTGCGGCCACCGGGGCCCGGGCACTGGCGCTCGGCGGGGGAGTGGCGGCCAACTCGATGTTGCGCGAGCAGTTCCTCGGGGCGTGTGCCGAGGACGGACTCCACGCCTTCCTCCCGAGCCGGGAGATGTGCACGGACAACGCAGCGATGATCGCCTCGACCGGCTGGTACCGATTGCAGCGGCAAGGTCCGACACCGCTCGACTGTGGCGCCGATCCCAACGAGCGACTCACGTCGTCGTGAGCCCGCTCGGAGCGGATGGTGCTGCGGCCACGGCCGAGGAGTGGGCGGGACGGTTCGAGAACCAGGCCGAGGCGTGCGAGGTGCTCGGTTCGCCGCTCTACGGCAGGCTGCTGCGGATCCTCGCTTCGGACTGCGCTGCGGGCGGCTCGACGTGGGACACGGTGCGGCCCCACGCCGGGCTCCGGTTCGGTCAGGCCGGGCCGTTGCGTCTGGTCGCTACAGCACACCGGCTGGCCCTCACCGACCGGGCCGGTGTCTGGGCGGCGTGCCTGCCGAGTTGCGGGGGAGTGGTCCCTCACGATGATGCGGCGCTCCGAGCGGCCTGGTCGGAGTTCGCCGCCGGACACGTCGCCGAGCTCGGTGCCGGCATGGGCCGTGAGGTGCAGACCAACGAGGTCGCCCGCTCGGTCGGCCTGGCGTACGGCGCAGCGCATGCGGGACTCCGCAACGGGACCCGTCTGGTGGAGCTGGGCTGTTCGGCCGGCCTGAACCTCCGCTACGACCACTACGCCGTTCGGATCGGCTCGCTGGTGCTCGGGTCGGCCGATTCGGAGGTCCAGCTCGATCCCGAGGTGCTCGCACCCGCCGGGTCCGCAGTGGGGACGCTCGACGGCGGGTTCGATCCTGCCGCTGCTGCGACGCTGCCGGGCATCGTCGAGCGGATCGGACTGGACCCTCATCCGCTCGACGTCACCACCCCGGACGGTGCGGCCACGCTCACGTCGTTCCTCTGGCCCGACCAGGTCGACCGCATCGCCCGGGTGCGTGCGGCGATGGCGATCGCCGCCCGGGTCCCAGCCGACCTCCGGGCCGTGTCCGACACGGCGGCCGCCCTCGTCGAGATCCTCGAGGGCCCGGCCGTACCGACACTCGTGCAGCACTCGATCGTCTGGCAGTACATCCCGACCGATCAGCGCTGGCGGATCACCGCAGCGCTCGAGGACGCCGGTCGCCGGGCCACGGCCGCTGCACCCCTGGCGTGGATCCGTTTCGAGCCGGACGAATGGGACCGGACCCGGGTCGCTCTGTGGTTGCGCCGGTGGCCCGACGGCGGCGACCGGCTGCTGGCGCAGGTGGACTACCACGGTCGTTGGATCCGGCCGATCCCGCCGCCGTTCGTGGCGTCGATCCGCTGAGCGCCAACGCCGCGACCGCAGATCGGTCGGCCGGCGGGGCCTCGTCCGGTGCCGGAACGTCGCCGGAAGGGCAATTAGCACTCGGCGGAGTCGACTGCTATCGTTGGCACTCGTCCAGTCAGAGTGCCAACCGCCCCATGGAGGCAACCGTGAGTTTGCAACCCCTCGAGGACCGCATCGTCGTCCGGCCGAACGAGGCCGAGGAGACCACCGCCAGTGGACTCGTGATCCCAGACACCGCCAAGGAGAAGCCCCAGCAGGGCGAGGTCCTCGCCGTTGGCCCGGGCCGCTTCGGCGACGACAACGACCGTGTGCCCATGGACATCTCCGTCGGCGACACCGTCGTGTACTCCAAGTACGGCGGCACCGAGATCACCGTCGACGGTGAGGACGTCCTGATCCTCAACGCCCGCGACGTCCTCGCCATCGTCAAGTGACGACCCGTTTCTGACGAACGCCCGTCACCGAGTCAACCGACTACTGAAACAACCGAGCACTGAGACAATCGAGAGGCAATCCACATGTCAAAGATCCTGAAGTTCGACGACGAGGCCCGTCGCTCGCTCGAGGCCGGTGTGAACCGCCTCGCCGACGCAGTGAAGGTGACCATCGGCCCCAAGGGCCGCAACGTCGTCCTCGACAAGAAGTTCGGCGCACCGACCATCACCAACGACGGTGTCTCCATCGCTCGTGAGATCGAGCTGGAGGACCCCTTTGAGAACATGGGCGCCCAGCTCGTGAAGGAGGTCGCCACCAAGACCAACGACGTGGCCGGTGACGGTACGACCACCGCCACCGTGCTCGCCCAGGCGCTCGTGCGTGAGGGCCTGCGCAACGTCGCTGCCGGCGCCAACCCGATCGGCGTGAAGCGCGGTATCGAAGCTGCGGTCGCTGCTGCGGTCGAGTCCATCGCCGGTGCCGCCAAGGAGGTCGACGAGAAGTCCGAGATCGCCCAGGTGGCCGCCATCTCCGCTGCGGACCCGCAGATCGGTGAGGTCATCGCCGATGCCATCGACAAGGTCGGCAAGGACGGCGTGGTCACGGTCGAGGAGTCCAACACCTTCGGCCTCGAGCTCGAGTTCACCGAGGGCATGCAGTTCGACAAGGGCTTCCTGTCCCCGTACTTCGTGACCGATCTCGAGCGTCAGGAAGCCGTCCTCGACGAGCCCTACATCCTGTTCGTCAACGGCAAGATCTCCTCGGTCCAGGACCTCCTCCCGGTCCTCGAGAAGGTCATGCAGGGTGGCAAGCCGCTCGTGATCGTCGCTGAGGACGTGGAGGGCGAGGCCCTCGCCACGCTCGTGGTCAACAAGATCCGTGGCACGTTCTCGTCGCTGGCGGTCAAGGCCCCGGGCTTCGGCGAGCGTCGCAAGGCGATGCTCCAGGACATGGCGGTCCTCACCGGCGGTCAGGTCATCGCCGAGGAGGTCGGCCTCAAGCTCGACAACACCACCCTCGACCTGCTCGGCCGGGCCCGCAAGGTGGTCGTCACCAAGGACAACACCACGATCGTCGACGGAGCCGGTACCTCTGAGGACGTCACCGGCCGGGTGGCGCAGATCAAGCGTGAGATCGACGAGACCGACTCCGACTGGGACCGCGAGAAGCTCCAGGAGCGCCTCGCCAAGCTGTCCGGCGGCGTGGCCGTGGTCAAGGTCGGCGCCGCCACCGAGGTGGAGCTCAAGGAGAAGAAGCACCGCATCGAGGACGCCCTGTCGGCCACCCGGGCCGCCATCGAAGAGGGTGTCGTCGCTGGTGGCGGCACCGCACTGGTGCGGGCCAAGCCGGCGGTCGCCGCATCGATCGAGTCGCTCTCGAGCGACGAGAAGACCGGTGCGACCATCGTCCTCCGTGCGCTCGACGCCCCGGCCCGGCTGATCGCCGACAACGCCGGTGCCGAGGGTGCGGTCATCGTCCAGCAGCTCGAGCGGGAGTCGGGCAACACCGGCTACAACGCCGCCACGGGCGAGTTCGAGGACCTGCTCAAGGCCGGCGTCATCGACCCGGCCAAGGTGACCCGTGCGGCGCTGCAGAACGCGGCGTCGATCGCCGGTCTGCTTCTCACCACCGAAGCGCTCGTGGCCGACAAGCCCGAGGAGCCGGGTGCGGGCGGCGGCGGTGGCATGCCCGACATGGGCGGCATGGGCGGCATGATGTGAGCCCGGGCCCGCAGTGCGGGCCCACCGAGTGTGTGGCACGGGGCCGGTCCGGCGGGGCCGGCCCCGGCCGCGTCCCGCCGTCGCTCGCCGAGCGCACCGTCAGCTGGTGCGGCGAGTTCGACGGGACCTGCACGGCGCAGTGGCACATGAGCATCTTCCGGCTGCTCCCGTTCTGCGAGCAGCTCCGCCAGTTCGCGTGGTGCTCCACCCGGCACACCGACTACGACTTCTGGGCGCACCAGTCGGCCATGGCCGAGGCCGTCGGTGCCGTGGTCCGTCGGGCCGGGTGGCAGCCCGGGGCGTAACCTCGCCCAAATGGACCAGCGCCCTGCCCCCGATCCCGCCAAGCTGCTCGCCGACTGGATGGAGTGGGAGACGGGCGACACCCCGCCGGGTCGGGTGATGAGCAACCTCAAGACCCACGGCCTGCGGGACCTGCTCGAAGAACTCGTGGCCTCGACGTCGTCGTCGTCCGACGCCTGAAGCGGCTGCAGCAGCGCTCCGTGGATCGTGGCGGTCCGCAGATCATTCCCCGGCCGGGACAGTGGTCTCCCGGCCGTCCGGCTCCCTGGGCCGATCTGACCGATCCCGGGTCGGCTTGCACGCTGGAGCGTGTCGCTTCGATCCTCCCCGTCGGCCACCGTGGCCGACCCTCGCCGGTGTCCAACGAGGGCGGCATCCCGTCTGCGGTGCTGATTGCGCTCTACGACGGCGACGCCGGCGTGGAGGTGGTGCTGACCCGCCGTTCGTGGAACCTCCGGACCCACCGCGGCGAGGTGAGCTTCCCGGGCGGCCGGTCGGATCCGGGGGAATCGCCGCTCACCACGGCGCTGCGGGAGGCCGACGAGGAGGTGGCGCTGCGGCCGTCGACGGTGCGACCTCTCGGCGAACTCGACCACCTGACGACGATCACTCGACGGGCCTACATCGTGCCGGTCGTCGGTGTCGTCGACGGACGCCCGCTCCTGCAGCCGAACACCGCTGAGGTGGACGGCATCCTCCACGTGTCGCTCGCCGAGTTGCTCGAGCCGGGGGTGTTCCGGGAGGAGCGGTGGGGAAGTGGTGACCTGTCGCGTCCGATCTACTTCTTCGAACTGCACGGGGACACGGTCTGGGGCGCAACTGCTGCGATGCTGCGGCAACTGCTGTGCCGGCTCACCGGTGTGGACCGGGGGGAGGCGGTCGACGACGACCCGGCTCGTGATCTCCCTCCGTGGGTTCGCCCACCGGGGGCGGACGATCCCGGTGTCTTCTGAGCCGGGCGCGCCTCGAGCTGCCGGTCACATCCAGTAGTTGGGCGCCTCGGCGGTGATCGTGACGTCGTGCGGGTGCGCCTCGCGCAGGCCCGCCGGGCTCATGCGCACGAACCGGGCGTGCTGCTGCAGGTCGGTGATCGTGTGGGTCCCGCAGTAGCCCATGGCCGACCGCAGCCCGCCGACGAGCTGGTACAGGATCTTCTGTGCCGGACCCTTGTACGGGACCCGCCCCTCGACGCCCTCGGGGACGACCTTCTCGGTGGTGTCGGCGTCGTCCTGGAAGTAGCGGTCCTTGGAGAACGACCGGGCGTTCATGGCGCCGAGCGATCCCATCCCCCGGTAGGCCTTGTAGCGCTCTCCCTGACTGAGGACGATGTCGCCGGGGGTCTCGTCCACCCCGGCGAGCAGGCTGCCGAGCATTACGGCGTCCGCTCCGGCACCGACGGCCTTGGCGATGTCACCGGAGTAGCGCACACCTCCGTCTGCGATCACGCCGACCCCATGGTCGGAGGCGACGACGGCGCACTCGTGGATGGCGGTCAACTGAGGAACCCCGACACCGGCGACGATGCGCGTCGTGCAGATCGACCCGGGGCCCACCCCCACCTTGACGGCGTCGGCGCCGGCGTCGACGAGCGCTGCGGCGGCCGCGCCGGTGGCGATGTTGCCGGCGATCACGTCGACGGAGAGGTTGGCCTTGACCTTGCGGACCACGTCGATCACACCGGAGCTGTGACCGTGGGCGGTGTCGACCACCAGCACGTCGACGCCGGCAGCGACGAGGGCCTGGGCCCGTTCGAGCGCATCGTCACCGACCCCGACGGCCGCAGCGACGACCAGTCGGCCCTGCGTGTCCTTGGTGGCGTTCGGATACTTGAGCTTCTTGTTGATGTCCTTGACCGTGATGAGCCCGGCGATGCGGAACTCGTCGTCGACCACGGGCAGCTTCTCGATGCGGTGCCGGCCGAGGATGGTCTGGGCCTGTTCGAGTGTCGTGCCTCGGGGTGCGGTCACGAGCCCGTCGGAGGTCATCACCTCGCTGATGGGCCGATTCGGGTTGTCCTCGAACCGGAGATCCCGGTTGGTGAGGATGCCGACGAGTTTGCGGTCCTCATCGACGATCGGCACGCCACTGATGCGGTACTTGGCCATGAGGTCGAGCGCAGCGCCGACGAGGTCATCGGGTCCGAGGGTGACCGGGTCGACGATCATCCCGGACTCCGACCGCTTCACCTTGTCCACCTCGGTGACCTGATCATCGATCGAGAGGTTCCGGTGGATCACTCCGAGGCCGCCCTCCCGGGCCATGGCGATGGCGAGCCGGGCCTCGGTCACGGTGTCCATGGCAGCGGACACGAGGGGGATGGCGAGCCGCACGTTCGCTGTCAGGCGGGTGGTCGTGTCGACCTCTGCCGGGATGACGTCGGAGGCGGCCGGCAGCAGGCACACGTCGTCGAAGGTGAGACCCAGCGAGCCGAATCGGGAGCTCGAAGCGGGGTCTTCGTCGTGAGGGAGCGTCGCCATGGATGGATGCTAGTCGCTGCGAGCATCGCCCGGTCAGTGACGAGTGGGTAGCGTGGGTACGTGCCCGAGTTGTCGTTCAGCGGTGAGACCCACGGTGAGATCGTCGTCAAGGTGCGGCGGTGGCTCGCCTCGCTCGACGGCGAGGACGGTTCGTCGTTGACGCCGGCCGAGGCCGTCACGCAGGGCGCCGAGGTCACCAAGGACGCACTCCGGATCATCGCTGCGGCGGCACCCGATCCGGTGGCGCAGTCCGATGTTGTCAAGGGCCTCACCAATCTGGGTTACAAGGCCACCGACACCACCAAGGCTGCGGTGGTCGCCGGTCTCGACTCGCTCGAGGAGATGACCGGCGGGAGCGTGGTGCGCCAGGCGACCGAGACCGGCCGAAAGGTGGTGTGGCAGATGAACTCGGCGGTGGCCAAGCAGGTCCTGCGGGCCCTCCGGGGCTGACCTGCGCTGGGGGTCCCCCACGCGCGGATGGGGGCGTCACCGGATATCGCCCGGGTGGTGGATCGTCGACCATGGACACCGGGTCGACGCCGAGTGCGCGGCGGCCCAGGAGGTCAGTCCCATGTCCATGTCCACGTCCGTCACCACGCCCGGTCCCGACCCGGTCCCCGGCGCCGGTCCGCCCCCGGCGCAGGTGCCCTGCATCGGCCCGTCCTTCGACCTCAGCGACTGGCTGGTGGCCCGGCGCAACGCCGGTGCCACCCCGGCCGACATCACCGAGGAACTGGTCGGCGCGGGTTGGTCCGCCGACACGGCGGCCACGGTGGCCCTCCGCTCCCTCCGGCGGGCCGACCGCCGGCCCCTGCTCTGGTTCTCCCTGTGCTGGGCCGCCGGCCTGGCCGCCGTGGGTACCACCACCGGGCTCCACCAGCTCCTCGCCGAGTACCCCGACCGGATGCTCGCCGCGCTCGCCATCACCGTCGCGACGGTGATGGCGCCGATCGCCGTGGCGTGCGGGTTGCACGCCCGTCGGGTCGAGGCGGCCTCAGAGTTCGCCGTGTGGTCGCCCGAGCGCCGGGCCTGGTTCGGCACCCTGGCCACCTGCACCGTGGTCGTCGGCCTCGTGCGGCTCATCGGCTACCTCTACACGGTGATCGCGTCGCTGGTGGCCGCCACCGACGAGCCCCTCTACGGCCGGGACCTCGCCCACGTGGCGCTGTCGCTCGGCGTGGCGCTCCCGCTCTTCTGGTGGAGCCTCACGGAGTGGCGCCGGTCGGACGTGGCGATCTCCGGCCTGCGGGACGACGAGCGATGAGGGGTCCGTCGGTCGATCGGGCATCGGGGGTTCAGGCGCCGGGGGCCGCTGAGCCGCCTCCGGCGCCCGATCGCGGTCATCCCCCGCAGCCCACCCCCGGCCGTCGCGCCGTGCATGGTGCGCTCGTGGCGCTCGCGACCACCCTGTCGGCCGCAGGTCTCGTCTTGGTCGGTCTCAGCCTGTCCCTCTGCGGCCTGGCCGGGGGCCGCTGCACCCCCGAGGAGCTCGGGGCCATCGACGCGGCGAACGGCTCGGCCGGCCTGGTCCTCGTCGTGGGCACAGCGACCGTGGTGGTCGCCGTCCGGTCCGCGGGTTGGCGGGTCACGGCTGCCGTCTCGGTGGGTCTCGCGGCGTTGGCGCTGGCGATCGGGGTGGGGGTGGCCGCGGGCGCAGCGTGAAGGTCACGCTCGTGCCGGCGGTGCGACACGATGGGGCGGTGAGGACGACCCCGCGCACCCCGACCGCCGCGGCAGTGCAGCGCCGGCTCGAGCTCGGCCTCGGAGCGGTCCGGGGTGTCACCCTGGCGTGGGGACTGCTCGTCGCCGCCATCGACGCGTCCTCGGGTGTGTTGCGGCACCCCGTCCCGGCCCTCGTCCTGCTCGGAGTGCTCGTGGTGTGGTCGGTGGCGTGGACGGTGGCCGTGGCCCGCCGGGCCCGGTGGGTGGGCGGTCCCCTCGGTGTGGGAATCGACCTGGTGCTGGCGTCGGTCACCGTGGCGGCGGACCAGTTCGTGTACGCCGGGGACCGCTCGCAGTCCCTGGCCTCGGCGTGGCCGCTGGCCGCGGTGCTCGCCTCGGGCGTGGCGGCCGGCCCCGGCTGGGGGCTCGTGGGCGGTGTGGTGGTGGGCCTCGTGAACGTGGTGGCGGCCGGAGCCGATGGCGACGTCACCGGCCGGGTGCTCGCCCTGCTCGGGTCGACCGTGCTCTACGGGGCCGCGGGGTGGGTGGCCGGGTGGGTCGCCGCGCAGCTGCGCACCACGGCTGCGGCCGCGGCCGAGGCGGAGGCGCGTGCCGAGGTCGCCCGCACGCTGCACGACGGCGTGCTCCAGACGCTCGCGGTGGTGCAGCGCCGCTCCGACGATCCCGAGCTGGTGGAGCTCTCCCGTGCCCAGGACGCGGAGCTCCGTGCCTTCCTGCGCGGCACGTCCGACCGCGCCGGTGCCCGACCGGACGCGGGCGTGGCCCCCGGCACCGGCGCCGCGCGCGGCACCGACGACGCTGCCGACGTGGCGGTGCTCCTCGGTCCGGCGCTCGCCGCCGTGGAGGGACGCTTCGGGGTGCCGACGCGGCTGGTGGTGGTCGATCCGGGCGATGCCCGGGGTGACGCGGCCCGCGCGCTCGTGGGTGCCGCGGCCGAGGCGGCCACGAACGCCGCCAAGCACTCCGGCTCGGCCGAGGTCTGGGTGTCGGTGGACCGGGGCGAGCCGTCGGGCACGCTGGTGGTCGTGCACGACGAGGGCCACGGCTTCGATCCCCGTTCCACCCCCGAGGGCGACGGGCTCACCGGGTCGGTCCGGGGTCGCCTCGACGCGGTCGGCGGCACCGTCGCAGTGCGCTCGGCGCCGGGTGAGGGTTGCGAGGTCACGCTGTGGGCGCCGTGAGCCCGCCGCCGGTCCGGGTGGTCGTGGCCGACGACCACCACATCTGGCGCTCGGGCATCCGGGCCGACCTCGGCGACCGCTTCGACGTGGTGGGTGAGGCCGAGGACGCGCCGTCCGCGATCGAGGTGGTGAGGGACGTGGCGCCCGACCTGGTGCTGTGCGACCTGCACATGCCCGGTGGTGGCGGCATCGCGGTCGCCGGGGCGGTGGCGGCCGAGGCGCCGGTGGTGATCCTGACGGTGTCGGAATCCGAACGCGACGTCCTCGACGCCGTGGCGGCGGGCGCCGTGGGCTACCTCGTGAAGTCGACCCGGCCGGAGGAGCTGCGCGACGCCCTGCTGCGCGCGGCGGCCGGCGAGCCGGTGTTCTCGCCCCAGCTCGCCGCCCTGCTGATCGGGGAGTACCGCCGCCTCGCCCGCTCGGGTGGCGAGACCGCCACGCTGCCCCTGTCGGAACGGGAACGTGAGGTGCTGGCCCACGTGGCCCGCGGCCAGTCGTACCGGGCGGTGGGCGAGGCGCTGTTCATCTCACCGAAGACGGTGGAGAACCACGTGCGCAACATCATGGCGAAGCTGCACCTCGGCCGGCGTCACGAGTTGGTGCGCTGGGCCGTCGACCACGGCATCACCTGAGGGGGTCAGGCGAGGGCGTCGGCGAGGGCGTCGAGGTCCGTCGTCACCCGGTACCCGCACCGGTCGACCAGCCAGTCCCGGTTGCGCCGGTGCACTTCGACCCCGGCGTCGAAGCGGTTGAGGTGCACGACCGTCGGTGCATCGGCGCCGGGCCGGGACGCGAGGGCGTCGACAATCAGGCGGACCGAGTTGATCGTGCCCAGACCGGCGTCCGCGACCACCAGGACCAGTTCGGGCGCCACCAGCGCGGTCAGGTCCACCCCGTCGCCGTCCTCGGCAGCGGGGGAGCGGACACCGCCCGCGAGCTCGACCAGACCGACGTCGACGCCCCGACCGTCGTCTCGGGGTCGGGTCATCGGTGCGTGGTCTCCTCGGGCACGTGATCGGGACGGGTCGTGTCCTCGCCGTCGACCGAACCCAGCGCGGCGTGCGAGGCGGCGAGCGCCGCCGCCGCGTCGGCCGGGGAGGAGCCGGTGGTGAAGACGAACGCCCGCGCCGTGTTCACGAACAGCTCCACGGTGGCGCGGTTCGCGGCCGCGTACCCGCCCAACGAGCCGAGGGTCTTGGACAGCGTGCCCACGACCACGAGGTGGCAGCCCTCCACCCGCGGCAGCACCGGGCCCAGCACCCCGTGGGCCTCGTTGAGCACGAGCGTGGCGTCGAGTTCGGCGCACACCCGGGCCAGGTCCTCCACCGGGGCCACGTCGCCGTCCATGGAGAACACTGCGTCGGTGACCACCACGGCGTGGCGTCGGCGCCGGGTCGCCAGTGCGTCGGCCACGGCGTCCACGTCGAGGTGCGGGGTGACCTCCACCTCGGCGCGGGCGGCGCGGATCCCGTCGATGATCGACGCATGGTTCAGCTCGTCGCTCACCACGAGCGTGTCGTGGCGGCCTCCGGCGGCCACCATCGCGCCGAGCACTCCGAGGTTCGCTGCGTACCCGGTGGGGAACACGAGCGCGGCCTCGGTGCCGGCCCGTTCGCCCAGGGCGACCTCGAGCTCGTCGTGCACGGGTCGGTGGCCGACCACCAACCGCGACGCGCCGGCGCCCGCCCCGTAGGTGTCGAGCGCCGCCTTGGCCGCTGCGACCACCTCGGGGTGCTGGCTCAGGCCGAGGTAGTCGTTGGAGGCGAAGTGGACCACCTCGGTGCCGCCGTCCGGATGCCCGGGGTCGACCAGACGGGTGCGCACGCCGCCGCACTCGAGGGCCCGCGCCGAACGCCACCGGCCGGCGTCGGCCACCGCACGGTTGCGCGCGGCCACGGCATCGGCGAGCGGCGCCATCAGACGGCCCGTGCCCCGTCGGCGGGCACTCCGTCGGCGGTCACCCCGTCGGCGGTCGCCACGTCGGCGGTCGCCACCTCCGCGATGGCCCCGGCGACGGTGGCCACGATCAGTTCGGCCTCCTCCGCTGTGGTGGTCAGGTGCGGCACGATCACGATCACGTCGCCGAGCGGACGGATCAGCACCCCACCCGCCACGCACGCGGCCGAGATCCGGCGCCCCCAGCGCAGCCCCTCGGCGGGTGGGGCCACCTCGACGCCGATCATCAGGCCGTGCTGGCGCACCTCCGCCACCCCGGGCAGCGGCGCCACCTGCCGATCCAGCAGGTCGGCGAACTGCTCGGCGCGCCCGCGCACGTTCGTGAGCACGTCCTCATCGTCGATCAGCCGGAGGTGTTCGAGGCCCACCGCGCACGCGAGCGCGTTCCCGCCGTAGGAGTGGCCGTGGTGGAGCGTCCTCGCACCGAGATCCTCGCCGAGGAAGGCCTCGTACACCCGGTCGTCGGCCGCCGTGGCCGACAGGGCCAGGTACCCGGCCGAGATCCCCTTGCCCAGCGCCATCAGGTCGGGCCGGAGCCCGCACTGCTCGCTCGCGAAGAGCGTGCCGGTGCGGCCGAATCCCACCGCCACCTCGTCGCACACGAGCAGCACGTCGTGGCGTCGGCACGCGTCCTGGAGCGGCGCGAAGGCCTCCGGCGGCAGCAGGTGCATGCCGGCGGCACCCTGCACGAGCGGCTCCACGACCACCGCCGCGAGCTCACCCGCGTGCTTCGCCACCATCCGGCAGGCCACCTCGATCGCATCGGGTCGGTCGAAGCCGGGGGCCCGCAGCACGCCGAAGCGAAGCGGGTCGAACAGATCGGTGCCGAACCCGCCGTCGCCCACCGACAGCGAGCCGATCGTGTCGCCGTGGTAGGCGCCGCCGAAGGCGAGGTAGCGGGTGTGGCCGGCCACCCCGAGGTTCACCCAGTACTGCAACGCGATCTTCAGGGCCTGCTCCACCGCGGCCGCACCGTCGGAGGCGAACACCAGATGGGCGCCGTCCATCGGGAGCCGCGGCGCGAGAGCCTCGGCGAACTCGATCGCGGCGCGGCTCCCGTTGCCCAGGAGTGTGGTGTGGGCCACGCGGTCGAGTTGGTCGCGGAGCGCAGCATCGAGCCGCGGCACCCGGTGCCCGACGGTGGTGACCCACAGCGACGAGATGGCGTCGAGGTACCGGTTGCCGGCCACGTCGATGATCCAGTGGCCCTCGGCGGACTCGGCGATCACCGGCGAGTTGTCCGCGTAGGCGGCCATCTGGGTGAACCCGTGCCAGACCACCGCCCGGTCGCGGTCCACCCACGCGCGGACCGTGGCATGGTCGGTGGGTGGCTCCACGAGGCCACACGGCCCGGCCCGGCCCGCCGCGCCGCCCATCGCCCGCGACCCCGACCGGCCCGGAGCCCGTCACCCGTCCGGCCCGGGCCTAGACTTCTCGCTTTCCCGGGGGCCCGGTGGTCCCCCGGCCGGAGCAGGTGAGCAGTGGCAGAGATCGAGATCGGACTGGGCAAGGACGGCCGCCGGGGCTACGGCCTCGACGAGGTGGCCATCGTGCCGAGCCGGCGCACGCGGGACGCCGACGAGGTGGACACCTCCTGGCAGATCGACGCCTACCAGTTCGACCTGCCGCTTCTCGCCGCCCCGCAGGACGGGGTGACCAGCCCGGACGTCGCCGTGGCGCTCGACGGGCTCGGTGGCGCCGGGGTGCTGCACCTCGAGGGCCTCTGGACCCGCCACGCGGATCCCGCGCCCGTCCTGGTGAGGATCGCGGAGGCCGCGGCCGACGGCGCCGACGGCGTGGCGCTCCTCCGGGAGGCGTACGAGCCGCAGGTGGACCCGGAGCTGATCGGGGCGCGCATCGCCCGGATCCGCGAGGCCGGCGCCACGGTCGCGGTCGCGGTCAGCCCGGCCAGCACCGAGACGCTGCTGCCCCACATCACCCGTGCCGAGCCCGATCTCCTCGTCATCCAGGGCACCGTCACGTCGGCGGAGCACGTGAGCGAGGGCACCCACGAGCCGCTCGACCTCAAGTACCTGGTGCGGCGCATGGAGGTGCCCGTCATCGTCGGCGGGTGCGCGAGCTACCAGGCCGCGCTGCACCTCATGCGCACCGGAGCCGCCGGGGTGCTCGTCGGCGTGGGCGCAGGCCTGAGCTCCACCACGGGCCGGGTCCTCGGGGTGGGCAACCCGATGGCGACCGCGATCGCCGACGCCCGCGCCGCACGCATGCGGCACCTCGACGAGACCGGCGTGTACGTACACCTCATCGCCGACGGAGGGATGAGCACCGGCGGCGACATCGCCAAGGCGGTGGTGCTCGGTGCCGACGCCGTGATGGTCGGTGCTCCCCTGGCCCGGGCCACCGAGGCGCCGGCCGGGGGCGCCGTGTGGTCGATGAGTGCCTCGCACCGCCGGCTGCCGAGGGGACGCCTGCGCCGGGTGGGCACCGTGGGATCGCTCGAGCAGGTGCTGTTCGGCCCGGCCGACGCCCCGGACGGCGCCACCAACCTCATCGGGGCCCTGCGGAAGTCGATGGCGGTCACCGGCCACGGGACCCTGAAGGAGTTCCAGAAGGCGGAGCTGGTGGTCACCTCGCCGCCCACCGTGCGGCCGGGGGCCCAGCGATGAGCACCCCCGACGGCATCACCGACGAGCTCGCCGGCCTCGGCGACCCGAGCGGAGCGGAGAAGGAGAGTTCTGCGGTCGTGGCGGGGCGGCCCACCGTGCTCGTGGTCGACTTCGGCGCGCAGTACGCGCAGCTCATCGCCCGCCGTGTCCGCGAGGCGAACGTGTACTCCGAGATCGTGCCGCACACGATCTCCGCCGGGGAACTCGCGTCCCGTCGGCCCGCCGCGGTGATCTTCTCCGGGGGCCCCAAGTCGGTCCACGTGGAGGGCGCGCCCGCGATCGATCCCGGCGTGTACGACCTCGACGTGCCGATCCTGGGCATCTGCTACGGCGCCCAGCTCATCGCCCAGCAGCTCGGGGGTCGTGTCGGCGGCGGCGGTGCCGGGGAGTACGGCCGCACCGTGCTGGAGCGCATCGAGGGCACTGCGTCCACGCTCCTCACCGACGACCTCCCGGCGAAGCAGACCGTGTGGATGAGCCACTTCGACGCAGTGCTGGAGGTGCCCGACGGCTTCGTCGCCACGGCCGCCTCCGAGGGCGCCCCCAATGCGGTGTATGAGTCACCCGACCGGCGGATCTGGGCGGTGCAATACCACCCGGAGGTGGCTCACACCCCCCACGGCCAGGAGCTCATCACCCGCTTCCTGCACGAGCTCGCCGGCTGTGACGCGAGCTGGACCATGGGCAACTTCATCGAGTCGTCGGTGACCGCGATCCGTGCCCAGGTGGGTGACGGCCGGGCGATCTGCGGCCTCTCCGGCGGCGTGGACTCCGCGGTCGCCGCCGCGCTGGTCCACCGGGCGATCGGGAGCCAGCTCACCTGCGTGTTCGTCGACACCGGCCTGATGCGCAAGCACGAGGGCGACCAGGTGGTGGAGACCTTCCGCCGTCACCAGGGCATCGAGCTCGTCCACGTGCGCGCGGGCGACCGGTTCTTCGATCGACTCGCCGGCGTGACCGAGCCGGAGGAGAAGCGCAAGGCGATCGGCGAGCTGTTCATCCGCGTGTTCGAGGATGCCCGCGGCGGTGTGCAGGACGCGGCCTTCCTCGTGCAGGGCACCCTCTACCCCGACGTGATCGAGTCCGGTACCGCGCACGCCTCCACGATCAAGAGCCACCACAACGTGGGCGGCCTGCCGGAGGACCTGGACTTCGAACTGGTGGAGCCGCTGCGCCTGCTGTTCAAGGACGAGGTGCGGGCGGTCGGTCACGAGCTCGGACTGCCCGACGAGATCGTGTGGCGCCAGCCGTTCCCCGGGCCCGGTCTCGGAGTGCGCATCATCGGCGAGGTCACGCCCGACAAGGTGGCCACGCTCCAGGAGGCCGACGCCATCGTGCGCGAGGAGCTGCGCATCGCCGGACTCGAGCGGGAGATCTGGCAGGCGTTCGCCGTGCTGCCCGACATCCGCACCGTGGGAGTGATGGGCGACGAGCGCACCTACGGCTATCCGGTGATCATCCGGGCGGTCACCTCCGAGGACGCGATGACCGCCGACTGGGCCCGGATCCCCTACGACGTGCTCGAGACGATGGCGTCGCGGATCATCAACGAGGTGCCCGGCGTGAACCGGGTGGCCTACGACGTGACGTCCAAGCCGCCCGGCACGATCGAGTGGGAGTGATCGAACGCGTGTGATCGAACGCGTGTGACGGTTCGCCGGAGGGACGGGACCGCCAGGCGAACTCGGTCCTCTCTGGGGTTTGTCCCCGGGGTCCGCACGTTTCCGCCACGGATCCGGTAGTGTGGCGGAGCTAGGTGTCAACGTGGCCACTCAGCGTGTGGAAATGCGAGTTCCGGAGCGGCGAAACCCCCCCAAGTCCCGCCCTTCGTAACTTTTTGACACATGATTGTCATGGGCCGCCCGAGTGTCGTAAGGTGACCGACACATGAGATTTTCAACCTCCGCATTCCGCTCCCGTTCTTTCCGCATCCTCGCTGCCACGGTGGTCGCCGTTGGCCTCGTGTTGTCCACCATCGGTGGCAACTCGGCGTCGGCCCAGAGCATCGAGGAGTTGCGAGCCCGGGCCCAGGCCATCGCCAACGAACTCGAGGCGCTCCAGGAGCAGGAGGCCATCCTCGGCTCCAAGCTGCTCGAGGTCCAGGAATCCATCACCGCGACCCGCCAGCAGATCGACGAGACCAAGGCCTCCATCGAGGACGCCAAGGCCCGTCTCGCTACAGCTCAGGACGAGGCCAGCCAGTACGTGATCTCCGCCTACATCGGCGCCGGAATCGGCGACGACCTCAGCGTCGGTGCCGCCGACCCCAACGAGGCCGTCAACGAACAGGTGCTGCTCGACACCCTCCAGGGTGATCGCGAACAGGTCGCCGAGGATCTGCGTGCGGCCCGTCTCGATCTCGAGCAGAAGTCGGCCGACCTCGAGAGCGTGAGCGCACTGCTCGTCGCACAGGAGGCCGAACTCGGCAACGTCAAGGCGGAACTCGACCGGGCGATCGAGGGCCAGACCGAGTTGCTCGCCGACACCACCGCCGAGTTGCGGGCCGCCATCGCCGCTGAGGAGGAGCGCCGTCGTCGTGCTGCAGAGGCCGAGGCCCGGGCCCGGGCGATTGCTGCTCAGCAGGCCGCCGCTCAGCAGGCCGCCGCTCAGCAGGCCGCCGCTCAGCAGGCCGCCGCTCAGCAGGGTGGTGGTCAGGCTGCGGGTGCGGTCCGATCGGGTTCCCGAGGTGGAGCCACCGTGGTGGCCGCTCAGCCCGGAACAGCGGCGCCGGCTCCGTACACCGGCTCCAACGCAGCGATTGCCTTCGCCTCCTCCAAGCTGGGCACCCCGTACCTCTGGGGTGGGACCGGCAACGGTGGCTACGACTGCTCGGGTCTGGTGCAGGCCGCCTTCGCCAGCGCCGGCAAGAAGTTGCCTCGGGTCGGATCAGCCCAGTACGCCGCCACGCAGCGGATCGACCAGAGTCAGGCTCAAGCCGGCGACCTGGTGTTCTGGGCCAACGGATCCCGCCACGTCGGCATCTACATGGGCGACGGCAAGGTGCTGCACGCTCCCCGCACCGGTGACGTCGTCAAGGTGGCTCCGCTCTACGGCAGCCCCACGTTCGGCCGAGTCGGCTGACGTCGTCGCTTCCCGACACAGCGGCGATTCCCGGCACGGCCTGCGTGCACCAGCGCCTCTGATTGGGCGCCGCTCAGGTTCCGGCGAGCGCAGCAATGACCGGCGCCATGTCGCCGAGCGAACTCGCTGACAGGCCGATTGCCGAGATCCCCAGCAGTTCCCGACGCTCCAACAGATCGTCGACGATCTGCTCGACGGTCCCACCGAGGGCGTGTGGGCTGCGCCGTGCCTCCTCGGGCGTGAGCCCGAAACCCCCGGCCATCGTCTCGTAGAGTTCGTCGCGTGCGTCGGTGATGATCGCCAGGTGGATCCGCACGCCGATCTCGAGATCGTCGAACCGTTGCCCGGCGGCGGCCTTGATCCAGTCGATCTTCTCGACGGTGGCAGCCTCAGTGGCTGACGCCCCGGCTCGTTCGTCGATCACGCCGGCGGTGAGGCGTGGGTTGAGGTGGACGATGTCGGCCCGGCGTCCGGCGAGTTCGAGGATTCGTCGGCCGCCCCCACCGATCACGATCGGTGGCCGTGGGGACTGTGCCGGGGCCGGTCGGGCGTCGAGGTCGTGCACCTGGTAGTGCTCACCGTCGTAGCTGAACGGCTGTGCCGACCACGTTCCCTCGATCACATCGAGGGCCTCGTCGAGCCGCTCGATTCTGCGGGACGGAGGGTCGAGATGGATCCCCGTCGTGGTGTAGTCGACAGTCATCCAGCCGGCACCGATGCCGAACTCGAGGCGACCGCCGCTCAGCCGATCGATCGTGGCGGCCTCCCGGGCGAGCAGGACCGGGTGGCGGTAGTCGTTGGAGAGCACCAGCGAGCCGACCCGTAGCTCCGAGGTGGCTGATGCGGCGGCCATGAGCGCCGTGAGCGGCGCAACCTCCTCGCCGGTCACGTGATCGGCGACGGTCAGGACGCTGACACCGAGGTCCTCGGCCCGACGAGCGAGCGGCAGGAGGTCCTCGGGGGCGCCGAGGTGCGACGCCTGCACGGTGAAGCGGAACGGACGGAGTGCCACGCAGCGAGGCTAGACGACCTGAGAATCAGGGCCGAATGCCACCAAATGTGACCGAGTGTGACGTATCTGAGTGGATTTCGTCACATGACTGCAATAATTGTTGTGGTCTTGTCATCATTGGTGCATGCCTGAGAACAAGTCCCCCCGTCTCGTCGCGCGCCTCGGCGCACTCGCAGCCGCCACCACGCTGGCACTGGCCACCCCGACGCTGCTCGCCGCCTCCGACCAGGTTCTGGTGTTGTCGACGCCCGTGGCCCACCGGATCACCGCACCGGAGGTCATCGGGGCCGCCAGCCAGAGCGAGCCCCCCGTGCCGGTCGTCCCGCCGCCGACAACCACCACGACGTTGCCACCGCCGCCGCCGGTCGGCGAGACCGCAGTCCGCTTCGCTCTCGGCACCCTCGGCACCCCGTACCGCTACGGCGGCTCCAACCCCGGTGGCTTCGACTGCTCCGGACTCGTCATGTGGTCGTTCCGCCAGGCCGGGGTCACTGTTCCTCGCACCGCCGGCGAACAGCGCAGCGCCACCGCCCGCATCTCCGAGGCCGAGCTGCGACCCGGCGACCTGGTCTTCTACCGGGGCACCGGCCACGTCGGGATCTTCATCGGCAACGGGTCCGTCGTGCACTCACCACGGACCGGGAAGTCCGTCGAGATCGTCTCCCTCAACCGAGGTGGCATGTCGGCGTCGTCGTTCGGCCGGGTGAAGTGACCTGAGCGGCGCGTGCGCCCCGTGCGCCCCGTGCGCCCCGTGTGCCCCGTGTGCCCCGTGCGCCCCGTGTGCCTGGTGAAGCCCGACACAGCGACGGGCTCGGGGCGTACGCTCCCCGGCCATGGCCACGCAGCAAGCCGACCCACTCGCCGACTTCGAGTCCGGATCGTTCGCCTTCGACGGGAAGGACCGGTCCGTGTACCGCCTCGGCGATGGCCCGGGAGTCGTGATCATGGCCGAGGTTCCCGGCATCACGCCCCGGGTCGCCGACTTCGCCCGTCGGGTCGCCGGTGAAGGCCTGACTGCGGTCCTGCCGCACCTGTTCGGAACCCCCGGAGCACCCCCGAGCGCCGGGACCTACCTCCGGACCATCGGCCCGCTCTGCGTCTCCAAGGAGTTCGCCATGTTCGCCAAGCGGACCACCCCACCGGCGATCGACTGGTTGCGGGCGCTGTGTCGCGAGACCCACGAACGCTGCGGTGGACCCGGCGTGGGAGCGGTCGGGATGTGCTTCACCGGCGGGTTCGCCCTGGCGATGGCCACCGAACCGGCACTACTCGCACCCGTGCTCAGCCAACCGTCACTCCCAGTCGGCCGGTCCCGGGCCGCTAGATCGGACCTCGGTCTCTCCGACGCCGACCTGCTCACCGTGCGGGAGCGTGCTGCGGAGGACGACCTGTGCGTCCTCGGGCTCCGCTTCTCCGGTGACGCGCTCTCGCCGCCGGAGCGCTTCGCCTCGCTGCGCCGGGAACTCGGCGACAACTTCATCGGTGTCGAACTCGACTCCTCCGCCGGCAACCCGGACGGCCATCGCACCAAGGCCCACTCGGTGCTGACCGAGGACCTCGACGACCGACCCGGCACCCCGACGCACGATGCGCTCGAGCAGGTCCTGACGTTCCTCATCGAACGACTCCGCCCCTGACCCCAGCGACCGTCGACCCCATCGGCGTTGTCGCGCGCCACGGGTAGGGTGCGCCCGTGCCCGCTGACCCGACCGACCGGTTCCAGACCGGCCTCAATCCGGCGCAACTCGAGGCGGTCACACACGCTGCGGGCCCCCTGCTCGTCGTCGCCGGCGCCGGATCCGGCAAGACCCGTGTGCTCACGCACCGGATCGCCCGCTTGATCGAGGTCGAGGGGATCTCCCCGTTCCAGATTCTCGCCATCACCTTCACCAACAAGGCCGCCGCCGAGATGCGTGAACGCGTCGGCGGGCTCGTCGGTCCGGTGGCCGAACGCATGTGGGTGTCCACCTTCCACTCGGCGTGCGTTCGCATCCTCCGCCGGGATGCGGCCCGCCTTGGTTACCCGTCGGCGTTCACGATCTACGACCAGGCCGACGCCGTGCGACTCACCGGGTACGTCCTCGGTGACCTCGGCATCGACACCAAGCAGTTCACGCCCCGGGGTGTTCACGCTGCCATCTCAGCGGCCAAGAACGAGGGGCTCTCGCCAGCGTCGTATGCCGAGCGGGCCGAGATGGATTTCGAGCGGCGGATCGGCGACGTGTTCGTCGAGTACCAGCAGCGGCTGGTGCGAGCCGGCGCCATGGACTTCGACGACCTCCTCTGCGTGACCGTCGAGTTGTTCCGCACACAGCCCGACGTGCTCGCCGGTTACCAGCAGCGCTTCGCCCACGTCCTCGTCGATGAGTACCAGGACACCAACCCCGTGCAGAACGAACTCGTGTTGATGCTCGCCTCGGAGCACCGCAACGTCTGCGTCGTCGGCGACCTCGACCAGTCCATCTACGCCTTCCGTGGGGCGGACATGCGCAACCTCGCCGAGTTCGAGAACACCTTCCCCGACGCCACCGTCGTCGTCCTCGACCAGAACTACCGCTCCACCCAGACCATCCTCGACGCCGCCAACGCCGTCATTGCCAACAACAGCGCCCGGCGCCCCAAGGACCTCTGGACCGCAGCGGGCCGTGGCGCTCAGATCGTCCACTTCCAAGGCGACGACGAGGCCGACGAGGCGCAGTGGCTCGCCCATCAGCTCTCGGAACTGCACCGCGAGGACCACGTCCGCTGGTCCGAAGTGGCGGTGTTCTACCGGGCCAACGCCCAGGCTCGCGTGATCGAGGAGCAGTTCCTGCACTCGGGGATCCCGTACCGCGTCGTCGGCGGCACCCGGTTCTACGACCGCAAGGAGATCAAGGACGCCCTCGCCTACCTCCAGGCCGTGGCCAACCCCGCCGACGAGGTCAGCGTGAAGCGGGTGCTCAACACTCCCAAGCGGGGCGTCGGCGAGCAGACCGTCGGCCGTATCGATGCCTACGCCCGAGCGCACGGACTCACCTTCGTCGAGGCGCTGCGGCAGTGGGACAGCGCCGGCGCATCGGCACGCTCCGCCCGTGGGATCCAGACGTTCCTCGACCTCATCGACGAGGTGGCGACCACCCTCGATGCCGGTCCATCGTCGGTCATCGAGACGCTCCTCGACCGCAGCGGTTACCGAGCCGAGCTGCGAGCCGATCACACCATCGAGTCCGAGGGGCGTCTGGAGAACCTCTCCGAACTCATCGGGCTCGCGGCTGAGTTCGAGACGGTCGAGGAGTTCCTCGAGCAGGTGTCGCTCGTCGCCGACACCGACTCCCTCCCCGATCCCGATGATCCGTCCGACACCGGCGTCGTGCTCATGACGCTGCACTCGGCCAAGGGCCTCGAGTTCCCGGTCGTGTTCATGGTCGGCCTCGAGGAGGGCGTGTTCCCGCACTCGCGATCCCTCACCGAACCCGCCCAACTCGAGGAGGAGCGGCGTCTCTGCTACGTCGGCATCACCCGGGCACGCGAGCGGCTCTTCCTGTCCAACGCCTGGTGTCGATCCCTGTACGGCTCGACCCACTACAACCCGCCGAGTCGGTTCCTCGCCGAGATCCCCGAGTCGTACGTGGAGGAGTCCCCCGACAGCCGCTCCGGAGCGCGGGTCACCGGTGGGTGGGCGAGCACCTCGTGGAACCGGACCAACGGGGGTTCCTCCGGGAGTATGGGATCCGCCGGGATCGGGGCGTCCGGCGGCGGCGCACCGGGCCCGCCACCCCCGAAGGGCTCCGGAGCGCACCTCAGCGGCATCGGGATCGGTGACGACGTCCTCCACGACAAGTGGGGTGAGGGAGTGGTCCTGCACACCGAGGGTTCCGGAGACCAAGCTGAAGCCGTGGTGCACTTTGCGTCGGTCGGGGAGAAGCGGTTGTTGCTGGCGTGGGCGCCGTTGGAGAAGCTGTCCCGGTGATCAGCCCCGGCTCGATCGTTCGACGCGTCTCGATGGCGTTCCGTCGCAATGCCACGCTCGCCGACCTCGCCGACCGGCTCGCCGCCCTCCACGGTGACGCCGTTGCGGTCGAGGAGTTCCCTGACGACGGCCCATCGATCCGCATCACCCACGCAGAGGCGGCGGCCACGGTCGCCCGCTGGTCGTCGGCGGTGGCGGCGCGCTCGCCGGTCGGCCGGCCCGTGGTGATCGCCACGGTCAACAGCTACGAACAGTTGCTCCTGTGCCTGGCGGTGGCCCGTGCCGGTGGGCTCCCTGCTCCGGTCAACCCGCAGATGCGCTCTGTTGAGATCGACCACGTGATCGCCGACTCCGGGGCGACACTCGTCATCCGCAGCGGCGACGAGCTCGACACCGGCGCCGGTTCACGCACCCCGCCCGTGCCGCCGTATCCGGCGCATCCCGGCGAGGTGGCCGCGCTGTTCTACACCTCGGGCACGACCGGACGACCCAAGGGCGCCGAGCTCACCCACCGGGCGCTCGTCGGCCAGGTGTCGGGCGCTGCGCTCTGGCCGGGGTTCATGCGACACGACGAAGTCCTCCTGTCGTTGCCGGTGGCCCACATCATGGGGTTCGCCACCCTGCTCGGGCTCGCCGTCGCCGGCGTGCCGGTGGCGTTCGTGCCCCGGTTCTCTCCCACCCGGGTCCTCGACCTGATCGAGCAACGTCGCGTGAGCGCCTTCGTCGGCGTGCCCGCCATGTACCGGATGCTGCTGGAGGCCGGAGCCGAGTACCGGGACCTCACCTCGGTGCGCGCCTGGATGAGCGGAGCCGACGTGATGCCTCCGGACCTCGCCCGGGCCTTCAAGGGCTTCGGGGCGTCGGCCACGCTGCCGCTCGTCGGGCCCGTGGGTGAGGCCGCATTCGTGGAGGGCTACGGCATGGTCGAGATCGGTGGGGGAGCGGCGGCCAAGGTCTCACCGCCCATGCTTCCGGTCGGGCTCGGCGATTCGCTCGGCGTCCCGCTCCCCGGTTGGCGATTCCGCGTGGCCGACGGTGACGGGCGCCGGGTCCCGCCCGGTCAGGTCGGCGAACTGCAGTTGCGTGGGCCCGGCGTGCTGCGTGGCTACTGGGGCGACCCGGACGCCACCGCATCGGCGCTCTCGCCCGACGGTTGGTTGCGCACCGGCGACCTGGTTCGTTCCGGGCTGTTCGGGTTGGTGGCGTTTCAGGGGCGGTCCAAGCACGTCATCAAGTCCGGCGGCTACTCGGTGTACCCGCTCGAGATCGAAGCCGACCTCGAGGAGCACCCCGACGTGTTGGAGGCGGCGGTGGTCGGCCTGGACGACGACCACCTCGGCGAGGTGCCTGTGGCGGCGGTCCGTCTGCGGCCCCGGGCCCGGGTCACCACGGAGGAGTTGGTCTCGTGGGCCGCCGAGCGAATGGCCCACTACAAGGCGCCTCGCCGTTTCGTGATCGTCGATGATCTGCCGAGGACGGGAACCCGCAAGGTGCAGCGGGACGAACTCCTGCCGTTGTTCTCGACCTGACCGGACCCCGCCGGCTTTGTGGTGCGAGCGACATGCATATGCATGTCGCTCGCACCACAAAGCCGGGGACTGGCCGTCAGGGTGTCGAGGCCGTCAGGGGGTCGAGGGGGTCGAGGGGGTCGAGGGGGTCGAGGGGGTCGAGGTGTTCGTCGACTGCCCCTCGGGGGGTCGCAGGTCGATGACCAGATTCCCCTCGGTGTCCACCCGCCACGGGAACACCTCGAGGGTGCTCCCGTCGCTGCCGCTGCTCCCGTCGGCCGACCACGTCACGTCCCGACAGAGTTCGCCGACCTGTCGACCGGCGCCGTCGACGTTCGCCCGCTCCTCGTACAGGTTTCGCTCGGCGCTCCACACCAGGAAGCACCCCTCCGACGCTCCCGGGGCGACCGCCGAGACCGGGGACCACTGCAGGCGGGGATCGTCGCCGAAGTGCGCCACGTAGATGGGTTGCACCTGGCCCCGGCCCGATACGTCGCTGAACAACAGCGGCCCCTCGCTGGCGATCTGGGCCGAGAGACGCTCGGCCTGTCCGGCGTTGAACACGTCGTCACCCAGCCGCAGTTGCACCGGTCCGTCGCCTCGCCCGGCCCACGCCACGAACGCCCACAACCCACTCACCGCCACGATCAGCGCCACGAGTCCGAACGTCACCGCCCGGATCTGGCTGCTCCCGCTGCGCTGCTCGACCGGCATCAGCGGTGTTTCACCGTCGGCCGGAATGGGCGCTTTGCAGGCACCCGCTTATTATCGCCCCCCGGGCGGCACCCGACCGTGCACGCCCCGCTGACCGAACGGCATCGGAATCGAGCCCGTCGGACCCAGCGCCAACCCCAGCAGATGCAAACCCAATAGACAAGGACGGCCTCGAGTGGACCTCTTCGAGTACCAGGGCAAGCAGTTCTTTGCCGGCTTCGGGATCCCGGTCTCGGCCGGTGACGTGGTGAGTGACGTCGACGACGCCGTGGCCGTCGCCGAGCGGATCGGCAACTACCCCGTGGTGGTCAAGGCGCAGGTGCAGGTCGGGGGGCGCGGTAAGGCCGGTGGGATCAAGCTCGCCGACAACGCCGATGAGGTGCGTGAGCACGCCACCAACATCCTCGGCATGGACATCAAGGGCCACACCGTCGAGCGGATCTGGATCGAAGAGGCCTCCGACATCGCCGAGGAGTACTACGCCAGCTTCACGCTCGACCGGGCCCGCAAGCTGCACCTCGGGATGCTCTCGGCGCAGGGCGGCGTGGAGATCGAGGCGGTCGCCGAGTCGAACCCCGAGGCGATCGCCAAGATCTGGATCGACCCCGTGGACGGGTTGACCGAGGCCACCGCCCGTGAATGGGTCGAGGCCGCAGCGCTCAACCCCGAGGCCACCGACGGTGCGGTGGACATCCTCCTCAAGCTGTACCGGGCCTACGTGGACGGCGACGCCGACCTCGTCGAGATCAACCCGCTGATCCTCAAGCCGACCGGCGAGGTCCATGCGCTCGACGCCAAGGTCACGCTCGACAACAACGCATCGTTCCGTCACGAGTGGGACGAGTACGAGGCCACCCAGGAGCGCGACGAGCGTGAGGCTGCGGCCCACGCCAAGGGCCTGCAGTACGTCGGGCTCGATGGGAGCGTGGGGATCATCGCCAACGGCGCCGGGCTCGCCATGTCCACGCTCGACGTCGTCAACCAGGTCGGCGGCTCGCCGGCGAACTTCCTCGACATCGGCGGTGGCGCCAACGCCGATGTGATGGCCGGGGCGCTCGAGGTCATCAACAACGACCCGTCGGTGAAGTCGATCTTCATCAACATCTTCGGCGGCATCACCCGCGGCGAGGAGGTTGCCAACGGGATCGTCGAGGCGCTCAACCGGGTGCAGATCAACTCGCCGATCGTCATCCGACTCGACGGCACGAACGCCGAGGAGGGTCGGGCGATCCTCGAGCCGCACCTGTCCGAGTCGCTGCAGATGCAGCCGACCATGTTGGAGGCGGCCCGCACGGTCGTCGCACTCGCCGAGGCTCGCTGAGTCCGGCCCGACGATCCGTCACCACCGAACGAACACGCACGACGAGAAGGGACCAACGAGATGAGCATCTTCGTCGACGAGAACACCAAGGTCGTCTACCAGGGACTGACCGGGAGTCAGGGCCGCTACTACGGCCTGTTGAACCGCGACTACGGCACGCAGGTCGTCGCCGGGACCAACCCCAAGAAAGCCGGCGAGGACGTCGAGGGCATCCCGATCTTCGCCTCGGTCGCCGACGCCGTCTCGGCCACCGGCGCCAACGCCAGTTGCATCTTCATCCCGGCGCCGGGTGTGCGCTCGGCGGTGATGGAGGCCGCCGAGGGTGGCGTCGAGTTCATCGTCTGCATCACCGAGGGCGTCCCCGCCCAGGACGAGGCCTGGTTCTACAACGACCTGCAGCGCAACTTCCCGCAGGTGCAGCTGCTCGGGCCGAACTGCCCGGGAATCATCAGCCCCGGCAAGTGCAACATCGGCATCACCGCCGGGCACATCGCCAAGGAGCCGGTCGACGGCGAGCACAACGTCGGGATCGTGTCGCGGTCCGGCACGCTCACCTACCAGGCGCTCTACGAGTTGAAGCTGCAGGACATCGGCGTCACCACCTGCGTGGGTATCGGCGGCGACCCGGTGCCGGGCACCAGCTTCATCGACTGCCTCGAGCGCTTCGAGGCGGACCCGGCCACCTCGGCGGTCATGATGATCGGTGAGATCGGCGGCTCGGCCGAGGAGGAGGCCGCCGACTTCATCAAGTCGAGCATGTCCAAGCCCGTCGTCGCCTACATCGCCGGTCAGACAGCGCCGGCCGGCAAGAAGATGGGTCACGCCGGTGCGATCGTCTCGGGTGGCAAGGGCACGGCGGCGGCCAAGATGGAGGCGCTCACCGCTGCCGACGTCCGGGTCGGGGCCAACCCGACCGAGGCCGGCGAGCTCATGGTGGAGATCGTCCGCAACCTCTGAGCGGCCGCCCCCGCACCGCCGGCCGTTCCGCCCCTGCGCCGTTCTCGGTGGACTGAGCACCCTCGGCGGGGGCTGGTTGCACCGGGAACGCGCCGCCCCCCGCCGCTCCCCGCCGCCGCTCCTGCGCCGTTCTCGGTGCACTGAGCACCCTCGGCGGGGGCTGGTTGCACCGGGAACGCTCCGGTTGCCGCGACCGGCGCCGAGATCGGTGGCGCTGACCCGCTGCTAGGTTCGCCCGCTGATGCGCCTCGCCGTGCTGGCCTCCGGATCCGGAACCCTGCTCGACGCCATGGCGTCCGACGGCCTGCCGATCGAGGTGGTGCTCGTCGACCGGCGCTGCGCCGTCGAACAGGTCGCAGCACGCCACGGGATCCCGTGTGTGGTGGTGGAGCGCACCGACTTCACGGGCGACTTCGACCGGGACGCCTACACCGACGAGGTGGTCGGTGTGCTCGCCGACCACGGAATCGACCTGGTCGCCATGGCGGGCTGGGGGACCATCCTGGGCCGCTCGGCGTTCGCTGCATTCCCGGGTCGGATCGTGAACACCCACCCGGCGCTGCTGCCGGCGTTCCCCGGCTGGCACGCCGTGCGAGACGCGCTCGCCGCCGGGGTGAAGGTGACCGGTTGCACGGTGCACCTCGCCACGGAACTGGTCGACGACGGTCCGATCCTCGCCCAGGAGGCCGTCGACGTCCTCGACGGCGACGACGAGGCCACGCTCCACGAGCGCATCAAGGCGGTCGAGCGCCGCCTCTACACGCAGACCATCCGCAGCATCCTGGACCGAGGAGCCGTCCCATGACCGATCGACCCCGCCGCGCCCTGCTGAGCGCATACGACAAGACCGGCATGGTCGAGCTGGGCCGGGCGCTCGTCGACCTGGGCTGGGAGCTGGTGTCCTCCGGTGGCACCGCCCGGGTGCTCGCCGAGGCGGGCCTGCCGGTCGTGCCGACCGAACAGGTGACGGGGTTCCCCGAGATGCTCGGCCACCGGGTGGTGACGCTGCACCCGGCGATCCACGGCGGGATCCTGGCCGACCGCAACGACCCGAGCCACGTCGCCGACATGGCGACCTACGACGTCGTGCCCATCGACCTGGTGGCGGTGAACCTCTACCCGTTCAGCTCGGAGCCGTCGGTGGAGTTGATCGACGTCGGCGGCCCGACGATGGTGCGCGCCGCCGCCAAGAACCACGCCCACGTCACCGTGCTCGTCGACCCGGCCGACTACGACCCGGTGCTGGCCGAGCTGCGGGACGCCGGTGACGTGTCGGCGACGACCCGCCGTCGCCTGGCCCGTGACGCCTTTGCGCACACCGCTGCCTACGACTCGGTGATCGTCGACTGGTTCGACCGGGGTGACGCCGGCGAGCTTGCGCCGTCTCCCGGGCACGAGTCCCGAGGGCAGCTGCCGCCGACGATCCACCTGTCGGCCCGTCTGGCTCAGCCGCTCCGCTACGGCGAGAACCCCCACCAGCACGGCGCCCGCTACACCTTCGCCGGCACTAGTTGCTGGGACTCGGCGGTGATCCACGGTGGCAAGGAGATGAGCTACCTCAACGTCTACGACGCGGATGCGGCGTGGCGGTTGGTGTGGTCGCTCGGCTCGCAGCCGGCGGCGGTGGTCATCAAGCACGCCAACCCGTGCGGCGCAGCGATCGGTGACGACATCGCCGCCGCCTACGTGCGGGCGCACGAGTGCGACCCGGTGAGTGCGTTCGGCGGGATCGTGGCGGTCAACCGTCCGGTCACCCACGCCATGGCCGAGGCGCTGGCACCGGTGTTCACCGAGGTCGTCGTGGCTCCGGGCTTCGACGATGACGCCCTGCTGGTGCTGCTGGAGAAGCGGAACCTGCGGGTGCTGACCGTGCCTGAGCCGGTCGTGCCGACGCTCGACGTGCGTTCGGTCGAGGGTGGGCTGTTGGTGCAGACCCGTGACGTCGTGACGGTCGACCTGTCGCAGTGGGAGGTGGTGACCGACCGCTCACCGACCGAGGCGGAGTGGGCGGACCTGGAGTTCGCCTGGCGGGTGGCGGCCCGGGTCACCTCCAACACGATCGTGCTCGCCAAGGACGGCCAGGCCGTCGGGATCGGTGCCGGCCAGCAGAACCGTCGGGACGCCGGGCGGATCGCCGCGGAGAAGGCCGACGGCCGGGCCGTTGGCGGGGCGTGCGCCTCGGACGCGTTCTTCCCGTTCCGCGACGGGCTCGACGCTGCGGCCGAGGCCGGCGCCACGGCCGTGATCCAGCCGGGCGGCTCGGTGCGCGACGAAGAGGTGATCGCTGCTGCTGACGAACAGGGGATGGCGATGGTCTTCACCGGCGAGCGCCACTTCAAGCACTGAGGTCGCTGCGCCCCGGCCGGGGTGCGCGCCCGGGCCCGTCGCCCGGGTCCGGTGGCGCCGTGCGCG
>Ga0194132_10000951_pt1 | contig 59297 bp, 51 predicted proteins | sample TA2KigOf80mmetaG_FD_148612 | JGI IMG/M metagenome (GOLD analysis project Ga0194132, IMG submission 148612) | Freshwater microbial communities from Lake Tanganyika, Tanzania - TA2015054 Kigoma Offshore 80m | ecosystem: Environmental > Aquatic > Freshwater > Lake | place: Tanzania: Lake... | reverse complement strand
CCGATACCGAGGCCACCACGCGGTTACGCAAATCCAGCGAATAGGGACGCGCCATCGCTGCTGGCCTCCAATCCAGCCAGCATCTTGAATCACGAATCCCCGACCAAGGGAATCCCCGCCGATTCAACCTTTCAGAAACGCGCTCTAGGGCAGAAGCACGATACGGCCGTTGACGGTGCGGTCGCTCATCAGGGCGTGTGCCTCATTGAGCGCCGCCAATGTCATCGTCTTGAAGATCGTCGGCTTGAGTGCGCCGGCTGCGAGCAGACCGACGACGTGTTGGGAAATGGCCTTGGTCCAACGGCCACAGCCCATGACCGCGACGTGGCGCCGGAAGAGATCGGTCAGGTCGATCTCGATCATCTTCCCGGCGTGAGCGCCGATGAGGGCCAGCCGTCCGCCGTCGGTCACCGACTGCAGGGTAGGATGGAAAAGGGCCCCGCCGGCAATATCGAGTCCGACATCGACGCCACGGCCATCGGTCAAGCTTCGAACACGCTCCAGCAGATCGGTCGTGCCGTAGTCGATCACCTCGTCGGCGCCGTTGGCGCGAACCTGATCGATCTTTGCGGCGGATCCGACGGCCGCGATGACCCGGGCTCCCAAATGCCGTGCCACCTGCACCGCACAGGAGCCGACGCCGCCCGCGGCCGCGTTGATCAACACGACCTCGCCCGCCCGGAGCCCGGCCGTGACGGCCAACGCCTCCCAGGCGGTACAGAACTTGTTGCCGGCCGCCATCACCTCGAAGGGCAGTTCGGGCGGCAGCTTGACCACGCGATGGGCCGGGGCGACGACGTACTCGGCATGACAGCCCCACATCGTCGACCCGAGGATTCGGATCCGCCGGCATACGTTGTCACGGCCGCGCTGGCAGTTCTCGCACCTACCGCAGCTCACCATGGTGTGGGGCAGGACGTGGTCGCCAACGACGATGTCCTTGACTGCGACGCCGACGGCGACCGCCTCGCCGGCGCCGTCGGGCCCCATGACGAGCGGCAGGGGCGGTCCGAGACCCGAGAGGCCGCGCCGGATGTCGATTTCGACCCGGTTGGTCGCAGCGGCGCGAACTCGGATCAGAACCTCGTCATCCTCGAGCGTCGGGACGGGAACCTCGGTGTGGCGCAGATGCTCCGGTCCGCCGAACCCGGTGAGCAACATCGCGTGCATCGTTCTCGGAATCATCGACTAGTGTGTTCCGAACAAGACCGAGGGCAGCCAGAGCGCGATCGTCGGGAACGCGACAACCAAGGCCAGGTCGAGAATCAGGATCAAGATGAACGGGATCGAAGCCCGCACCGCGCTCGCGAACGAAACTTGCGCGATCGCGGACGATACGTAGAGCGTCAATGCGACCGGCGGCACCAGCATGCCGATCGCCATGTTGATCATGAAGATTACACCCCAAAAAATCGGGTCAACGCCTGCCTTGGCGAGGAGGGGCATGAACGTCGGCAGGAATCCGAAGATGATCGGTGCTGCTTCGAGCACCATGCCGAGCACGATAAAGATCAGGTTGACGAAGAAGAGAACGACGTAGCGGTTCTCGGTCAGTGACGACACCGTGCCTACAAGGATGAAGGCAACCTCGTCGTAGGCCAACACGAAGCCGAGGAAGCTCGACGTCGCGACGAGGAACAGCATCATGCCGCTGATATGGCCGGCCTCGATCGTCGCCCGGTAGATCGACCCCGCGGTAATACTCCCGCCCCTGGCGTAGGCCGAGCGACGATAGAAACCGACCGTCAGCACGAGCACATAGATCAGTACGATGACCCCGGCCTCAGCGGGGGTAAACACCCCGCCCAGAATGCCCGCAACCACGATGACGGCGGCCATGATGCCGGGAAGGGCGCGTGCCGTGCGAGGCCCCAGCTCGCGAACCGGCACGTGTTCCCTCGGATAGTTGTGGCGTCGTGCATGGATGTAGGAGACCAACATGAAACTCAGCCCGACCATGATGGCCGGGATGAAGGTGGCAGCAAACAGCTTGCTCACCGAGACGTTGATGGCGACGGCATAGAGCAGCAGCGTGATGGCCGGCGGCAACATCAACCCGAGGGTGCCGGAGGCGCCTTGCAAGGCAGCGCAGAAAGCGGCGTTGTAGCCGCGTTTCTTCATCTCAGGAATCATGATTCCACCGATCGCCGCGGTGTCCGAGATCGCCGATCCGGAGATGTCGGCAAAAATACCACTGGCGACCACGTTGGACGCTGCCAGTCCACCGCGAATGCGTCCGACCAGGGCTTGGGCGAAGTCGACCAAATGCCGAGCGACGCCCGAGACGTGCATGAGGTTTCCGGAGAGGATCAGGAGCGGTACCGCGAGGAGCGCCAGGATCTCGATACCGTAGAATATCTGCAGTGCACCGGTGTGGAAACGAACGGTCCCGAAGATCGCCAGGTACGTCGTCGACATCAGGCCGAGGCAGAACGCCACCGGCACACCGACCAGCATGGGGATCATCAGTGCGACGCCGAGGATCAGGATCTTGCCGGGGCCAGCGACCGTGACGAATTGACCGAACGGCAAGTACACGGCCCAGAAAAATGCGAGCAGAATTGCAACCTTCAAGCTGGCTTCGAGAAGACTCGAACTCAGAGCGGTTCGCCGCAGCCAGTGGACGAGCATGATGACGCAGGCGACCGGGATGGCGGCGTATGGGATCGTCAGCGGCAATTCGAGAGCGCTGGTGTGCGCCCGGCCGGCGACCTTGAAAGCGAGAATGCTGGAAACCAGGAGCGCCAGCAGATACCCGCCCGACAATCCTTCGGCGAGCACGCCGGCCCGCACCTGCCAAGGGCGCGACAATTTTCGGATTACGAGATCGATGTGGACGTGTTTGTCGTGGCGGTAGCCGGTGGCGATCGCCAGGAACGTGGCCCAACCGAACAGCACCAGCGCCAGCTCGTCCGACCAGGTAAGCGAGTTGTTGAGCACGTACCGAAAGAAGACGCCGAGGGCCATGATGACGGCGAACGCCGTCGTCACCAGGACGTAGCCGGCCTCGGTCAGGCGATCGAGGACGTCGCTGACCGAAACCAAGGGCCGCAACCAGCGATTGACTGGCTGCGGCCCGATCGACGCAATGGACTCGCTCGTCAGGGCGAGAGCCTCCGACGGTGTCGTTGCGGGCGCAACGACGATACTAGCGTTTGGTCGCCGCCAATTCGTTGGCGACGGCGAGGTCGAGTTTGCCCCGTTGTTGCTCGGCGGCGGCCTTCCATATCTCGTCCTTGGCCTTCGCCCATTGCGCCCACTCGGCGTCGTTCGGCTGGTAGGTGGTTACTCCCAGGCGCGTCAGTTCCTGGACGTTGGCGGCGACGCGGGTCGGCGCATCCTGGCGGTTCCACTTCTCGACTTCCTTGGCCGCCTCCAGCACCGCGGCCTGGTGGGCCGGGCTCAGCTTGTTGAACTTGTCCGCGTTCATGAAGAACAGGAACATGTTCATCTGGTAGCTGAGGCGCGTATTGAACTTGACGGCCTCGTACATTTTCGTGGACAGCACCGCGGGCGTATCGAGGTTGATTCCTTCGACAGTTCCCTGCTGCAGTGCCGTCAGCGTCTGGGCGAAGTCGACCGGAGTCGGGTTGGCGCCCCACGCCTTGTAAGCCGAGACTTCGATCGGCGAGGGCGTGGTCCGGATCTTCACGCCGGCGATGTCGGCCGGGGTCTTGAGTTGCTTGGTCCGTGTCTGGATGTCGCGGCCAGCCCCGAACCCGAAGATCGCCAGGACCTTCAAGCCGGTGTCTTTCTCGAACTGGGCGATCAGCCGTTTGGCGACGGGAGATTCCAGCGAGTTCAGCATGTCATCGTATGCGCGGAACAGGAACGGAAGTTCGTAGGGGAAGAACGCACTGGTGAAGGTCGTCGCGCTCGCCGTCGTCATCGTGCCGATGTCGACCGTGCCATCCATCACGGTCTGGGCCAGCCTTTGCTCGACGCCGAAGGCTTGGTAGAAGTTCTTTGCCGTGACCTGGTTGTTGGTCTTCTGGGCCAGCAGATCGACGAAACGGTCGATCGGGTCGGTGACGACACTGCCGGCGGGGTTGGTGCAACCGATGCGCAGCGCCACCTGGGCGTCCGCCGTCGTGGTAGCAAGAGCACCGAAGATGATCGCCGAAAGGGCGACAAAGCGAAGTACGGATCTGCGAGCGCAGAACATAGGTCCCTCCTCTCTAGAGGCTAGAGTCCTCGGGAAACAACCGGCACGTCGAACCGGCGAACAGGTGAACGCAAGCCAAATCTTAGGCCCAACGGCCGAGAGGGACAATCGTTCGTGCTCGCAGCGTGTGAGGACGATTGACCCAGGACAAGGGTATCCCGGCGGCGAACGACTATCGTTCGCGCGCCGTGGCCTCAGGGTCGGAGACCTTGTTCGATGACGGAAACCTGGAACAGCCGAGTCGGCTTTTTGATCGCTTCGATCGGCGCGGCCGTGGGCCTCGGCAACATTTGGCGCTTTGCCTACGTCGCAGGCGAGAACGGAGGCGGGGCGTTTCTCGTGGTCTACCTCGCCATGGTTGCAATCGTTGCGTTCCCGCTGCTCGTTGCCGAACTCGCGCTCGGCAAGAACGGCGCGAAGGATGGCGTCACGGCCTTTGCCGCCCCGTCGTCGCAGCCGGTTTGGCGCCGGGTCGGTTGGATCGGCGTGGTTGGATCGGTCTTGATCCTGAGTTACTACGGCGTCATCGCCGGCTGGGCTTTGCGATACTTCGCGGCAACTGTCAGCGGCGAACTGTGGGTGAGTCCCCTCGATTTCGGCGAGGATTTTCATTCGTTTGTCGCAAACGACCATGAGCCTGTGTGGTGGTTCTTGGCGATGATGGCGCTGACCGCCGCCGTCGTGATTGGCGGTGTCGAACGCGGCATCGAGCGGGCCAACTTGCTGCTGATGCCGTTGCTGGCGGTGATCGTCCTCGGCATGGCCGTTTACGCCTTGTTCCTTCCCGGCAGCTTCGCCGGCGTCAAATTCCTGTTCTCGGCCGATTGGACTGCGGTGCTTGAGCCGGGTGTCTGGTTGGCGGCGCTGGGACAGGCGTTGTTTTCGATTGGCGTCGGCATGGCGGTCTTCGTCACCTTCGGCGGGTACATGCAGCGCGGGTTCAAAGTGGTCGGTTCGGCCGCGGTCGTGGCCATCGGCGACACCGCCTTCGCCATCGTGGCCGGACTCGCGATTTTCCCGGCGGTGTTCGCGTTCGGCGGCAGTCCGGGCGCCGGTCCGGAGTTGGCGTTCATCACCTTGCCGCAAGTCTTCCTGTTGATGCCCATGGGTAAGCTCGCGGCCGCGGTGTTCTTCTTCCTGCTGTCCGCAGCGGCGCTGACGTCGATGATTTCTCTGCTGGAGGTCCCGGTCGCCGTCGCGATTCATCGGGGCGGCGTGAGGCGAAGTCGGGCCGTTCCGGCTCTTGCTCTGATGATCTTCGCGGTCGGTATTCCCGCTGCCCTCGGCTATGGGCTTCTTGCCGACGTTTCGCTCCTCGGTCGGCCTTGGCTCGACGCCGTCGATCGGCTCACGTCGAATCTCCTGTTGCCGCTCGCCGGAATCTCCGTAGCCGCGTTTTTCGGCTGGGGTCTTGAACGACGTGTCGCTGTGGGCCTTCTCGAGACTTCGAGCCCACGATTGGTGCGCTACCTGCGTTGGGCTCTGCGTGTCGCACCGGCGTTGGTCGCCGCAACGATGTTCGCCCGTTTCTACCAATAGCGTGGCCCACCAGGCTCAGGGCATGGGCGAGGGGGGTTCGAGTCCGCGGCGACGAGCCTGGGGCATTGCACTCGGTGTGCTGAGCTTGGCCGGAGTCCTCATCGTGCCCCCACCGGATGGACTCGATCCTGCCGGTTGGCGCGTGGCCGGTGTTGCCGTGCTCATGGCGACCTGGTGGTTGACCGAGGCATTGCCGTTTCCGGTCACCGCTCTCATGCCGATTATCATGTTTCCGGTTCTCGGAATCGCACCGCTCGGGACGGCGACGGCACCCTATGGCGACCCGATCGTGTTCCTTTTTCTCGGTGGCTTCATCGTCGGCATCGCCATCCGACGATGGGGACTTCACCGTCGCCTCGGCCTTCGTGTCGTGGCGTTGTTTGGGGCGACGCCGCGCCGCGTGATCGGCGGCCTACTGCTGGCAACCGCGGTCTTGAGTATGTGGATCAGCAATTCCGCAGCCGCGATTGCCATGTTGCCGGTGGCCGTGTCGATTCTCGACCTGTTCGAACGGCGCGGCGAGGCGGGAGAGCACCGGGCCGAGGGTTTTGCGACCGCACTGATGCTGGCGGTGGCCTACGGGGCCAGTATCGGCGGATTGGCGACGATCATCGGAACGCCACCCAATGCGCTGTTGGTCGGATATCTCGGGCGCGAACACGGAATCGATGTCGGCTTCGCGCGCTGGATGTTGCTCGGTCTGCCGCTTGTCGCAATCATGCTGGTCGGGACTTGGATTATCCTGCTCCGCTGTCACGCCATCGACAGAAGCCGCTCGACCAAACTCGGTGGGCGGATTGCGGACGAATTGACACAACTGGGAGCGCCGCGGACCCCGGAAATCCGCGTCGCGATCGTCTTCACGGTGACGGTCCTCGCGTGGATGCTGCGGCCCCTGTATGGGGCCCTGCTACCGGGCGTCCATGATGCCGTGATCGCGGTCATGGGGGCGATGCTGCTGTTCATCTTGCCGGCCGGCGATGGGTCTTCGCGCCGGCTGATCGTTTGGGCCGACCTGAAGGATATGCCGTGGGGCGTGCTGATCCTCTTCGGCGGGGGCTTGGCGCTTGCCGACGCAATCAACAGCTCCGGCTTGTCCACGTGGATCGCCCAGGGTACGGGGGCCGTCGCCCATTGGCCTGTGTTGGCTCTCGTAGTCGGCGCAACCCTCATGATGATCTTCCTCACCGAACTCACGAGCAATACGGCGAGTGCTGCCCTCTTCCTGCCGATTGGTGGGACCTTCGCCATCGGTCTCGGGCTAGACCCGATGACGCTCACAGTCCCCTTGGCACTGGCGGCCTCGTGTGGGTTCATGTTGCCGGTCGGAACACCACCTAACGCGGTGGCGTTCTCGACGGGCCGGATCACCATGGCGCAGATGGCACGCGCTGGGTTCTGGGTGAACCTGCTGGCAAGCGCGGTGATCGTTGGAATCGGCTATCCGCTGTCGCGCTGGCTATTCGCTACCTGACGTCCGGGAACGACGGAACGGTCAGGACGTCGAACTCGGCGAATCCCAGCAATTCCTGGGCGGTGCTTCCCAGGAGAAGCTTGGATAGACCGGACCGCCCCCGGGTTCCGATCACGACGAGGTCGGCGGATACCTCCTTGGCGACGCCGCGCAGTGTTTCGGCGACCGACGTGCGGTTGATGCGGACGATCCGACGAACCGGATTGCCAGGAAGATCGGCGAGAAAGCCGGCAAGTGAGGCCGCAGCATCCTGTTCGGTTCGTCGGGCGTGGCCATCGACATCCGCGCGTGGGCCCCGCGCGCGCGGCGGCTTTCCGATCTCGGGAGCGTCGATCACATAAGCCGCCGACACCGAGGCGCGCCGGTCGAGGGCCAAGCGATAGGCTGCGCGAACGACCTCCCGCGATGTTTCGCTGAGGTCGAGGGCGAGCAGCAGATGATGATAGGCGCCGGCTGGCACGGCGTTGGCCATCAGAACGGGACACGGAACTTGCCGAATAGTGCGCTCCGCCGTTGTTCCGACGAACACCTCGCGTAGGACCTGCCGGCGGTGCGAACCAATGACGAGAAGGTCGGGCTTCGAGGACTCGGTCGTGGCGACGATGCCGGCAAAAGGCTCGCCCAGCGCAACCGTCATGTCGCAGGAGACGCCATCGACCGTGCGTAGGGTCCACGAAAGTTCCTTCAGGAGTTCTCCAGCGGCCTCCCTTTCGGCGCGGAGCTTTGCCGCCGGCTGGTCGTCGTCCACCACATGGACAAGAGAGAGGGCGGCGTCGAAGGCCATCGCCAGAAGTCTTGCGCGCCGGAGGGCGCGATCGGATCGCGTCGAGAAATCCGTGGCGACCAGAATGCGTCGCATGTCTTCGCACCTCCCCCAGGGCGCAACCGGATCAACCAAGGGTCGAAAACATCATGAGCATTCATATAATAGTTGGTTTGAGCAGCTGGTAGCGGTTAGGCGAAGGAACATGGCAACCCGGAACGGATCGCAGGGGGAGCTGACGGCGGGATTGCTGCTGATCGGTGCCGCAGCGCTCGGCATCGTATTCGCGAATACCGGGTTGGCCCCGTTCTACGATTTGTTGCGCGGGATGCCAGTGGCGGTCCGCATCGGCGATTTTTCCATCGACAAGCCGCTGCTGCTTTGGATCAACGACGGCCTGATGGCCGTGTTCTTCTTCGTCGTCGGCCTCGAGATCAAGCGCGAACTTCTGATCGATCAATTGTCGACCCCGCGGCGTGCGGCTCTGCCAGTCGCATGCGCGCTCGGCGGCATGGCGATCCCAGCCCTGATCTATGTGTATTTCAACGACGCGGATCCTACCACTCTGCGTGGTTGGGCGATCCCGGCCGCCACCGATATCGCCTTCGCGCTCGGCATTCTGGCGCTGGTCGGGCGATCGGTCCCGATATCCGTCAAGGTGCTGCTCACCGCCATTGCCATCATCGATGACTTGGGCGCGATCGTGATCATCGCCGTCTACTACACGGCCGACCTGTCGACAACGGCGCTCCTGGTATGGGGGGTGGGCGTGGCGGCGCTCGCCGTGCTCAATCGGCTGCGTGTGACGCACATGGCACCCTACCTCGTGGTGGCGGCGATCACCTGGGCGGCGCTGGTCAAGTCCGGGGTCCATGCCACGCTGGCCGGCGTCGTCAACGCCTTCTTCGTTCCGATCGTCGCCAAGGATCGCGACGAGACCCCGATGCTGATTCGCCTCGAGGAGGACCTCAAGCCGTTGGTCGGCTTCTTCATCGTCCCTGTGTTCGGCTTTTGCAACGCCGGCGTCTCGTTCGCCGGACTGACCTGGGCGAGTTTCCTCGCCCCCGTGACTCTGGGCATCGCGGCGGGCCTGTTCATCGGCAAGCAGATCGGGATCTTCGTGCCCCTGTGGGTCGGGGTAAGACTGAAGCTCGTGCCCATGCCCGAAGGCGCCACTTGGTTGCAGCTCTACGGGATGGCTTTGCTGTGCGGAGTCGGATTCACCATGAGCCTGTTCATCGGTGGATTGGCCTTTACCGATGGGACCTTCGATGCCGCCGTACGCCTGGGGGTGCTCACCGGGTCCCTGGTGTCGGCGGTGGTCGGCCTGGCGGTCCTGCGCAGCGCCGCTGGGACGAACAGCGTCAGTCGTGGCGCAGCAAGTGCATGAGGCTCGACGTATCGAAGCGCCCGCCGCCGCGCGCCTGGACCTGGGCATAGAACTGGTCGATCAGCGCCGTCACCGGAAGACGAGCCCCGGTACGCTTCCCTTCGGCGAGCACGTAGCCGAGGTCCTTGCGCATCCAATCCACGGCAAAGCCGAAGTCGAAGCGATCCTCGACCATGGAGCGCCAGCGGTTCTCCATTTGCCAGGATTGCGCCGCGCCCTTCGAGATCGCTGCGATAACCCGCTCCATATCGAGGCCGGTGCGTACCCCGAAGTTGACCGCTTCGGCCAATCCCTGAACCAGGCCAGCGATGCATATCTGATTGACCATCTTGGCGAGCTGGCCCGTGCCGACCGGCCCGATCAGAACGGCTTGCCGCGCGTAGGCGGCGAGGCTGGGTTGGACGCGTTCGAAGATTGCCGGATCGCCGCCGGCCATCACCGTGAGCACGCCGTTCTCGGCCCCGGCCTGACCTCCGGACACCGGCGCATCGAGAAAAGCTACGCCTTTGGCTGCGCACGCCTGGGCGAGTTCACGGGCCTGGGCTGCAGACGTCGTCGTGTGGTCGACCAATACACTTCCTGCCGTCATTCCGTTCAGTACCCCATCGGGGCCGAGCGTGACCGCGCGAACGTCGTCATCATTGCCGACGCAGAGAAAGACGGTCTCCGCATCACGAGCGGCCGTCGCCGGCGTCGCGGCGCCCCGCCCGCCATATTTGTTCACCCAGGCAGCGGTCTTCGTTGCCGTGCGGTTGAAGACGGTGACCGCATGGCCTTTGGCCGCCAAGTGCCCGGCCATGGGAAACCCCATGACCCCGAGGCCGACGAACGCGACAGTCCGAACCGACATGACAACCCCTGAAACAAGAACGACGATACCGGCCGGATTATCACCGGTATCGCCGTCCTGCCAAGGGTGTCGTCGGCTCTTGTCGCTAGTTGTTCTGGCCGACCTCGATACGAAGCTCGCGCACCGGCACATACCGGCCATGAATCGGCAGGACCGTCGCGACGTCGAGCTTGAGCCGCTGGATGTTGTCCCACAGGTTGGTCGTGAACGGATTCAGTCGCTCCGGTGTGCGAACGACCTCGGTTCGTGGGCTGAACGCGTCGGCCACGATCAGGATTTTCTCCTTGGGCAAGTAGCCGACGATGAGACCATCGGCATGCGTGTTGTCCTTGAGCGCAAGCAACTCGAGCGTCCGGGTCGAATCGCTCAGGACCATCTTGTCCCCCATCGTCTGGAAGCGAGCGTTTCCGTTGGCCCGCGCCAGCCGATCTGGTGCCAGCGTGCGCGGAGCGGCATAGGCTGCCTCGAAGAACGGACGGTTGAACTCATGGGTCAGAATCGTCATGCCCTCGGCCGCTGCGGCACGCAGGCCACCAGAATGATCGAAATGGTGATGGGTGTTGACCACGATCCTGAGCGGCTTGTTCGGAATCGTTTTCTTCACCAAGTCGATCACCTCATTGGTCCGCGCATCGCCCAATGGCGCTTCCACGAGGACGATGTGGTCGGCCATTTCGATCGCCGCGCTGTGGTGTGAGGCGCCGGCGACAAACCAGACACCCTCCGCCACTTTCTCGATGGTGGCCGCTGGAACCGGGGCGGCCGGGCGAATCTGCGCAGGCGCGGTCACCGGGGGCGCGTTCAGATTGATGTCGACAACGGCCATCTCGAAGGTCGGGTGGCCAAGCACCCGTTGCACGATCTTCGTCGGCACCTGAACGCCCTCAACCGTGCGATAGTCGGCATAGGTCGTTTCCACCGTCATATCGCCGAGCACGGGATTGGCGATGGACGACACGACGCGTTCGATCAGATTGGCGGCGTTGGCGGTTGCCTGTGCTTTGAAGCGTCCCGCCCGCTCAACGACAAACGTCGTTCGCCCGTCGGCGCCCGTCGAAGCCGTGGTCCCGGCGTTCAGTGCGGCCTTGATGACGCCATGTGGCGAAATCCACAACTCGTGCTGGAGCGCCGCAATTTGGGCCGGGGCGGCCGTGGCGTTTTCGCCCGCGCCGGTCCAGGCGGCATCACCGCGCATTGTGTTTAGACGCCGTTGTTCAGTGTAGAACGGCTGACCGCCGCCGCCCCGCGGTGCGCCCTCCGGCGGCAAGAACACAATGTCCTCGGCCAAGGCGCTGTTGGCATAATCGAACACCCGTTCCGCCTGTTTGATGCGGAACTTGGGCCATTCGCCGCCGGCGCGGAGCGATTGCCCGACGATGGCAAAGGTGCCCGTACCACTGATCCGAAGCGTGCTCACGTTAACGCTTCCCATAGCGGCGGCAATATCGGCGACTGTCGCGGCGCAAACTGGATTGGCCAAACCCACCAAGACCGGGATGGCAAGCAGATGTCTGGACAACGTCATGGATCCCTCCCTAGACGACGCGCAATGTAGGGCCACTCGGTGCGGCGCGATCTCACGAGGCCGTGTGACGCACGCTTGGTCACGACGTTGTGTGCTGAGGAGTCTCGTGGCGCTCGCAGTGTGCAATGGGCCTTCGGTCCGGGCTCGCCCAGCCGATGTAGCGGGTTGGCGAACCACCCGATGGGGCATGACGCGAGACGATCTTCGAGCCGGCCTCGGGCCCGACATTGCACAACTTCGTGAACCCCTGTTCTTCAAAGACTTGGTGGTTTTCGATCGTACTCCGTGCGCAACCGTCGGTGGTCGCACGTTCGTAGTCCTGCCCCAGCTCGACCTATTCGTGCGCTACGTCGATCCCAACGCAGAAGTGCGTTCGCAGGTCCGCAAAGAGCTGGTCATTCGTTTCAGCGCACGGCGTTGAGCGTTCAGGAGCGGCCGCGGGCCTCTGCGATCAACTGATCGAGAAATGGCTCGACGTCGGGCGGGCGGGTGCGATCGACTGTTACCTCGGCAAAAACGTCCTCGCCGGCTAGCCACCGCCTCTCGACGTCGGGTTCTGCAAGGGCAACGACCAAGGCGCGATTCAAGTCGTAGCTCACGTACGGTAGGCCCACGGCTTTGAGCGCGGCCCAGAGCGCCGTCGTGATGCGCGTGCGGAAGAACACATAGCTGTTGGGCGTCGGGATCGTCACGGCCGGATCGGTCAGCGCGCGAATACACACGGCAACTTCGGTCGAGGCGTACCCCCGGCAGGCAAGCGGACGCCCCGGGTAGACGCTGCACGCGTGATCGACGAGGAGCGGGCAGGGCATGGTGATCGTGGCACGGCGCGCTCCTGCCCAATCCCGACCGTCGGAAACGGCCTGGCTCAGCCGTTCGTCGAGGGCGATGTGGCCGCCCGCCGATTGCGCGCGGACCTGCGCAGCGACCGCGAGAACCTCGGGGATGGAGGCGGCGATGAAGTTTGCGCAGCAGTGCGAACAGCCCTTGGTGCACGCGACACGTTTGCCCGGATGACGTTCGAGCGATCGGTCGAGAACCTGCTGGGCAAACGCCACCGCTCGTATCGCCCGCCGGTCTCGTCCGTCTGTGAAGAGGTCGATCAGGCCACGGGTGAGCGCGATCGTCGGCCGGAGATCGTTCAACGGCGGTAGGCCGTCACGCGCCAGGAGGTCGGCCTCGCTACGCAACTCGCCCAATGACGCGGCAAGCAGACTTCCATCGGCCATAGCGCCCGGCTCCGGCCTAGAGATCGCCGCCGACGCGAATGACGACGCGCCCCTTGGTCTCGCGGCGTTCGAACCGGGCATGCAAAGCCGGCACGTCCTCGAGCGCCACCTCCTCCGAAATCGGAATCCGCCATCGTCCCGTGCGGACAGCGTCCAGCAGCATCGCGTCGTCCCGTCCTTTGAGGATCGGACCCAGGACGGGAAAACTCATGGCCCCGACCTTGATCGACTTGCGCATCAGGAGTTCTTGCGGGATGTCAGGGCCGCGGCCGGCCGTCGCGCCCATCAACAGAATGAGGCCGTTGGCGGCGATCGCCTCGTAGTTCTTCGCCCAACCTGCGCCGCCGTTGCCATCGATGATCACGTCCGCGCCCCGTCCACCGGTCAGGCGTATGACATCGGCCGGCCAATCGTCACGGCGATAATCGATGAAGTGATCGGCGCCGTAGGGTCGGGCGTACGCGATCTTGTCTGGCCCGCCGCAGAGCGCGATGACGGTCGCGCCCAGTTCCTTGGCGATCTGGGTCATGACGATCCCGATCGGCCCCGCACCCGAGTGGATCGCCACATTGTCGCCTCGTTGGACCCGCGCGGCGGTTACGACCGAATGCCAGGCCGTGGCCGTGATGCCGCGGTAGACCGTGCCGACCTTCCAGTCGAGTCCTTCCGGGAAAGGGGCGACCATGGTAAGCGCCCCGATCGAGAAATCGGCACATCCGCCGCCGGCACCACTCGAGAGCACGCGACGCCCGAGCCACTGGCGATCGACGCCGTCGCCCACCTTGTCGACAATGCCCGAGTGCGTGGTCCCCGGGGTCAGCGGATATTTCCCCGGCCAACGTCCTTGGCGTGCGAACACGTCCACCGGATTCAGGCTGCAGTAGGCAACGCGTAGCCGCACCTCACCGGGGCCAGGCGAAGGAATGGGTAGACGGGTTACGTGCAGCACGTCGGGGCCGCCAGGGGCGTCCGCGACTACCGCACGCATGGTCTCGGCGGCCATGGCCCCGCCCTAGCGGCGCGCCTTCGACCGCGACGAGGCCTTGGCGGCCTTCTTCCGTCGCGACGCGCGCTCGGGTGACGGCCCAAGGATCGCACCGCGGTCGTCGGCAACGTAGGACAACCCGCCTTTGGTGCCCATCGCCTCGGCCAATTCCGCTTGTTCGTGCAAGACATGAAACACTCGCGCGATCAAGTCGTCACGACGGTTGAAGCGCTGGTCCTCGACCGTTTGGTCGGGGCGGTACGCCTCGATGTCCTGACGCGGCACGACGCGGCGAGCCTCGAGGAGCCGTTCGAGCGTGTCCTGTCGTTCGATCGCGACCGACAACTCCCCGGTCAACGCGATGATCATCGCCATCATGTGGTCCATCGCTGGGTCACGAAAGAACTGGGGTTTCGGTCCCTTGGACCGCCGCGGCAATCGTACGTCCTGCGCCATAGCTTCGTTTCCTAACCCGACTGCGAACTACTTCCAGGCGCCGAACGAGAACCACGCTTGGCCGTTCGAGACCTCCGGTGGCACTGCGTCGCCGCGCACGCAGGCGGCGAACAGGTCGTCCGACCACGTGCCGTAGTTCGGTACGCGGAACTGGACGTAGTTCTTGGCCTTGAACCCGGCGTCGACGAACTTCTTCTGCAGGTCTTGGTGGCGGAACTGATAGTAGAACGGCTCGTTGTTGTAGTAGGCGTCCCAGTCGAGGACGAAGTCCTCGTAGGGGCCGCTCACCAGCGACACCGGCGGCAGCTCCTGGTTGATCATCAACCCGCCTGGTTTGAGCACACGATAGGCTTCGGCCAGGATCTTCGCGCTCGATTTGACGCTGATCTCGTGGAAAAAGAAGCTCGAGGTCACCAAATCGAACGTGTTGTCCGGAAAATCGAGCGCCTCGGCATTCTGCTGGCTGAAGTGCACCTTGCGACCGGTCGCTTCCGCAAGTGCGTGGGCGTAGCGTAGGCACGGCGCGCCGACGTCGATGCCGTGGCTTTCCATCCCGGGGTACACGTCCATCACCGAGAACATCTCGCGACCGACTGTGCAGCCGAGGTCGAGATAGGTCTTCGGCCGGAAGGTCGGATACTTGATCCTGAGCGCATTGGCCGCCGTTGCACCCCAGCCACCCCTGTGGCGGTGCGCGAGACCGCCTGAGAACACGCGCGTCCCATGGTGATAAACGGCACCCTGCGCGACGTCATCGGCGACGTGTTCGCTGTGAAAGCAACCCGGCATGAGATGAACGTCGAGCTCGGTCACGGTCTGCGGTATGTCGACGTTGGCATCGAGGCGCAGCGAACCGCCCGCCGGGTTTGCGTCGGATGCGTCCTTCGCCACCTGAATCATCTCCGGCAGCTTGCGCTCGATCTCCGGCTGGACGGACCACCACGTCATGAGCTGGGCGTTGTGGCGCAAGGCACTCCACTCTTGGAAGATCGGCTGAACCAACATCTCCTTGCGCACTTCGTTTCCGGTCTTGGGCTTGCGGCCATTTTTCCGGACGAAGCGCGGTTCGATAGCATGGTCATAGACCGTCTTCATGTCCCTGGCGTAGTCCAGAAGAATGCGCTTGCGCAGCACCGAGACGTAGCGCTGGCGGGCGGCCTCGTCGTGGGTCGGGTCGAAGACGGTCTCGATGTTCTTGATATTGGACATGGCGATCTCCTTGTGGGCGACAATATATACTGTCCGCCCGCCGGCGAACGGCTTGTCTGCTCAGGCGTTCGGGACGACGACGGCCCCGTGCGCGGCGAGGGTGATCCAGACGGTCGTTCCCACCGCGTAAGGCGCACCGGTCCGGTGGTCGATCGAGAACAGATCACCGACGGGGCTTGCCACCGTGTACTCCATGTGGGTGCCGAGGTAGGCCGCCTTGGTGATGCGTCCCTCGATCGCGCCCGGAGGGGACCGCTGATCGAGCAGTACCGACTCAGGCCGCACGGCGAGACGGATCGCGCCGGTGGACACATTGCGATGCGGCAAGGTGATTTCCAGACCGCCCAGTCGAATGCGGCCGAGGTCGCCCTGCCGTGTCAGAAGCTCAGCGGCGAGAAGATTGGCATCGCCGATGAAGTCGGCCACGAACACCGAGTTGGGCGCCTCGTAGAGGTCACGGGGACGCCCCGTCTGCGCAATCGCCGCGTTCGACATGACGATGATGCGGTCCGATACGGCCAAAGCTTCTTCCTGGTCATGGGTGACGTAGGCAACCGTCAGATTGAGCTTCTGTTGCAACTCACGGATGTCGTCGCGAACGCGCCGGCGCAGCTTGGCGTCCAGGTTGGAAAGCGGCTCGTCGAACAGCAGCACCTGCGGCTCGAGGACGAGCGCACGCGCGACAGCGACGCGCTGCTGTTGACCGCCCGAAAGTTCCGACGGCAATCGCTTTTCCAGGCCGCTCAATCCGACGAGGGCGAGCTTCTCCGCCGCCATGGCTTGGGCCTCGGCTTTCGGTGTGCCGCTCACGCTCGGCCCGTAGGCGACGTTCTCGGCGACCGTCATATGGGGAAACAGGGCGTAGGACTGGAACACCATACTGACGTCGCGATCGGCGGCAGACAGTTTCGTCACGTCGCGCTGTCCGATGAGAATCTGGCCCTCACTCGCCAGTTCGAGGCCGGCGATCAGACGCAACGTCGTCGTCTTTCCGCAACCCGAAGGACCGAGCAAGGTGACCAACGTCCCGGGATCAATGACGAACGACACCGCATTGACGGCCGTTACCGGGCCGTAGCGCTTGGTCACGGAGCGAAACTCGACGGCGGCGGCGGGTTTTGTCATGACTTCGTTCCCCGTGGCCGTGGTCACCGCGGGAGGTTTGCGATCTCTTTTTCCCACCGCGCGATGATGCGGGTGCGGACATCGTTGGAACCGAACTTGGCGAAGTCGTAGTCGATGAGTTTGACTTCGTTGAGTCTAGGCGTCTTGGGCGGCAGCGGCGCCTCGACGTTGGAAGGAATCTGATAGGACTTGGCGCGAACCCCGGTCGCTTGCGCCGGGGCCGAGAGCGCAAAGTCGTACCATTTCTTCGCGTTTTCGAGGTTCCTGGCACCCTTGACGATGCTCTGCGAACCGATCTCGTAGCCGGTGCCCTCGCAAGGGGCGATGTTGAGTACCGGAAACCCGGCTTCGGCTTCGGCCACCGCGGCGAACATCCAGGTGACCGCCATCGTCGACTCGCCCTGGGCCACACTGCGCATCGGTGCAGCGCCCGATCGCGGGTATTGGTTGATGTTGCGGTGGAGTTCCCTGAGGTAGGCGAAGGCCGGTTCTTCTCCCATGATCTGTACGAGGGTCGCCAGGAAGGTATAGGACGTTCCCGAGGTCGCGGCGTTCGACATCTGGATCTCGTCACGATAGGCCGGTTTTACGAGATCGGACCAGCACGCCGGCGCCGGCAGGTTGCGTTTGGCGAGTTGCTCCGTGTTCCAGACGATGCCGAGCGTCCCGGCGTAAATGCCGACCGTCCGGAACTTGGCCTGTTCGGCCTGTTGGCGCGCCCAGGGGTGCAGCTTGGGCAACAGGGCCGAGCGATACTCTTCGGTCAGCCCCAGTTCCGCCGCCTGCAAGTGCTGATCGCCGCCGCCGCCCCACCAGATGTCGCCGCGCGGGTTGGTTGCCTCGGCGCGGATCTGCGCCAGGGTTTCGCCCGCGCTTTTGACCGTCATTTGAACTTTGATGTTGGTCGCGCGCTCGAACTCCGTGCGCATCACTTCGCACCATTCCGCCAGGACCGAGCAGTACACCGTCACTTCGCCTTGTGCTTTGGCACTCGGCGTCGGCAGACCGATGAGGGCGAGTGTCGCGATACAGAGCACGTGCTTGAGCATGGTTTCCCCTTGGTTCTTAGCCTCCGGCAGCCTGTAGCACGGGGGCTGCCGCCGTTCGTCGTCCAAGCCGCCGTTCGCCGACCAACAATTGGATGACGAGAATGGCTAGCAGCATGACGACGATCAATACCGAAGAATAGGCGATGGCGAGACCGAACTCGCCGGCCTCGACCCGGCCGACGATGTAGGCCGTCGCCATGTTGTATTGCGCGGAGACGAGGAAAATGATCGCGCTCACCGCCGTCATCGCGCGCACGAAGGCATAGACCAAGGATGCCACGACTGCCGGCCGCAGCAACGGCAGGATGACGCGTCGCACCGTCGTGAACGATCGCGCGCCCAGGGTCAGCGATGCCTCATCGAGGCTGCGATCGATCTGGCTCATGGTCGCGATGCCGGCACGCACCCCCACCGGCATATTGCGGAAAATGAAACAGATCACGAGGATCAACCCGGTCCCGGTGATCTCGATCGGCGGGACGTTGAAGGCGAGGATATAGGAGACGCCGACGACCGTGCCCGGGATCGCGAAGCTCAGCATCGTGATGAACTCGAACGAGCGTTTGCCGACGAAACGTTGCCGCGCCAACAGGTAGGCGGTGAGCAAGCCGACAATAGCGGTGAGAGGCGCGGCCACGGCCGCGACTTTGATCGTCGTCCACAACGAGTCCCAGGCCGAACCGGCGAAGTAGAGGCCCCGGGACGTCTGCTCGATGCCAAAGCCTGTGATGTAGTGCTGAAGCGTGGGCGTGTAGTCGCGGCCCATCGTCTTGACGAAACCACCGACCAGGATCACGACGTAGATCACGGCCGTAAACATCGCCCACGGGATTGCCGTCCCATAACACAGCCAGGCCATGCGCTTGGGCATCGGCACCGGCAATCCGGAGTCCCCTTTGCCAGTCACCGTGGTGTAGGAACGGTTCCCGAGCCATCGGTACTGCGCGTAAAACGCGCCCAACGTGAATGTGAGGAGGACAATCGATAGGACGGCCGCCCGACTCTGATCGTGGGCGGCCCCGACGACGGCGAAAAAGATTTTGGTCGAAAGCACTTCGTAGTTGCCTCCGAGTACGAGCGGATTGCCGAAATCCGCCATGCTCTCGACGAAGCCAAGCAGGAAGGCGTTGGCCAGACCCGGCCGCATCAAGGGCAGCGACACGGTGCGAAACGTCGTCCACCGACTCGCGCGAAGGGTCTGCGAGGCTTCCTCGAGGGAGGGGCTGATCCCTTGGACGACCCCGATGAGCACGAGGAAGGCGATCGGGGTGAAGGCCAGCATCTGCGCGATGAAGACGCCGGTAAAGCCGTAGATCCACCGCGTCCGCGGGACATCGAACCACTCGAACAGGAGTCCCGTTACGGCGCCTGAGCGGCCGAACAACAGGATGAGCGCGAGCCCAATGACGAAGGGCGGCGTGATGATCGGTAGAATCGTCAACGCCCGCAGAACGCCCTTGGCTTGGAACCGCGTGCGCAACGCGATCAGAGCGAACGCGAGTCCCAGAACGGTCGTGCCAACGCCGACGACGACTGCCAGGAACAGCGTGTTCCAAGCGACACCGCAACGCAGGTTCGAATAGACGCAGTCCAATCCCCAGACGGAGCGATCGAAGAACTTGACGAAAAAGATGCCGGGAGCGAAGTGCCCGTTGTTGTCTTCGACCGCACTCACGAGAATCTGCGCGATCGGGAAGAACACGAACAACAGGACCAGGCCCAAGACCAGCGCAATCGCAGAGACGACGAACGCGTCGCTGCGACAAAAGCCCCGTGCAGCCAAGCCGTGCGCGAGCACCATGAGAAACGCGAGCGCGGTCGCAAACGCCCCGTATCCCATGCCCGCTTGCTTCTCGGGGCCGAACCACTCGGCGAACAGATCGATCGTCCAATTGCGGTGATCGATCGCGAATCCCGCGATGACCATCCACACGAGACCAGCGGCGCCAATCCATGTCAGCCATCGCCCGTCCTCGGGGCGTCGGCCGCCGCGCACGAGAAGCGCGGCGCCAACCAACAAAGGGAGGAAGGTCGGTCCCAGCCACCAACGATCACCGGACCAGCCGAGAAACAGGCCGGATCCGGCATTGCCAAACGGGTAACTTGCCCACCACTTGGCCGAGAGCGGGCTAAGGCCCTCTACGAGGTACCAGGGCAGGATCGCATAGCCGATCCCGCCCAACACCAACCACAAGGCGGCCGATCGAGTCACCGCGACGAGCGCCGGGTGTTCGTCCGGCTACTTCGGCAGGTTCTTGACCTCGCCGTCCCACTTCGAGAGCAGCCGCCTGCGCTCGTCGGAGGAGCCGTACTTCGCGAAGTCGTAGTTTATGAACTTGATCTGCGAGAAGTCCGGGGCCTCGGGCGGAGTCTTCGCGCCCTTGTTGGACGGCACCTGGAAGGACTTCGCTTTGGCTCCCAGCTCTTGGGCCGCCGGCGTCAGGGCCCAGTCGTACCACTTCTTCGCGTTGTCCAGGTTGCGGGCCCCTTTGATGATGCTCATCGAGCCGACTTCATAGCCGGTGCCCTCGCATGGCGCGATGACCTTGATGGGCGCCTTGTCGACGACAAAGGTGACCAGATCATGTTGGAACGTGATCCCGATCAACGTTTCGCCGAGGCTCGCGGCCCGCGCCGGGGCGGCGCCCGAGCGCGTGTATTGATTCACATTGCGATGCAGCTTCTTGAGGTAGTCGAAGCCGGGGTTCTCCCCCATCAACTGCACGATCGTCGCCAGCATGGTGTAGGACGTGCCCGACGAATTGGGGTCGGCGACCTGAACCTCGTCCTTGAAGCGCGCGTCGAGCAGATCAGCCCAGCACTTCGGTTCGGCCCCGCCCTTCTTCTTCATCAGGTCGGTATTGAATCCGTAGCCGAGCGCGCCGGCGTAGACCCCGACGGAGCGCTGTTTGGATTGTTCCCATTGGCGCGTCGCCCAGTCCTGAAGCTGGGCCATGACGGGCGAACGATATTCGATCGTCAGTCCTTCCTCCGCCGCTTGGAGATGGGGATCGCCGGTGCCGCCCCACCAGATGTCGCCCCGCGGGTTCGCGGCTTCGGCCTTGAGCTGGGCGTAGAATTCTCCCGAGCTCTTGCGCGTCATTGCCACCTTGACGCCGGTCTGGCGTTCGAAGGCGGTGACCATCTCGCGGCACCATTCTTCCTGAACGGCACAGTACAGAACCAGCTCGCCCTGAGCTCGGGCCGGTACGACGGACACCCACGAAACAATCGCCGACCCGATGACGGCCAGCGTCAATGCCACTAGACGGTTCATGCTTGCCTCCCCCACGGAACCCGCGTGCGGTTCCTGCGTCAACTCTAGCATCGACCGAGAGGGGCGACCAAACTCAGAACTTCAGGCGCGTTGCGGCTTGCAGGGCGTCCTGCAAGGCTGGCGTGCAGGCAAGAATTGGATTTCCCTCCGACAAGCCGTCGTCGGCGAGGAAGTCGTTGGTCCAGCCACCGGCCTCGCGAACCAACAAAATGCCGGCGAGGGAGTCCCAAGAATTGATGTGCAACTCGGCGTAGCCGTCCGTCCGTCCGGCGGCAACATAGGCCAGTCCGAGGGCTCCCGAACCCATACGCATCGTGCCGGCACCGGTCGCGACCACGCGCCCGAGCATCGCGACGTAATCGCTCAACGGTCGGCGCGTCGACCACCCCAACTCGATCGTCGACTGCCGCAGGTCCGCGATCGGGCTCACATTGATCGCACGATGGTTGAGCGTCGCGCCGCGTCCCCGCTCGGCAGCATACGTTTCACCGGTCAAGGGTTGGACGATCGCTCCCAAAGCGATTTCACCGCCCTCGACGAGCGCGATCGAAACGCAAAAATGCGGGATGCCACGTGCGAAGTTGGCGGTTCCGTCGATCGGATCGACCACCCACGTCCTTTGGCCGATCGAGCCGCCACCCTCTTCACCAAGGAACGAATCGCCAGGAAACGCTCGCCCGAGACGTGCCGCGACGAGCTCCTCTACTTGGGCGTCGGCTTCCGTGAGGTAGTCCTGCTCACCCTTGAGTTCGAAACGCCCGGCAGGCCTTTCGTGGAAGAGCCGTTTCATGAGCACGCCTGCTTCCTCGGCAATGGCGCACGCCTGTGACAACTGATCCGAGACACGGCGCACGATCATCGCTCCTTCCAACGGGTGACCAGCCACCGAAGGCGCTGCGCCACCTCGTCGATTGCAGCGTCTTGGCTGATCGCGCCTTCGAACCAGCGCTCAGCCACGGTCCAGAAAAGGCCCCGGCCGACCGCAAAGCCACGCAGCAACGGTTCATCGCTCGCGAACGCCTCGGGCGTCGCCGGGCCACTCGCATCGTTGAGGAGGCAGAGGAGACCGCGACAGTACGGATCGTGCGCCCGAATCTGGTCGGCCAACGCCTGCCAAGTTTTCGGAGGAAGCGTTCCGGGAAACGCCCACCAATCGGGGAACACGTCTCGGCGCTGCAGCCGGCCGATCAGATCGAGCGTTTCGCCTTCTGCGGGCCCGGGTTCTACGGGATCGGGGACGACGAGAAGGAACTCGCGACTTGTTGCGACGCTCGCATCGTACGCCGTGGTTATCGCGTCGACCTGACCTTCGCCGATAGGGCCGTGGGCCACGTACTTCGCGTGGTGCGTTGCGGGCCACTGGCCGAGGGCGAGGGTGAGAGGCTCCGCGCCACGTTCGGGCACGGGGCGGGCCAGCCAAACGCCCTGGGTGGCCGCCGCAAACAAGGCATCACGACCGTGGACGTCATCGACGATCAGACCGAGATGGGGCTCTTGCATCGCGACTTGGGCGACTGCGCGACCGAGCAGCATCTTGAACTGGCCAATGGTGGCCTCGTCGCGGCGAAACTTCTTGGCAAGATCGAGGAACGGCGCCCGATGATCGATCCCGACGGCCAGGAGCCGCGGCTGGACGCGCCGACCGGTGGAGACCCGGTGAAGTCGCGCCAAGCGTTGGTCACGGTTGAGCTGGCGTGGCAGGGCGTGGCGGTCGGCGCGCACCAGGAAATCGGTGAGCTCGGTCCAACTCGGCATGGCGGGGGCGCAGCCGTGTCGCGAGACGACGAGGGCGCCACAGGCGTTGGCCAGGCGGCAGGCCTCCGTCCAGTCCGCCCCGCGCAACCAGCCGCGCAAGAGCCCGGCCATGAACGCGTCGCCGGCGCCCAAGACGTTGAACACCTCGACCGGAAAGCCGGGCGCCCGGACGCCATCTTCGAGCCTGTCCGGAATCGCACCGTCGAAGACGGTGCAGCCCATTGGTCCCTGTTTCATGACGATGGCAGCCTTCGATAGTGCGCGTAGGCGGCGCAGCGCCCGAGATGTGTCGGTCAATCCGCCGGCGATGTGAATCTCTTCCTCGGTTCCGACGATGAGGTCGCAGTGGGGCACGATTGCCTGCAGATGCGTGGAAACGCTGTCCGAGGCAATGAATCGGCTCTCGCCCAGTCCGTGGCCGGCCAGCCCCCAAAGGTTCGGGCGGTAGTCGATGTCGAGCACGACCTTCGTGCCGTTCGATTTGGCCAAGCGAATGGCCGTGTGCGAGGCGGTATTGGTGGTCACGGTCGAGAAATGAGTCCCGGTGACGACGAGCGCCGCGGCTTGGGCGATGAAGGCGCCGTCCATGTCGCCGGACTCGATCGCCATGTCGGCGCAGTTCTCACGGAAGAAAATCAATGGAAAGGTCTCGCGGTCGCGAATCCCGAGGATCACCAGACCAGTCAAGCGTCGCGGATCGGTTGCAACGTGGCTCACATCGACGCCTTCGGCGGCGAGCGTCTCGCGGACGAATCGTCCCATGTGTTCGTCGCCCACCCGTGTGATCATGGCCGGGCGCAGGCCCAGACGAGCGGCGCCGATCGAGATGTTGGCCGGGCAACCGCCCACGTACTTGGCGAACGAGGACATATCCTCCAGCCGCCCACCGACCTGCTCACCGTAGAGGTCGACTGCCGCCCGCCCGATGGCGATGAAATCGAGCGGCCGGTTCGACTCAGGCATCGGCGACGCCTTTGGGATGCCAGACCTGCGCCGACTTCTCCATCGTCCAGCGGTGCTCGGCCGTGAACTCGGGGACGGTGTACGGGTTGCCCGGCAGGTGACGAATGACCCAGGCGTAATACATCGCGTAGCCCGGGGCGGCGCATTGCGCATGATCGTTGCCGGCCAAGATCTTGACCGTGTCGTTGGCGCGAATCTTCAGCACGTTGTCGCCCAATTCGGCGTGGCCGTAGCCCTGCGGGTGATCGAAACGATAGTGGTAGATCTCAGGCTGCGGGTGGTGGTGCGGTGGGTAGCTCGACCACCGCCCGGGCAGGGTCACGACTTCGCCCAAGACCAGCTCGGCGTTGGCATCCGAATTCGCGTGATCGAAGATGGTGCGCACCAGCCGCAGGCACGCGCCCCCGACCTGACCTTTGCCGCGCTGCTCGTCGACCGTGTCGGCGGGTTGGAAGCTGCGGGGAGCGAAGGGTTTCGTGTTCGGCGAGCGGTAGATGGTGAGTTCGCTGGCGCTGGTCGCCTGGACGCGCACCTCGCTGCCGGCCGGTACATGCACGCAACTCGGCGATTCATCGAACAGCGAAGAGCGCTGGAACTGGACGGTGCGATTGCCGAGCGTGACGTCGACGTGGCCCGCCATGAGCAGGAATGCCGTCTCTCCGCTGGTGGTCTCGCGATGCTGATCGCCCGCTCCTAGGACGAGAACGGAAAATCCGATCCCGGTGGGTTCGGCCGGATCATCGTACCGGGTGATCGTCGTCAGCCCGTGGCGGAACCCGCTGCGGTGGTCGGTGAGGTGGGGCGACATCGTCATTCTCCTGCAATCGTTAGGCCGGCGGCCGTGGCAAAACTCTGGAGATTGCGGCAGCCGAGGGTGGCGTATGTGAGGGGATCGGCCTTGGCCGGGTCCTGCTCGGCCTCGACGACGAGCCAGCCGTCGTAACCCGTTGCGGCGATCGGTGCGAGCACCGCGCGGTAGTCGACGATGCCATCGCCGGGCACCGTGAACACGCCAGCGAGGACCGAATCGAGAAAACTCGAGTCGCGAGACCGAACGTCCTTCAACACTTCGCCGCGCACGTCCTTGCAATGCACGTGGACGATGCGCCCGGCGTGGCGCCGGGCGAGCGCCACAGGGTTTCCTCCCGCGTACGTCAGATGCCCGGTATCGAGCAATAGCCCGACGTCGGGCCCGGTCATCGCCATGAGGCGATCGATCTCGGTCTCGGTTTCGATCACCGTGCCCATGTGGTGGTGATAGGCGAGATGAACCCCGTGCGTACGGAGGTAGCGGCCGACGTCATTCATGCCCGTCGCCAGACGGCGCCATTGTCCGTCCGACAACGTAGGACGCCGCGACACGGGCGTGCTGCGCTCGCCGTGCACGCAGCCCGTCACCTCGGCGAAAACCATGACGCGGCAGCCGAGCGCCTTGAGCAGCGTGAGGTGATCGGTGAGGGCGTCGATCTCGTCGGCGACCGAACGCTCCGAGAGCCGAGCGCTGTACCAACCCGACACCAGCGCGAGGCCGTGACGTTCCAGGATTAGCCGTAGCTGTTCGGGCCGGCGGGGAAATTTGTTGCCGAGTTCGATGCCCGTGAAGCCCGCCTGTCGTGCCTCGCCGAGACAGGTTTCGAGCGGCGTGTCGGCGCCGAGTTCGGGCATGTCGTCGTTGGTCCAGGTCAGCGGGTTGATTCCGAGGCGCACCATTGTCGTCACCTGGCGGATCTGGGCTGAAGCGCCCGGGCGTATTCGCCGGCCGCTGTACGCTCCCGAGAGGTGCGCGGTGCCGCCGTGACCGGCACGTCCCACCAGGCGCCGCCCGCTGTTGTCGACTGGGCGGGGTCGGTCTCGATCACCAAGGTCACGGTGTGCCGGACGAGCTTCGCCCGGCGCAATGCCGCTTCGAGTTCGGGGATGTCGGCGACGTGATGGGCCTCGGCGCCGAGACTGCGCGCGTGCGCGGCAAAGTCGATTGCGGGTGGCCCCGACAGCAGGTTGTTGAATGGCTCGCCGCCCGTGGCCTGCTGCAGTCGATTGATGCAGCCGAAGCCTCGGTTGTCGAGCACGATGATAGTCAGCTTGGCGCCGAGCGCAATCGAGGTCGCGATCTCCGAATTCATCATCAGGTAGCTGCCGTCGCCGACCAAGACGAACACCTGGCGATCCGGGGCAGCCAGCTTGGCGCCCAAGCCACCGGCAATTTCGTACCCCATGCACGAGTACCCGTACTCGAGGTGATAGGACATCGAGTCCTCGGCTCGCCAAAGCCGGTGCAATTCGCCGGGCAGTCCCCCCGCGGCACCGACCACGATGCTGCGCGTGCTGGCCGCGCGGTTGACGGCACCCAGCACCTGCGCGTCGGTCACAGGGTGCCCGCGTCGTGGCGGTGCCGTGGCGCGGTCGACGACCGCTTGCCAGGCGGTCGTTTCACGCTCGGCCTTCCTCGCCCAGGTCGGCGCCGTCCGCCAGCGTCCGAGGGTCTTCGACAACGTTTCGAGGCCGAGGCGAGCATCGGCGACCAACGCATGGGCGTCATGCTTGGCCGCGTCGAACCCGGCCACGTTGAGAGCGATCAGACGCGCATGGTTGAAGAGAGCGCGTGAGCTGGTCGTGAAGTCGCTCAATCGCGTGCCGACGGCAATGATGACGTCGCTTTGCCGGGCCAATCGGTTGGCAGCGGCTGACCCCGTGACGCCGATGCCCCCGAGGTTGAACGGATGATCGGCGGGCAGCGAACCCTTGCCGGCCTGAGTCTCGGCGACGGGAATCCGATGACGCGCGGTGAAGCGGGCGAGGGCCTTCTCCGCGCCGGCGTACTTGATGCCGCCACCGGCGATGATCATGGCGCGGCCGGTTCGGCGCACGATCGCCGCGGCTTCTTCGAGCGCGCGTTGATCTGGCGGCGGCCGTCGCAGGTGCCAAACGCGGCGCCGGAAAAACATCGATGGATAGTCGAACGCCTCGGCTTGGACATCCTGAGGTAGGGCGAGGGTCACCGGCCCGCATTCGACCGGGTCGCAGAGCACGCGCAGGGCCGCGGGCAGCGCCTGCAAAATCTGTTCGGGGCGTGTGATGCGGTCCCAATAACGCGAAACCGGTCGAAGACTGTCGTTGGCCGAGATCGTTCCGTCGCTGAAATCTTCGACCTGCTGCAGCACCGGATCGGGGCGCCGGCTGGCGAAGACATCGCCCGGAAGCAGCAGCACGGGCAACCGGTTGACGTGGGCAACGGCGGCGGCGGTCACCAAGTTCGTCGCGCCCGGCCCGATCGAGGTCGTGCAGGCCATCATGCGGCGGCGGGCATAGGTCTTGGCATACGCGATCGCCGCGTGCGCCATGGCCTGTTCATTGTGGGCCCGAAACGTCGGTAACTGGTCGGCGTGGCGTTGCAACGCCGGACCGAGGCCGGCCACGTTGCCGTGGCCGAAGATTGCGAACACGCCGCCGAACAGCGGTACAACCTCGTCGTCGACCTCGGTGAGCTGGGCGGCCAGGTACCGGACAACGGCCTCCGCCGCGGTCAGCCGCACCGTCGCCATGGCCGATCCTCCGGAAGAATTGTTGAGCGTTAGTCGTTGACGATCGCGTCACATTACGGATTTATGGCAACGCCAACAAGGCGAAGTCCTTAGCTGCGAGAACTCCCGTGCTGCAATTCGCTCAGTTCGGTGCCGGCCGAATCGGCGCCATTCATGCTGCCAATCTGTCCGCGAGCGATCACGCCCGCCTGCGTTATGTCATCGACGTCAGCGCCGAGGCGGCAGAAACGCTGGCCGCCCGTCATGGCGCGTCCGTCGCCGATCGTGCCACGGCGCTCGCCGATCCGGCGGTCGATGCCGTGATCATCGCATCCTCGACCGACACCCACGCCGATCTCGCGATCGCTGCGGCGAGGGCGGGAAAGGCGATCTTCTGCGAGAAGCCGATCGACTTGTCGCTCCGACGCGTCGATGCCTGTCTCGCGGCCGTGCGCAAGGCTCGCGTTCCCATGTTCGTCGGCTTCAATCGGCGTTTCGATCCGAGTTTTCGCACGCTGCACGAGCGAATTGCGCGCGGCGATATCGGCAAGGTCGAGCAGGTGATCATTTCGAGCCGCGATCCCGGACTCCCGCCGCTCGCTTATCTCGAGGTTTCGGGCGGTCAGTTCCGCGACATGACGATTCACGATTTCGACATGGCGCGCTGGCTTTTGGGCGAAGAGCCCGTCGAAGTGGCGGCCATGGGAAGCTGTCTGGTCGATCCAGCGGTCGCCAAGGTCGGCGACACCGACTCGGTCATGGTGCTGTTGAAGACCGCCTCCGGTCGGCTGGCGCACATCAACAACAGCCGCCGCGCCGCTTACGGCTATGACCAGCGAATCGAGGTCCATGGCGTCAAGGGACGGCTGATCGCGGGCAATCACACGCCGACGACCGTCGAATTGGCGGATGGACGCGCAGTGAGTGGCGACAAGCCGCTCTATTTTTTCCTCGAGCGCTACGCCGAAGCCTACCGGCGCGAGCTGGCGGCGTTCATCGAGGCGGTGCGGCGGAAACGACCGATGCCGGTGGGACCGGAGGATGGCCGACAGGCCCTGGTTCTGGCCGAGGCGGCGGTGCGCTCGCTGCGCGAGGGGAAGACCGTTCGGGTGGCCGCAACGGCCAAAGGTGCGCGATGATCGAACTCAACCTGCGCAGCAAGGTCATTTTGGTCACGGGCGGCACCCAGGGGATCGGCGAAGCTGTCGCCAAGGCGGCCGTCAAGGCCGGCGCAGCCGGCGTCGGCATCACGGGGCGCAATCAAGCACGCGGCGCCGCGGTCGTCGCGGAGCTCGGCTCGTCCGCTTGTCCGCTTCATTTCGTGGCCGGCGACCTGGGCGAGGCCGATGCATGCCGACGGATCGTCGCTTCAACGCTCACGCGTTTCGGTCGCATCGATGGACTGGTGAACGCCGCCGGGCTCACCGACCGGGGCACCATCGACAACACGTCGGTCGAGTTATGGGACCGCTTGTTTGCGGTCAACGTGCGGGCGCCGTTCGTCCTGACCCAGGAGGTCGTGCGCCATCTCAAGGCGGCCAAGCGTCCCGGCGCGATCGTCAACATCATCACCATGTCGAGCCACGGCGGCCAGCCGTTCTTGACGGCGTACTCGTCGTCGAAGGGAGCGCTGGCGACACTAACCAAGAACACCGCACACGCGCTCCGTCGCGATCGCATCCGGGTCAACGGCATTAACATTGGTTGGACCGAGACCCCGGGCGAACACGAAATCCAGAAGCGCGATGGGCGCCCGGCCGACTGGTTGAGCACCGCCGAGGCGGCCCAGCCCTTCGGCCGGCTTATCAAGGCGCGCGACGCGGCGATCATGACCGTCTATCTGCTGAGTGACGCGGCTGAAATGGTCACGGGCTCGTTGATCGACCATGACCAGAACGTGATGGGCGCCTACGATTGAGGTGTCATCGAGCGGATGATCCGGCGGGGTCCGCTCAAGCAGGAGATGCGCATGGCCTACATGGTGACCGGAGGAACGGGGTTCGTCGGTTCGTGGGTGGTCAAGTCGTTGCTCGACCGCGGCCATGACGTCGTTTGCTTCGAGCTCGCGCCCAACCCGAGGACGCTGCAGGTGGTCTTGGGGGTGGATGCCTCGCGGGTCAGGATCGTCACGGGCGATGTGGGGTGAACCATGGAGTTCTATGAACCGCTGATCCCGAATCCCTACCCCGACCGCGCGTGGACCACGATCAGCGGCTTCAAGTACCGGACGCCGCTTTACCTGATGCGCGGGATCGAGGCGGTGCAGAATCGCGACGGCGAGGATGCCGACTACCTCGTCGGGCGCGAGTATCGCGTGACCTTCGATCTCGACGGCGAGGCGCGTGAGATCGTCGTGCCGCGGGGCATGATCACGGATCTGTCGTCGGTGCCCCGCCCGACACGCCCGATCATCGACCGGGTCGGCCCGCATCTCGAGGCTTCGATTCTCCACGACTTTCTCTACGTCGCCTGGCAGAGCCTAACGGGTCGTGAAGCACGCTCGGAGGACCGGCGCTTCGCCGACGAGTTGTTCCTGATCGCGATGATCGAGGCGGGCGTCGGCTGGCTCAAACGCAACGCGATCTACTCCGCCGTTCGCGTCGGTGGGTGGTCGGCCTACGAGGGCCGCAACGAGCCTCGTTACGTCTGGTTGCCACCCGACTGCTGAGCCGCATTCTCCTGGTCCCATGTTTCTTGGAGCGCGAGCCAAGAGGCCTCGGCTCGTTCCAGGTCCTTCTTGATGCGGCTCAAATCGCGCTGCAGGGCGACCAGCCGGGTGGGATCTCCGTAGACCGCTGGATCCAAGAGCATCCGTTCCATCTCTTGGCGTTCACGATCGAGGCGTTCGAGTTCGGACTCGGCCTTGGCCAGGTCACGCCGCAGGGGTGCCTGGGTCTCGCGGCGTTGCGCGGCCAGGCGCCGTTGTTCCCGACGGTCCGAACCAGGTCCCAGGCGTTCGTCCGCGCGGGGCGCCTCGCTTCGGCCGAGAGTTTGGGTGCGATAAGCGTCAAGGTCGCCGTCAAATGGAGTTACGCGCCCGTCCGAGACCAACCAGAGCCGGTCGGCTGTCGCCTCGATCATGTGGGGATCGTGCGTCACCAGGATTATCGCTCCGGGGAATCCGTTGATCGCCTGGATGAGGGCCTGACGGGTCTCGATATCGAGATGGTTCGTTGGCTCGTCGAGCAGGAGCAGATGGGGCCGATCGCTCGCCATCAGGGCCAACAAGAGACGAGCTTTCTCCCCGCCCGAGAGATCGCGAGTCGGTGTCTCGGCGCGGTCCTTGGAGAAGCCAAACCCTCCAAGGAACGTGCGCACGGCGAGTTCCGTGTCCTTCGGCCGTCGGCGCGACAGCTCGCCGATGGCGTTCGCCGCCGGGTCGAGTTCCTCGGCTTGATGTTGGGCGAAGTACCCGATTCGGAGCTTGGCCGATCGCTTGAGTTCTCCCGCCATGGGCGCGAGACGACCCGCGAGCAGCTTGACCAGCGTCGATTTGCCGTTGCCGTTCGCTCCGAGCAACGCGATTCGGTCATCGTCATCGACGCGCAAGTTCAGGCGATTCAGTACTCTGGTCTCGCCGTAGCCCGCATCGACTCCGTCGAGCGCAAGAATCGGCGGCGACAGGGGGTCTGGTGCGGGCCAATCGATCGTCACGCTGTGCTCGGCATCGGCCTCTGCGATCGGCGCCATCTTGGCCAATACTTTGAGGCGCGATTGGGCTTGGCGCGACTTCGAGGCCTTGTAGCGAAATCGCGCCACGAACGCTTCGATGTGGGCGCGCTGAATCTCCTGCTTGCGTCGGAGTTTCTCGGTAAGTTCGAGCTGTTGGCGGCGCGTCGCCTCGAATCGATCGTAGCCGCCCTCGTAGAGGGTCAGCTTGCCGCGATCGAGGTGCAGGATTTGATCGACGGCGCGGTTCAACAGCGTCCGATCATGGCTGATGATCAGCACCGTGCCGGGGTAGCGGGCGAGATAGCCTTCGAGCCACACCGTCGCCTCGAAATCGAGGTGGTTGGTCGGTTCGTCCAGCAACAACAGGTCGGGCTCGGTGAACAACAGGGCGGCCAGTGCGACACGCATGCGCCAACCCCCTGAGAACGACCGGCAGGGTCGGGCCTGGGCGGCCGCATCGAACCCAAGTCCGAAGAGGATCCGGGCAGCGCGTGCCTCGGCGGCGTGGCCCCCCAGCACGGCGAGGCGTTCGTGGATCTCGGCGATACGGGCGCCATCGTCGGTGGTTTCGGCTTCCGCCCGCAGCAGCGCCAAATCCGCATCGGTCGCCAGCACCGTGGACAGGAGGTTCTCTTCGCCGTTGGGAGCCTCCTGCCGGGTTATTCCGATTCGCCAGCGACCGGGCCGCTCGATGACGCCGTGGTGCGGTTCGAGTTCGCCCGCGATCAGCCGGAAAAGCGTGCTCTTGCCCGCCCCATTGTGGCCGACGACGCCGACCCGATGGCCCGCGGCCAGCGAAACGCTGGCGTGGTCGAGCAGTTGGCGCGGCCCATAACCGAAGGACAATGCGTCGATACGAAGCACGAGGGTCGTTTAGCAGAGTCTCCGTGGCCCGCGCGAGCGTCGTTCACACGACGCGCGGCAGGAACACGAAGTTGAAGACATACCCCGCCTTCGCCGTCCGATGGTGCAGTTCGGGGTCGAAGCGATCGAGGCTCTGAAGCGTTCCCGATCCCGGGTCCAGGTAGAGCCCCCGGTATCCGAGGGCGGCGACGGCGGCGAGCGATTGCTCGATCGGCACCCGGGTGTGCTTCTCCTCGAGTTCGATCAACAGGGTCGGATGGTCGCGCGCGATAGTTTGCCGGGCGCCGTCCAACACTTCTCTCTCGAAGCCTTCGACGTCGATCTTGAGGAACCCGATATCGCTCAGTCCGAGGTCGTCGAGGCGGCTTGTCCGCACGGTGGTCGACGCGTAGTCCTCGTTCACCTTCACCGTGCTCAGTGAAGCCCCCTGATTGGAGAAGCTGCCCTTGCCGTAGCGAGGGATACGCAATTCGGCTTCACCGCTGCGGTCGGAAAGCGCAATTGGCGAGGGCGTGACGTTGCGTCCGGCCGTACGCTTCAGGATCGCAAACATCTTCGGGTTGGGTTCGAAGGCATAGACGTGCCGCGCGTAGCGTGCGATGGCGTGGGTGTAGGTGCCCTTGTTGGCACCGGCATCGACCGCGTTGCGACGACGATCGACCAGGAGCCGCAGGATTCGAATCTCGGCTTCCCCGCGGACCCACTCCTTGGCGAGCTTGTAGCGAACATAGAGGCGCGGCGGCACCAACAGCTTGAGCCGTTCCTCGACGGTGAGCGTTGGCTGCCAATGTTCTGCCACGGATGCCATCAATCGCGCTGGAACTCGACCAACTCGTAGGTCTGGCCCAGGAGGTCCCAGCGGCATTTCACGGGCACGAAGTCCTCGGAGTGGGCCCAGATTTCGACCGGATGAACGAAGCCGCGACGACGGCTGAAGTTCTTGAAATGTTTGGTCTCGAACGTGCCCGCCGGAGTCGTGACGGATTCCGTTCCGACGAATTCGACGTCGACGGCGGAGAGCGACAGCATCGGGCCCGAGCCGCCGTTGGGTAGCGGCGAACTCATGGCGATGCCCTCGATTGCCTGCATCGTGTTGGTGCCGCGGCGGAGGTCGGCGGCCTTCGCGTGCCAGGTGTCGCAACAGATCGGATGCCCACCGAACGACGGCGGGTAGCCAGCGATGGCAAAACGCTGGGACAGGCGTCCGGCATCGGCCGTGTAGGTCTCGCATTCCAAGGAACGATCGGTGAAGCGAAACCAGGCACTGCCCTGGAATTTGTTCTGAATGGACAGCCGGACGAAGGCGTCCTGCGGTCGCCACTGACCATCGAGCGTGTAGACGACGTCGCGCAACAGCTCGTCATTGTCCATCTCGCAATGGGCCCGCAGGGTTCGCGATCCATCGGGCTGAATGGTCACGGTGAAGTACTCGCGACCCTCTTCCCCCTTGCCGTCGGTGTTGTAGAGAATCTTGCCGCGATAGGTTCGGTGTTTCATCGCCCGCTCCGCTCCATGCCGACGGGGATGATACCTCGGTGGCCCACGAAAAAACGAAGGCCGCCCCGTGGGCGGCCTTCGCGTCTCGATCGTTGGTGGTCTAGGACCCTTCGAGGGTCATCTTCTCCCACAGCAGGACGCGGTTCCAGTACTCGAAGTTCTTGAGCCGTGGCGTCGCGGCATAGACGTCGACCCCGTACAGGATCGGGGTCGTGATCGCTTCGTCGTGCCAGATCTTCATGATGTCCTGGAGGATCTTCTCGCGTTTCATCGGGTCCATCTCTTGCTCCTGGGCCCGTACCAACGGCATCACGCTGTCGATGCAGACCATGGCGTTTGGCGTCAGGCAGGAGAAGTTGAGGAACGGTCGGGAGGAGTCCATGTGCGGATCGACGAAGGCTGAGAACCCGCTCGCCTGGCTCTTCCAGGTGCCGTTGAGGTATTGCGGCAACCAGGTGGCGAACGGAGTCTGTCGAACGTCGGCCTGGATGCCCACCTTGTTCAATTGCTCCCCGATATGGGCGTAGATCTCCGTATCCCGTGGGATGGCGCCCGGGATGAACTCGATGATCGCTTTGAAGCCGTTCGGGAAACCCGCCTCGGCGAGCAACGCCTTGGCGCGGTTCGGGTCGTAGGCGTAATTCTGGACGCCCTTGTTGAATCCGAAGGCCCGAGGGTTCGACGGCTGGTTGGCGGGTTGTGTGACGCCCCCCATCAACCCGTCCACGATGGCCTTGCGGTCGAACGCCAGATTGGCTGCCATACGCACGCGTTTGTCGGCGAAGGGCGTGCCCTTACCGCTATAGGCGTCCGAAAAGTCTTTGGTGAAGAAGGCGATGTTCATGATGTTAGGCGAGGGGAAGACGTGGACCGTCTGGCCCGCGCGCTTCACCGGGTCGATGTCATCGGGCGACACCAACACCGCCAAGTCGATCTGCTTTGAGACGATCGCCTGCAGACGCGAGGCGGCCTCCGGGAGCTCGACATAGCGTAGCGTCCGAATCTTCGCTGGGCGCCACGACTTCTCGAAGGCGACGAACTCGGCCTCGGTGTCCGTCCACCGGCCGACCCGGTAGGCCCCCGAGGTCACGGGGTTCTGGGTGTAGCCCGCGATCTTCAGATCGGCGAGCGCCTTGGGCTCCAGGATGTAGGCGCGCTGCATGGTACCGGGCAGCAATGGGAACGGCGCAAGCGTCTTCAACTCGACCGTCCATTCGTCGACCTTGGTTACGGACGCGATCGGTCGCAGTTCGCGACCACCGGACGTCGCGCGGCCCTCTTCGGAAAGCGCCCACTGGAAGTGACCGACGACCGCGTCGGCGTTTACCTTCGCGCCGTTGCTGAACTCGGCATCGCGCCGCAGCACGAAGCGCCAAGTCGTGTTGTCGACCAGTGACCAGCTCTGCGCCAGCCATGGCACGGTTTTGCCTTCGCCGTTCACCCGGGTGAGGCCGTCGAACAACGGATCCCACCAATAGATGCTCGGAACGCCGCCGCCGCCGTAGGGGTTGCCTCGGGTCGGTGCCTTCGAATAGACGCCGACACGCAACATATTGTTGTCTTGAGCGGACGCCGGCATTTCCCAGCCGACGACCCCGAACGCACCGACCAACGCGGCTGCGCTCAACGCGAGCCCTTTTTTCATCGTTGTCCCTTTCTGGTGGAGTCCCTGTTGGCGGCCGCGATGGCCACCACTCTCCCCTGGCTCACGCAGGTTAAGGAGCAGGCCGTTCCTGTCAAGGATGGGGTCGCCGTCCCGGGCCCTGGCGACGATCGATCCGGCGCCCTAGTCTCATGCCCTTTGGGACAGGAGGGTTCTCATGCTGACGACCGCCAAGGTCAAGTTTACGCGATTGGATCGGTCGACCAAGGCCGACCATGACATCCTCCAGCCCTATCTGGCGGAAGAGAACAAACGCATCGCCGACCACGTTCTGGCGATGCTCGAGGGCCTCAAGGGTTCGTGCGGGCCATTGCCGGTCGACATGTACGAGCACGGGTTGCAGACGGCGACGCGGGCCTTACGTGCTGGCGCCGACGAGGAAACGATCGTCTGTGCGCTGCTCCACGACGTCGGCCATTTCGTGGCGCCGCTCAATCACGGAGCGTTCGCCGCCGAGTTGCTCAAGCCCTACATCTCGGAAACCAATTTCTGGATTCTGAAGCATCACACGCCGTTCCAGGGCTACTGGTACTTCCACCACATGGGCCTCGATCGTCACGCCCGCGACAAGTTCGAGCACGAACCCTGGTACGACGCGGCGGTGCGCTTCACCGGCGAATGGGATCAGCGCGCCTTCGATCCCGATTACCAGTCGTTGCCGCTCCAAGAGTTCCGACCCATGGTCGCGCGGATTTTCGCACGACCACCCAAGACCTGAGCCGCTACTCCGCGGCCTGCGCCGTGGCCAAGCGCTGGGCGACGGCGTCCTCGACGACGGTTCCCTTGTAGAGATCGGGGTTCATACCGGCGTGGAGTTCCGCGACATTCCCGAACACGAAATCGCGGAAATCCTCCGGCGTGATGATCTCTGCTTCGACCAGTTCATGGGCTTCGGCGATGACGGTGCGAGCGTCCGTCACGTCGAAATGCCCGATGTCTGAACCGAGCATGGCTTTGAAGCGGGCCCCGAACTGGTGGAGGCGTTTGTCGAACGCGAAGGCGACGATCCGGTCGTCCGCCTCGCAACCGAAATAGAAATTGGGAATGAACCGCCGATAGATATCGCGCTTCTTGGTGATCTGGGCGTGTGTGAAGTCGTCGATCTGGTCCTCGCGTTCGTCAACGTAGCCGTAGAAATAGCCTTCAGTGCCTGCCCGAATGCGATCGAGGTGGGCTTGGATTCGCGGGTGCCCGAATTTTGCCACCAACGTCGCAAGCGCCTGTCGATCGATGGTGGCCGGATCGAGGGTCTGGCGCATCGCGGGGACGTTGCGTTTTTCCCAATGTTCGATCAGGTCGTTGTAGAGGGACGCCGCCCAGCCAACGCCACATTCGAGGAACGCGAACTTCAATGTCGGAAAACGACGGGTAACACCGCCCAACACGAGTCCCTTGCAGAACGCGTGACTGCCGGCCGCGAAATGGCCGATGTGATTGTACGTGAAGTTCGAGATCGACGTGCGATCGGCCCATCCCATGGTCGAGGTGTGCATGCTCGGCGCGACCTTGAGGTCGAGGCAGCGCTGCCACACCGCGTCGTAATCGTGGATGCTGTCGAGGCCCAACGGATCGATCCAGTACGAGCTGACCGGGGAGGCGCTGTCACGGGCGCTGCTCTTGTCGTCCTCGATGCGCCGGCGCACGACGCCCTCGACCATCACAGCCTTGAACCCGAGTTGCCCCACCGCGAAATCGAGTTCCGCGATCGCTTCGGCGGGCGTGTGCATCGGGATGACCGCGGCCGGGGCGAGCCGGTCACGATGGTCCGCGAACAGGTCCCGGTTCATGAGGTTGGCGGCTCGCGACACCGCCCGGCGCAGCTCTTCGTCGTCGAGCCCGACGTAGAGGATCGGCACGGTCGGGTAAACCATGCAGAAATCGATGCCGAATTCCTCCAAACGGGCGCGGAGCAGGGAGGGCAACATGGCCGTCGCCCGATCCTCGGTGTTGGCGGCCGGGAACGCCCAAAACGGTGCCCGCTTGATGCGGCGACGTACCCGCTCCTCGGCCGATGCCTGATACCAGCCCCAGAATCGGCCGTCCTTCCACATATCGGCATATCGCTGGGAGACCCGCGGTCCCGCCACCTCCTTGAGGTAGTCGAGCAGTACCGGCTCGACTTCCATGAGGTGCGCATCGGCATCGATGATCGGATGGTTCAGTTTCTCGCGGACGGCAGCGGAGGGACTCGACGCAGTCATGCCGGGGCTTCCTCATGGCTTGGGGAACGAGGTGGGCGGACGCCCGCGTTCAATCGATGCCGGAGGATATCGCTATTTGCGACGCTTGCGCGAGCGCGTGATCGTCGTGGCTTTGATGCGGTTCTCTGGCGCCCCAGGGCGCAGCAATCGGGCGATCTCGTCCATATCGTCGTTGGACAGGGACCACTGGACCGCGGCGACGTTCTGGTCGAGTTGATCGGGGCGAGTCGCGCCGGCGATGACACTCGCCACCATAGGGCGTGCGGCGAGCCAGGAAAACGCAAGCTCGAGCAGCGTGCGCCCGCGGGCGCGGCAGAACGCATCGAGCCGCTCGACGATCGCAAGATTGTCGCCGCCCATGAAGCGTTCGGCCATCATCGGGCTTTTGGTGAGGCGAGCCCCGGTCGGCATCGGTTTGCCCTTCCTGTACTTCCCGGTGAGCAGTCCGCTCGCCAACGGAAAGAACGGCAGCAGACCTAGACCATACGCCCGCATCGCGGGAACGAGCTCCGCTTCGATGTCCCGGAACAGCAAGCTGTAATGATCCTGACAGGCGATGAAGGCGTTGAGCCCGAGGCTCTTGGCCGTCCACTGCGCTTCTACCACGCGCCACGCCGGGAAGTTTGAGCATCCGACGTATCGCACCTTGCCCAATCGCACGAGATCGTCGAGGGTCCGCATCGTCTCTTCGATCGGCGTAGCGGTGTCGTACTGGTGAATCTGATAGAGATCGATCCAGTCGGTCTTCAGCCGCTTGAGGCTCGCCTCGACGGCCGAAAAGATGTAGCGCCGGGACGCCCCCTTCATCATGTCGCCCGGGCCCATCGGCATGGCGAACTTCGTGGCGAGCACGATGTCCTTGCGCCGGTCGCCCAGCACTTGACCCATGCACGTTTCGGACCCACCGCGATCACCGTAGACATCGGCAGTGTCGAACAGCGTGATGCCGAGATCGAGCGCCCGATGGATGACCTTGCGCGTCCCTTCGAGGTCGATGCGCCCCCCGAAGTTGTTGCAGCCGAGACCGACGAGCGAGACCTTGAGCCCCGAGGTGCCGAGATTGCGCAGTTCCACCGTTTCCTCCCACCCTGATCGGGCGCGATACTAGCCGAAACGGCCGCTCGCGGGTGGCCACGGTCGCCCAGGAGCCGTCATGTCCCGATTGCCATCGTTGTCCCCCGAATTGCTGGCGCCCGAGCTGCAAGAAGATCATGCCGCCCTGGCACGCCTGCGACGCCATTCTGCGACCGCGCGAAGCGACGTCTATCGCGCGCTCGGCGAAGAGCGGTCGGCGACCATCGAAGGTCCGGCATCGGCGCTGTTGTTTTCGCCGGGTCTGGCGCCTCGGGTGACCGATCTCGGGCTGCACCTGAGAAACGGTTCGTCGCTTCCGGTCGCTCTCATGGAGTTGGTGATCCTTTCGGTTGCCGCCCATTGGCGTTGCGCCTACGCGTGGGACAATCACGCGGGCTACGCGCTTCGCGCCGGGATCTCCGAGGCCGTCATTGCGACCCTGCGTGATGGACGGTCTCCGGTGCTGCCGGAGGGTCAAGCTTTGGCCCTTCGGTACGCCCGGAGCCTCCTCGATCGGCGGAGCATCGACGACGGGTTGCATCGCGAGGTGCTCGCTCGCTTCCGCGAACGCGGTGTCGTCGAACTCGCAGCCCTTGTCGGTTACTACGGTCTGTTGTGCAGCGTGCTGACGGCCTTCGACGTGCCCGCCCGCGGGGATCGCAGGCCGTTTGCTGCTACTACTTCTCGCTGAGCGAATTGACGGCCACCCAATCGGCGGGCGGTGGATCGGCAAGGTAGGCGGTCGCTCGCCACAGCAGAGAACTTGCGGCCTTGCGCTCAGCGAAGGGCGTTAGAAGATTGGCCGCCCGCTCGAACTGGCGGGTTCGGAAGGCCTCGAGCGCCTGGGTGTAGGTCGCGGCAAACGGGGCATCGGCTGGCTCGATCAGCGTGAACACCCCGACAGGCCGGCCGCGGCCCACGACCTTGATCGCGTCGAGTTCGAGCCACGACAGATCCGAAGCGGCATCCCGCGTCGCCTGCGCGGCGAGCACATCGGTGCCGAACGCCTTGTTGGCCCCTTCCAGGCGAGAGGCGAGGTTCACGGTGTCGCCCATGGCCGTGTAGTTGAAGCGTCGCGCCGACCCGATATTGCCGATCAACGCGCGGCCCGTGTTGAGCCCGATCCGTTGCGAGAGCGGTTTGGCAAGCCCCGGGAACTCGGCGTTGAGGCGCTGCAACCGTTGGCGGCAGGCGAGCGCGGCCAGGGCGGCGTGCCGGGCATGGTCGGGATCGACCAGTGGCGCGCCGAACAGCGCGACGATCGCATCTCCTCCATGGTGAGGAGGCCATCACCATCGACGTTGGCGACCGATGGGGCCGACAGGGCCAACGCCGGTTGGGTCAAACCATTGAGGTCCCCGGGAACCAGACCATGGGTCGCGAACATGACGACCCGGCGGTTGGACAGGTCCATCGCCTTCACGGCCTTCTCGTTGGCGGCATCGCCCAAGAGGACGTCCTTGGTGACGTCGGCCTTGAGCGCTAGCGCCACGCTGCGTACCTCGTCCGCCGTATCGGGGAGCCGTGGCAACAGCGCCAGCTCCGCCGAGTTGACGCCCTCGGTCTTGGGCACGTTGCGACGCAGGAGCGGGATGCCGCGGGTTTGCAGGCCACCGGCCTGGGCCACGCGTTGGGCCCGCCCATCCTTGGCCTGATCGTCCGAGAACCACGGATCGCCGAAGGCGGCCAGGTGCTGGCGCTCCCCGGTCGGCGCCGGAACCGAGCGCAGCGCCGCCAGCGCCGCCACCGAGGGCAGTTGGGTTACGGCGGCCTTGCGGGCGAGGAACGACACAGCCTTGTACTCGGCGAACGGCAGGGCGCCCGTGGTAAGGGTCGCGGGCTCGGTCACGAGCAGCGCCATCGGCAGCTGTCCGAGCGAGCCATGTGGCACGATGAACAGGCTCTGGGCCTGGGACCAGCCGGCCTGGATCGGCTTCAAGAGCATGTCATAGAGCTTGCTGGCCAATGCCACATCGAAGGCCGGAACCTCCTCGATCGAAGAGGCCGCCGGGTCGAGCGCCTTGCGCAACTCGCCCACCATGGCGTCGATCTCGCGATTGGCGACTTTGCTCGAGGCGAAGGCGGCCTGTCCCTGTTGCGGGATCGCCCACACGAACAGCCGTTCATCGCCCGTGTAGGTGACGATCATCGCTTCGCCGGGGCGCAAGGTCTTCTGTACCTGCTCGATCGTCGCCGGCCGCGGATCGATCAGGCCGACGTACTCGGGCGACTTGGCTTCGATCTCCTGGCGCACCAGCGCGCGCGCGTTGCGCAGCTGGTCGATCCGTTCACGCAAGCTGCGGATCTCGTTGGCGTCCTGTTCCTCGGTCGGACGGGTCAGCATGTTGGTGAGCGCACCCTGGAGCGCTGCCACCTGCTTCTGCGCGTCCTGTTCCAGGCGTGCCAATTTGGCGAGCCCCGGCTCGCGCAGCGCCGTCCGCGCCGCCGAGGCGGCCAAGGCCCGCTGCACCGACTTGCCCCGCACCGCGTCCGCCAGACGAAACGCTTCTTCCGCCGCCGCCGGACCCTTCGTGTCGAACAGCAGCGACAGGTACCCTTCGACGACCTTCTGCGTGCGCCGATCGCGCTGGTCGGCCGATCCGCCGTCATCGTCGCGATCCTCCGCCGCACGCGACGGCGTCAGCAGGATCGGGATCGACGCGTTGAACTCCGCCTCCGCCTTCTCCGCGTCCCCCGATTTGGCCAGCGCCATGGCCAACCAGCCTCGCCACTTCGCGAGTTCATAACCGCGGTCACCGACGGCTTTCCGTGCTTTCTCGACCGTTGCTGTCAGTACGTTTGCGGCCGCTGGGTACTCGCCCGCGGCATAGAGGACCGTCCCATAGATTCCGTTGCTGTCGAGGAAGTTCTCCTTGATGCGGGGCGCTTCGGCGGCGTCGCTTTCGATCTGGCGGTAGGTCGCGCGCGCAGCCCGAGCGTTCTCGCCGCCGAGCTCTGCCAGCGCCCTCAGTGACCGCGCCTGCGCCAACGTGAAGGACCCCGCCTTGTGGCCGATGTTCTCGTAGATGTCGATCACGGCATCAGCGAGATGAGCGGCTTCGGTATGCCGTCGCTGCTCGATCAGCAGGCGGGTCAAGAAATTGAGCGTCACCGCGGTTTCGGATGCATAGCGGCCGTGACGCTCGAGGCGGCTCAGAAGGGCGATTCGGATCTCGCTCTCGGCTTCGACGAGGCGCCCTTGGTTCATCAACGCCTTGGCGAGGTCGGTTCGCGCCGAGTCGCGCTGGTTGGCAAACGTTCCGGGCGTCGTGTTGCTCATCTCCTTCTCCAAGCCGACCAACCTCGAGAACAACGCAATGGATTGGCGCGCCGCCTTGTCAGCATCGTCGTAGTTGCCCGCCACCAGATGATTAATCGCCCGGGCACGCCAGACCAACGCGTTCAGATTGTCGCGCTGGTTCTGGCCGTAACGGACCGGCAGGTTGGCGAGCGCTTTCTCGGCGGTGGCAAGGGACGAACGTCCGAGGTCGAGGCGCCCGAGATTTGCGGCAGCGCTGACTTTGCCGAAGTTGATGCCGATGATCCAGTTGGCAGCCGAGTCCGCGTCCATGCGGTCAGCGAGTGCGAGCCGCTCGTTCTGAGCGCCCAAATAACCCTGGAAATTGCCGACGCCCTGGCGCGCGAGGGCCACGAGATTCAAGATGTTCATCATCCGGGATGGTGGGAATTTTGCTTCCTGCGCGATGCGATACCCGCGGTGGATATCGTCGAGGCGTTGTTGCGCGCGTCCCAGTTCGGCGGCCGCCAACCCGCGATCCAAGAAGAAATCGGCCCGCTCGCTGATCGACATCCGCTGCGGCGGTTCAGCGTCCGCCCGCGCGATCAATTGCGCTCGCTTGGTTGGATCGGGCTTCTGGCGGTCGAGAATCTCGGTGATGTCGGCGATGGTGCGTGGCGGGGCGACGAAGGACACAGGCGTTCCGGCCGCCTGGGTTCCCGCGGCCGCGTCTTCGATCACCTTGATCGCCTCATCCAGGTTGCGCTGGGCTGTCGCGGACGATGCGAACAGCGTGATCGCGGCCAGAGTCGTGACGATACGAAACAACTTCATCGGACTTCCCAAGAATTGCCCAAACGAAGGCTCCCGGAATCTAGCGGGGAACGGGCGAATGCCAATAGTAACGGCGGTCATGGTTCTCGGCCGCGACGTGCCCGAAAACCGGAAAAACGCCTTTGCCTTCCCCCGGCACTCCTGGCACAAGCGTCGGGTCAACCCCAGGGAACCGCATGTTCACGACCCGACCTGAAATCCTCGGCACGTTTGGCGTCGTCACTTCGACCCACTGGATTGCCTCCTCGGTCGGCATGGCCATACTCGAAAAAGGTGGCAATGCCTTCGATGCCGCCGTCGCGACCGGCTTCACGCTGCAGGTCGTCGAGCCTGAAATGAACGGCCCCGGCGGAGAAGTTCCCTTGCTGATCTACGACGCGCGATCCAGGCAAGTGCGGGTCATCTGTGGCCAGGGCGTGGCGCCCGGTGGCGCGACAATTGCCCACTACCGGAGCCAGGGGCTCGATTTGGTCCCCGGGACCGGCCTGCTCGCCGCGACGGTGCCGGGTGCGTTCGACGCCTGGATGCTGCTGCTGCGCGACTACGGAACAATGTCGCTTGAGGATGTCCTCAGCCCGGCCATTGCGTTGGCGCGGGAGGGCTTTCCGATCTCGGCCCGCGTTGCCAACATCATTGCCGGTTTACAGCCGTTGTTCACGGCGGAGTGGCCGACCTCGGCGGCGGTCTACCTGCCGGGTGGTAAGGCGCCGAGTGCTGACACGCTGTTTCGCAATCCTGCGCTGGCCGAAACGTATTCCCGTGTGCTGCGCGAATGCGCTGGAGCGGGGCCTCGCGAAGCCCGCATCGAAGCGGCGCGCCGCGCCTGGTATCGCGGGTTCGTGGCGGACGCGATCGATAGCTTCTGCCGCCGGACCGAGGCCATGGACAGTTCCGGGCGCCGCCACCGGGGCGTTTTGACCGGGCAGGACATGGCGACCTGGTCGGCGTCGGTCGAAGCCCCGCTCACGTATGACTATGGTCGCTACACCGTGTGCAAGCCCGGCCCGTGGAGTCAGGGCCCGGTGTTCCTGCAGACGTTGGCCCTGCTCGAAGGGCAGCCGCTCGACGCGCTGCCCGCCACCGAGCCGGACTTCGTCCATGTCGTGACGGAGGCGATGAAGCTATCGTTTGCCGACCGGGAGGCCTTCTACGCCGACCCTGCTACGATCGACGTGCCGATCGCGGAGTTGCTGTCGAAGCGCTACAACGATGGACGGCGAGCGTTGATCGGCCGAGCGGCCTCGACCGAGTTGCGACCTGGGGCGATTGCTGGGCGAAACAATCGGATTTTGTTGGGACGGGTTCCACAACAGGCGGCTGCGGGAATCGGAGAACCCACGGCGGTGCGGAGCGGCGTTGGCGAACCGACCACGATGCGACCCGCCGTGAGCAACAGCGATACCTGCCACTTCGACGTAATCGATCGCCACGGCAACATGGTCTCGGCGACACCTTCTGGGGCTTGGTTCCAGAGTTCGCCCGTGATTCCGGAGCTCGGCTTTCCGCTCGGCACGCGGGCGCAGATGTTCTGGCTCGATCCCGACTCGCCGGGCGCCTTGGCGCCGGGCAAGCGCCCGCGCACGACGCTGACCCCCTCGATGGCGCTGCGCGACGGGAAACCCTACCTCGCTTTCGGCACGCCGGGCGGAGATCAGCAGGACCAATGGTCCCTGCTCCTGTTCCTGCGGCACGTCCATCACGGCATGAACCTGCAGCAGGCGATCGACTGCCCATCGTTTCACACCGACCACTTCCCGAGTTCGTTCTATCCGCGACTGGTCAAGCTCAACCGCCTCACGGTCGAGGGGCGGATGCCGGCGGCGACCATCGCCGAACTCAAGCGTCGCGGTCATGACGTGGAGGTGGGCGGCGATTGGTCCGAGGGCCGATTGACCGCCGCGGCGCAGGATGGCGCGCTGTTGCGAGCAGCGGCGAATCCGCGCGGGATGCAGGGATACGCGGTCGGTCGCTGATCGCCGATGTCCCGCCCTGGCCCGGAGTCGCTCTCGCCGCTATTCGAACCCCAGCGCGTCGCCGTGGTCGGCGCGAGCCCCGACTTCAGCCGCTTCGGCGGTCGGGTGATGCACTTTCTCAAAGCGTTTGGTTTCGCGGGCACGATCTGGCCGGTCAATCCCAAGTATGACGCGATGGCCGATCTGCCCTGCTTTCCGAGCCTGGCCGCGCTGCCAGGGCGTCCCGATCATGTCGGCATCGTGGTCGCCGCCGATCACGTGCTCGGCGTGCTGGAGGAGTGTGTTGCGGTCGGTGCGCGGGCCGCCACGGTGTTCAGTGCCGGCTTTGCCGAGCAGGGAACGGCGTCCGGCCGCGCGCTGCAGGAACGGATCACGGCGTTCGCCCGGGCGCATGGAATCCGCGTGCTGGGTCCCAACTGCAACGGGGTGATAAACTGGAAGCGCCACTTCACCATGGGTGCGACCGCGACCGTGCTCGAAGCGAATGCCCGGCCGGGCCCGGTCGGAGTCGTGTCGCAATCCGGTGGCCTGGGTCAGGTCAACGTCATGTGGCGCGCGATCCGTGCCGGCCTCGGGATCAGTTACCAAGCGAGTTGCGGCAATGAGGCCGACGTGGACGTGCTGGATGTCGCCGAGTTTCTCATCGCCGATCCCGAGACGCGGGTGATCCTGATGGCGCTCGAAGCGATACGCGACGGTGACCGACTAAAGTCGATCGCCGCTCGGGCGCTGGACGTGGGCAAGCCGATCGTCATGCTCAAGATCGGGCGCAGCGCCGCGGGTCGGCGAGCCGCGGAGTCGCACACCGGCGCGATGACCGGCGAGGACGCGGTTCACGACGCGGCGCTCGACCAACTCGGTCTCTTGCGCGTGGACGATGCCCAGCACCTCTACGAGGCGGCGCTCCTCCTGCAGCAGGGTCGCCGCGCCAACGGCGCCGGTCTCACGTCGATGTCGACGTCGGGCGGAGGGTTGGCCCACTTGGCGGACCGGGCCGAGCACTTCGGGCTGCATTTCCCGGCGTATTCCCAGGAGACGCTCTCGGCCCTGAGCGAAGTGATTCCGGCGTTCATCAATCTCGGGAATCCGACCGACCTGTCGGTCGACCTGATGGGACAGCCCGAACGCCTCAACCGCGTGATCGAGGCGACGGTCGCGGATCCGGCGGTCGCGATCGCGCTACCGATGCTGACGACGGTGCCGATGAGGGACCGTGATCTGTTTTTCGACTTCGCGCGACGGGCGGCCAAGCCCGCCGCGATCCTTTGGACCGGGGGCTGCACCGATGGGCCCTTTCCCGAAAGCGACGGTTTGGTCGACGGGGTTCCGGTCTATCGCAACATCGATTCGGCGTTGCGGGCGGTTTCCCTGCTCGTTCGCCATCACGCCAACGTTGATCGTCAGCGGTCCCGACCAGCGCTTCAACGTCCGGCGGGAATGGACGCGGCTTTGGCACGTTCGGTCGTGCGCGAAGCGCCGGATCGAATTCTCGGCGAACGCGAAAGCAAGCGTGTTCTTGCGGCCCACGGCATCGCGACGACGCGCGAGGTGCTGGCACGATCTGCGGCCGAAGCGGTCGAGCATTTCCGGTCGTTCCGCGGTCCTGTTGCTCTCAAGATCGCGGCCACGGGCATTTCGCACAAGAGCGATGTCGGTGGCGTGCGCCTCGATCTCCACGACGACACCCAAGTGGCCACGGCCTTTGCGGCGATTACGGCTGCTGTTCGCGCGGCGCGTCCGGACATTGCGATCAGCGGAGTCCTCGTACAAGAAATGGTCGCCCCGGGGGTCGAGTTGATCCTCGGGAGTTCCCGGGACACGACGTACGGACCGGTCCTCGCCCTCGGTATCGGTGGCGTGCTGGCGGAGTACGGCGTCCCTCCCGTTCTCCGTCTGCCGCCCCTCGACCACGCCGAGGCGCGTTCGATGATCGATGCGTTGCCCTATCGTCGGGTTCTCGATGGTGTACGCGGCCGTTCGCCTGTCGCCGTCGAGGCGTTGATCGAGACTCTGGTGCGTTTCTCCTGGCTCGTGTCCGATCTTGCCGACGTCGTGGGCGAGATCGACGTCAATCCGCTGATCGTGGGCGATCGCGCCGTGGCCGCCGATGGTTTGATGGTCAGGCGCTGACGGACGATCGATAGACGGGTGTCTCGAGGCGCTCGTAGCGGGCTTTGATCTGCAGGGCCAGAAACAGCGAATAGAAACGGGATTGCGCCAGATTGCCGCCATGAAACCACAGGCCGTCCTGACGGGTCGGTTTCCACATGTTGCGGAGTTCGCCCTCCCATGGGCCGGGATCGTCGCGTGTCCCTGAGCCCAGGCCCCAGCACCGGCCGACGGCTTCGGCGACGGCGGGGGAGATCAGCGTCGCCGCCCAGCTGTTCATGGGCTCATAGCCGGTGGCGAAGATCACCGCATCGGCAGGTAGCGAACGCCCATCGTTCATCACCAGGCGGTCACGTTCGAGGCGCGCCACGTCGGTGCCGCTCACCAATTTGATACGGCCGTCTGCGATCAGCTCGGAAGCGCCGACATCGATGTAGTACCCGGCGGCTCGACGCAAATACATCGTCGCGATGCCGGACTCGTCTTCGCCGAAATGAACCCGGAACCCGGCAGCGCGCAGGCGATCGTAGAACTCGGCGTCCATGGCCTTGTAGCGCTCGTAGTTCTTGACCGAGATGTCGCGCTGCAGGCGGTAGGGCAGCGAGGCTGCCATCAGGTCGGCCTGTTCGGTTGTCATGCCCTTCTGGACCGCGGCCTCGGAATAAGGTCCCGTATCCAACACTTTGCGCAGAGACTCGAGCCGGACGACGAGCGTCGGCGAGCGCTGCACCATGGTGACGTCGATGCCGTGCTCCCACAGGTCGAGACAGATGTCGTGCGCGGAATTGTTCGAACCGACGACGACGCAGCGTTTGCCGGTGAGTTCTTCGGCGCCGCGGTAGTCGCTGGAATGCATGCGTAGCCCGACAAACTGCTCGGTCCCGGGCAGCCAAGGAAGTTTGGGCTTTCCCGAGAGGCCGGTCGCCAGCACGAAGTGTTTGGGGCGTAGCGTGACAGACTCACCGGAACGCACAACCTCCACCGACCACTCGCCCCTGTGCGAATCGAATCGGGCACCGATGCACCGCGTCTCGTTCCAAACGTCCAGCTCCATGACCTTGGCGTACATCTCGAGCCAATCCGCCATCTTGTCTTTGGGCGAATACACCGGCCAATGATCGGGGAACGGCAGGTACGGCATGTGGTCGAACCACACCGGATCGTGCAGACACAACGACTTGTAGCGGTAGCGCCAGGAGTCCCCCGGCTTGGGAAACGAATCGACAATCAGCGTCGGAACGCCAAGACGCTTGAGCCGAGCGCCGAGCGCGAGACCGCCCTGGCCGGCCCCAACAACGACGCAGTACGGCTGAATGGTTTGGCCCAATTCATGGGCGGCGCGTGCGCGCGCATCGCCCCAGGGGAGGCGGTCGCGATGTGGGCCCAATCGAATCCCCTCGTCGCGCCGAAATCCGCTCTTTTCCTCATGTCCCTTGAGTTCCAGTCCCGCTGTGAACAGTGTCCAGCCGCGACCGTTCTTGAGGCGGACGCACCCCCGGCCGCGCGCCTGACGGGTTTCGAACGTGAACCAGCCCAACGTGACTCCGTCGGTCGTGCTCGGTTCGCCGTGGGGTTCCACTTTCACGGGCGCAAGGTGTAGCAAGGCCCGTCGCAACAGATCCGCGATGGCTGGTTTGCCTTCGAGCGTTGCGATGTTCCAGCTGAACGCGACGAGGTCGCGCCAGTAGCAGTCCTCGCCGAACAGATCGAGAACCGCACTCATGTCGTTGCGGGCTAGTGCTGCCGAGAAGTCGGACAACCAGCGGGCGACAACGAGACTTTCGGGGGACCGGTCCATAGGGAGGAGCGACGCGTGGAACGGCGAAGATAGCACTCACTTGGCACGAACACGCGGCTTTATTGTCGCGGCTAGTTCCTCCACAATGCACCTTGTTAGTGTCACAGGGAGAGGCGGATGTCCGATCGACGAGTGTTGTCTTGTCTGCTTGGTGTCGTAGCGGCGCTGGGGATCATGGCCCCGGCACAGAGCCAGGACGCGCGCGAGACCTTGCGCGTCGCCATGTACACCCAAACCAATACGTTGGGACATGTGTACGGCCCAAACTACATCTGGCCTCATATGTACTGGTGGGAGGGTTCCTACGACGCGTTCGTCCGTGTCGATGACAAGGGGCAAGTTCAGCCATTTGCCATTGAGCGCTGGGAGAACGTCAATCCGACGACATGGCGCGTCACGTTCCGCAACAACGTCACCTTCTGGAACGGTCGTACGAACGACGCTGCCAACATCGGCAAGATCTTCGAGTATTTGATGACCGAAACGGGCAAGGCCGCGGGCGTCCTGCGCGCCGCCAAGTTCTCGGCGTACAAGGTCGTTGGTCCGCAGACTCTCGAACTCGTCACCCCGGAGCCTGACCCGATCTTCATTCCGAAGCTGGCGGCGTTCTACGTCATCGATATGGCGGCCTTCAACGAGATGGGAGTGACGGACTTCTCGGTCAAGCCGGTTGCCTCCGGGCCTTTCCGGGTTACCAAGTGGGACAATCAGGAACAGACATCCGTCGCCTTCGACAAGAGTTGGCGTCCTGCGAAGATCAAGAACATGCGCATTCTGCACGTCCCGGAGGCGGCGACGCGCTTGGCCTCGCTCCAGGCCGGGGAGATCGACGTCGCCTACAACATGGGACCCGATGACGTTCCCCGTATCCGGGCCGCCGGTCACACGGCCGCCATCGAAAGTGCGCCGTTCGTTGCTTCGATCGGCCTGTTCACGGTCGACTTCGCGAAGAAATGGCCCAACGGAAAGACACCGTTTGCCGACAAGCGTGTCCGTCAAGCGGCCAATCTAGCGCTCAACAAGGACGCTCTCGTCGGTCAGTTGCTGGGTGGGCTGGGCAAGGCCGCGGGTCAGCCCGCCGTGCCATCGACGTTTGGCTACAATCCGGACGTCAAGCCGTACCCGTTTGATCCCGAGCGGGCGAAGAGACTTCTGGCCGAAGCCGGTTACGGCAGTGGCGTAAATCTGTTGATGGAAACCTCGGCTGTCTTTGGCGCGGCCGGCGACGTGTTTCAAGTGATTGCCTCGGACCTCGGCAAGGTAGGTTTCAACGTGACGGTCCAGGTCCTGCCGTTTGCCGAGCGATCGAGGAAATTCTTCGGCAACAGTTGGGCTGGTGACTTGACGTCCTTCACCAGCTTCTTCTCGCCACCGCAGGATGCGTCGATTCCGTTCTCGGTGTTCGGCTGCGACCTGCCGAATACGTTCACCTGCATTCCCGAGCTGACGCCGTTGATCCAAGCCCAAGCCAAGGAGATGGATCGCGGCAAGCGGCTAGCTCAACTGCAGGAGTTGATGAAACGAGCCAATGAGGAAGCCCTGGCGTTGTACCTGTTCGAAGGATTCGACATCACGGGCATCGCCAAACGGGTCGGCGGGTACAAGAACTGGAACAAGGCGATCCACTACGAAAGCATGACGATCGGTGGATAGTCGGAAGCAACGGTAATCGCAGATGAACGTCGTTCCGAAGAAAACGTCGGTTAAGGCGAAGTCGGCCTACGATCTGGTGGCTGAGGGAGTTCCTTTTGCGCCTCAGGCCAAATTCCGTTCGCTCGCAGAGGCGACGATGGACGATTGGGTGACCGTCATCGCCCGCAATCAGCACAAGAAGAATCACGTTCTTCGCTTGTGCCTCGAGCACCTGGAAATGCTGAAGGAACCGGCACATGGCTTTCCCGTAGACCGGTTCGTCCACAGTCTGCAGACGGCAACCCGGGCGTGGCGAGACGGTTACGAAAAGGACGACGAGATGATCGTCGCAGCCCTCTTGCATGATATCGGCGACTTTTTCTCGCCCCATAACCACGGCGAATTCGTAGCGGCGATCATCAAGGCGTATGTCCGACCGGAGGTTTACTGGACCGTGAAGCATCACGAGATGTTCATCGGATATCACCTGTTCCACTTCCTCGGTCTTGACCGCAACGCCTGCGATGTCCTGCGCGGGCACAAGTTCGCAAAAACGTGCCAGCATTTCTGTGATGCCTGGGACCAGGCGTCCTTCGACCCCGATTACGACACGATGCCGCTCGAGGCCTTCATGCCGGCCCTCGAGCGGGTTTTTGCCAAACCCAAGCGGATGGTCTTCGACCGTATCCACGAGGACTGACCGCAGCGCTGGGATTGATGGCGCCTGCACAACCCGCGAATTCTTCGATCGCGCTCGCGCTCGGAGCGCGGAGGTGGCGTCGAACAGGCCGTCGCCGAGGACGGCTTGGAGCAGGGCCCTCCAGCGCGTTCGTCTTGGGGAAATAGGCGCCGGCCACGGCTTGGCGAATCGAGATACTCACAGCAAAACATGCCGTGGTAGAGCACGGTGCCCTCGTTGAGGACCAGCGCCGGATCGCGGCCGAGCGGATTGTACCGCCAGATGATCGCATCCTCGTCGAACGGCTGCTGAACAATGAAATCGAGCTGATCGAGGACGCCAGACTTCGGCGGCGACGACGATCACTTTGTCGATGAAGTCGCGCCCATGGAACAAGAGCTTCACGTGTTCGCTGCATTTTCTGGTGCTCGACGATGGGAAGCGGGTGCGGCGAGATCGAGGCCGGTCGCCGGCTGTGGCAGGTCGGTGATCGACGACGCTCCTAGGACGTGATCGAACGAAAAAGTGCGGTCTCGCCCTTCCCTTGGGTTGGCCCCGGGTGTTCAATCGCTCGACGTGGCGCGGGACCGCCGATCAGGGGAGGCTGAGGTGAAACGTTTCGGTTTGACGGTTGCGGCGATGACCGCAGCCTGTTTTGCGGCTTTGCCGGTCGTCGCACAGGTCCAGGTGACTTTGGCGATTTCCTCGGAGCCTTCGACGCTCGATCCGCAGAAAACGTTCGACGGCGGTGAGCGACGGATCACCGACAACATCTACGAGACGCTGATCGAGCGCGACAAGGACAGTCGCCTTGTCCCTGGTCTGGCCGCCGAGATGCCAACCCGCGTCAGTGACACGACGTGGCAGTTCAAGCTGCGCCGCGGCATTGCGTTCCACAATGGCGAGGCGTTCAACGCCGACGCCGTGGTGCATTCGATCAAGCGGATATTCGATCCGGCGTATCAATCGACCCAGCTCGGAGATCTGCGGGGCATCGGCGGAGCGGAGAAGGTCGATGACTACACCGTCAACGTTCGGACGGAGCGCCTCGATCCGCTACTCCCGTCCCGCATGTACTGGCTCAAGATCGTACCGCCAACGGCCTCCGCCGCGCCCAACTTCGCCGAGGCGCCGGTGGGGACCGGCCCCTATCGCATCGTCGAGTGGGTCAAGGGCAGCAGGATCGTTCTGCAGCGTCATGACAACTATTGGCGCGACAAACCCACCATTCAACGCGCGACCTACCGCTTCATCAGCGAAGGCGGGACGGCGCTATCGGGCCTCCTCGCCGGGGAGTTCGATTTCGTCGACAATCTGCAAGCCGAATTCGTCAAGCAGGCGCCCAAGGCCGCGCGGCGACTCGGCCTCGAACACTCGTTCTCGATCCTGAGCGCCGTCAGCGGCCCGACGCAAGACAAGCGCGTGCGCGAGGCCCTCAACTTCGCCATCGACAAACAGGCATTGGCGGAGGGCCTTTTCCTTGGTCAGGCCGCGCCGGCCAACGGCCAGATGATCGGCAACCGCAGCTTTGGCTACAACCCGAACCTCAAGCCGTGGCCGTACGATCCGGCCAAGGCCAAGGCGTTGATCAAAGCGGCCGGCGCCGAGGGCAAGGCCATCGAGTTCGTCGTTCCTGCGGGTCGCTGGCCCAAGGCCAAGGAGATGGGTGAGGCGATCGCCGGCTTCTGGCAGGAGATTGGGCTCAAGCCCGACCTAAAGGTGGTGGTGTTCAATCAATACCTGGCGCGGCTCCGTGACCCGAAGGTCCGGCCCGACGTGATCTACGCCAGCCACAACAATGCGTTGATGGAGGCCGAGCGCACGGTCGCCAACTTCTACCAGAGCCGTTCCAAGGGGGCGGTGTCGAGTTCGGTCGAGGATGCCACGATCGACGAGTGGATCGCTGCCGCGGGCAACGAACCGGACAACGCCAAACGTGAAGCGCTGTACCATCGAATCATGCAGCGCGGCTACGACGAGGCCTACTTCTTGTTCCTCCTCAACACCGAAGACGTCTATGGCCTCAGCCGCCGCATGAGTTGGGAGCCGCGGCTCGACAACAAGGTGTTCCTGAAGGAAATGAGCGTCAACTGACCGACGCGACCAGGATCGCAGGCGAGGGGTGAACGAGTTCGGTTGGTTCTTCGTTCGGCGCGTGTTGCAGGGGGCCGTGGTCGTCCTCGGCGTCACGGCCCTGGTTTTCGTTTTTACGCGCCTGATCGGCGACCCCGTCGCCATCATGCTCCCGCTCGAGGCGACCGAGGCCGAGCGAGCCCAGCTTCGGGCTTACCTCGGCCTCGATCGTTCGCTCGGGCTCCAGTTCCTAGAGTTTCTGCGGCAGCTCACCGTGCTCGAGTTCGGCGACTCGTTCTGGCAGCGCCGTCCCAATGTCGAGATCATCGTCGAACGGCTGCCGTGGACGCTGCTTCTGGTCGGCGCCTCGATGACCCTGGCTGTCGTCCTGGCGCTGCCGCTCGGCACGATCGCCGCCCTGTACCCAGGCCGTTTGCCCGACCGCCTCACCTCGTTCTTGAGCCTCGCCGGGCTTTCGATCCCGCTGTTCTGGCTCGGCCTGATGTTGATCTTCTTGTTCGCGGCCAAGCTCCAATGGCTGCCAAGCTCCGGCCCGGGTGGACTGGCTCACCTGGTGCTGCCGAGCGTTACCCTGGCGCTCCCGGCGGCCGGGCGCATCGCCATGTTGCTGCGCAGCACCCTTATCGATGAACTGAACGCACCCTACGTCCGCACGGCCATCGCCAAGGGTCTACCGGCCCGACGCGTCATCACGGTCCACACGTTCATCAATGCTGCCGTACCGGTCCTCACGATGATCGGCTGGGAGGTAACGCGGGCGCTCGCCGGCTACACGATCGTCGTCGAAACCGTGTTCGCCTGGCCCGGGCTCGGGCTCGTGGCCGTGCAGGCCATTCAACGCGACGATCTGGTCCTCGTGCAGGCCATCGTCTTCGTGGTGGCGATCCTGGTCGTAGCCGTCAACCTGTTGCTCGATGTCGCCCACCGGCTGATCGACCCGCGGGTGAAACTTTGAGCGTCGCCGTAACCGGGGTCGCCCCGCGCCGGCACCGCTGGCGGTGGCGCGATCAGGCCGCTGTCATCGGGCTCGGGCTGCTTGCGTTGTTGGTCGCAACCGCGATCCTTGCGCCGGAACTGGCGCCGTTCGATCCGACGGCAATCTCGATCCGAGAACGCCTGCGCCCGCCGGTTTGGCTCGACGGTGGGAGCTGGCGGCACCCGTTCGGGACCGATCACCTCGGACGCGACGTGTTGTCCCGCGTGATTTTCGGAACCCGGGTCTCGCTCATCGCGGGGGTCAGTGTGGTGGCGATCGCGGGCGTGTTCGGTACCGTTGTGGGTCTCGTCGCGGGGTTCGTCGGGGGCCGATTCGATGCCCTCGTCATGCGTTGGGTCGAGGTGCACGTCGCGTTTCCCGGGTTGCTGCTGGCGCTCCTCATCATCGCGGTGCTCGACCCGAGCCTACTCACGGTCATCATTGCACTCTCGATCAACGGCTGGATGGTGTTCGCGCGCCTGGTTCGCAACATCGTCCTGTCGACGCGGGCGCTGCCCTACGTGGAGGCGGCCGAGGTGATCGGCTGCCGACCGCCGCGCGTGATCTTCCGCCACATTCTTCCCAACCTCGCGGCGCCGGTCATGACGCTGGCGGTCCTCGAGTTCGCTCGGGTCGTACTGGCCGAGGCAGCGTTGTCGTTTCTCGGGGTCGGCATCCAACCGCCGGCGACGTCGTGGGGCCTCGATGTGGCCGGGGGCCGCAACTACCTGTTCAACGCCTGGTGGTTGGTGACCTTCCCCGGGCTGGCCATCACGTTCACTGTGCTCGGCGTCAACTTCTTGGCCAGTTGGTTGCGGGTGGTCTTCGATCCGCACGAGGGCGAGAAGCGATTCGCCCGATCCGTCGCCAACCGGGAGTCCTGAGCGTGTCGGCGTTGCTCACCATCGAGGATCTCGCGATCGAGTTCGTCACGCGACGGGGCAACGTTCCGGCGGTGCGCGGCGTGTCGCTCCATGTGACTCCTGGCGAAAGCCTCGGGTTGGTGGGAGAATCGGGATCTGGCAAGAGCGTCTTGGCTCACACTGTGATGGGGCTGTTGCGGCTGCCCGGTCGCGTGCGCCGGGGCCAGGTACGATGGAAAGGCGAGGCGCTGTCGATCGAGGGACATGCCGGCAACGACGGCGTGCGTGGCCGGCAGATGAGCATCGTCTTTCAGGACGCGCTGGCAGCGCTGAATCCGCTGCTCACCGTCGGTCGGCAAATCGAAGAAGTGCTAGAGCAGCACCGCAACCTGTCACGCAGCGCTGCGCGTGAGCGCGCCACCGAGCTGTTGACGTTGGTGGGCATTCCCGATCCGGCCCTGCGGTTGAGGGGGTATCCGCACGAGTTCTCGGGCGGCATGCGCCAACGGGCGATGATTGCCATGGCCCTTGCTGCCGAGCCGCAATTGTTGATCGCCGATGAGCCGACGACGGCGCTCGATGTCACGATCCAGGCCCAGATCATCTACCTGCTGCGCGACCTCCAGGCCCGGCTCGGGTTGGCGATGCTGTTCATCACCCATGATCTCGGGGTTATCGCGGCCATGTGCGACCGACTCGCGGTCATCTACGCCGGCCGCATCGTCGAGTCGGGTCCGGCGTCGGAAGTTTTTGCTCGCCCGGCTCACCCCTACACCATGGGGCTCTTAAGATCGACACCACGTCTCGACACCGATCGCGAGCGACTCACCTCGGTCGACGGATCGCCCCCGGAACTTCTCGATCTTCCCGTGGGTTGCGCCTTTGCGTTGCGTTGTCCTTTGGCCGATGCGCGCTGCCGGGCCGAGGATCCCCGACTCAACGACGTCGCGACCGGCCGGACTGCCGCATGTTTCCGACCATTCACGCCGGCGTGGCCATGAGCGTCCTGCTCGACGTCACGAATCTCTCCGTCCACTTCCCCCTGCGATCGCTCGCGCTCTGGGGTGGGGCCCGTCATGTGGCGCATGCGGTCGACGGTGTCTCGCTCACCTTGGCGCCGGGAGAAACATTGGGCTTGGTGGGTGAGTCGGGCTCGGGCAAGACGACGCTTGGCCGCGCGATCCTGCGTCGGGCGCCGATCACGGCCGGCACGGTGCGTTTTCGGGGTGAGGACATCACGACGTTGTCGGGTGAACCGTTGCGCCGCCTGCGCCGGAATATGCAATTGGTCTTCCAGGATCCTTACGCCAGCCTCAATCCGCGACTACGCGTGCGGGACATCGTCGGTGAACCTCTGGAGGTTCATGGCATCGCCGACCGGGACGCGATCCGCGAGCGCGTGAGCCGGCTCCTGACATTGGTCGGACTGCCGGCGGATGCGGGCGAGCGATTCCCGCATGCTTTCAGCGGCGGTCAGCGACAGCGCATAGGTCTGGCACGCGCGTTGGCCCTCGAGCCGGAACTGATCATCGCCGATGAACCGGTGTCGGCGCTCGATGTCTCCATTCGGGCCCAGGTTGTAAACCTGATGCAGGATCTGCAGGCTCGCCTCGGGCTGTCCTACCTCTTCATCGCCCACGACCTGTCGGTGGTCAAACATCTCTCGCACCGGGTCGCCATCATGTATGCCGGCAAGATCGTCGAGATCGGCGACCGTCGGTCGGTCTATGAACGGCCGATGCATCCCTACACCGAAGCGCTGCTCGCCGCCGTGCCGGTGCCCGACCCCGCGGTGGAGCGCCACCGGCAGCGGGCGCCTCTCAGTGGTGAGCCACCAAGCCCCGTTGACCCCAAGCCGGGTTGCCGGTTTGCTTCACGCTGTCCTTTGGTGCGTGACGTTTGTCGCGAGACCCAGCCGCCCTTGGTCGAAAAACGGCCGAGTCATTCGGTGGCTTGCTGGTTGCGGGAATAGGGAAGCGGATGAGTGATCGTGAACGCATTATCGTTGTCGGGGCCGGCCCGACCGGGTTGACCTGCGCGCTCTGGTTGGCTCGTTATGGAGTGCCGGTCGTGATCATCGACAAGTCTCCGACGATTCCCGCCGACCTTCGCGCATCGACGTTCCATCCGCCGACCCTCGACATGCTGAACGAGTTCGGCATCACCGAGCAGTTGCTTGCTCTCGGGGAAAAGGCGCCCGAATGGCAAATCCGAGTCCACGAAACCGGCGAATTCGTGCGCTTCGATCTCGGGATCTTGGCCGGGGATACCGAGCATCCCTATCGACTGCAGTGCGAGCAGGCCAAGCTCAACCGCGTTCTGCATGCGGAACTGCTCAAGCTCGACCAGGCGCAGGTTTGGTTTGACGCCGACGTCGTCGGCGTCAGCCAACACGACGACGGGGTGCGAGTGACGGTCGTCCGTGGTGGCGAGCGAGTCGAACTCGCTGGGCGGTATCTGATCGGCGCCGACGGCGCGCACAGCATCGTACGTCCTGGCGTCGGGATCGACTTCAAGGGCTATATGTATCCCGAGACTCTCACCCTGGTCGTGACGCCGTTCGACTTCCGCCAGCACATCGCCGGGCTGTGCAACGTCAACTACACGTGGCGGGACGGCGGCAACTACAGTCTATTGCGAGTCCCCGGACGCTGGCGTGTCGGATCACGGCTGAAGGAGGGCGAGTCCCTCGAGCACATCCTGAGCGAGAAAATCGTCCAGGAGCGCCTGCACGAAATCTGTCCGAAGTCCGGTCCGTTCGAGATCGAGGCGCGCGGGCACTACCGCGTGCATCGGCGCATCGCCGAGCGTTTCCGGCGCGGCCGCACGGTGTTGATCGGCGATGCCGCGCATCTCAACGACCCGCAGGGCGGCATGGGTATGAACAGCGGGATCCACGACGCCATCAACCTCGCCGGAAAACTGCGGCGCGTTTGGCACGGCGAAAGCGACTCGCTACTCGACCGCTACGAGCGCCAACGGCGTACGATCGCAGCCGAGTTCGTCCAGGCCGAGGCCGAGAAACTCCGCGCGGTGGTGCGCGAACGTGACCCCGCCAGCCGGAACGTGCGCCTCAAAAGCCTCCAGGAGATCGCGCGTGATCCGGTCAAGGCCAAGCCGTTCCTCCTCTCCACCTCGATGATCACCAGCGTGCGTCAGGCGGCCGCCGTCGCCTGACGGGATAGGAATCCCGATGTCCGTTGCCCTGAGCTCACCGGTCGCGCGGCGGCCTCTCCACACGCGGACCCTCGCCATGGATTGTTACCTCCGCGAGGACGGCTTGCTCGAGGTCGAGGCCCACCTGCGCGACACCAAGCCGTTCGCCCTCAAAATGGGGGGCGAGCGCGAGCGGCCCCCCGGTGCCCCCATTCATGACATGTGGTTGCGCCTGAGGTTGGATGACTCCCTGACGATCTTGGGAGTCGAGGCGGCGATGCCGACCGGGGCCCACGATTCCTGCACCGGCGCGGTGCCAGCCTACGAGAAGCTCGTGGGATTGCAGGTGGGGGTGGGCTGGGTGCGCGAGGCACGTCATCGGGTGGGTGTCGCAGCGGGCTGCACGCACCTGACGGAAATGCTGCACCAAATGGGCACGACCGCGATGCAAGGGTTCTACGGCTTGCGCCAACAGCGCCGTGGACCGGAAGCGTCGATCGAACCGATCCATCCCCGCCTTCTCGACACGTGTTTCGGCTTGCGCGCCGGTGGCGAAGTCGATCGACTGCGATCGCGACGCTGACGGCGAGGCGGTCTGATATCATCCGGCAAAAGGGAGCCGACATGTTCAAAAACGACCTCCTCGCCGGCAAACGCATCTTGATCACCGGCGGTGGCACCGGCCTCGGCAAGTCGATGGGCCGGCGCTTGGTCGAGCTCGGCGCCTCACTCGTAATCTGCGGTCGGCGTCGCGAGGTGCTCGAAGCGACCGCAGCCGAGTTCAATGCCGCCTTTCCCGGCCGGACAATGCCGCTGACCTGCGATGTGCGCGACCCTGCGGCCATCGAGACGATGCTCGATCAGGCGTGGGCCGTGGGACCGCTCGATGCGCTGGTCAACAATGCGGCCGGCAACTTCATTGCCAAGACGGAAACCCTGTCGCCGCGGGCCGTCGATGCGGTGCTGGCGATCGTGCTGCACGGCACGGCCTACATGACGTTGGCGGTGGGCAAACGCTGGCTGGCGGAGGAGCGACCGGGCAACGTGTTGTCGATCATCACGACCTATGCCTGGACCGGATCGGCCTACGTCGTGCCTTCGGCGATGGCCAAGGCCGGCGTGCTGGCGCTGACCCGTTCGCTCGCTGTCGAATGGGGCAGTCGCAAGATTCGACTCAATGCCATCGCGCCGGGGCCGTTCCCGACCGAGGGGGCGTGGAAGCGCCTCGTCCCGGACTCGAACCTCGATGCAGTTTGGCTGCACAAGGTGCCGTTGCGACGCTACGGCGAGCATCTCGAACTTGCGAACCTCGCGGCCTACCTGTTGGCGGATGGTTCGGGCTACATCAACGGCGAGGTCGTGACGATCGACGGTGGGGAGTGGCTCAAGGGAGCGGGGCAGTTCAACCTGATGGAGATGCTGAGCGACGCCGAGTGGGAGGCGATGCGCCAGCGCCGATAGCGAGGGGCGATGTCGGGACTCGCCGCGGATACGCACGTTGTCCACGCGACGACACGTGGTCGTTTCTCGACGCCCAGGATTTGCTCCTTTCGCGCGCCGATGTTCGCCGGATGTCCGTCGTCAGATCATTTGAGACTGATCGAAGGCTTTATTAATGGAGGCTTCGGCCCATCTGGTTTGTCAGTCTAGGCGGTGGCTTGCTGGTGCAGCAAGCGGCGGTGCTCGATGGTCTTTCGCT
>Ga0194132_10000948_pt1 | contig 59441 bp, 52 predicted proteins | sample TA2KigOf80mmetaG_FD_148612 | JGI IMG/M metagenome (GOLD analysis project Ga0194132, IMG submission 148612) | Freshwater microbial communities from Lake Tanganyika, Tanzania - TA2015054 Kigoma Offshore 80m | ecosystem: Environmental > Aquatic > Freshwater > Lake | place: Tanzania: Lake... | reverse complement strand
GACGACCAGCGGTGCGGGTGCAGCCGGATGCAGGCGCGCGGCCGCGTCGCGCACGCGCGCCGCGAAGCCGGGGCTCGCGGGCTGGAGCTCGGTGGCCAGAGTTTCGAGCGGGTCGGTGTCGGGAGCGCGGGACATGCGTCGATCGACAGTAGATCCCGCGTCCCGCTCGCTCAACGCGCCGGGTCGCGCGTGGCCGGCGGTGCCTGCGCGCCCGGCAACGGCGCGCGCTGCGCGGGCAGCAGGCCGCCGCGGATCTCGCCCAGGTAGGCGTCGAGCGTGGCCGTGAGCGCGGCCTCCGGAACCTCGCCCGCGGCTGCGAGCGCCGCCACACGTCGCATGTCGTCGCGCATCCGCTGGTGCGCCGCGGGGGTGCGGAAGTCGAGCGTCGCTTCGTCGGCCACGATCGCGCTCATCCAGCCGAGAGCGCGGGCGCCGGCGCGGCAGGTCTTCGCGTGCCCGGGGTCGGCGTCCTGAAGCGCGTGACACGTCTCGAGCAGTGCGAGCTGGATGCGCGCGACGCGCGTGCGGCACGCGGCGCGGACCGCACGGCGCCGCTCGAGGAGCGACGGATCGAGCACCAGCTGCGCGACGTCGCCCATCGCGTTGTGCTCGCAGTGGTCGGCGATCCATCCGCCGTCGCGGGCGAGCGTCGCGGCGAGCTCCGCCCGGGCATCGCCGAGCGGTGGGGCGTCGGCGAGGGTGAGCACCGTCATCCACGCGCCGCCGCCGTGTACCCGCAGCCGGCCGCGCACGGCGAGAGCCTGCAGAGTCTCGTCGTCGGGCGGCAGCGCGAGCGCGTACACCTTGTCGCCGGCCGGGATGTCGAACGCCGGATCGGGCTGCGGCTGCACCTCGACCCAGTGGCCGCGCTCGCCCTCGATGCGGCGCCACGCCGCGAGGCCGCTCGGGACGTACACCGCGTACCCGTGCACGATGCGCCCCTCGTCGACCGCGGGCGGGAGTGCGGCGGCGACGCGCCGCAGCTCGTCCCAGTCGAGCATGCGCGGGAAGCGCGCGACGAGCCACAGCAGCTCCGCGCCGAGCGCGGGTGGTCCGAGCGGAAACAGCGTCGCGACCAGCACGAGCAGCACCGTCGCCGCGCGCGTCACGAGCGGACGCCGGGCGTTCTCCAGCCAGCCCGCGATCGCGACGCCGCCGAGTGCTGCGCCGGCGAGCGTCCCCTGCAGCAGGAAGCGGCTCGCGTCCTGCAGGAGCCACGCGAGCGGCGCGAGCCCCCACGCGACGAGGAACGTCCGCCGCGCGCGCACCGCGGCGGCGAGCCCGGCGAGCCACAACGCGAGCAGCAGCGGCTCGATCATCCACGCGCTGTCGCCCTTGCGCCCGACGTACCAGGGCAGGCCGCGCAGGAAGTGGATCCAGTACGGCGCGGTGAGCAGCGCGACGCCCGTGCCGACTAGAAGCAGCGCCGCGAACCTTGGTCCTCGACCCGGCGGCGCGTCGTTCGGCAGGAGCGCCGCGAGCGCGAGCCCGAACGGTGCGGTGAGAAAGCCGCCGAGGTGCGTGTAGCAGGCGAGCGTCGTGAGCAGTGTCGCGGCGAAGAGGCGCCCGCCGAGGAAGGCGTCGATCGCCCACGGCGTCACGACGAAGAGCCACCCCGAAGGGAGGTTGATCGAGAACGACCCCGACGCGAACGCGCTGCCGGTGAACGCCGCGACGGCGAGGAGTGCCGCGCGGTCGCCGCCCTCGCGGCGCGCGAAGTGCGCGAGCGTCAGCACGGCCGCGAGCCAGCCGACGAGCCCGACGATGGCGTTCGCACGGACGTAGTCGTCGCCCGAGCCGCCGAGCAAGCGTCCGAGGGCACCCACCGCGACGTGCACCGCGGGACCCTGCAGGTTCGGCCGGTGCGCCGGCGCGTAGTGGATGTCGTCCCACCAGAACGCGCCGCGCTCGCCGTACTGCCGCGCGAGTGCCACGTGGTAGGCCGAGTCGACGCTCACCCGGTAGTCGCCCAGCGACGCGGCGAGCAGGACGAGGTGCAGCGCGACGATCGTCGCCGTGGCGAGCCGGATCACGACGACGTCCGTCCGCTCGACGGCGGCGGCAGCAGCCCCGCGACGAGGAAGTCGATCGTGGTGGCGCGCGCCAGCGCGTCGTCCACCGGCGGCGTGTCGCGGTCGCGCAGGCGGTGGCGCGCGAACCAGGTGATGGTCTCGAGGAGCAGCCGGGCGACGATCGCCACGTCCGGCACCGCGCGCAGCTGCCTCGCGCGGATCCGCCGCTCGAGCCAGCGCGTGACGCGGGCGATCAGGTCGCGGCGCATCTCGAGGTAGAACGCCGGCGCGATCTCGGGCAGATCGAGCGCCGAGCGCTCGACCAGCGTGGTCCCGGCCTGCGTCCGCGCGACGAGATCGTAGAGCTCGCCGAGCACGTCCTCGCACTCGCGGCGGGCGTCGCGCGCGCGTGGGCGGGCGATCGCCGCGGCGAGTCGCGGCAGTGCGGCCTCGGCCGCGAGGCGCTCGCGCAGCCGGGCGACCGTCGCGCCGGGCTTCGGGGTACGCACGGGCAGCTCCGGGGCGTCGGTCGGCGCGCCGGTGAAGGCGCGGTCGATCAGCAGGTGGAACAGCGCCTCCTTGCCCTCGACGTAGCCGTAGAGCGTGCCCGCCGAGACGCCCATCTCGCGTGCGACGTCGGCCATCTGGGTGCGCCGGTAGCCCTTGTCGATGAACACGCGCGTCGCGCAGTCGAGCAGCTGATCGAGACGTCCCTCGGGTCGCTTGCGGGCCATGGTGCGTATAAATAACTGAATCACTCATTCAGTCAACACCGGAAGCGCGATGTGGGCGGCCCCAGGACGCGGGGCGGGACGGATCGTGCGCGAAGACCACCGGCACGGCCAGGTGCGGCAGCCGGCGGTCGCGACGGTCGCCCGCTCAGTGCGTGTTCAGCGCCATCAGGCCGCCGTCGACCACCAGATAGGTGCCGGTGATGAAGGACGATGCCGGCAGGACGAGGCTCAGGATGGCGTGCGCGACCTCGTCGGGCTCGCCGTAGCGCTTCATGGGCACGTTGCGGCGCGCCCACTTCTGCTTCGCCTCCTCGGGGATCGGTGCGGTCATCCCGGTGCGGATCGGGCCCGGGCAGATGGCGTTGACGGTGATGCCGTCGAGCGCGACCTCCACGGCGAGCGCGCGGGTGAGGCCGATCACGGCGTGCTTGCTCGCGGTGTAGGGGCTGATGAGCGGCGTCGCGCCGAGGCCCTCGGTCGAGGCGATGTTCACCACGCGGCCGGCACCGCACGCCTTCAGGTGCGGCAGTGCTGCGCGGATCGTCCGCATCATGCCGTTGAGGTTGACCTCGAAGGTCTTCTGCCACGCGGCCTCGTCACCGAACGGCGCGGGGATGCTGACGCCCGCGCAGCTCACCAGGATGTCCACGCCGCCCAGCGCCGCCGCGACCTCGTCGACCACGCGGCGCACGCTCGCGTCGTCGGCGACGTCCATCTGCCACGGGCGCAGGTCGCCACCCGCTCCCCGCGCCTCGGCGGCGAGCGCCTCGAGCCCGGGCAGCGTGAGGTCCGTCGCCGCGACGTGTGCGCCCTCGGCGGCGAGCAGGGCAGCCGTTGCCCGGCCGATGCCGCTCGCGGCGCCGGTCACCAGCGCGCGGCGCCCGCGGATCGATCTCTTGCCGTCGTCGGCCATGGCTTTCTCCTCACGTCGTCCGGGAGCCCAGCACCGTCGCGTCCGAGCGCACCGCCGAGCGGCGTACTCAGGCCGGCGGGAAGAGGGCGCTCACCAGCTCGCCGACGGAGCGGATCATCTCGGCGTCGTCGGTGAGCGAGTTGGTGACCGCGACGGTGCACGCGCGCCGCGGCGACAGGCCGCGCGCGACGAGCTGCCCCGCGTAGACCAGGAGCCGCGTGCTCACGCCCTCGCCGAGGCCCGCACCGCGCAGCGTACGGATCTTCTCGCCGAGGGTCGCGAGCAGGAGCGCGGTCTCGAGGTCGACGCCGCTCTCGTGCCGGACGATCTCGGCTTCGCGGTCGCGCGGCGGGTAGTCGAACTCGAGGCTCACGAAGCGCTGCCGCGTCGAGTGCTTCAGGTCCTTGAGCACGCTCTGGTAGCCGGGGTTGTAGGAGATCACCAGCAGGAAGTCGTCGTGTGCGGCCAGCGTCTCGCCGCGCTTGTCGATCGGCAGGATGCGCCGGTGGTCGGTCAGCGGGTGGATCAGGACGATGGTGTCCTTGCGCGCTTCGACGACCTCGTCGAGGTAGCAGATCGCGCCGGTGCGCACGGCCTGCGTGAGCGGGCCGTCGATCCAAACGGTATCCGCGCCCTGGATCAGGTAACGGCCGACGAGGTCCGAGCCGGTGAGGTCCTCGTGGCACGCGACGGTGATGAGCGCGGGCCGCGCGTCGCCGCCCGCGCGCTTCAGAAGCCGCGTCGCCATGTACTCGACGAAGCGCGTCTTGCCGCAGCCGGTCGGGCCCTTCAGCAGCACCGGCAACCGGCAGGCGTACGCCTGCTCGAAGACGTCGATCTCGTCACGGATCGGAAGATAGAAGGGTGCATCGGAGCCGTGGTCTGCGGCCATGAGGTCGGTTTCCGATCGTCGGTTGGCGCGCCCGTGCCGGCTCATCGCTCGTGGTCGGCGAAGCCGATGCGGACGTCAGTGGATGCCGGGCGCGGCCGCAATCGCAGTCGGCTCGACGCCGAGGCTGCGGATCGCCCGCTCCCAGAGGTCGTCGGGCGGAGTGCTGAAGACCATGTCGAGGTCGAGCGGTGCGTTGAGCCAGGCGGCCGCGGCGAGCTCGTGGTCGAGCTGGCTCGGCCCCCAACCGGAGTAACCCAGGAAGAGGCGGCTCCGGTCGGGCTCGCAGTTGCGCAGGTCGCCTTCGAGGACGCAGCGCAGCACCGACGGTGAGCTCGACATGACGAGCCCCGGGCAGACCTCCAGCGTCCCCGATTCCAACGGCGCCTCGCGGCACAGCAGCCAGCCGCGCTCCTGGCTCACGGGGCCGCCCTCCCACACGGTGAGCGGAGTCTCGGTCGCGAGCGGCGGGTCGAGGGCGAGCAGCTCCTTCGCGCTGACGTGAACCGGCCGGTTGACGATGAAGCCGAGCGCACCCTCGTCGCCGTGCCGGCAGAGGAGAACCACGGCCCGGTTGAAGTTCGGGTCGTCCAGCTGCGGCATCGCGAGCAGCAGACTCGGTGCAAGAAGTCCTTCGTCCGGCATGGGGAACTCCTCCCTGGCGACGGGCCCAACCTAGCCCGCCGTCCGGTCGGGGACAACGGTCGGGGCGTCACGCCGTCGGGGAGTCACGCCGTCGGGGCGTCACGTCGCGCGCGTGCTCGACGGACCATGAGAGGCTGTTAAGACGAACGTCGGAATGTCGGCAGAGACGCGTGTCGAGCGCGCCAACCTGTGGGCCGTGTGCGCGGCGCAATTCCTGACGCTCGCCGGCATGACGGCGGTCCTGCCGCTGATCCCGCTCTACCTGCAGCACATCGGTGTCGTCGAGCGGGACGCGGTCCGGTACTGGACGGGAATCCTGGGATCGGCGCCGTTCATCGTCGCCGTGTTCGCGACGCCGATCTGGGGCGCGTTCGCCGACCGGGTGGGGCACAAGCCGATGGTCGTGCGCTCGGTGTTCGGCATCGCGCTCGCGACGGTCGGCATGGGCGTTTCGGGCTCGCCGGTGGCGCTGCTTGGCTGGCGCGCGCTGCAGGGCGCGGTGAGCGGCGTCTTCCCGGCGGCGGTGGCGCTGCTCGCGTCGAGCACTCTGCCGGAGCGTGTCGGGCGGGCGCTCGCGATCCTGCAGAGCGCCCGCGCGGCGGGCAGCCTGTGCGGTCCGCTCATCGGCGGGCTGCTCGCGGATCTGCTCGGGATGCGGCTGCTGTTCTTCGGCGTCGGCGCGGTCGCCGCGGTCTCGGCGCTCGCCTGCGCGTTCGTTCTCAGCGAGCCGCGCGACCACGCGGTACGGACCGCCGCGGGCACGGCGCCGGTGAGCCAGCGGGACCTGCTGTCGGACAGGCCGACGCTGGTGATGCTCTCGCTGCTGGTGCTCTTCCAGGTGATGATCATGGCGTCGTGGCCGTCGCTGGCGCTGTTCGTCGAGAACCTCGGCGTGCCGCGCGAATCGGTCGCGACGACCACGGGCATGGTCATCTTCGTCGCCGGCGTGCCGGCGATGTTCATCAGCACCGCGTGGGCGCGGCTCGGTACGCGCTTCGGCGTCGAGCCGATGATGCTGCTGTCGCTCGTGCTCTCGGGGGCGTCCTACGCGGCGGTCGGCTGGCTCGCGCACCGGGTCGAGACGCTGTTCGTGCTGCGGCTGCTGTCGGGCGTGTCGCTCGCGGGCTTCGTGCCGCTGTCGTTCCACTGGCTCGGGATGCGCGCGCCCGAGAGCGCGCGCGGACGGATGGCGGGGCTTGCGTCCACCGCGATGATGGTCGGCAACGTCATCGGACCGCTGCTCGGCGGCTGGCTCGCCGTGCACTTCGACCTGGCCGCCACGTTCTACGTCCCGGGCGCGACGCTCGCGGTGGTCGGACTCGCATTCGCCGCGGTGAGCGCGGTGCGGAACGTGTAGTGCGGCGGCGCGCGCCACGTCACCTGGTACGCGTCGCGCGCGGACGGCGCGATTTTCCGCGCGCGGCGGGTTGATTGGCCCGTCGCAGCCTTTCATCCTCGCACGCGGTGGAGGGTACGGAGATGCGGCATCGAGGTCAGGGTGGGACCGATCCGTGTGAGGTGCGCATGGCGGCGCGCGCGCCGCGCGTGCTCGCGGTGTGCGTCGCGCTGGCGGGCTGCCTCGCTCTGGCGAGCGGCGCGCACGCGGCCGACTACTGGGTGAAGAACGGCGGCAGCGACGCCGCGAACGGCCTCTCGCAGGCGACCGCGTGGGCGACGCTGGTCCACGCCGCCGACCGGGTCGCTGCCGGCGACACGGTGCGCGTCCTCGACGGCAGCTACCGCGGCTTCTACCTCGAGACCTCCGGCACGTCGTCGGCGCCGATCACGTTCCGCGCCGAGGGCGCGAACGCCCGCATCACGCAGGACAACCCGGTCACGCCCGACGGCATCAACCTCGAGGGCGCTTCGTGGGTGGTGATCGACGGCTTCGAGGTGAACGACCGCACGCGCGCGGGAATCCGCGCGGTGCTCGGGTCGCACGTCACGGTGCGCAACTGCCGTCTCGGGTACAACGGTCGCTGGGGCATCCTCACCGGCTTCGTCGACGACTTCACCGCCGAGGACAACGAAGCGCACCACTCCGTCATCGAGCACGGCATCTACGTCTCGAACAGCGCCGACCGGCCGATCGTGCGCAACAACGTCGTCTACTCGAACCGCGGCAACGGCCTGCACTTCAACGGCGATGCGAGCCTGGGCGGCGACGGGCTGATCGAGAACGCGCTCGTCGAGGGCAACGTGATCTTCGACAACGGCACCGGCGGCGGATCCGGCATCAACATGGACGCCGGCGTGAACGGCGTCATCCGCAACAACCTGCTGTACGGCAATCACGCGAGCGGCATCAGCCTGTACCGTATCGACGGCGGCGCCGGCGCGACCAACAATCTGGTGATCAACAACACCATCGTGCAGGCGAGCGACGGCCGCTGGGCGATCAACATAAGCGACGGCTCGACCGGCAACACGCTGCGCAACAACGTCCTGTGGAGCGCGCACCCGTTCCGCGGCGTGATCACGATCGACGCCGCGAGCCGCGCCGGCTTCACGTCGGACCGGAACAGCGTCATGAGCCGCTTCAGCATCGACGGCGGCGGGAGCGTGATCTCGTTCGCGGCGTGGCAGGCGCAGGGCTACGACGCGAATTCCTTCGTCGCCACACCCGAGCAGAACTTCGTCGCGCCCGGCAGCGACTTCCACCTGCTGCCGACGAGCCCCGCGGTCGACGCGGGTACCTCGGTAAATGCGCCTGCGACCGATCTCGATGGCGAGCCGCGCCCCGCGGGCGGCGGCGTCGATCTCGGCGCGTACGAGCTGCAGCTCGTGTCGTGCGGCAACGGCACGATCGAGCCGCCGGAGGAGTGCGAGCAGGACGCCGATTGCGGGAGCGGTGCGACGTGCGTCGCCTGTGCGTGCCGTGCCGCACTCGCGTGCACGAGCGGCATCGGCGCGACCAAGCCGGTGCTCGTGCTGCGCAGCGATCCGGCCGCGGTGACGTTCGCCGGACAGGCGGTGATCCCGAAGCCATGGACCGGCATCGATCCGCCGGCGAACGGCGTGCGCGTGGTGATCGACGACGCGAGCGGCGCGACGGCGCTCGACGTGACCATCCCCGGCGGCGCCGCGTGGACCACGAACACGGCCGGCACGCGCTGGGTCTACCGCGATCCCGCGGGCCTCGTCGCGGGCATCCGCCGCGTGATGGTGACGGACAAGTCGGTGACGACCAGCGGGCTCGTCGCGTGGCGCGTCACCGGCCGCGCGGGGCCGCTCGCGCTGCCGGACGTCGCGAGCGTGCGCAGTGCGATCCTGCTCGGTGACGCGTCGGAGTGCGCGCTGACGCAGTTCAACGGGCCCGGCGGTTCGAAGCCGAGCTGCAGCGGCGGCACCTCGCGCGTCAAGTGCAGGTGAGGCCCCACCACACGGGTCCGGCCGGACGCCGTGCCGGAGCGTTCTTCGAGAGCGGCAACGCCGGCACGGGCGCCGGCGCGGGCGTCAGTGGTCGGTGCGCGCCGCGTGCCGGCCGGCGCGGCGGCCGAAGAACGACCCGTCGCCGAGGCTGATGCCGCTGACGTAGTTGCCCGCCGCGAGGCACGCGGCGACGCGTCCCGCGGCGTAGAGCCCGGGCACGGCCTCGCCGGACGCGCCGAGGACGCGCGCCTCGGCGTCGGTAATGAGTCCGCCGAGGGTGAACGTGGCGTAGATCGCGCCGTGGTCGACCTTCAGGTCGATCGCGCCGAGCCCGGTCGCGGGCGGCGCCCCGAGCGGGCGCAGGAACGGCGCCCGCTTGTGGAACTGCGGGTCCTCGCCGCGCGCCGCGTGCTCGTTGTAGGCGCGGACCGTCGCCGCGAAGCGGTCGGGCGGCAGGCCGCAGTCGGCGGCGAGCTCCTCGGGCGTCGGCGCGCCCCAGCGCGGGCGCAGCCCGACCAGGTTCCGCTCCTGGATCACGTCGTCGACGATCATCAGCACGTCGCCGCCCTGCTCGGTGAGGGCCGCGAGGCCGATCCGTCCGGTGTACGTGTCCTCGTTGACGAAGCGCTCGCCGGCGCGGTTCACCAGGATGCCGCGCGCGAGGCGGTGCGGCGGACCGAGCGGCAGCGCGCACTCGAAGGCGTCCATGCGCGACGTCGTGCCGCCGACGCCGACGCCGAGCCGGATGCCGACGCCGTCGTTGTCCGGCACGCCGAGGCGCCAGGCCTCGTTCGGGCGGTGCGCGAGCGGACAGTGCTCCGCGATCAGCGACGGCGCGTGGATGAAGCCGCCGGTCGCGAGCGCGACGCCGCCGCGCGCACGGATCGCGCTGCGCGCGCCGTCGATGGTCGCGACCACGCCGACCACGCGACCGTCGTCCACGACCAGGCGCTCGACGCGGGCGTCGGTGGTGACCTGCGCGCCCGCGCGCGTGACGAACTCCGCGAGCTGCCGCATCAGGAAGTTGCCCGCGCTGTCGATCCACTGCGGCTTGTGGCCGCGCGGCACCGGCGGCGTGATCTCGTCGAACGGGAAGCTGTCCTCGCCGCCGGAGAAGATCAGCGCCGAGTCGTCGGCGGACTCGCGGTTGGGCTCGTCGCAGAACGCCGCGCGGAACGGCATGCCGAGCCCGACCAGCCAGTCGAAGTGCTCGACCGAGCCCGCGCAGTAGGCGGCGAGGCGGTCGGCGTCGGTGCCGGGGCCGAGCGCTGCATCGAGGAAGCGGTGCATCGCGTCGGCCGAGTCCTCGTAGCCGCAGGCGCGCTGCACCGCCGTGCCGCCACCGAGGTAGAGCACGCCGCCCGACATCGCCGACGTCCCGCCGGTTCCCCCGGCGCACTCGAGCGCGATCACCTCGGCGCCGGCCTCGCGCGCGCCGAGCGCAGCGCAGCAGCCGGCGATGCCGAGCCCGACCACGACGACGTCGGTCGTGGCGGTGAAGCGGACATCCCGTGCGCGAACCGGATCGACGGCGTTCATCGGACGGCGTTATCGCGCGCCGCGCGGCCGGCGCGCAATCGTCGGACGGCGCCCTCGAACCGGCGGCGCGCCGCCGGCGCGCGATCGCTGCGCGGCTTGCGCGGCGAACCCGAGTCGTGATGTGCAGTCGGCGAGACCGAGGAGGGAAGACCATGCCGCGATATCCCCGCGAGGAGCTTCTGGCCGCGTTCGCGCGCTACAACGAGGCGCGCGACGCCGCGTCGCGTACCGGCGACTGGAACGTCTGGGCCGCGATGTTCACCGAGGACGCGCGCTACGTCGAGCACGCGTACGGCGAGATGCAGGGCCGCGCGGCGATCCGCGACTGGATCACCAAGGTGATGGCGCCGTTCCCGCGCATGACCTTCCCGCAGGACTGGTGGGTGCTCGACGAGGAGCGCGGCGCGGTCGTGTTCCAGTGCCAGAACCAGTTTCCGGAGCCGTTCCAGCCCGACGGTACGCCATTCCAGTTCCCCAACTGGACGCGCCTCGTCTACGGCGGCAACGGGCTGTGGGCGTCCGAGGAGGACATCTACAACCCGTCGCGCGACGCGCCGCGCGTGTTCAAGGCGTGGCTGGACGCGGGCGGGAAGCTCGAGTCGCGCGAGCAGGTCGGGATGGTGCACCGCTAGCTAGCGGCCTCTTGCGCGTCCCTTGCCGCCGATTCCGGAGTGTCGCGCATTTCGCGTTTCCCGTTGTGCCGGACGTCGTACCGACATGCTTGTCGTGCGACCGCGACTTAGCTAACTTGGACAACATGGTCAGAGCCGTTCGGATCGGAGAGCTGAAGAACCATCTGTCCCGGTACCTCCAGGTCGTGCGTGGAGGAGGCAGCCTCGTGGTCATGGATCGCGACGTGCCGATCGCCGAGATCGGCCCCATCCGAACGCGAGGGGCCGTGGCGGTCGGCCGCGACGACCTCGTCCGCCGCGGCGTCCTGATCCCGGCCGCGCGTCCCGATCTGGCCCTCGAGGAGGTCGGACCACCGGTCGCGTGTCGCGGCGACGCTCTCCGGGCCCTCCGCACAGACCGCGACGGAGCGTGACACGGTTGCAGTTCTGGGACACCTCGGCCCTCCTGCCACTGGTCGTCGCGCAGCCGCCGTTCTCGGCGCATACCCGTCGGCTCTTCGGGCGAAAAGACACGCGCGCCGTCGCCTTTCTGGCGCGGGTGGAGTCACGTTCCGCGGTGGAGCGATTGGCTCGCGAGGGAGCGCTCAGCCCTGTCGCTCGGCGCCGATCCCTGTCCAGGCTCGATCGAGTGCTTTCGGCATTCGATGTGGTGTCCTTCTCGTCGGCGGTCGAGCAGCGTGCGATCGAGTCGCTCGCGCGCCATCCAATTCGCTCGCTCGATGCGCTGCAGCTGGCCTGCGCTCTCGAACTGGTGCAGATGGGGAGCGCCGAGGCGATCGCGGTCGTCTGCTGCGATCGGCGTCTCGGCGAGGCCGCTCGAGCGGAAGGATTTCGACTGTCGATCGCCCTGCCCGAGCCGTAACGGAAGCCGTCTCCGTCAAGCAACAGGGGTGAGGGCGCCGCGGACGAACGCGCCGAGCTCGGTGCGGCGGCGGTCGCGGTCGCGGTCGGATTCGGCGCCGCTCGCCGGCCAGACCGGCTCGAGGAGCACCATCGACAGCAGGTTGCGCGCGGCGTGACCGACGCTCACGGGGCGGATGACGGCGGCGGCCTGCGCGCGGGCGAGCCAGCTCCAGAGCGGCGTCGCGCCCTGGCCGGCGCGCGCGCCGCCGAGCTCCGGCTCGAGCAGCAGACGCAGCGCGCAGCGCGCCTCGGCGCGCTCGGTCGCGTAGTGGTCGGACAGGGCGAGCAGCACGTCGACCAGTCCGGCGATCGTCGGCGGCGCGTCCTGCGCGAGCGGCTCGAGGCGCTCGCGCAGGCGCTCGCTGACGCGTCCAAGGACCTCGGCCATGATCTCGCCCTTGCCGGGGAAGTGGTGGAACAGGCTCGAGTTGTGCAGGCCGACGCGCGTGCCGACGGCGCGCAGGGTGAGCGCGCCCGGTCCGCCGTCGGCGAGCAGCTCGGTCGCGCAGCGCACGATGCGCTCGCGCGGCGCGTCGCCGGCCTCCGCGCGCGCGGCCTTCGCCCTTGCGGGCGCCGTACCGGTTCCCATCCCCCGACCTCCCCGCGACACCGGCCATGCGAAGCGCTTGCTGGCGCGTGTCCCGATCGGGCTCTAGCGCGGAAACCCTCGGTGCTTCAAGGTCTTACGACGAGATCGCCGTCTATTTGTGACGAGCAAGCGCTTGGTCGATCGGCGTCGCAGGCGGAACTTTGGCTGCGTGACCTCGGCGCTCGCGTCCTCGAAGGTCACCTCGACCGGCAGCCCCACTCGCAACTCCTCGCGCGAGCAGTCGAGCATGTTCGACAGCTCGCGCGGCCCTTCCTCGAGTGCCACGATCACCACCGCCGACTGACGACGCCATGCGCTCGCCCACCTGTCGGGTCGCCGAGGCGACCTGGGGTTCCCCCGGTCGGTTGCCCTGGTGGGCGTCTCCACCGCCACCGAGGCCGTGAAGGCCGGCTGGGCCTCCATGGCGGGGCGGGCAGCCGACGGGAAGATGCCCGTCCACCTGGTGGTCCCCGACGGCGACGGGCCTTTCGGGGGCGTGATCGTGGCCATGGAGGCGTTCGGGCTCGAAGGCCACATGAAGTCGGTCGCGGAGCGCATCGCTCGCGAGGGCGACGTGGTCGCCGCGCCGGACTTCTACTACCGCGCGGTGGGCGAGCACGTGGTCGGCTACGACCAGCTGCCCAGGGCCATCGAGCTCATGATGGAGCGGGCAAGCGGCATAAAGTTGATGCTTGTCATGACGCCAGAGCTATCGGACGTCGCGAGCGCGGCTCCTCTCCGCCAGGCACCCGGAAAGCACGCAGCGGACAAAGCCGCTGTCAACAAAAATCTTTCCAGGGCGTCGCTCGCGAGACACCTGCCAGGGTCGCGACTCGCCCAAGAACCCGCGACGGCGTTGCTCGAGCAGTCTCGGGCGGCCATCGCTCTGGCGTTCCGCAGCGACGAGGGCACCATCCTCGGGCCCGAGCAGACGGCCCCCGAGGGCGCGCCGGCCGCCGATCAGCTCGCCGCCTTCCCGGGGGCGCCACGTCTGAACCTCCTGTTCTGGGCGTGAGAACCGATCACCGGTGATGGGTTTTCACGCCCGGTTGGGTGTGGGGTCCCCCGGGTGTAGAAATCGGGCCATGAGTGCGAGCCGGGTTGCCGGCGTCGGAGCTGGTGAGCACGCCGCCGCAACGCGGGACGACAGCCCGTGACCTCGTACTCGATCGAGCCCAGCGGGGGGCCGTTCGGTGCGGTGGTTCGGGGGCTGGAGCTGCCCCAAGACCTCGAGCCATCGACGGTGGCAGACCTTCGCCAGGCGTGGTTGCGCCACCAGCTTCTGGTGTTCTGCGACCAGGAGCTCGACTTCGCCGGGCTGGAAGCGGTGGCAAGCGCCTTCGGCGAGATCGGCGAGGACCCGTACTTCCGTCCGATCGCCGGTGAGCGCCACGTGGTGGCGCTGACGCGCGAAGCCGACGAGACCAGCCCGATCTTCGCCGACGTGTTCCACTCGGACTGGAGCTTCCTGGCCCGACCGCCCTCGGGCACCCTGCTGTACGCGTTCGACGTGCCCCCGGTCGGAGGCGACACGCTCTTCGCCGACCAGTATGGCGCTTGGGAAGCACTGCCCGCCGGGCTGCGTCGACGCATCGATGGTCTGGTCGGCGTGCACTCGGCGCGACGCGGCTACGCTCCCTCCGGGGCCTACGGGGATCGTGACGTGGGGCGGTCGATGGCCATCGTCTCCTCGGACGACGCCTACGCCACCGAACGCCACCCGCTGGTGCGCCCCCACCCCGAGACCGGTCGGCCCGCCCTGTTCGTGAGCCTGGCCTACACGATCGGCATCGAGGGAATGGACGAAGCCGATGCCAACGCGCTGTTCGGCGAGCTCTACCCGTACACGGTGGCCGAGCACCTGGTGCACCGCCATCGTTGGGAACCGGGGATGGTTGCGCTGTGGGACAACCGGTGCCTGCTGCACGCCGCCACCGGGGGGTACGAGGGTCATCGCCGGGAGCTGCATCGACTGACCATCGCCTGAGCGGCGGGCACCGCCGGAGCGTACGCGGACAGGTCCCTCGGACTGGGGAGCAGGTCAGGGGTGGCAGTACCGTCCCGGCCGGGGACTTCGAGGACGACCCGCAAGAGGCGGCAGTACGGGCGGAGGTGGCGGCGTGAGCTGTCCAAGAACCGGGGGAACACCACACCCCCGCGGTGCGTGCCGTTCGCCGCGACCGAACGATGTTCGGTCATTCCTCACGCCTCTCTCGAGGAATGACCACACGTGTGCCCCTCGTCCTGCTCGCCCTGTTGATCGCTTCGACCCTTCCGGCGCCCCTGGCGCGCGCGGCCGATCAGGTCGTGTCCGACTGCGGTGACAGCGGCGGCGTGAACCAGCTGCGCGCGAAGATCACCGCCGCGCAGGCGAGCGGCGGCGGGGCCATCACCTTCACGTGCGGCCCCGCGATCATCGTCGTCAAGAGCCAGCTGCCCGTGATCACCGGCGTCGTGACGATCGACGGCGGCGGCCAGATCCAGCTCAGCGGCGGCAACACCGTGCGCGTCCTGTTCGTCGACGCCGGGACGCTGACCCTGCGGGGCATCACCGTGCGGAACGGCTCCGCGGGCAATCCCGGCGGCGGCATCTACCTCTCGATCGGCAACCTCGTCGTGTCCGACTCGATCATCCAGGACAACACCTCGACCGACGAGGGCGGCGGCGTCCACGCCAGCTTCGGCGGCATCACGTTCGAGAACGTGACCGTGACGGGCAACCACAGCGGAGGCTCGGGGGGCGGAATCTTCGCCAGCGCAACCTTTCTCATCCTGAAGAACGTCACGATCTCGGAGAACTTCTCCGACACGTCCGGAGGCGCGCATGACCCTCGTCGACGTGGACAGCAACGCCGCGACCAACGGTGCCGGCGGTGGCATCCTGCTGGAGGCCGGCTTCACCAGTCTGATCTTCAGCGACGGCCGCATCGTCGGCAACGGTGCGTTCACCGGCGCCGGCGTGTCGCAGTCGGGCTCGTTCGAGGCGACCGGCACGCTCTTCCAGATGAACAGCTCCTTCATCCGCGGCGCGGCCGTCCATGCCGTGGCCGGGGCGACCACGATCACGAACTCGACCTTCGCCGACAACACCAGCGCCGACGCGTCGATGCCGTTCGGCGGCGGCGGCCTCTACCACGAGGGCGGCAGCACGACGCTGCAGAACGTGACCATGCGCGCCAACGTCTCGAAGGCGGGCGGGAACGTCTTCCGCGCCGCCGGCGGCTTGAGTCTGCGCAACACCTTGCTGTCGAAGGGCAGCGCGGCCGGATCCACCAATTGCAACACGACGGTCGGTGGCGACTTCAATCTCGCCGACGACTCGACGTGCGGCTTCGGCCTCGGACGTGACGGCATCCCCGACCTGGACCTCGGCGAGCTCGCCGACAACGGCGGCGCGACGGAGACGATCGTGCCCGGGTCGACCAACCCGGCAGTGGACACCGGCACGACGCCGGGCTGCCCACCGACCGACCAGCGCGGCATCCCGCGTCCGCAGGGTGCGGCGTGCGACGTCGGCGCGGTCGAGGTGTGCACGCTGCCGCCGCCGGCGCCGGTCGCGGTCAGGCCGCTCGACGGACGTAAGGCGGCCGGGCCGAGCGTGAAGCTCGTCTGGACCGCCTCGGCGTGCGCCGGCAAGTACGACGTGGTCGTGCGCACGGGCTCGCCCGTCGCGCGCGGCCCGGGCGGCACCACCGGCTCGGCCTGGAACGAGTTCAAGGTCAAGTAGCTGCGGCGCCGTGCGGCTCGATACCTCCGCACCGTTTCGCTGGTCTCGCAAGCTCGGGCAGGCAAGCCGACACCAGCGGGTCGTGGCGGGGTCGATCCTCCCGGGACGGTCAAAGACCGACCTCACGGTTGGGGCTTCGGCGGAGACTTGATCGGCGGAGATTTGATCGTTGACCCACGGTCCGATCGGGCGTAGGCGCCTGGCAGACCGTCAGACGGGGGGACGCCCATGCGATGTCCGGGCCGCTCTGGAACCGTTGTGCTGCTGCTGCCGCTGCTCGTCGCCCTGGAGGCAGGCGCCGCGTCGGCGGCCGATCACGTGACGTCGGGAGCGCAGCTCCGGCTGCGTCGAACGCCAGCCGGCGGTACGATGATCCTGGCGCTGCGCGACGTGAACGCGATCCCGGCACCGGGCGGGGCGGACGACCCGTCGCTCACCGGCATGGTGATCACGCTCTTCGGGCGTACCTCGCAGCAGACGTCGACGTTCTCGGCATCTCCCGGCCAGGGTCGTCCGGGCTGGCTTGTGCGCTCTGCGCCGCGCGTCAGCTACGCGTACGTGAACCCTTCGGCCAGGCCGGGCGGCGGTGCGCTGGCGACGGCGGTGCTGCGTGGCGCGAGCGGGCTCCGTGTGCGCGCCCGCACCGCGGGGCTCGCGCTGGCCGAGCCCGAGGGGGCGGTCGCGGTGCGCGTCGAGTGGGGCAACGAGCGCGTGTGCACCATCTTCGAGAACGATGCCATCCGGCGCGACGACGTCGACTTCTTCCTCGGCGTGAACGCCGCTGCTCCGCAGATCGCCGACTGCGACGACCTCACGCTCGGCGGCGGAACCTGCGGCACCTCGACGCCGACGTGCGGCGGCACCTGTCCGGGCGACGCGGTCTGCGGCGGCAACCCGACCTTCGGCTGTACCTGCGTCTCGCCGAGCCAGCCGTGCGGCGACACCGCACCGGTTTGCAACGGTGAGTGTCCGTCCGGAGAGGAGTGCTCGCGCACCGGGGGCGGTCCGTACCCTGCGTGCGGCTGTCTGCCGATCGCGAGCCAGCCGTGCGGCGAGCAGTTCGATGCCTGCGGTGCGGGCGACTGTCCCGCGGGGACGAGCTGCTACAGCTTCAGGTTCAGCGTTGTCGATTACTGCGCGTGCGCCTCCGAGCCACCGCCCAGCCCCTGCGGTCGGGAGTGCCCCGAGCGCTGGACGTGCGTCGGTCCCGTCCCGGGGTTCCCGGCGATGTGCGTCCCACCGTTCTGCGGCGGCGAAGCGCCCGCGTGCGCGGTCGACTCGTGCGGCGGCGGCGTCCCGAACGTCAGCTGCACGGCTCTCGGCAGCAGCACATGCATCTGCGTCGAGCACTGCTCCGGTGGCGAGCCGTTCCCGACCTGCGGCGGCACGTGCAACGGCGCGAACTCGATCTGCGTCGCAGTCGACGGCAAGTGTCTCTGCGGGTGAGCGGCCGGAGCCGGCTCGTCTCGCCGCGCGCGCCGGGTCGCGCAATCCGCTGACGCGTTCGCGGCGTCTGCTCCGTCGGCCGGCCCACCGGGCGGCCGAGGAGAGACGTCATGAGCCCGTCGCCGATCCGCAGCATCTTGACCAGCTCGACGTGTGCGCTGGACCTCTTCGCGTCCCTCGTGGGCGAGGCCGCGGCGGCGCGCAGTGCCGTCTCCACCGGCAACGACGTCGTTGCCGACGAAGGCCTCTGCTCTCTGCGCGAGGGGGTGATCGCCGCGAACCTGAACCGGTCATCGGGCCGCGCGCCGGGCGAGTGCATCGCAGGCGTACGATCGCGTCCCTGCGTGATCGTGCTCCGGCGTAGCGTGACCATCGCTTGACGCGGCAGCCTCGCGGCGAGGACGGCAACGCCGGCGGCGATCTCGACGTCACCGAGTCCCTGGTCGTGCGCGGCAAGGGCCTGCGCACGGTGGTCGAGAACGCGCTCGGCGATCCCGCGATCCCAGGTAACGGCGGCCGGCTGTTCCACGTCGACCAGCACGGCGAGGGCGGCGTCGACGTGGCGTTCGAGCACCTGACGCTTGCGCGCGGCGACGTCGGCTGCACGGGGGCGCGCTGCTCGACCGGCGGCAGCGCGATCGAGCAGCACGGCTCGGGAGCACTCCGCTTTCCCGCGTGCCGCGTGCCGCGCAACGGGGCGAGCTGCACTGGCGAGGAGTGCGGCGGCACCTTCGACGGTACGCCGATCCACACGCTGTTCGGCGGCGCGCTCACCGTCCGCAAGACCAGGATCAAGAGCAGCCACGTGCGGTGCGCGAGCGACTCCTGCACGCTCGGTGCCGCAGCGATCGCGATGGCGACCGACGGCGGCGTACCGCTCTCTCCCGCCGCCACGGCGAGCTCGGGCGCGCTCGAGATGACGCGCGTCACGATCGCCGAGAACGTCGCGTCGTGCGAGGGCAACGGCTGCTCCGCCGGCCGCGTGGTCGGCGTCTTCGCGGAGTCGGTCGCCGTGCAGCGCCTGGTGGTCGCGTCGAACGAGCTGCGCTGCAGCGGCGACGGCTGCGCCGTACGCGCGCTCGTCGATCGGTACGCACAGGGCAGCGCCTTGATCGACGGCGCCGAGCTGACCGACAACCTCGGCGACTGCGTGGGCGAGGCTGCTTCGTGGATGCCGCGCTGTCGCTCGGCGGCGAGTCGGCAACGCTGCGCTCCGCGGGCCTGTAGCGTAATCGCGCGTCCCGCGAGGGCGAGTCGTGCATCGTCGCGGTGCGCTACGGCATCGGCGGCGGATCCGTGGAGGCGGGAGCGGTCGCGCTCTCCGACGACGTGGTGACCTGCGAGGGAAAGGGCTGCGGCGTCTACGGGCTCCTCGGCGGCGAGGCCGGCGGTGCACTTACTCTCGGCGGTCTCGCGATCGAGGGCAAGCAGCAGACCTCGACGCCGAGGAGTGCGTAGTCGGCGTGGTCACCGGCTGGCGCGGCGCGTCTCTCCAGACTTCGAGCCTAGGCATCGCGCGAAACCTCTCGGGTTGCACCGGCACGCGCTGCCAGGCGGCGGTGCTGGCGTCGCTCGAGGGGACCGACGGCAGCGGACACTCCGCTGCGGTGCTGCGCGACAACCTGCTCGGGTGCGGCGGCGAGCAGTGCCGCGTCGGAGAGGCCCTGCTCGCGAGCCCGCTGCAAGGTGATCTGGCGCTCGTCACGCCGACCATCGCGGGCAACACGGTCGCGTGCGGCGGCAAGTCCTGCACGCTCTCGCCCCTGGTCGAGCTGCAGGCGGGCGAGGGGCGGGCAGGCGGCATAAAGTTGGTGTTTGTAGCTTTGTGGCAATGAAGACGGGCTGCCCCTCCGCGACCGCGAAAAGGTTCGCGGAGGACCACTGGGTCATCCGAGACGGAGCCCCAAGCGAGGGAGGAGCAGCCCGATGGCAACGTACGACGTGGGACTGGACGTGCGCAGCAGGAAGAGCACGTTCGTGATCGAGGACGCGGCAGGGAAAGTCGTTGCGCAGGGCGAGGTAGCGTCTACACCGGCAGGGGTCTCCGCGCTGGTGGCTACGCACGGCCTGGGGGCCTGGACCCAGGTCGATCTCGAGACCGGGGCAGTTGCCTTCTTCGTTGCTCGCCAGCTGAGCCGGCTCGGGCTCGCGCCGGTGGTCGTCGACGCCCACGAGGTGCTGCTCAAGGCGCATCGCCCCAACCGGAAGAGCGACCGCCGCGATGCGTTCGAGCTCTGCGAGGGACTGCGCCCGGGGGATCTACCGTTCGATCGTTCACGTTCCCCGGCGCAAGGTCGGCCAGCTTCGGGCCACGCTCTCGCGCAGGCGCCACTTCGTGCGCCTGCAGAGCGCCCAGGTCGGTGCCGCCAAGGCCCTGCTGCGCGGTGCGGGGCTCGGGCACCTCACGCGCGGCCTCGGCACGCCTGCGGCTGGGGTTCGCAGAGACGCGCGTCGTGCGGCCCTGATGGATGGCCGCGGCGGCCGCCGCGGTGGCGCTCGGCGCGGTGCGCTGGCAGGCCTGCCTGCGCGCGAGCGCGTGCGATCTTCCCTTCGCGTTTTTCTTGCGGGCGCATCTCCAGGAAAATGCCGTCGGCTTGTTGTCGATCGGCACGCTCGGGACCGACGCGACGCGGGTGGCGCTGGTGAGCAACGGCTTCGCCGCCGTCGCCGTCCGCGTCCTCGTCCCCGCCTGGCACGACCGGGCGCTCGCCTACATCACGCAGGTGGCACGGTCGCCACGGACGGCGCTTGCCGTGCTTGTCGCGGTGCCGATGGCGGTGGCTCACTAAGGCATCTTCGTCGGCGCCGCGCGCGCTGGCCGCCGCGGCGCCGACCGGTGGGCTCGCCGCTGCCATCGTGATCGCCGACATGCTGGCCGTACTCCCGATCACAATCGCCGGCCTGGGCGTGCGGGAGAAGGCGTTCGAGTCCCTGCTCGGTCGCTGGTACGACGTCCCGCCCGCGCCGGCCGTGCTGGGGTCGCTCGCCGGCTTCGCGGTGCTGGCGGCGGTCGCGGCCGCCGGCGCGCTCCTGCTGCCGTTGCGCGCGGAGGCGGCGGCGTAAGCGAGCGCGACGCGACATCCCGCGCCCTGGCGGCACTCTTTCCGCGCGGCGAGCCCCGGTGGTACTCGTGGTGCAAGTGCGCGACGGATCCGCTGCTCGCCGTGGGGTGCGGGATGGGACTCAGCGCCTTCTGTCTCCGCGCACGCGGCCTGCGCTTCCCTATTCTCGGCCTGGACTGCGACGCGCGGAAGATCGCCATCGCGCGCGACGCGGCACGAGCGCACGGACCAGATCTGCGCTTCACGGTCCACGATGCACGCGATCAGCTCCCGGCGCACGACGGCAGCGTCGCCTTGCTCGACCTGCTGCAGTACCTCGACCGGGGGGAACAGGCGGCGCTGCTGCGTGCCGCGGCGGAACGGGTGAACGCCGACGGGCGGCTCGTCGTTCGCTCCACGCTGCGTGCGCCGGGGTGGCGCTACCGGCTGTCGCGCGCGGTGGACTGGTTCAGCGCCGCAGTCCGCTGGACGCTCGATGCGGCGGTGGCGTATCCGACCGCCGACTGGGTGCAGGAGCAACTGGAGTCCGCCGGGTTGCAGGGAACGATTCGACCCTGCTGGGGCCGGACACCGTTCAACAACTGGCTGGGCGTGTTCGCACGCTCGGGACGGTAGGCTCGAGCCAGGTCGGCGTGCGAGTACGAGCGCGGCGCGCTCACTCGAGCGCGTTCAGCGTGACCTGGAAGTAGACGAAGTTGCTGGCCAGAGGCTTGCCGAGCTTCTTCGGGAAGCCGCCGGGGTTGAAGCGCGAGTAGCTGACATCGAACGTGACGCGCCCGAACACCTTGTAGCGGACGCGGGCGTCGAACTCGTTGCCGAGGAACGTCCCGCTCTGTCCGGTCGGGTCGCGTAGCTGGGCACGCTGCCAGGCGGCCTTCGCGCTGGCCAGCCAGAAGGCCCCGTACCCGAGGTCGACCAGCATGTCCTTCACCGGCGTGAACTCGAGCCGAGCCTTCGGCTGGATCGCGTTGTCCCACGAGAAGTAGTCGTTGCGCGACCACGGCTGGTTGAAGCCGTACAGGGAGTTGAACGAGTTGTTGACGTCGTCGTCCGGATCGCGGTCGCCGGTCCCGTAGCCCAAGAACGCGCTGAAGCGAGGCTTCCAGGACCAGTCCTCGACGGTGTAGCCGACCTCGAGCGCGGCCGCCCCCGCGCGCTGCTTCTGGCCGTCGATCCAGTCACCGAACTGGTAGACGAGGTCGACGTCCCAGTCCCACCCCGTCTGGCCGACGACGCCGTACGCGCGTGCGCCCGTCGTCTGGATGGCGAAGTTGCCGCGTGGCTTCGCGTCGGTGCTGCCCTGCGACAGGCCGAACCAGTAGGGCTGCAGCGTCGCGACTTCCGACCAGCGGCGCCACGTTCCGGCGAAGCCGTAGAGCCAGAGGTCCTCGAAGGTCTCGTCGAAGTCGTACAGCAGGCGGTCGATCGGCTGCATCGCCAGCAGGTCGAGGTCCCAGTCGCTCGTCATCTTCCCCCAGTGTGCGCGCACGCCCTGGAAGTTGTTGGTCGTGTTGCGAAACTCGTTGTTCGCGATCAGGCGGCGGTCGACGAGTTCGAACGCCATGCGCCCGCCGCGCACGTACAGCGGGCGATCGCTGCCGAAGGCGTCGTCGAAGTACAGCTCCCCGTAGAGCTGGATGGGCTCGACCTGGTTCACCTCCCGGTTGGTGTTCGGGTAGATGCTGTTCTCCCACTGTGAGTCCTGGACCTCGATGGACATCCGGAAGGGGTCCAGGATCTTCTTGACGCCCAGAAACGCGCGCGTCCGGAGCAGGAACGGGTAGTCCTGGCCGGCCTGCGGCGTCCGCAGGAAGCTGTTGTCGCGGTACTCGAAGCGCATCCGGTGCTCGAAGCCGAGATCGAGCCAGGAGAGGTCCTCGAGCAGCCCGATGCCGGTCCTCGCGGCATCGCGGACGTAGCGTGGCGGGTCGGTATCGGGCACGACGCGGTAGCCACGCGCCCGCACGTAGTAGTCCCTGGGCGCGGCGGTCGCCTCGGCCGCCGCGCCTGCCGCCGGCGTCGCGGACGGGCGCGGCGACGCTTCCGCCGCGACCAGCAATCGGCCGGAGAGCTTCTCCTCCTGGCCCCGAGCCTGCTGCGCCGCGGCGAGCGGCAGGACGAGAGCCAGGAGCACCAGGTTCGCGCCCAGCCGTACCGCGGCGCGGCGCGCCGGCCGGACGCGGTCGCGCGGCGCCGACTCGCGGGCGGTCGATACGGCGGGGCCAGGGCGACGAGATGATGGTATTGATCGAAGATCCATCAAGAGGTTCCTTGTCTGGTTTCGCGTTGCCTCCGGTGGTCCGGTCAGCGGATGGAAAGGATTTACTGGGGCAAGCGCGGCGGCCCTACACAGGGCTCGCGCGCCGCGGCAGGCGCACCTTCTCCGTGCGCTCGACCAGGACGACGACGCCGTCCTGCACGAGCGCTGTCACCGCGCCGCAGCGCAGGCCGTGCAGCGCGGCGCGGATGCGCTCGATCGCGTCCTCCGCGCGCTCGTCCCGGCCGATCGACTCCGCAAGGTCTCGCTTCGTGCTCATCGGGATCTCCTCCGTTCCGGAAGGGCTCCGGCGCGCTGCGGCGCGTTCAGATCGAGTAGTCATCGACGAAGACCCGCACCCGTCGCGGGGCCACGTACACGCAGTCGCCGACACCGAGTCTCAGCTCCGAAAAGCGCTCCCAGCCGACATCCACGTTGAGCGCGAGGCCGAAGTCTGCGGCGATGAGCCGGACCTTCACTACGCCTCGCGCCGGGCTCACCTGCACCACCTCGGCCTTCAGCGTCGAGCTCGCGCCGTTCCACGAGCGCTGGATCTCGAGTTCGTGCGAGCGCACGAACGCGGTTGCCCTGCGGCCCTCCTGCTGCGGCTGGTCGGGATAGTCGACCTCGAGGTCGCCCAGCATGACGCGGCCGCCCTCGACGCGGCCGTGGAAGACGTTCACGTCGCCGAGGAAGTCCATCACGAAGGGGTTCGCCGGGTGCTCGAAGATCTCTCCCGGCGCGCCGACCTGCTCGATCTTGCCGTGGTTCATGACGACGACCTGGTCGGCGACCTCGAAGGCCTCCTCCTGGTCGTGCGTGACGAACAGGCTCGTCACGTGGATCTCCTCGTGCAGGCGCCGCAGCCACTGGCGCAGCTCGGTGCGGACCTTCGCGTCGAGCGCGCCGAACGGCTCGTCGAGCAGCAGGACCTTGGGGGACGGCGCGAGCGCGCGGGCCAGCGCCACGCGCTGGCGCTGGCCACCGGAAAGCTGGGACGGGAGGGACCGTCCCAGGCCTTCCAGCTGCACCAGCTGGATCAGCTCGTTGACCCGTTGCTCGACCTTGTCCTTCGGCCAGCGCCGGACGCGCAGTCCGAACGCGATGTTCTCGAACACGTTCATGTGCCGGAACAGCGCGTAGTGCTGGAACACGAAGCCGACGTTGCGCTCGCGCACGTGCGAGTCGGTGACCTCCTCGTCCTGATAGAGGACCGTTCCCGAGTCCGGCAGCTCGAGGCCCGCGATGATGCGCAGCAGCGTCGACTTGCCGGAGCCCGACGGGCCGAGGACGGCGACCAGCTGTCCGCCGCCGACTTCGAGCGTGACGTCGTCGAGGGCCGTGAACGAGCCAAACTTCTTGACGATGTTCTTGGCCGTGATGCTCATGCCTCACCTCCGATCTGGTTTCGCCCCCGGTGCGGCGCACCGATGGGCCTCGTCGCTCGGCTATGCCTCGCTCCGCGCGGTTCTGAGGCGCGCGGCCTCCGCGATCTCGCGACGCGTACGCCACTCGAGCGTGCCCTTGAGGACCAGCGTGATCAGCGCGAGCAGCGTCAGGACGGACGCCACCGCGAACGCACCGGGCAGGTTGTACTCCTGGAACAGCTTCTCCACGCGGAGCGGCATGGTGTCGGTCTGCCCAGTGATGCGGCCCGACACCACCGCAACGGCGCCGAACTCGCCCATCGCACGCGCGTTACACAGGATCACGCCGTAGAGAATTCCCCACTTGATGTTCGGCAACGTCACCCGCCAGAGAAGCGACCACCAGCGGGCGCCGAGGCTCACCGCGGCGACCTCCTCGTCGGATCCGGTCGCCTCCATGAGCGGGATCAGCTCGCGCGCCACGATCGGGAAGGTCACGAACGTGGTCGCCAGCACGAGTCCGGGCCAGGTGAAGATGATTCTGATGCCCTCGTCCCGCAGCCACTGGCCGAAGAGCCCCTGCAGGCCGAAGAGGAGGACGAACAGCAGGCCGGCGACCACCGGCGACACCGCGAACGGCAGGTCGATGAGCGAGGTGAGGAGCGTCCGGCCCTGGAACCGGAAGCGCGCGATCGTCCAGGCCGCCGCGAAGCCGAAGACGACGTTCAGTAGCACCGCGGCCGGGGCGACCTTGAGCGTCATGAGGATCGCCGACAACGTGTCGGGATCGTTGTAGAGATTGTCCCAGTACGTTCCGACTCCCTTCGCGAACGCCTCGTAGAAGACGTTCGCCAGCGGGATGACGACAAGGATGATCATCGCGAGGAACGCGAGGAAGATCAGCGTCCAGCGAACGATCGCCGGATCCTCCGCTCCGCGCCGCGACTTCGTGCCTGCCCGGACGGCCTGGTCAGACATGCTTCCTTCGGGCCCAGCGCTCGAGGACGTTGATCGCGACCAGGGCACTGAACGAGAGCACCAGCAGTGCGACCGCCACCGCGGCGGCCTGCTTGTACTGGAAGGCCTCGAGGTTCGAGACCACCAGCACCGGCGCGATCTCCGTCTTGTACGGCATGTTGCCGGACACGAAGACGACCGAGCCGTACTCGCCGATCGCGCGCGCGAAGGCGAGCGCGAAGCCCGTGATGAGCGCCGGCGTGATCGTCGGCAGGATCACGCGGGTGAAGGTCTGCAGCCGGTTCGCGCCGAGGCAGGCGGCCGCCTCCTCCATGTCCGCGTCGAGGTCCTCGATCACCGGCTGCACCGTCCGCACGACGAACGGGAAGCTGACGAAGATGAGCACGAGAACGACGGCCGTCCGCGAGTAGGCGCCTTGAAAGCCGAGCGGCACGAGGAACTGCCCGAGCCAGCCCTTCTTGACGTAGAGGCTCGAGTACACGAGCCCCGCGACCGCCGTCGGCAGCGCGAACGGCAGGTCGACGAGCGCGTCGAAGATCTGCTTGCCCGGGAAGCGGTATCGCACCAGCACCCAGGCGATGAGCAGGCCGATCACCAGATTGACGAGTGCCGCGAGGAACGAGGCGCCCATCGTGAGCTGGTACGCGGCGATCGCGCGCTCGTTGAACACTGCGGCGCTGAACTCCGACCACGAGAGCTGGCTCGCCTTGATGGCCAGCACCGCGATCGGAATCAGGACCAGCAGGTTCATGTAAAGCAGGGTGTATCCCAGCGACAAGCCGAAGCCCGGCAGGATCCTGCGATTGATGTCGAGCATGGGTTGCTCCCTTCCGCTCGTGAACGAGCCGGGGTCAGGGCCTCACTGCGGCTCGTAGATCGAGTCGAAGATCTTCCCTTCGCCGGTGAAGCGGTCCTTCGCATCGTTCCAGTCGGTGGCGACCGCCGTGATCGGGAAGAGCTCGATCTTCGGCAGGCTGGCCTGGGACTTCGCGAGCGCGGCCGGCTCGATCGGACGGTAATGGTGCTTGGCGATGATCTCCTGGGCCCTCGGCGTGTAGACGAACTCGAGGTACGTCTTGGCGGCCGCCTCCGTCCCGTGACGCTTGACGTTCGCGTCGACCCAGGCGAGCGGCGGCGTCGCGAGGATGCTGATCGGCGGGTAGACGATCTCGACCGAACCTTCCGCTTCCTCGACCTCGAGGTGGGCCTCGTTCTCCCAGGTCAGGTGGACGTCACCGATGCCCTTCTGGACGAAGGTCGTGGTCGAGCCGCGCGCGGCGGCGTCGAGCACCGGAACCTGCTTGTACAGCTGCGTCACGAAGCGCGAGGCGTCCGCTTCCGATCCACCGCGCTGCGTGACCGAGCCCCACGCCGCCCACAGCGACAGCTGGCCGTTGCCCGACGTCTTGGGGTTCGGCGTGATGATCTCGATGCCCGGCTTGACCAGATCCGGCCAGTCCTTGATGCCCTTCGGGTTGCCCTTGCGGACGACGAAGACGATCGTGCTGGTGTAGGCGCTGCCGCCGTTCGGCAGACGATCGCGCCAGCCCTTGTCGAGCAGTCCGGCCTTCACGATCGCGTCCGTGTCCGAGGGGATCGCGAGCGTCACGACGTCCGCCTCGAGGCCGTCGACGACCGCGCGCGCCTGCGAGCCCGAGCCGCCGTGCGACATCTTGATGCTCAGGTCGGTCCCGGCCTGCGCCTTGTAGGCGGAGGTGAAGGCCGCGTTGATCTCCTTCCACAGCTCGCGGGTCGGGTCGTAGGACGCGTTCAGCAAGGTCTGGGTCTCGGCGCCGGCTGCGTACGCGAAGCCGAACGCTCCGACGACGGCGCCCAGCAGCTTGAACAACGTGATTCGGACTTCCTTCTTTCTGCGCATGGTTCTCTCCGGGCGGCGGGCGCAACTCGGGCGCTGGTCGCGATGACTGACGACGAAAGGGGTGAACGGACGAGCAGGGCGCGCGGCTTGCCGCGCGCGGGTCAGCGGATGCTGCGCCTCGCGGCGCGCATGTCAGCGCGCGCTACAGAGGCAGGTATGGAAGAGGCGCCACAGCCGCGGGTTGCGTCGCTCTTGGAGGTCTCTTTCGTGATTCACGTCGTCCTCGATCCTCGGGTTCTTGCTGCGCCGGGCCGGGCGCCGAAAAGAAAAAGGGCCCGGGGATGAGACCCCCGGGCCCTTTCGGATCCGTTCCGCGCCGATCGCCGGTTCAGCAGGCGCGCGCGGTCCGACCCCAGGCACGAGTGGTCTCGTTCATCGGGGTGGGACAACAGCAGGAGAGCGCGCGGATCGACATGACCTCTCGCGATAACAGCGCCGGCGCACGCGCGCAAGAGCCGATTTCCGAATCAGCCGATTCTCGGATGTTCGGCGCCAGACCTCCGGAAACGACCTTCACGCACCGGCTCGAGGAGCAGGCGCAGCGCGCCTCGGCGCGCTCGGCCGCGTAGTGGTCGGACGCGTGAGCAGGACGTCGACCAGCCCGTCGATGGCCGGGGGGCACTGCGCGCGAGCGGGGCCAGGCGCTCGCGCATCGTCTCTCTGACGCGCCCGAGCACCTCGGCCATGATTTCGGCCTTGCCCGGGAAGCGGTGGAAGAGGCTCGAGTAGTCCGACGTGCACGCCGACCGTGCGCAGCGTGAGCGCGCCCGGACCGCCCTCGACGAGCCAGCTCGGTCGCGCAGCGCACGATGCGCTCGCGCGGCGAGTCCTCGCCGGTGCGCGCGGCCTTGGCTCGCGCGGGCGCCGTCCCCGTTCCGGAGCGCCCATTCATCCCAAGCGAGCGCGCGGCGATATCAGCGTCGCGGCCGGAACTTCGGCAAGGTGACCTCTGGGCTCGCGTCCTGGAAGGTCACCTCGACGGGCAGCCCGACGCGCAGCTCCTCACGCGAGCAGTCGACCATGTTCGACAGCACGTGCGGGCCTTCGTCGAGAGCGACGATCACCACCGCGTACGGCACCTCGACGGCGAAGCCCGGGTGGTAGATCTGGTGCATCCAGTAGAAGCTGAACACCTCGCCACGGCCCGACACCGGCGTCCAGGTCGATTCGCGCGACCAGCAGTGGCTGCACAGCTCGCGCGGCGGGAAGCGCAGCTGGCCGCAGCCCGAGCAGCGCTGCACGACGAGCTTGCGCTCCCGCGCGGCGGCGAAAAGCGGCGCCAGCTCGGGCGTGACGCGCGGCAGGGGCTTCGCGATGGCTTCCATGGAGATCGACCGCCTTCCGGGGCTCAGCTCGGGTGCTTCGAGAGCAGCAGCGTCGCGTGCGTCGACAGCACGCCGCCGTTGCCGCTGACCAGCCCGAGGTCGTTGCGGGGTACTTGACGCGTGCCGCCCTGACCGCGGCACTGGATCACCGCTTCGCCGATCGGCGTCATGCCCCACATGTAGAACGACGACAGCTGCCCGCCGCCGGTGTTGACCGGCAGCGCGCCGCCGGGCCCGATGCGTCCGCCCTCGACGAAGGCCCCGCCCTCGCCCTTGGCGCAGAAGCCGTAGTCCTCGAGCGTGTTGAGGACGGTGAAGGTGTAGCAGTCGTAGAGCTCGCAGAACGTGACGTCGGCGAGCTGCGCTCCCGCCATCGCGAACGCGGTCTTCGCCGCGATGGGCGCGCCCGACATGAGCGTCTCGAGCGGATCGCCGCCCGGATGTCCCTGGCCGAGGCCGTGGATGTAGACCGGCGGCTGGCGCAGCGACCGCGCGCGCTCGGCGCTGGTCACGATCACCGCGAGCCCGCCGTTCGAGACCAGGCAGCAGTCGAGCAGGTGGAACGGCTCCACCACCCAGCGCGACGCGTGGTACTGCTCGAGCGTGAGCGTCGTGCCGGCGAACTGCGCCTGCGGGTTGCCCTGCGCCCAGGCGCGCTCGGCGACCGCGATCGCGCCCAGCTGGTCGTGCGTCGTCCCGAAGCGGTGCATGTGGCGCTGCGTGAGCAGCGCGTAGAGCGCGTTCACGCCGAACGCGCCATATGCGGCGTTGAGGCCGCCGGCGAAGGCATACGCGCCCGACGAGCCCGAGCCGCCGCCGCCTTTGCCGTCCTTCGGCTTCGGCGGCTTGAGCGGCGCGTCGGAGAACACGCATGCGACGGTGTTCGCGAGCCCCGCGTCGATCGCCAGCACCGCCTGCTGGATCATCGCGCCCGCGGTCGCGCCGCCGAGGTTCATCGCGGCGGTGAGCTTCAGGTCGCGCAGCCCCATCGCCTGCTGCACCGCGAACGACGCCATCGCGCCGGATTCGCCCCAGCTCATGCCGGGATTCACCAGCAGGCCGTCGAGGTCGGAGCCCTTCAGCCCCGCGTCCTCGAGCGCCAGGCGGATCGCCTCGACGGCGAATCCGACCGCGCTCGGCCCGTAGACTTTTCCCTGCTCGGTGATGCCCAAGCCGGCGATCGCGGTCTTTGCCCGGAGCGAAGCCATGTGCGCGTTCTTACGGGACCGATGCGATCGTTCTCAAGCCGTGCACGCCGTGTGGCACGCTGCCCGTCGCGCGTGGCGGTCGCGTGAGGTCGGAGCTTTCCCACCGCGGCCCCTCGCCGCTGCACTTCCGTGACTTCCGGCTCATGTGGGGCGGCTTCTTCGTCTCGCAGGTCGGGACGCAGATGCAGGTGGTGGCGGTCGCGTGGCAGGTCTACCAGCTGACCGGCGACCCGCTGGCACTCGGTGCGATCGGTCTCGCGCGGGTGCTGCCCGTGATCGTGCTCGGCGTGTTCGGCGGTGTGTTCGCGGACGTCGTCGACCGCCGACGCCTGCTGCTCGGCACGCAGACGGCGATGATGCTGTGCTCGCTCGGGCTCTGGTGGCTGACCGACAGCGGGCGGGTGTCGATGCCGCTGCTGTACGCGTTCTGCGTCCTCGCGGGCAGCGCGACCGCGCTCAGCAATCCCGCGCGTCAGGCCATGATCCCGACCCTCGTGCCGGAGGCGACGCTGCCGCGCGCGCTCGGGCTCAGCGTATCCTCCTGGCAGCTCGCGACCGTCCTCGGGCCGACGCTGGGCGGCTTCGTGCTGGCCACGCACGGCCCGGCGGCGGTGTACCTGCTCGACGCGGCGTCGTTCGTCGCGATGCTCGTGACGCTGCTGCTCATCCGCAAGCGCGGCAAGGCGGCGCCCACGACGAGCGTCGGTCTCGACGCGCTCGCGGAGGGCTTCCGCTTCCTGTGGCGGACGCCGATCCTGCTCGGCCTCATGCTGGCCGACTTCCTCGGCACGTTCTTCGCCGGGGCGATGCTGCTCATGCCGATCTTTGCGAGCGAGCTGCTGCACGTCGGGCCGCAGGGGCTCGGCCTCCTGTTCGCGGCACCGGCGGCGGGCTCGGCGCTGGTCGCGCTCGGCATCGCGCTGCTCGGCTCGCCGCCGCTTGCCGGATCGACGGTGCTGATCTGCATCGCCCTCTACGGTCTCGCGACCGCAGCGTTCGGCGCAACCGGCTCGTTCCCGCTCGCGCTGCTGTTCCTGGCTCTCGCCGGTGCGGCGGACGGCGCGAGCACCGTGGTGCGCCAGACGCTCCGTCAGCTGCTGACGCCCGATCACCTGCGCGGGCGCATGACCGGCGTCACGATGATCTTCTTCATGGGCGGCCCGCAGCTCGGCGAGCTCGAGGCGGGCGCGCTGGCACGATTCGCCGGCGTGCGCACGTCGGTGATCGTGGGCGGGCTGCTGTGCACCGCGTCGGCGGCCGTCCTGGCGCTCGTCCTGCCGGGGCTCCGGCGCTATCGTCTGTACGGGTCCGAGCCAGCATGAACGGCATTCCGGTGACCGAGCCATCATGACGAGCGCTTCGTCGAGCCGCGTCCGCGTAGGCATCGAGCTGCCGGTGCACGGCGTGTCCTTTCCACAGGTTCGCGAGCTGGCACGCGCCGCGGAGGACGCGGGCCTCGACGCCGTGTGGGTCCCCGATCACCTGGTGCCGCTCCGCGCCGGCGCCGCGCCGCCGCTCGAGTGCTGGACGCTGCTCGCAGCACTCGCGGGCGCGACCGCGCGCATCCGGCTCGGACCGCTGGTGCTGGTGCTGCCGCTGCGCGATCCCGGGCTGCTGGCCCTGCAGGCGCGCACGCTCGCGACGATCGCACCAGGTCGACTCGTCCTCGGCGTCGGACTCGGCGGCTTCACCTACCGGCGCGCGGCGGAGTCGCTCGGCCTCGCGACGCACGACCTGGCGGCGCGCGGCGACGCGCTCGCCGACGCGCTGCAGCGCCTGCGCGCGCTGCTGCCGGCGGACGGAGAGGCCGTGGCGCGGCCCGAGCTGTGGGTCGGCGGGCGCTCGCGCGCGGCGCTCGACGCCGCGGCCCGGGCGGCCGACGGCTGGAACTGCCCGTTTGCGGCCGAGCTCGAGCCGCGGCTGCGCGATCTCGACGCGGCCTGCGCGTCCGTCGGGCGCGATCCGCGCGCGCTCGCGCGCTCGGTCTACGCGCTCGCCGCGATCGCGCCGACCGAGGACGCGGCGCGGCGCCGCGTGGGCGGCGCCGCCGCGATGGCGAAGCTGTTCGGCGACGTCGAGCGCGAGCACGTCTTCGGCACGCCCGAGCGCGCGGCGGAGCGCCTGCGCGCGTTCGCCGCGCTCGGCGTCGGCGAGGTCGCGCTGCACCTGGCGGGCAGCCACGCCGAGCGCCTCGAGACGATCGCGCTGCTCGGCCGCGCGGTCCTGCCGTTGGTAGGTTGAGTTGCCGAGGGGAGGGCCGCGCTCAGCGCGGCAGCCACAGCCAGAGGGCGGCGATCGCGAGCGTCGTGAGCGTCACCGGCACGCCGACGCGGGCGTGCTCGACAGCGCCAGCACGGCACCGGCCTGCGGGTGCGTCGCCGCGGGCAGCAGCAGCATCACCGCGGGGACGTTCGAGACGACGTTCGACAGCACGGCCGTCAGCGCGAACAGCGCACCCGGTGCGCGCAGATCGACGCCGTGTGCGGCGGCGTCGGTGAGCAGCCGCGCCGGCAGCCCGTTGGAAGAAAACGCCTGGTTGACGACGAACAGCCCCATGAAGAGCAGCACGAGCTGCCCGTCGAGCGCGCCCAGCGTGTCGCGCGACGCGGTCTGCCGGCTGACCAGCAGCACGCCCGCCGCACCGAGCGCGACGATCTCGCGCGGCCACTCGGTCACGAGGAACAGCACGACCACGACGCCGAGGACGATCAGCCCCTTGGCCGTCTGCCAGCGATCGAAGCGGACGTCGTGCGCGGCCGGCACCGGCGTCGTGCCGGCCCAGCGGCCGCGCACGGACGCGCGGATCACCCACCACGTCGCGCCGAGCCCGAGCACCGTCGGAACCGCCGCCTCGCCGAGCCCGATGCGCCCGCTGGCGATCAGCACGATCGCGCCCAGGACCGCGATACCGGTCCGGTCCAGCGCGAGCGGTGGCAGGCTTCCCAGCATCATGCCGAGGTAGACCAGCGCGAACACCGCCACGACCACCGGATCCACGCGCTGCCGCTAGTACGGCGGTCGCCCGATCGCGCGCGGGGCTTTCCTCCGGCGGCGAGTTGGTCTTTGATCGGCGGATGTCGAACCCAGGACAGACGGGAGCAGCGATGCGGTACGCGGGAATCAGGCTCGTCGCGACGGTGGCTCTGGCGGCGCTTGCCGGCGCGGCGGACGCGGCGGTGGTGGTCGTCACCGAGAGCGAGGGCCAGCCCGCGCCGGCCGGGCAAGGCGCGAAGCCCGCCGGTCCGCAGCACCGCGGCACCATGTACGTCGACGGCGACCGCGTGCGCATCGACGGCACGACCGGCACCAAGGACGGCGAGATGGAGGGCACGGTCCTGTTCCGCGCCCAGCCCGAGTCGTTCGTCTTCCTGAACGCGGGCGAGAAGAGCTACGTCGAGATGACGCGCCAGGACGCGAAGCGCCTCGGCGGCGCGCTCGAGAACGCGCGCAAGCAGATGCAGGCGCAGCTCGCGAAGATGCCCCCGGAACAGAGGAAGGTCGTCGAGCAGGCGATGGCGGGCATGGGCGGCGACATGCTGATGAAGGCGCCGCCGCCGAAAGCGGCCGTCGAGCCCGCGAAGGCCGTCGCCAACGGCACCACCGACAAGGTCGCCGACCGCGCCTGCAAGGGCTTCGACGTCATGCGCGGCGGCAAGAAGATCGCCGAGGCGTGCGTCGCCTCGTGGAGCGACCTCGGCCTGTCGGCGCAAGACGTGAGCGGTCTGCGCAAGATGACGCTCTTCCAGCAGCAGATGATGGCCGAGGTGAACTTCGAGGGGATGCAGGCCGCTCCGGGCGCCGAGGCGTTCGAGGTCATCGACCAGATCGATGGCTTCCCGCTGCGCGTGCGCACCACCGGCAACGGCAAGGGCGCGCAGGGCATGAAGGTCACCAAGATCGAGCGCAAGGACGTCGATCCGAAGCTGTTCCAGGTGCCGCAGGGCTGGACGAAGAAGGACCTCGCCGCCGAAGAGTGACGCTGCGGTCGGACGGCCGTCGCGCGGCCGTGTCTGCCCTGCTGCGCGCATCTGCCCATGGCCCGGGCAGGGCTACCGCGCGGCGCGAGTGTGAAGACCAGGATTCACGCGGGTTCTGCACGTCGTGCCCTTGGCGCGCCGTTTGCATCGCACCCGGCTCGCGGCTGCAGTTGCATCGCTGGCGTCGCCCGGATCGACGGGCCGGCGAGGCGTCGAAGCTGGGTGGGGGGCATCCGCTTCACGCCTCGCCGGTTCGTCGGCGGATGAGAGCGAGTGCCAGGGCGGGCGCGCTCTCGTCCGGACGCACGGACCGGCCGATGTCCAGACTGTCCGGTTTTTCTCGCAACCGGGCGGGGGAGGCCACCGTGGACGAGTCGCGACGCGAAACCGCCTGCAGGCACCAGACGGGGCCGGCCGGGCATTCCGCGAGCAGAAGCACGTGGCGCCGCAGGGCACGTGCGGCGACCTTCGGGGCGCTCGCCGTCGCCGGCATCCTGCTTCCGGCGACGGACGTCCGCGCCGAGGGCGTGCTCGAGAACCCGCAGTCCGGCGCCGCGAAGAGCGGTATCGGCGTGCTGTCGGGCTGGAAGTGCACCGCCGGTGGACCGACCGCGATCACGCTGTCGATCGACGGCGGTGCCGCGATCCAGGCGGCCTACGGCACATCCCGGGCCGACACGATTCCGGTGTGCGGCGACGCGAACAACGGCTGGGGAGTGCTCTACAACTTCGGGCTCCTCGCCGACGGGGAGCACGAGATCGTGGTGCGCGACGCCGGCGTCGAGTTCGCCCGCGCCACGTTCCGCACGTCGAGCTTCGGCGTGCCGTTCCTGTCCGGGGCAAGCGGCCTCGGGTTCTTGCGCGACTTCCCCGCCGCCGACCAGGGCGCGTTCCTCGTCTGGGAGCAGGCGTCGCAGAGCTTCCAGGTCGCCGGCACGTGCGGCTCGGGTGGCCGACCGACGTGCCCGCCGGCGGTGCTGCGCACGGCGTGGGGCTTCGCCGACCAGGAGAGCGCCGCAGCCTACGCGCCGAGCGGATCGGTCAACTCGGCGAACCAGCCGAACGCGGTGGAGCGCGACGGCGTGGGGCGGTACGTGGTCGTGCTCGGCGGTCTCGAAGCCGGAGGCGCGGGTGGCATCGCGCACGTGAGCGGGCGTCAGAGCGACGCGAGCTCGTGCGTCGTGTCCTCGTGGTTCCTGAACATGGGTGCGATGAACGTGGCGGTACGCTGCTTCGACGCAGCCGGCGCCGCCGCCGACGCGCGCTTCGACGTGGTGTGGACGCAGCCCGCGCCCGGCAGCGACCTGCGCGCGTTCCTGTGGGCGGACGAGGCGTCGGAGAACGAGTACGTCCCCGACACCCTCTACCAGTACAACGTCACCGGATCCCTGAACACGGTGGAGCGCCTGGCGGTCGGCACGTACCGCGCGACCCTGCCGGGGATCGCGACCGGGACGGACGTCGGCGTCATGGTGTCGGCGTACGGCGAGGGCCTCGCCCGGTGCCGCGTGCTCGAATACGGCCTCGACGTCGACGGGCGTTTCGGTGTCGACGTCGACTGCCGGAACGCGGCCGGCTCGACGGCCGACGCGCAGTTCACGCTGTCGGTGTTCCGCAACGCCCCGCTGGCCCCGTTCTTCGTGGTGAACGGCGCCTACCTGCGCATGCGCAACCCGGCGATGCCCGAGGTCGGTCCGGCCGAGGAGTACAACTCGGCTGGGGCGGCGAACAGCGTTTCGCGCCTGGGGGTCGGCCGCTACGCCGCGCGCCTCGGGCTCATGGGCAGCTTCGGTGCGAACGGCAACGTCCACGTCACCGTGGCGGGGTCGGGCTCCGGCTCGGCCACGCACTGCAAGGCCGAGACGGTGAGCATCGTCGACGCCGACGCGCAGGTGATCGTGCAGTGCTGGGACGGTGCGAACGCGGCCGAGGGCGAGTTCCTGCTGACGTACGAGGAGTGAGCCCGCGCGCGCGAGATCGCGCGGGTGCTGCGCCGTGAAGCGGCGCCAGGACGCGTGACGCGATCTCGATCCTGCGCGACCTGCGTCCCGACCGGAACGCTCGATCGGAACGTCCGCGGTCGTGGTCGACGAAGGTCAGTCTTCGGCAACGGCGGCGTCTGCGGGCGGCAGGATCGACGCCACCGGGACGCGCACGTCGGGCAGTGCCGCGAGCGTGACGGTCTCGTCGGCTGCGCCGGCCGGGGGGCCTGCGCCATGCGCGCGACGCTACCATCGCGCCGGCGGCGGGGATAGATGCAGGGTCGTCAAGTCGTACGACGATCGGTCGGGAGGGACACGGCGATGAAGGCGATTCGCGTCGAGAAGCACGGCGGACCGGAGGTACTCGAGCTGCGTGACGTCCCCGAGCCGCAGCCCGCGGCCGGACAGGTGCGCATCCGCGTGCACGCGGCCGGTGTGAACCCGGTCGAGACGTACATCCGCGCCGGACAGCAGGGCTACGGTGCACCGCTGCCGTACACGCCAGGCGGCGACGCGGCCGGCGTGGTCGACGCGGTCGGTGCCGACGTCTCCGGCGTGAAGGCGGGCGATCGCGTGTTCACCAGCCGCGCCTTCACCGGCTCCTACGCCGAGAAGGCGCTCGCCAGCGCGGCCGACGTCTACCCGCTGCCCGAGCACGTGACCTTCCAGGCGGGCGCGGCGATCGGTATCCCGTGGGCGACCGCGTATCGCGGGTTGTTCCAGCGGGCGCGCATTCTTCCCGACGAGACGCTGCTGGTGCACGGCGCGAGCGGCGGCGTCGGCTCGGCTGCCGTGCAGCTCGCGCGCGCCGCGGGCGTCACGGTGATCGGCACCGGCGGCACCGACGAGGGCCGGCAGCGCGTGCGGGAGCTCGGCGCGCACCACGTCGTCGACCACCATGCGCCCGATTACTTGACGCGTGTTCGCGATCTCACCGGCGGTCGCGGCGTGGACGTGATCCTCGAGATGCTCGCCAACGTGAACCTCGTGAAGGACTTCGACGCGCTCGCGCGCTACGGGCGCATCGTCGTCATCGGCAGCCGCGGCGCGCTCGAGTTCGAGCCGCGCCTCACCATGCGCGTCGATGCGTCGATCCTCGGCATGTCGCTGGTGAACGCGCCGGCCCCGGACCTGCGCCGGGCCTACGTCGCGATCGGCGCCGGGCTCGACGACGGCTCGCTGCGTCCGCTGATCGGACGTGAGCTGCCGCTCGCCGAGGCGGCGCGCGCGCACCGCGAGGTGATGGAGCCGGGCTCGGCCGGGAAGATCGTGCTGCTGCCGTGAGCGGACGGCCGCCTCAGCGCGGCTTCAGCACCACGTCGAGCAGCACCGGGCCGCCGAACGTGCCGTCGGCGAGACGCGCGCCGCAGCCCTTGTCGAGGATGCTGCCGTCGAGATTCGGAACGGGCACGCCGGGCGGCGACACGCGACGCGGGCAGACGTCGTCCTGCGCATACCCGTCGACGCCGGCGAGCGCGGCGAGGTCGACGCGCGCCGTCACGCGGTAATCCTCGTGCCCCGGCCCCTTCGCCGGATCCCCGGCGCAGGCGAGGCGTGCCTCGAACAGCACCGCGCGCTTGCCCTTCGGCTTCAGCCGGATCGGGAACTGCCGCGCCTTGATCGGCTTCAGGCTCACGACCGGGGCCGGCGTGCAGGCGGGTGAGGCGATGCTCTCGAGCTCGAGCCGCACCAGCGCCGCGAGCGCTGCCGCGTCGGGGATCACCTCGGGCGTCGCCCCGCGGTTCTGCAGGACGACGGCGAAGCGCTGCGCAGCGCTCGTGCTGCCCTCCTTGAACGTGGCGCGCTTGGGGCCGCGCAGGACGGTCACCGCCATGTTGCGCGCCGACACCGGCGTGCCGACGCGGGTGGTCGCGTCGGGCGCGGGCGGCGCCGCCTCGACGTTGCCGGCGTCGTCGCGCGCGACGCTGTAGAACGCGTAGCTCCGACCCGCGACGCCGGAGAAGGTCGCCTGGGTGTCGAGCGTCCCCGGCACGACCAGCTCGTACGGGCCGCCGTCGGTCGACGCGAACACCTGGTACTCGACGATGCGCGAGCCGACGTCGCTGCCGTTCCAGGACAGCGCGATGTCGGTGCTGCTGCTCACCGGAGGCAGTGCAGCGACGGCGCTCTGCGGCGGATCGCGGTCGATGCCGTTGCACCAGGCCGGCGTGATGATCGGTGGATTCGTGTCGAAGACGATGTCCGCGTCGTTGCACACCTGCGTGCCGCTCGGCAGCAGCGGCTTCGCCTTGACGGTGAACGAGACACCGCCGTCGCCCGCGGGCGGGTTCACGTTCGGGGGCAGGAACCCGGCCAGCGCGTCCTCGGGGAAGTCGAGCGTCTCGGGGTCGAGCGAGATGAAGCGCCAGGTGACGACGCCGGTCGCGCGCTCGAGCAGGGCACGGATGCGCACGATGAGGTTCTGCTCCGGGCGCAGGTCGACGTCGGTGAAGAAGTCCTGCACGCCCGCCGGCGGGAACACCTGCCGGTTGCCGAACACGATCGGGCCCAGGCTGAACGTGTCGAGGTCGAGCTTGTCCGCGTCGAGCGCGTCGGTGATCAGAACCTCCTGCGCTGCTGCGCTCGCCAGCACGGGGTCGTTCTCGAACAGGATCGTGTAGCGCAGCGGCTCGTCGTCCGAGACGTAGCCGGTGCCCATCGCCGAGCCGAACTTGCCGTTGGGATCGAACGGCGCGACCGGGTCGGTCGGCGGCGGACACGCGCACTGCCGGCCGCCGGGCCAGCGCTTCTTCGACGGGCAGCCGTTCACGCGGTCGCCGCTGCAGCCGGCTCCACCGCCGGCGACCGGGATCGGCGGCGGCGGGTTGCCGTTCTCCACCGCGGTGCTCGTGATGACGTCGATCGTCACGCAGGGCTCGAGGCAGCGCACCGGCGAGGAGTCGTCGCCGCCGGCCTTGGTGCCGTCCGCGCTGCCTGCCCCGCCGCCGCCGCTGCCGCTGCCGTCGCCGTCGGGCTCGCCGAAGGTGGTGATCCACGCCTCGCCGCCGAGCCGCACCATGCGTCCGAGCTGCGCGCCCACGTACCCCGTCATGAACGCGAGGTCGGTCGGCGGCGTGATGGCGAGCACGTCGCGCGCGTAGCGGAGCGCGTTGTCGACGTGGTGCTGCACGTACTCGGCATCGACATCGGGCTCGATGTCCGCGTCGGGGCCGTCCGGGCGGGCGACCGGCGCACCGATGAACGGCACCAGGAGGGGCGTCGCACCCGGCACGTCGGCCGGCAGGTTGACGCGGAACTCGAGCGAGCCGGTGTAGCCCGCCGGCACGATCGGCAGCAGGAACGGGTACACCGTGTAGTCGGTGACCGGCCGCGCATCGACCGCGGTGCTGATCGTGCTCCAGTCGGTGAACACCTGATCGGGATTCGCTGGCGGGGGCCCGGCCGAGAAGCTCAGCTGCAGGCCGACGCCGGGTGCCGCCGCGATCTGGATCGGCACGCCGAGCGCGTCGGCGTTGCCGCGGTTGCCGTACACGAAGAAGAAGCGCGTCCAGCGGCCGCGGCGGAGCGACAGCGGTCCGATGATCTCCGCCCAGACGTCGGGTTGTCCGCCCGCCTCGACCGTGAACGCGCTCGAGCGGACGGTCGTCGTCGCGTCTGGATTCTCGACCTCGATCGCGTAGTCGCCGGTCGCGCGACCGGCGAGATCGAACGAGGTCGCGATCACCGTACCGTCGTCGCTGACGTTGACCGGCGATCCTGCGATGTCCGGCGCACCGGGCCGGGTGAGCTTGACGGTCGTGCCGTCGGCGAAGCCGCGGCCGTGGATCAACGCGCAAACCGCACCGCCGTTGCCGCCGTTCGGCGGCACGACCTCGCCGACGCCGAAGCCGCCGCCGTTCTCGTACGAGCCGGCGTCGCAGCGCGCGGCGCCGTCTCCGTCACCGTCGGTCGGGCTCGGCTCGCCGCGCTGGTCGCCGGTCAGCACGTTGCCGCCCGTGTCGCGGCAGCCGCTCGGTGCACCGCCGTCGATCGCCGGGCTGCCGAGCACGGTGCCGTGCGTCTCGGTGAGGCCGCCGTTGTCGCGTAGCGGCTCGAGCTGCGGGTCGACGTTGAGCTGGTCGCCGTCGGCCGTGGTCAGGTCGCAGTACGTGCCGCCGTCGCCGCCGGGCCCCTGGTTGCCGATGATGTTGTAGCCGTCCGAGCCGATCCTGGTGGCCCGACCGCCGTCGTAGCAGTCGGGCGCGAAGTCGGGCGCGAAGTTCCCCGCGACGACGGTGTTGCCGAACGTCATGATGCTCGCCTCGTCGTTCGCGACGCCGCCTGCCCCACCGCGCGTGCCGCTCGCGTCCTGCGAGCGATTGTTGCTGACCGTCACGTTGCGCAGGTGGACGTCGTTCAGGACGCCGGTGCTCCACAGGCCGCCGCCGTAGTACCAGCCGGCGCGGTTGCCGCTGATCGTCGAGCTCTCGATGTTCACCGTCTGACGGTTGCCCGCGACGCAGATGCCACCGCCGCCCTGGAAGGTCGCCTCGTTGCCCGAGATCGTGCTGCGCTTGATCTCCGTCGTGCCGCCGTTGTTGCCGCCGTAGACGAAGATGCCGCCGCCCTGCTGCTCGGCCGAGGTGTTGTTCGCGATCGTGGAGTCGAGGATCGAGGCGTCGACGGGAACGTTGAACGAGGAGACCTCCACGCCGCCCCCGGGACCGGCCGACGTGTTGTTGGCGATGCGGCAGCGGCGCACGCGCAGCGTCCCCGAGCTGTACACGCCGCCACCGCCGGCGCGCGCCGAGTTGGCGGTGACGACCGAGTCGAGGAGGGTCAGGTCGCCGCCGTTGTTGACCCCGCCGCCGCCGCCGATCAGGGTGCCGCCTTGCTGTGCACCGCCGCGGATCGTCACGTGCTCGATGCGCGCGGGCGCGTCGTTGCCGACCAGGACCACCCGGTCGCTCGAGTTGCCGTCGATGATCACCGACGACGCGACACCCTGGCTGCCGCGCAGCGTGATCCGGCCGGCGATGCACAGGGCGGTCGTCGTCAGCCCGTGGGTGCCGAGCTGGTAGGTACGGAAGACGCAGGGGGTCGGGGTCGTGAGCAGGTAGGTGCCGGACGGCAGGTAGATGGTGCTCTCCTCCGTGTCCGGCCGAGCGTTCGCATCGGCCAGTGCGCCGCGCAGGCTGCAGTCGGCGACCGGCGCGTCCTCGTCGCACGTGCCGAGGGTGGGATCATCGGCCGTCGTGTCGACGTGGTAGTCGCGCGCCAGGGCCGGGGCTGCGTGGCCCGCGGCCAGCGCCGCGACGACGATCGTGAGGATGAGCGTGACGCGCAGGCAGGATCGCATGGTGTCCTCCGAGCCGCTGCAAGGACGAAGCGGCACCTCTGCACGGTAGGCAAGAGCTTCGACGGAACGTCGTTCGGTGCGCCGTGGCCCGAGCGCCGCCGGGCGCGCCGATCGCGGCCCGGGGAGCGGTACGGAACCGAACGACGTTCGGTCGCAATGAACGATGGGCGGGGCGGCTTGACCGGCCCGCGCCGGTAGGCAACCCTTTGCGGCGTCGCCGAGTCCGCCGTGCAGCGCGCTACTCCGAGCCGTCTCCTTCCGCTGGGGCGTACGATCGCCTTGCTGACGGCGCTGGCGTCGTCGCCCGTCGCGCCGGCCGGGGCCGGCGAGGTCCCGCCGCTGGTGCTCGCCGACCCACGCGGTGCGTACCCCGTCGCCGGGCACCTCGAGGTGCTCGCCGACCCGGACGGCACGCTGACGGTCGCAGACGTCACGACGGGGCCGGCGGCGGCGCGCTTCGCGCTCGCCGGCGCGAGCGTGCCGAACTTTGGCCTCACCGGCGCGACCTACTGGGCGCGGCTGCGGCTTCGCGCCGACGTGCCGGGCGACGGCGGCTGGCTCGTGGAGGTCGGCTGGCCGGTCGTCGACCGGGTGAGCGTGTACCTGCCGGACGGCAGCGGCGGCTTCACCGAGCGGCGCGCTGGTGACCTGATTCCGTTCACGTCGTGGGAGATCGCCTACCGGAACCCGACCTTCCGGCTGCCGCTGGTGCCGGGCCGCGACGAGACCGTCTATCTGCGCTTCGCCGGCGAGGACACGATGCTGCTGCCGCTCGAGGTCTGGTCGGGCGCCGCCTTCGCCGACAAGCGCCGCCGCGAGGCGTTCACCTACGGCTTCACCTACGGCATCCTCGCGATCCTGATCGTCTACAACCTGGTGCTGCTGCTGACGCTGCGCGACCGCAGCTACCTGCACTACGTCCTGCTGATCTCCGCGTGGGGCATGTATCACGCGGCGCTGAACGGCTTCAGCACCCAGTACCTGTTCCCGCGCTCACCCGCGCTGGCACGCTGGGCGATCCACATCGCGGCCGGGCTCTCCTTCATGATGTCCGCGGTGTTCGCGCGGAGCTTCCTCGTGACGCGCACCTACGCGCCGCTGCTCGATCGCTGGCTCCTCGGGTTCGCCGTCGCCGCTGCCGCAGGCCTCCTCTGGCCCCTGTTCGGCAGCGTACGCTCGTTCGTCGTGGTGAACGGCGGTATCGGCATGACCGGGGCGACGCTGCTGCTGGTCGCGGGCTACCGCTGCTGGCGCGCCGGCTACCGTCCGGCGCGCTACTATCTCCTCACCTGGACGGTCGCGATCTCGGCGCTGTTCGTCTGGGCGCTGCGCGGCTACGGCTTCCTGCCGAGCAACGTCTTCACCGACAACGCCTTCGGGCTGGTCGTGCTGTCGACCGCGATCACGCTGTCGCTCGGGCTTGCCGACCGGGTGAACGTCCTGCGCGACGACCTCGAGGTGACGGTGCGCGAGCGCGGCCGTCTGCTCGACGAGCTGCAGGAGCTGAACCGTGGCCTCGAGCTGCGCATCGCGGAGCGCACCGCGGCGCTCGCGCGCCGCGGTGACGAGCTGTCCGAGAAGTCGCGCCTGCTCGAGATCGCGGACCGTCACAAGAGCGAGTTCCTCGCCAGCGTGTCGCACGAGCTGCGCACACCGCTCAACGCGATCCTCGGCTTCTCGCAGCTCCTCGAGGCGCGCATGTTCGGCGAGCTGAACGAGCGCCAGGCCGGCTACGTGCAGGACATCCTCGAGTCGGGCCGGCACCTGCTGTCGCTGATCAACGACATCCTCGATCTGTCGAAGATCGAGGCAGGCCGGATGGAGCTCGAGCGATCGGCCTTCGACCTGCCCGCGGCGGTGGACAACGCGCTCACGCTGGTGCGCGAGCGCGCGAGCCGGAACGGGGTCGAGCTGCGCTGCACGATCGCCGACGACCTCGGCGAGGTGGTCGCCGACGAGCGCAAGGTCAAGCAGGTGCTGGTGAACCTGCTCTCGAATGCCGTCAAGTTCACGCCCGCGGGTGGGCTCGTCGAGGTGTCCGCTGCCGGTCGCGACGGCGCGCTCGAGATCGCCGTGCACGACACCGGGATCGGCATCGCGCCCGATGACCAGCAAGCGGTGTTCGAGGAGTTCCGCCAGGTCGGTGACGACGCCGCGCGCCGCGGTGAGGGCACCGGCCTCGGGCTGAGCCTCGCCAGGCGGCTCGTCGAGCTGCACGGCGGCCGCATCTGGGTGACGAGCGCGCCCGGCAGCGGATCCACCTTCACCTTCAGCCTGCCAGGTGCTTCATGACGGGCGAGCTGATCCTGGTCGTCGAGGACGACGTCAAGAGCCGCCGGCTGGTACACGACCTGCTCGCGCACCACGGCTACCGGATCGCCGAAGCCGCGGCCGGCGACGCCGGCGTGCGCATGGCGAAGGAGCTCCTTCCGGCGCTCGTCGTGATGGACATCCGGCTGCCGGTGCTGGACGGCATCTCGGCGCTGCGCGCGCTGCGCGCCGACCCGGCGACGCGGGCGATTCCGGTGCTCGCGGTGTCGGCGTCGGCGATGCCGGGCGACCGCGAGCAGGTGCGCGCGGCCGGCTTCGACGCCTATCAGGAGAAGCCGATCGAGCTGCCCGCGTTTCTCGCGCGCGGCGCGCGGGCTGCTCGCGCGCGGCGCGCCATTCGCCCCGGTGCCCGCATGAGCCAGGCGCGGATCCTGGTCGTGGACGACACGCCGCGCAACGTGAAGCTGCTCGCCGAGCTCTTGACGGGTTCGGGATACGACGTCGTCACGGCCGCCTCGGGAGCCGAAGCCCTCGCGCAGGTGCACGGTGGAACAGGTGCGCCGCCCGACCTGGTGCTGCTCGACGTGCTGATGCCGGGCATGAGCGGCTACGACGTCTGTCGCGCCATCCGCGCCAACCCGGCGACGGCCACGCTGCCGGTCGTGCTGGTGACGGCGCTCGACGCGACGCAGGAGCGCGTTGCCGGTATCGAGGCGGGCGCCGACGACTTCCTCTCGAAGCCGATCAGCCAGCCGGAGCTGCTGGCGCGCGTGCGCTCGCTGCTGCACGTGAAGGAGCTGCACGACACCGTCCGGCGCCAGGCGACGCAGCTCGCCGAGTGGAACCGCACGCTCGAGGACCGCGTCGCGCGACAGATCGACGCGCTCGAGCGCTTCGGCCGGCTGAAGCGCTTCCTGCCGCCGCAGATCGCCGAGCGTGTCCTCGCCGGGGACGCGGTGGACCCGCTGCACTCGCACCGGTGCGACATCGTCGCGCTCTTCCTCGAGCTGCGCGGCCTCACGCTGTTCGCCGAGACACGCGCGCCGGACGAGCTGATGGCCGTGCTGCGCGAATACCACGCCGAGGTGGGCCGCCTGGTCACCGCCTTCGAGGGAGCGGTCGAGCGCTTCACCGGCGAGGGCGTGATGATCTTCTTCAACGACCCGGTGCCGCAGCCCGATGCGGCCGTGCGCGCGGTACGGCTCGCGCTCGCGATCCGCGACTGCTGCCGCGTGGTCTTCGCACGCTGGGAGGAGCGCGGCTTCGAGCTGAGCCTCGGCGCCGGCGTGGCGAGCGGTGCTGCGACGCTCGGTGCGATCGGCTTCGAGGCACGCTCGGATTACGCGGCGATCGGCACGGTCTCCCGGCTCGCGGTGCGCCTCGCGGAGGCGGCGCAGGCGAACGAGATCCTGCTCTCGCAGAGCGTCGCCACGAGCGCCGGTACGGGCGTGCTCGTCGAGCCCGCCGGAGAGCACGCGCTGCGCGGCTTCCTGCGTCCGGTCGCTGCGCACCGCGCGACGGGCGAGCGTGCGCCGGCACGCGCGACGTCGCCGGCGCTGCCGGCGGCAGACCGGGCGCGCAACGCGTTTCGCCGGAACGGCGAGTACTGGACGCTGCGCTTCGCCGGGCAGGACGTCCGGCTGCGCGACTCGAAGGGCCTCTTCTACCTCGCCCAGCTGCTGCGGCACCGCGAGCAGGACGTTCCGGCGCTCACTCTCGTCTCCTTGCTTCGTGCCGACGGCGCCGCGCCGCCGCTGCTCGACACGAGCGACCTGGTCGCGGGCGGCCTGGGCGACGCCGGTGTCGCGCTCGACCCCGCGGCGAAGAGCGCCTACCGCAGCCGGCTCTCCGGCCTGCGCACCGAGCTCGCCGAAGCCGACTCGTTCAACGACGCCGAGCGGGCGAGCCGGATCCGGCGCGAGATCGAGTTCCTGTCGCGACAGCTCGCCGCGGCGGTCGGCCTCGGCGGCCGCGACCGTCCGGTCGCGGCCGCCGCCGAGCGCGCCCGGGTGAACGTCACGCGCGCGATCTCGGATGCCGTCAAGCGCATCCGCGAGCACGCGCCCGCGCTCGCGCGCCACCTCGACGCGTCGATCCGCACGGGTGCGCTGTGCAGCTATCGATCGCCCGATCCCGAGCAGCCGGACTGGGAGCTCTGAGCGAGCGTTTCCGTGGCAGCGACGTCGCGTCGACTGCCTCACGTGCGCGCAGCGCCGCGAGGCGATGCTGCTCGTGCAATCGCAGCTCGGCGGCGAGGCCGACCGCGCCACGACGCACTTCATCGACTGGGGAGCGATCGCGAACCCCGTGGTGAGCTGGCCCGACCGGCGCATCGAGGACCAGGTGATGGCGCTGCACGACGGCTGCGATCCCGTGCCTGCCGGGCGCCTCAATGCGAGATGCGCTTTACATACAGTACTACCAGATGTAAAGTGCACTTGTGATCCATCGCCAGATCTGGGTCGACCGCATCGAGCGTGCGTGGCGCCAGGCGCCGATCGTCTGGCTGTCGGGAGTGCGCCGCGTCGGCAAGACGACACTCGCGCGGACCCTCGCCGGCGAGCACTACTTCAACTGCGACCTGCCGAGCGTCGCCGCACGCACCGCCGAGCCCGAGCGCTTCTGGGCGTCGCAGAAGGGTCGCGTCGTGGTGCTCGACGAGGTGCACCAGCTGCCCGATCCGAGCCGCCTGCTCAAGATCGCGGCCGACGCCTATCCCGGCCTGCGCGTGCTCGCGACCGGGTCCTCGACGCTGGCCGCGACGCGCAAGTTCCGCGATGCGCTCACCGGCAGGAAGCGCGAGGTCGTGCTCCTGCCCGTGCTCGCCGAGGAGACGGACGCGTTCGGCGCGAACATCGAGCAGCGGCTCCATCGCGGCGGTCTGCCGCCGGCGCTCCTCGCCGAGCGCTCCGATCCCGAGCTCTACGCCGAGTGGCTCGACTCGTTCTTCGCTCGCGACGTCCAGGAGCTGTTCCGGATCGGCAAGCGCACGGCCTTCCTGCGCGTCCTCGAGACGCTGCTCCGCCAGAGCGGCGGGCTGCTCGACGTCAGCAGCCTGTCGCGCACCTGCGACGTCTCACGCCCGACCGCACTCGGCTGGCTCGAGGCATTGCAGGTGATGCACGCGATCCACGTGGTGCGGCCGTTTCACGGCGGCGGCACCCGCGAACTCGTGCGGCAGCCGAAGGTCTACGGCTTCGACACTGGCTTCGTCGCGCACGTGCGCGGCTGGGATCGCCTGCGCACCGACGACTGCGGGCCGCTCTGGGAGCACCTGGTCCGCGACACGCTGGCGAGCCTGCCGGGCGGGCGCGCGGTGCAGTTCTGGCGAGACAAGGCGAAGCGCGAGGTCGACTTCGTCGTGCCGCGCGGTCGTGCGAGCTGCGATGCGATCGAGTGCAAGTGGTCGGCGGCCGCCTTCGACCCGGGCGCGCTGAAGGCCTTTCGAGCGCTGCACCCGAGCGGCCGCAACCTCGTCGTGACCCCGGATCCGGGTGACCCCTACGAGCGCCGGCTCGGCGGGCTGACCGTGACCTTCTGCGGGGCGGTACACCTGCGCGGGCTGCTCGGCTGACGCCGGCTGCCGGCCGGCTCTCCGCGCCGACGCATCGAGGGAGCGCCCTGTCGCTCGCCTGTCGCTCGCCTTGACGGAGCTTCGCCGCCCGGTAAGCGTGTGCGCGCATGATCGTCACGGCGAGCGAGGACCCGCGGCGAGCACATTGCGTGCACTCGCGCCGCCCGGGCCGTCCGGCGAGATCGCGCACGCCGGCGTGACCGCCCAGGTCACCGTCATCGGCGCTACGTCTCGCCCTACGTGCGGAAGGTGCTCGCGGTCCTGCTCGCGAAGGGCATCCCGTTCGAGATCGACCCGATCGTGCCGTTCATGGGTGGTCGACGCCGGACGCTGGCCGCGGACGGCTGCGTGGATCGCCCGCGTCCAGGCGTCACCGCCTTTCGTCGCGCTGAAACCCTTCGAGGACTGCATGCTCGCGACGCCGATCCCCGGGATGCGCGCCGGCTCGCCGCGATCGGTGCGCCGATCCTGTGCGAGACCTACGGCACGACCGGGCTGCGCCGCGGCGTGATGCCGATTTGAGCGACGCACCCCAGCCCGCGGCCGTGCCGCCGTCGCAAGACGACCCCGGGGCGCGACCGTCTTACCTCGTCGACGCGTCGGGTGGGCCTGATGCGGTGTACGGGGACCCTCTGCCGTCACCCGCGCGCTGGCGGCTCGGCGTCCTGCTGTGGCTCGCCGGCATGCTCGGTGTCGCGTCGTTCGCCATGCTGCCCCTGCCGCCGTCGCTCGCGGCCGACGCGCCGCGCGTGCCGTGGTGGGTCGCGCAGGCGATCGGTCTCGCCCAGAGTGCCCTCCTGCTCGCGCTCGCCGTCGCGATCGGGACGCGGCTCGCGCCGACGGTCGGCCTCGCCGCCCCAGTATTCGCTGCCTTCGCGACGCGAAGCGGCGCGTGGCGAGCGCTACGACCGCAGCTCGCACCGGGCGCCCTTGGCGCTCTGCTCGGCGCGGTCGTGCTGCTCGCGTTCCGCCAGCGTGCACCGTCCGCGGTGACGACCGTGGTCGCGAGTGGCTTCGATCCGTCGCTGCTGGTGCGCGTGCTCTACGGTGGCATCACCGAGGAGCTGTTGCTGCGCTGGGGCGTGATGACGCTGCTGCTGTGGCTGCTCGCGCCGCGCGCGCGGCGCCGCGGCGAGCGTCCCGGACGGGTCGCCGTCGCGAGCGCGATCGCGGGCAGCGCGCTGCTGTTCGGGCTCGGGCACCTGCCGACCATCGTCGCCTACGGCGGTACGGTGACGCCGGACCTCGTGCTGTGGACCCTCGCCGGTAACGGGTTGTTCGGCGTGGTGATGGGCCGGCTGTTCCACCGCCACGGGCTCGAGGCGGCGATGCTCGCGCACGGCCTCGCGCACGTGGTGGCGTTCGTCGCTTGACGGCGCGCCCTCGCGCGCGCGGGCGCGCGTGCGGCGCCTGACCGCCCGTCCCGCGCGCCTCGATCGACGCCGGCTTCGCGCGCGGCGCTCAGCGCTCAGCGCTCGGGCACGAAGCGCCAGGCGGCCCCGTCTGCGACGATGCGTCCGGCGGGACGGCTGGGAAAGTGCGTGCCGATGAACAGCGCACACGATGCGGCCGCGCGCCCGAGCATCGTGCGGCGCGTCGTACGGGCGAGCTCGCGGTCCTCGTCGCCGGCCTCGTGCCACGCGGGCTCGGCGCACTGCACGGGGTGGTGCAGGAAGTCGCCCGACACCAGCGCGGTCTCGCCGTCCGACTCGATCCACAGCGACACGTGACCGGGCGTGTGACCGGGCGTCGGCTCGAGCCGCAGGCCACCGCCGAGGTCGGCGTCCTCCGCGACGACGTCGGCGAGCCCGGCGGCCAGGATCGGTGCGATCGACTGCTCGTGCACGTGATCGACGCCGGGGTTGCCGCCCGCCTCGCACCAGGCGAGCTCGCGTGCGGTGTAGAGATGCCGCGCGCGGGTGAACGTGGGCACCCAGCGGCCGTCCGCGAGGTGCGTGTCCCAGCCGACGTGGTCGGCGTGCAGGTGTGTGTGCACCACGGTGTCGATGCGGTCCGGCGCCAAGCCCGCGTCGGCGAAGCGCTCGAGGAAGGGCCACTCGCGCTCGTTCCAGAACGCCACGGCGAGCCTCTTGCCGTTGCCGACGCACGGGTCGGAGAGCACGGTGCGGCCGCCGATCTCGATCACCAGCGCCTGCACCCGGAGCGCGATGCGGCCCTCGCCGTCGGCGAAGTCCGGAACCAGCCAGGCGTGGCGCGCGACGTCGGCTGCGGTCGTGTCCGGAAAGAACATCTCCGGCGGGATGTGCTCGATCTGCTCCTCGAGGATGCTGGTGATCGTGCACCGGCCGACGGTCCAGCGTTGCGTCGTCATGCGTGCCCTCCGCGTGACGCGCAGCGCGTTCGTGCGTGCCTCCGCGTCACGCGGACATTGACCGATTCCTGCGGCCGGCGCTAAGGGTCGTCACGATGGAGCACTCGACCGCCGCCGATACCGCGCGCGTGCGCCTCGCGACCGTGGACGATCTGCCCGCCATCGTCGCACTGCTGCGCGACGACCGACTCGGCGCGACGCGCGAGGACGCTGCCGACGCGGCGGATGCGGGCGCGTCGTATCGCGATGCGTTCGACGAGATCTCGCGTGATCCGCAGCACGAGATCCTCGTTCTGGAGCTCGACGGCGCCGTCGCCGGCGTGCTGCAGCTGTCGTTCCTGCGCTGTCTCACGCACCGGGGCGGGCGTCGCGCGCAGATCGAGGGAGTGCGTATCGACGGCGTTCGCCGGGGTGGCGGGCTGGGCCGCGTCCTGGTCGGCGACGCCGTGCGGCGGGCGCGCGAGCGCGGCTGCCATCTCGTGCAGCTCACGACGGATCGCGAACGCCCCGACGCGATCGCGTTCTACCAGCGCCTCGGCTTTGCCGGTACGCATCACGGGATGAAGCTCCACCTGCGGGGCTGAACCCGCCCGCGTGCGCCGCCCGCGCGGACGTTCTTGATCGCCAGCGAGCAGGTGGATAAGCGTGGCCGCGCATGACAGCCGCGAGCAGTGCCGAGCCCCGGCCCGCGCGCGGCCGTGAGACGAGCCGCCGCATCCGAGTGGCCGCGTACGCGCGCGGGAGGACGACGCGATGAAGCAGTGTGCCGTGGTGACCCTGATCGCCCTCATCTGCTTGACGGCGTCGGCGTGCAGCGACCGCGGCAGCTCGACGAACCCGACCGGCGCGGTCCGCGACGAGCTGCTGACGGACTCCGAGACGATGATGGACTGGATCGCCGAGATCACCGCGCAGGGCATCCGCCGCCCGGGCTACGCCGCCGACGACTGGACCGAGCAGTGGGCGGCCGCGCGCTTCCGCGAGTACGGCCTCGAGGACGTGACGCTCGACCCGATCGACGTGAAGCGCTTCGAGCCGCTGTCTTGCGTGCTCGAGGTCTGGCACCCCGAGACGCCGTCGGACCGGACGACCATCCCGTGCTTCCCGGCGCCGTTCACGGCCGCGGGCGAGATCGAGGGCGACCTCGCGTTCGCGACGTTCCAGGGCGACGAGGACCTGTCGGGACGGATCGCCGTCAATCGCGACCCGCTGCTGGTCCTGCCGCAGACCATCTTCACCGCGTTCGCGACCTGGTACCACGACCCGACGAACGAGGTCCCGACGCACGTCCAGACGCTGCCGTTCGGCGCGCGGCTGAACGGCGCGCTCGAGCCCGCGCTGGAAGAGGGCGCGATCGGCTACGTCGGCATCCTGACCATGCCCTGGGAGACCGATAGGTACTACGTGCCGTACGACGCCGTGGAGCGGATGATTCCCGCCGTGTGGCTGAGCCCGGGCAACGGCGCGCGCCTCGAGGAATTCGTCGCCGGACGCCCGGCACGCGCGCGCCTCGCCGTCGCGAGCACGCTCGCAGCCGCGATCTCGCACAACGTGACCGGCGCGCTGCGCGGCGCGTCCGACGAGTGGGTGATCATCGGCTCGCACCACGACGGACCTTGGGCATCGGCGGTCGAAGATGCGAGCGGCATCGCGCTCGTCCTGGCGCAGGCGCGCTACTGGTCGCGCGTGCCGGCGCGCGAGCGGCCCTTCAACCTGCTCTTCCTGCTGAACGGTGGCCACATGTCGGGCGGCGCCGGGCTGCACCACTTCGTCGACACGCACGCGGACTTCCTCGCGGACGAGGTGGTCGTCGAGATCCACCTCGAGCACGCGGCGCGCGAGGCGCGCGGCGTCGACGGCGCGCTCGTGCCGACCGACAAGCCCGAGTGGCGCTGGTGGTTCACGAGCTTCATCCCGCCGCTCGAGGAGCTCGTCGCCGACACGATCTGCAGGGAGAGCCTCGAGCGCTCGCTCATCATGCCGCCCGAAGGCTTCCCGCCGGGCAGCGAGCACCCGCCGACGGACGCCGCGTTCTTCCATCCGCTGGCACCGATCGTGAGCTTCCTGACGGCACCGGTCTACCTGTTCGACGAGGCCGACACGATCGACAAGGTGCACGAGCCGAGCCTCGAGCCGCTCACGCGCGCGACGGTGCGCATCGTCGAGGGGCTGCGCGGGCAGACCGCCGCGGGGCTGCACGCGCAGACCTACGTGCCGCCGCGGGCGGCGGCGATCCCGCCGTGCCCGCCCCGGGGCTGAGCCAGCCCCGACCATCCCGTCTCCGGAGGTTTTCGCGATGAGGACGTTTCGCACCGCGGCGCTGCTCGGGCTCACCTTGCTCGCCGCCTGCTCGGACGGTGGCGACGACGGCGGCGCGTGCGCCGGCAAGACCGGTGCTGCCGGCACGCGCGAGGTGACGATCACGTCCGGCGGACGCGAGCGCACGTTCCAGCTCGACGTGCCGGAGTCGGCGCTCGGCGGCGACGCCGTGCCTCTGGTGCTCGTCTACCACGGCGTGTTCTCGAGCGGCCCCGAGATCCAGGCCAACACCGGCTTCCCCGCGAAGGCCGCAGCCGAAGGCTTCATCACCGCGGCCGGCGACGGCATCGGCCAGTCGTGGAACGCGGGCGTGTGCTGCCAGCCCGCGCAGGGTGAGAACGTCGACGACGTCGGCTTCACGCGCGACATGGTGGCCGCGATCGAGAGCGAGTACTGCGTCGACGGGTCGCGCGTCTACGCGACCGGCTTCTCGAACGGCGCCGCGATGGTGTTCCGGCTCGCGTGCGAGGCGGCCGACCTGTTCGCCGCGTTCGCGCCGGTCGGCGGCTCGCTCGCGCTCTTCCCCTGCGAGCCGGCACTACCGCGCCCGATCCAGATCACCAACATGATCTCCGATCCCGTCGTCGACTACCGCCTGGGCGAGTTCTCGTTCGGCGAGCTGCTGAAGCTCAACGCCTGCAGCGCGGCGCGCGATTTCGCGCAGCTCGCGCCGACCGCGAGCTGCACGATCGCACCGGACTGCGCGGACGGGTCGACCACGGAGCTCTGCTCGGTGTCCGATCTCGGTCATCGCTGGCCGGGCGGAGCGACGAATCCCGAAGGCCCGTTCCGCGCGACCGAAAGGGCGTGGGACTTCCTGGCCGGATTCTCGAGCTGAGCGCGTCGCGGCCCGAGGATCGGCGGCCCGACGATGTCCGCGCGGTCGCGGTGGCGCTCGTCCGGGCGCGGCGGCCGGGCTAGGATCGCGGGCCGTGACCTCCGAGTCCGAAGCACCGCCTCCGGTCGACGTGGTGGCGGCCGGGCTCGAGCGCGGTCGCGCCGACGACGTGGTCGTCCTGCTGGCCGCGATGGGGATTCCGGCCGAGAGCCGGCGCCGTCTCGGCGACGACGGCTGGTCGGTGGTCGTGGCCGCGGCGGACGACGCCCGGCGGGCGCGCACCGTGATCGACGAGGAGTTCCCGGAGGGTCCGTCGGGGCCGGCGCGGGACGAGGCGCTGCGCGCCCGGCGCTCGCTGCGCGTCCCCGTCCGGCAGCTCTGGCTCGGCCGGGCCGACTGGGCGGTCGCGGTGGCCCTGCTGGCCTGCGTCGGCTGGTTCGTGCACATGCAGGCGGCGGCCCCGCTGACGCGCGCCCGGCTCCTCGACCTCGGCGCGATCACCTGGGACCAGGTGTGGGTGGGCCAGTGGTGGCGGCTCGCGAGCGCCGTCTTCGTGCACTTCGACGCGGCCCACCTGCTGACCAACCTGGTGACCCTGCTGCTCGTCGGGCCGCCGCTGGCGAACCTGCTGGGACCGGGCCGCTTCCTGCTGATCTTCCTCTTGACGGGCGTCGCAGGCAACCTCGCGAGCCACGCGCTGGCGCCGTCCGCCGGCCTCAAGGCCGGCGCGTCGGGAGCGATCTCCGGCGTGCTGGGCGCGCTCGGCGGCACCGGTCTCGACCCCGGGTGGGGCGGGCGTTTCGCGCGCTGGCAGGTGGTCGGCGCAGTCTTCGCGATCTACGCGCTGCTGGTCGGCGCGGGCGACGGCAGCGACCACGTTGCCCACCTCGGTGGCCTCGTCGCCGGCATGGTCCTCGGCGCCGCGCTCACGCCGCCCCGCGCGGGAGACGGACCGGGGCGCTAAGCCGCCGACTCGACGATCAGCATCACGCAGCCTTCCGCGGAGTAGGGCGCGACGTGTCGCGTGCCGGCGGCCGCACGATGGTAGTCGCCCGGGTGGCACATCGTGCCGTCGACGTCGATGCTGCCGCTCAGGATGTAGGAGTGCTCGACGCGCCGGTGGTCGTGGGGGGGAATCGTCGCGCCCGGGGCCACGCGGACGACGTACGAGGCCGCGTCGGGTCCCCGCGACAGCACGCGGCGCTCGAGCCCCGGCCCGAAGTCGGTCCACGCGGCGTCGGCGTCGAAGGCGAACAGCAGATCGGGGAGTGGCGGGCGCGTCGACGCGGCTCCGGCCGCCTCGGCGGCGACGCGGCCCAGCACCCGATCGCGTACGTCGGCTCGCGGCAGCACGGGCTCGGCTGCGAGCAGCAGCTCGTCCGTCACGGTGCGCAGCGACTCGATCGCCTCGCGCAGCGCCGGTGACGCGTCGACGCGCTCCTGCAGCTCCGCGGCTGCGTCCGGGGGAAGCGCCCCCAGGACGAACGCCGCGGCGCGCGCTGCGTCGGGCGTCGTGAGACGCTTCATGATGCGAATCCTCCCTGGTCCCGCAGAACGTCGCGCATCCGGCCCATGCCGAGCCGGATCCGGGTCTTGATGGTGCCCAGCGGGATGCCGAGCACGTCGGCGATCTCGTTGTGGCTCTGGTCGGCAAAGAAGGCCAGCTCGATCGCCTCGCGCTGCTCCCGGCTGAGACGTCCCATCGCCGCGCGGACGAAGCGACTGCGTTGCACGAGGCTCGAGGCCTCCTCGGGCCCGGGGCCGGGAGCCGGGGCCTTCAGGCCGAGATCGAGCGGGGCGGTCTGCCTGCGCTCGGTCGCGGTGGCGCGCAGCCGGTCGATGGCGCGGCTGCGCGTGATCGTCAGCAGCCAGGCGATCGGACTGCCCCGGCTCGGGTCGTAGGACGCGGCCGAGCGCCACGCCTGCAGGAAGACGTCGCCGGTGATCTCCTCGGCGGTGTCGCGGTCGCCGAGGATGCGCAGGGCGAGCCCGTTCACGTGTGCGGCGGTCATGTCGTAGAGGTGCGCCAGCGCCGCCTGGTCGCCTCGCGCGCAGCGGACGACCAGATCGGCGGGCTCGGCTTCGGGAGTCGTGATCACGCGGGCGGCTTCGCCTGATCCCACCAGAACGGTTCCTTCGGGCAACGCTACGGGATGGCCCGCCACTTCGGATTGCAGATTTTTTTGCCGCGGGCGACGAAAAACTTGCGGGGCCCGCCAGCGAGCGCCGTGCGGCTCGCGACGATGTGCGCCGTGCCCTTGCGCGGTCGCGCGCCTCCGGCGACTGCAGTGGGTCGTGGGCACGGCCGATAGACTGTCGTGACGGCAGGGGGGCGTTTCGGACGCAAGGACGCGTGGACCGCGCTCGCCCTGGTGCTCGCGGTCGGCTGGTTTTTCGCACCGCTGCTGCTCGGGCAGGCGATCATCGCCGAGCCCGACGCCCTCGCGGCGCTGCTGCCGCTGAAGGCGTTCCTCGCGCGCTCTCTCGCGGCGGGCGAGTGGCCGCTGTGGAACCCCGACGCGGCGCTCGGCAAGCCCTTCCTGCCCGACCTGCTGGCCGGCGCGCTCTACCCGCCGAACCTGCTGCTCGCGGTGCCGCCGTTCGCACGCGGCCTGAACCTGCTGTTCGTCGGCCACTATCTGTTCACCGCGGTCGGTGCGCTGCTGTGGCTTCGCGCGGCCCGGCTCTCCCGGCTCGCGGCGCTGCTCGGCGCGCTGGTCTGGACGCTCGGCGGGACCATGGTGTCGATGGGCAACGTCCTCAACCAGCTGCTCTCGGCCGCGTGGCTGCCGTGGGTGCTGTGGGCATGGCTGCGCCCGCACGCGCTCGGCGTGAAGGTCGCGCTCGCGACGCTCGCGATGGCGATGGCGCTCCTGGCCGGCGGCCCCGAGATGGTCCTGGTCGCGGCGATCGCGCTGGTGCTGACGAGCCGGCATCCGGCGAGCCTCGTCGTGCCGCCGCTCGCCTTCGCGGTGGCGGCGGTCGAGCTGCTGCCCTTCTTCCACTACCTCGCGCAGACCTGGCGCGGTGCGCAGGGCATCGATGCCGCGACGGCGATGCGCTACTCGATCCCGCCCGCCGACCTCGTGCAGCTCGCCCGCGACGCATGGGCCCCGTCGCCCCAGCGCTTCATGCCGCAGATCTACGTCGGTCCGGGCGTGCTGGCGCTGGCTCTGGTCGGTCTCCTCAGCGTGCGGCGCGGGCTGCTCTTCTTCTGGGGGGTGGTCGCGGTCGCGGCGGTGCTCGTAGCGCTGGGCTCGCACACGCCGGTGTACCCGTTCCTCTACGCGCACGTGCCGCTGTCGAACCTGCTGCGCTACCCCGAGAAGCTCTTCCTCGGCGTGCACGCGCTGCTCGCGGCCGGGGCCGCGTCCGGTGCCGCGGCGGTCGTCGCGGCGCTGGCGCGCTTCGGTGCGACGCCGCTCGCACGGCACGCGTCGCTGGCGCTCGGCGCGCTCCTCTGTGTGATCGTCGTCGGCGATCTCTCGCGCGCGAACCGCGACGCCCTGTACGCGCCACGTCCGGAGGTCGTGCTGGATCCGCCCGCATCGGCGCGCGCGATCCTCGCCGACCACGCGGCGCGCCGCGCGGCATCCGGTCCGGCGGACGGCGAGCAGGCGCCGCGCGTGTTCTCGAACGAGCGCGGACGTCCGATCCCGCGCTCGCTGCCGGCCGCGGTGGCGCTCGACCGGGGCCTGCCGTGTGGTGCCGTCGGCGAGCTCTACGGCCTCGCCAGCGTGAACGCGCCGAGCTCGCTCAACCTCGTCAAGCATGAGTGGCTGCAGCAGGCGCTGGGCGGCGTGCCGCGCGCGACCGCGCTGGGTGCGCTCGCGGCGCTCGGCACGCGGTACGTGACCAGCTGGGTGCGGCTCGACGAGGCGCCCGACGCGAGCACGCTCGCCGTTCCCGACGAGCGCATCGGCGTCAAGCTGTACACGCTCGCGGACGTGCAGCCGCGGGTCTTCGTCACGCGTCGCGTGCGCACCGCGGAGGGTGCGCGCGAGGCGCTCGACCGCTTCGTCTCCGGCGACGGCGGCGTGCACGGGGGGCTCGCGCTGGTGCGCCGCGGCGACCTGCCGGCGGCGGCCTTCGCCGCTGCGGGGTCATCGGACGAGCCCGGGGCGAACAGGGCCGACGCCGAGCCCGCGCCGCGCCTCGCGGAGGACGGCCGGCACACGCTGCAGATCGAGGCCGAGCTGTGGACGCCGGGGCTGCTGGTCGTGAACGACACCATGCTCGACGGCTGGACCGCGACCGTGAACGGCGTCGCGGCGCCGATCGTCGAGGTGAACGGTCTCGTGCGCGGCGTCTGGCTCGAGGCCGGCACGCACCGCGTGGCGATGCGCTACGTCCCGCCGGGGCTCGTTGCCGGGGCTCTGGTCTCGTTCGCGGCGCTCGCGGCGGTGGCGGGGCTCGCCTGGCTGGCACGCAGGAGCGCGCGGCGGCCGTTCGCGGTGCTCGTGGCGCACGGGTTCGTGCGGGCGGAGCGCTGAAGCGTCCCGGTCGGGGTGGGACCGATCGACGAGCGCGCTCGCCGCTGACCGCGCGGCGCGCGTGTCCCGCAGGGGCGGCGCGTCGGATGGAACGCGCTGCCGGTCTCGGCCCCGGGTGGTCGGCTCGGCCGATGGAACGCCATCTCGGTTTCGCCCCTCGTGGTCGGCGGAGCCGGTGCGGACGTCCAACCGCGCCCATCGCGAGGCCGCTCGCACGGGGCGTGAACCCCGGTTGCCGTGCGCGGCGCGCGGAAGCTCAGTCCGGCGGCGCGGCTGCCCCGCCGGACGCGCCGGCACGCAGCGCCGCGAGCTCGGCCTGCGCCTCGGTCTGCGACGGGTCGAACGTGGTCACCTCCTCGAGGAGGCCGATCGCGACGTCGTCCCAGCCGCGCCAGTGCGAGATCCGCGCTTGCCGGTGCATGCGGCGGATCTCGTTGCGCTCGACCGCGAGCGCGTTGTCGCGCGCGCGCTGCGCTCCGGCCAGGTCACCGGTCTGCTCGCGCGCACGGGCGAGCAGCAGCCAGCCGTCCTGCCAGCCTGGCCGCACCTCGCGCAGGTACGACTCGAGCACCGGCACGGCCTCGGCGAAGCGGCCCGTCGCGAGCAGCAGCTGCGCACGATCCTGCGGCAGCGTTCGGTCGTACGTCGCGTGCGACGTTGCGAGCAGCGCGACGTAGGCGTCGAGCGCATCGGCGTCGCGACCCAGCGCGCGCAGCGTGCGCGCCTTGATCTCGAGCGCGCGCGGGTCGTCCGGCTCGAGCGCGAGCGCGCGCTGGGCGTCGGCGAGGGCCGCTTCGTGCTGCTCGGCCTCGGCGTGCAGGTCGGCGCGGATCAGCAGTGGCTCGAGGGCGCCGGGCGCCGCGACGACTGCCTGGTGGATCGTCTCCAGCTGGCTCTCGAGGGTCAGCTCGCCTGCATCGTCGAATGCGCGGCCGAGCAGCAGCGCCGCGGCGAGCGTGTGCGGCGTGCCGCCGCCCTTGGCCGCGACCTCGAGCAGTGCCGCGGCAACCGTCGGGTCGTGACGCGCGCGCAGGTACGACAGCGCGAGGGCGCCGACGCGGTCCGGGTCCAGCGGCTCGCCGACCTGCTGCAGGAGCGGCAGCACGCCCATGCGGAATCGCGCGAAGGCGAGCCAGTTCGGGGCGAGAGTGTCCTCGCCCTGCATCGCGCCCAGCAGCCAGGGCGTCGCCAGCTCGATGTGCAGGTTGTCGTCGCGGTTTTCCAGCGGCGCCTGCTGCGCGAGCGCGTCGACGTCGGCGGGCAGCAGGCGGAGCAGGCTCCACAGGTCCGTCGTCGAGAAGTTGCCGATGCGCCGCAGGTCATGCTTGACGGCGGGCGGGAGCTTCTCCCAGCGCGGCAGCTCGGTGCGCCTGAGCGGCTCCTGCGTCGCGAGCAGCAGCAGGTCGGGCTCCTCGTCGCCATGCGCGAAGGCGTAGACCCAGCCGAACTCGGAGCGCAGCGCCGCGAGGATCGAGTAGAGGTCCTCGGGCGGCATCGCATAGAGCTGCACCCACTGCAGGAGCCGCCCGCCCGGACGCAGCGCCTCGCGCGCGACGTGGAAGAACTCGCGCGTGAACAGGTTGGAGACGCCGCTCATCCACGGGTTCGACGGCTCCGAGATGATCACGTCGTAGACGCCCGGGCTCGCGGCGAGGTGCGCGCGCCCGTCGTCGAGCACCGGGTGCACGCGCGGGTCGTCCAGTGGACGCCCGTTCGTGTCGTGGAAGAAGCGCTCGGCCTCCAGGATCGCGGGCTCGATCTCGATCACGTCGATCTGCTGCACGGGGTGGCGCGCGACCGAGCCGGCGGTGACGCCCGAGGCGTAGCCGATCACCGCGACCCGCTCGGGCGGCGGACCGAACAGCAGCGGGAGCTGCCCGAGCAGGATCTGCGTCGACATGTCGCCGCCGGTCGACGCGTCGGCCTTGCCGTTCACGCGGAGCTCGCGGACGCCGTCCTCCTCGTGCACCGACACGGTGCTGTTCATGCCGTCGCGGTGATACAGCACGGTGCTGCGCGGCACGCCGTCGAGCGGCAGGTCGACGATGCCGAAGTCCAGCACCAGCTCGGGGCCGCGGTAGGAGCCGCGGGTCAGCGCGGTCGCGTCGAACGGCAATGGCAGCACGAGCAGCGCCACGGCCGCGGCGGCCGGCACCAGCGCAGCTGCCCGCACCACGGTGCCGAGCGTCCGCTGCGCGAGCAGCACGAGCGCCGCGCTCAGCAGGTTGATCGCGGTCGCGAGCGCGAGCGTGTCGCGGAGTCCGAGCGCGGGGACCAGCACGAAGCCTGCGAGGAACGCGCCGGTCGCGCAGCCGACGGTGTTCGCGAAGTAGACGCGTCCGACTGCGGCGCCCGGGCGCGCCCCGGCCGCGGCGACCAGCCGCGTCAGCAGCGGGAACAGCGCGCCGAGAACGAGCGTCGCGGGGAGCTGCACGACCACGCACAGCAGCACCTGCAGCACGACGAGCCGTGTGCCGATCGGGCCGGTGCGGCGCAGCAGACCGAGAAACGCGTCCGGCAGCAGGGGCAGGACGAGGGTGACCGCGAGCGACGCGACGCCGAGCGTGACCAGCCCGGCGACCAGCAGTGCGACCGGGTGGCGGGACCGGTCGGCGACGCTGCGCACCGCGAGGCTGCCGAGCGCGATCCCCGCCAGAAACGCGCCCAGCATCGAGGAGAACGCGTAGATCGACGAGCCGAGCACGAGCGCCAGGGCGCGCGTCCAGCACACCTCGTAGACCAGCGCCGTGAAGCCGACGAGCGCGTAGGCGACGAGGAGCACGATCGTCGGCGGAACCTCGGGCGTCGGGACGTCGTGCGGCGGAACCTCGGGCGTCGGGACGTCGTGCGGCGGAACCTCGGGCGTCGGGACGTCGTGC
>Ga0194132_10000947_pt1 | contig 59467 bp, 58 predicted proteins | sample TA2KigOf80mmetaG_FD_148612 | JGI IMG/M metagenome (GOLD analysis project Ga0194132, IMG submission 148612) | Freshwater microbial communities from Lake Tanganyika, Tanzania - TA2015054 Kigoma Offshore 80m | ecosystem: Environmental > Aquatic > Freshwater > Lake | place: Tanzania: Lake... | reverse complement strand
CTCGGCGGCAGGACGCCCGACGAGGTCTATGATATCGACATGGAGCCAGAAAAATTGGCGGCGTAATCAAACCCAGAATCCATCTTAGCCAAGCCGCCAAACTGTCCCGGAAACCGGGACCATCTCTCTTCGCGGTCACCGGCACGAGCCATTTCTCGGACATGGTGCGGGAGGCGCGGCGGCAGCGCCGCGTGGTCGATCACGCCACGACCGACTGGATCGTGGTGCGCAACCGGCTCTCCATGCTCGGCTCGCGCAACAAGCGCCTGGTGGGCGAGGGACTGCACGAGCTGTCGCTGCGGCTCGGGTTCCGAGCGGTCGACGGCCTCGCGGAGCGGGTGATTTTCCGCGAGTTCTATCCGCGCGGCCTGACCGCGCTCGACGCGCTCGACGAAGCCACGCTCGGCACCCGCCCCAGCATGTCGCATGTCACCGCGCGGCAGGAGGTGGAGACCCTTCTGGCGACGCTGCGGTTGCCGCTGGACGAGCGCGGCCTGCGGCGGGCGGCCGCGCGCGCCGAATGGTTCGCGGCCCAGGACACGCCGCTCGATCTGCACGAAATCATCGCCTGAGAGGCGCTTGCCGGAAGCCGGTCGCCGTCGGTTGTGCGCCGCCCCTGCGCGGACGTTGCACGGGTCTGGGCCATTGCGCTCGGCGCGCAAAACGACACTTATAAGGCAATTTCGAATCCATCCGGGACCGCCATGGCGAAGGACCGCCCGCCCGCACCGACCGAAAGCCGCAACGAGCCGGCCGCAGGCTCGCCGCGTTCGGAGATCGATGCGTTCCTGTCGCAGGTGCGCGCGCTCGGTCCGGCCGTGAAGGCGGGGCCGCGCGGGCGGCTGATCTTCGCCCTCGACGCCACCATGAGCCGTCAGCCTTTGTGGGACACCGCCTGCAAGCTGCAGGCCGACATGTTCGCGGAAACCGCGGCCATCGGCGGGCTCGACGTCCAGCTCGTCTATTACCGCGGGCTGGCCGAGTGCCGCGCATCGCAGTGGGTCTCGGACGCGCGGCGGCTCGGCGGATTGATGGAGAAAATCGACTGCCGCGGCGGCCACAGCCAGATCGGCAAGGTGCTGGCGCATGCCAAGCGCGAGCACGGGAAGCAGAAGGTCCAGGCGCTGGTGTTCGTCGGCGACGCGATGGAGGAGCCGATCGACGACCTGTGCGCGGCGGCGGGCACACTCGGCCTCATGGGCGTCAAGGCCTTCATGTTCCAGGAGGGCCGCGACGCCATCGCCGAACAGGCCTATCGCGAAATCGCGCGGCTGTCGCACGGCGCCTATTGCCGTTTCGACGCCGGCGCGGCCCATGAACTGGCCGAGCTTCTGCGCGCGGTCGCAGCCTATGCGGCGGGCGGCATGGCGGCGCTCGCCGATCTCAAGGCGAAGCGGAACGCGGGCGCGGTGAGGCTGCTGGAGCAGCTGCGATAGCCATGCCGACCATCATCTTCGGCATCCTGGTGCTGATCCTGGCGTTGTGGGCGCTCAACGTCTATTCCAAGGCCGATCCCAAAAAGCTCGCGCAGGTGCTGCGGCCGGCCGGCGGCATTGCTGCGTTGGCGGTGGCCGGGTTCCTCGGCTTCCGCGGCCGCCTCGACATCGCCATCCCGCTCGGGCTGTTCGGCGCGGGGCTGCTCGGATGGGGCCCGCTCGCCTCGACCGGCGTGTTCCAGCGCACCCAGAAGACCCCGGGCCAGACCTCGCGCGTGCGTTCGCGGTTCGTCGAGATGGAGCTCGATCACGACTCCGGCCAGATGCGCGGCCAAATCCTTGCCGGCAGCCGCCGCGGCGCGTCGCTCGACGATCTCGACGTCACGGCGCTGTTGGGCTTGCTTGCGGAGTTTGACGACGAGAGCCGCGCGCTAATGGCAGCGTATCTTGACCGCAGGGATCCCCGCTGGCGTGAACACGCACAGGATCACGCGTCGGCGGGACAGCGTGCGGCGTCGCGCGGCAAAATGACGGAAGATGAAGCCTATCAGATCCTTGGCCTGAAACCCGGAGCGGGGGCCGAAGAGATCGGCCGGGCCCACCGGACGCTGATGAAAAAACTGCATCCCGACCAGGGGGGGTCGACGTATCTCGCGGCGCAGATCAACGAGGCCAAGGAAATCCTGCTGCGCCGCCATCGTTGATACGATCCCCGGCTTTACGCCCTGTCCGGTCTTGCCGTCACATCTTCAGTGGCATGCAGACGATGTCGCTGCGCTTTAGCTGGCGGCAGGCGGCCTGCGCCTGGTCGCGGTCGAATCCGGCGAAGCGTGCGCGGTAATACGTCTTGTCGCCCTTGACGGTGCGTTCGGTGTAGGGATCGGCCCGGCCGAGGATCGCTGCGGCCTTGTTCTGCGCCGCGGTGAGGCGCTGCTTGGCCTCGCTTTCCTCTTCGAATGCGCCGACTTGGATTGCCCAGCCGCCGCGCGGAGCGGCGCGGCTCGCGGTGGGTTCCGCCTGCGCGAGTTTGGCGGGAGCAGGTTTTGCTTCGACCGCCGCCGCAGGAAGCACGCCCAGAACGCCCGGTCTGGCGCCCGGCGGCGGAACGTTCGAAGGCGCGGCCTGCCTGGGCTGCGCGGCTGGCGCCGCGGCCGCGGGCGCCGGCGGAACGGAGGCAGTGTGCACCGGGGCAGGCCGCCGCGGCGGCACCATCGTCACGGCCACCGTCTTCACCTGGACCGGCTTGATCGGTTCGGCCGAGCCGATGGGCGTGTCTTGCACGCCGGCATCGGCTTCAGCCGCGCGTGGCTGCTGTGGCTGCGACGGCAGCGGGGGCAGCTTGAATGGCAGATTGATGGCGGAGGCGAGTTGCTGCGGCGCTGCCGGCTCGACCTTTGGCGCAGGAGCCTGGGCAACCCTGGAGTAGGGCCGCTGTGTCGAGGCCATGGCGATATGGCCGCGCACCAGTTCCGCCATGCGTGCGTCGCGCTGCCGGCTCGATTTGCCGCCGAGGACCACGGCCACGACGCGGCGGTCGCCCTGCCGCATCGACGTCAGCAGGTTGAAGCCGGAGGCGCGCGTGTAGCCGGTCTTGATGCCGTCCACACCGTCGACCTGGCCCAGCAGACGGTTGTGGTTCTGGATCGAGCGGCCGTTGTGAACGAAGCTCGTCGTCGAGAAGTATCGATAGAAGCGCGGGAAACGCTCCTGGATGGCGATGCCGAGCAGTGCCTGGTCGCGCGCGGTCGTCACCTGGTCGCCATCCGGCAGACCTGAGGCGTTGCGATAGACCGTGCGCGTCATGCCGAGCGCATGGGCTTTGCGGGTCATGTGGCGCGCGAAGGTGTCCTCGGTGCCGCCGAGCGCTTCGGCGACCGCGACGGCCACATCGTTGGCGGACTTGGTGACCAGCGCCTTGATCGCGTCTTCCACGGCGATGGTCTGGCCCGGCCGCAGACCGATCTTGGTCGGGGGTTGCGCGGATGCGGCGGCCGAGAATTCGATGCGCGAGTTGAGGTCGATCTTGCCGGTCTCAAGCTGCTCGAAAAGCAGATACAGCGTCATGACCTTGGTCAGCGACGCCGGGTGGCGGAGCGCGTCGGGGCTCGATTGGTGCAAGGTGGCGCCGGTCTTGGCGTCGATGACGATTGCGGCGTAGGGCGGGTTGTACTTCTGGGCGTGGTGGACCTTCTTGGCGTGGTAGCGCTTGCGCTTGGAGCGCGCGTCGGCGGTGTCGACCGCCGCCACCAGCGCCACTGCGGTGGCGAGGCCCAGACAACCCCAACGTAGCCCGCGCGATGCGCCGGCCGGTACGCGAACCATGACTCGCTCCCCGTCGCCGTTTCAGGCGGGCGCAGTCCCGGGCGCCCACATCCAAGCCGAGATCCCCCTTGCGGCGGCCTCGGCATGCCGTCCCGCTGCCGCCCGCACATCGGGCAGAGCGTGGCCATTGCGGCACAGGGTTCGAAACTATGCTCACGGGGTTGCCAAAAAGTTAAAGCAAATCAAAGGCAAATGCCACAATTTGGGGCGATATCCGGTTGACTCTAGTGCAATGCAAAATTGCCCCTTGCATTTTTTGTGCACTGCAATATATTGCCAATCATGCGGGCGGTCGAGCGCGCAATTGAAGGCAAACCCAGGGCCACATCCAATTGTCCGATCGCGAGGCGGTGGGACGGAGAGAGACGATGATCAAGAACTTCGATGACGTTCAGAAGCTGAGCAAAGACAACATGGACGCCGCCATGAAGTCGTTCGGCGCGGTGTCCAAGGCGACCCAGGCGATCGCGACCGAGTTCGCCGACTACTCGAAGAAGTCCTTCGAGGACAGCTCCAAGGTCATGGAGAAGCTCCTCGGCGCCAAGTCGCTCGACAAGGCGATCGAGATCCAGACCGACTACGCCAAGACCGCCTACGAGAGCTTCGTCGCCGAGGCGACCAAGATCGGCGAGCTCTATGCCGACCTGGCGAAGGAGACCTACAAGCCGTTCGAGGCTTACGTCGTGAAGGCCACTCCGGCGAAGTGACGTTGCCGCTACGGCGCCTCAGCGTCGACGATGACAAAGCCCGGCCGGACGGCCGGGCTTTTTGCTGTCCCGCGCCAGCCGGCGCGGGTACTCACTTCGCGACGCGCAGATTGGACAGCGCGGTGCCGATCGTGCTGAACGTCGTGATCAGCTGGTTGGCTTGCTTCACCTCGATGAATTTGTCGGCGGAGGTCGCGCAGGTCTTCAGGAACGTTTGCGTGGAATCCCCTCCGGTGTTGATCTGGACGGTGTAGATCGTCATCCCCGCGGTCTTGGCGTTGGCGCAGGCGGTCAGCTCGCGCGCGTCGATGGTGGATTTGCTGGTGCTGAACCGCGTCTGCGTGTTCTCGCCGTCGGTCACCAGGATGATGACCTCGGTGTACTTGTAGTTGGGGTCCTTCGCCGGAATCGTGAACGGCGCGGCCGTGAGCGACTGGAAGCCCCAGACCAGGCCGATGACTTGGTTGGTCATGCCGGCGGGCGAGAGGGCGTCGACCTTGGCGTTGAGCGCGTCCCAGTCGTAGGTCAGCGGCATCAATTGCGTGGGGCAGGAGCTGTATTGCTCCGCCGGAAACAGCGTGGCCTTCACGTTTACGTCGGGCGCCGCGTTGGATACGTCGTAGTCCTGGTCGCGGTCCATGACGCAGCCGTTCCACTGGTCGTGGGCCATGGGCGTCCAGGTGCCGTCCTTTTCCAGGCACTTGCTCTTGGTCTTGGGCTCGCTCCAGCTGTCGTAGTTTTTGCACTTGCCCTCGTTCTCGTCGAACGTGTCGGATTGCCCCGACCACTTCAGCCAATAGGCGTTGTGGTTGCTTTTGCCGACGTTGACGCTCTTGCTGAACGGAACGATGGAAACGTAAACGTCGCCGTTCGTCACGGCTGCGGATTTGAGTTGAGTCAGCAGCCCCTTGGTCGCGGTCTTGAGCGCGGTCATCTTGCCGTCGCTCGACATCGACCCGGTCACGTCGAGGGCGAGCGCGACGCGCAGCCGGCTGTTGCCCCATTTGACGTAGGAAGCGACGCCGACCTTCATGTATTTGTGGCCCACCACGCCCATGAAGCTGGTCTTCACGTCGGTCGTGGCGCCGATCGTGACCTGCGATCCGCCGGTCGCCGAATAGGTCACGGTCACGAGCGCATTGGACGCTTCGGGCCGGTTGAAGAGCGCCTTGAAATAGTCGGTGGCCTTGGACTGAAGCTGGCTGCTGTTTAGCGTCGGCGCATCCTTCGACAGCATCAGCGCCGTCGAGTCGGCGGCGGCCTGCATCGCGGCCTTGACCGAGTTGGCTTGGCTGTAGTCGACAGCCGCGCCCACGAAGCTGACCATCGGGATCGTCGCCAGCGCGAACGTGACGGTGACATTGGCGCCGGTCGCGGCGCAAAGCGCGCGCAGGCTTGCGCGCAGTCGGTCGAGCAATCGCTTCGTCGGCATGGCGGCCAGCCCCGAATTCGAGCGTTGGGAGGCCATTGCTGACCGCCATTTCTAAACGGGGGATGCGGCCACTGCGTAAAGTCGAGCGTGAATTCCGCGGCAAATCCGAGCTGAATTTGCCTCAAATGCGACAAGCCCGGCCGCGGGGCCGGGCTTGCGCAGCAATCGCGGTAGCGCCCGATCTATTTGGAGACGCGCAGGTTGGACAGCGCGGTGCCGATCGAGTTGAAGGTCGAAACCAGCTGGTTTGCGCTCTTGAGTTCGAAGAACTTGCTGGCCTCGCTCGCACACTCCTGCATGACCTTCTGGGTCGGATCGCCGCCGGTGTTGACCTGGATGGCGTAGATCGTGATGCCCGCGGCCTTGACGTTGTTGCAGAGCAGCTTCTGCCGCGCGTCAATCGACGATTGACTTTTGTGATAGCGGTTCTCGGTGTTCAAGCCGTCCGACATCAGGATGATGACTTCGGTGTACTTGAAGTTCGGGTCCTTGGCCGGGATCGTGAAAGGAGCGGCCGTCAGCGTCTGGAACGCCCAGGCGATGCCGATCGGCTGGTTGGTCATGCCCTTAGGCGACATGGCGTCGACCTTGGCGCTCAGCGCATTCCAATCGTAGGACAGCGCCATCAATGACGTCGGACACTGGTCGTACTGTTCGGCCGGGAACAGCGTCGACTTGTTGCTCGTGGTCGGCGCGGCATTGCTGATGTCGTAATTCTGGTCGCGGTCGGTAACGCAGCCGTTCCAGGTGTTGTGGTTGTCAGGTACCCACGTCGTCGACGTTGTGCACTTCTTCTTCTTGCCGCTAGAGCCATAACAGACGGTCGTACTCACGTCGTCGCCGTTCTCGGAATCCCAGCCGTCGTAACCGCTGTGATCCGCCCAGCTGACCCACGGCTGTGTGTAGTTGCTCTTGCCGACATTGACGTCTTTGTTGAAGGGGACGATCGAGACGTAAACGTCGCCGTCCTTGGCCGCCGCCGCCTTCATCTGGTTCAGGAGATTTTTGGTCGCGGTCTTAAGCGCGTCCATTTTGCCGTCGCTCGACATCGAGCCGGTGACGTCGAGCGCCAGCGCCACCCGCAGCTTGGTGGTGCCCCACTTTACCTGGGATTCGACGCCCACCTTCATGTAGGTGATGCCCATCAGCCCCATGAAGTTGGTCTTCACGTTCGACGTGGCGTTGACCTTCACTTGCGAGCCGCCGGTGGTGGTGTAGGTCGTCACGACCTGCAGGCCGGTCGCCTCGGGGCGGTTGAACAGCGCCTTGAAGAACGCGTCGGCCTTGGTCTGAACCTGACTCTGGTTCAGGGACGATGCCTCCTTCGAAATCATCAGCGCGGTCGAGTCGGCGGCGGCCTGCATGGCGGCCTTTACCGAGTTGGCCTGGCTGTAGTCGACCGCGGCGCCGACCGCACCGACGACCGGGATGACCGCCAGCGCGAATGTGACGGTGACGTTGCCGCTGTTCGCCCTGCGCAATTCGCGCAGCAGCGTCTTGGCGCGTTCGACGATTGCGTTGATGGCCATGGCAGCCTGCCCTGTGGTTCGCTTTTGCAGCTTTTGTCTGCCTATGACGTAAACGGGACGTGTTTAAACAGCGTAAAGTCGATTGCAGAAACTCCGGCAAATGCCGTCGATCGGACGGCGCGCGCCTCAAAGCGCACGGCGTCGTAAACGGCCGTTGAAACGGTCGGTCGGATTCTCGTCAGTGCGTTAGAGTTTCGGAAACCAAGCCGGGGCGGCGGCGGCGAATTCAGCAGGTTTGCCGCCGCGGCGTCATTTGGTGATCCGCAGGTTGGCGAGGTTCTGCGCGATGGAGCTGAACACGCTGTTGAGCTGCAGTGCATCCTGGACGTCGTAGTACATGCTCAACTTGGTGGCGCAGTTCTTCAGCAGCGTGGCGTCGCCGTTGATCACCCGCACGGTGTAGAGCTTGACGTTCGCGGCCTTGATGTTGTCGCAGGCCTTCTGCGTGCGCAGGTCGATGGCCGATCCGCTGGTGGTCCAGCGGTTCTGCGTGTTATCGCCGTCGGTCAGAACGACGACGACCTTGTCGAGGTCGGGCGCGTACGCCGGCGCGTTGAACGGCTCGACCGGGGAGAGCAGCTGAAAGCCCCAGGCAAGCCCGATCGTGACGTTGGTGTTGCCGGCCGGCGTCATGGCGTCGATCTTGGCGTGCAGCGCGGACCAGTCGTGGCCGAGTGTGATCATCGCGGTCGGGCAGGACGAGGCCTGGTTGGCGCGGAACATGGTCGCCGGCGCGCCGGAGATCGGAACCGTGTTGGAGACGTCGTTGTTCTGGTCGCGATCGTAGACGCAGCCGTTCCAGGTGCTGCGGGCGGCGGGGGTCCAGACCTTGCCGTTGGACTCGCAGGAGCTCTTCTTCTTGTAGGTCGTATTGCTGCACGTGCCGTTGTTGGCGTCCCAATCCGTCCAGTCGATCCAGGCTGCGTCCACATAGCCCTTGCCGACGTTGACGTCGGTCGCGAACGGCACGATGGCGACCTGGACGTCGCCCGGCTTCTTGGCGGCGGCTTCCAGCGTGTTCAGGAGATTGTGCGCCGCGGTTTTCAACTGGCTCATCTTGCTGCTGGACGACATCGAGCCGGTGTTGTCGAGCACCAGCGCCAGGTTGAGCTTCTTGATGCCCCACAGGACCTCCGACGAGGCCGACAGGTCGATCTCGGAATGCCCCAGCAGCTTGGTGAAGATGGTCTTCACCGTGCCGCTCGCGGTGAGCTTGAGCTGGAAATTGCCCTCCTGCGGCGCGCTGAACACCGGGGTCACCTGGACCGCGTTGAGCTCGGGCCTTGTGAACAGGGACGTGAAGTAGTCCTTCGATTTCTGGGACAGTTCCGCGCCGCTCAGGTCCTGGGCGTCCCTGGACAGCATCAGTGCGCTGGAATCGAGCGCCGCCTGCATCGCGGTGCGCACCGAAGCGGCACGGCTGAAGTCGACGGCCGCGCCCACGAAGCCGAACAGCGGCAGGGCCGCGATCGCGAGCATCGGTGCGACGCTGGCGTCGCGGTTGTGCAGGAAGCGGCGAAGCAACAGCATGGGTCATGCCCCCGGTTGAGCCGAGTTCCGCGCGGCGCCATTGGTTTGGGAGGGTTTTTTATGGCCTTCGGCGTGAATCTCGCGGTTCTTATGCGCGCCGGGCATTGAGATTGCATGGCTGTGGATGACCGGAATTTCGGCAAACTTGCCGCCAATGGTTCGCGATTGCGTTATGGGCGTTTAACTCTATCTTTGGGGCATCGGCCGCGATGGCCGCGCGGTGGCCCGTCATCCGCCTGTGTATGGCGGGGGGACGGCGATCTGGCACGGCGGCGGATGGGCCCCTAAAATGAGACGATGACTGCCAGCCAAGGCCCGAAATGCTTGCCGATTCAGCTATGCAAAATCCGATGAACGGTCTTTCCGGCGGGCTGGACCGCGGGGCGTCGGCGGGGTCATCCGGCCGGGGTTCCCTTCCGGCGCGGCTCGCCGGCGACGACGACAAGAAGCGCGGCTCCGAGCGCGGGCCCGGCACCGCGGTCATCACCAAGACCAAGCCGCAGACCAAGCGGCCCAACCTCTACCGGGTGCTGCTGCTGAACGACGATTACACGCCGATGGAGTTCGTGGTTCACGTCTTGGAACGGTTCTTCAACAAGGACCGCGAGGCCGCCACCCGGATCATGCTGCACGTCCATCACCACGGGATCGGGGAGTGCGGGGTCTATACCTACGAAGTGGCCGAAACCAAGGTCACCCAGGTCATGGACTTTGCCCGCAAACACCAGCATCCTTTGCAGTGCGTCATGGAGAAGAAGTGACGGAACGAAGGCCCTGGGGAGGGCGTCCAATACAAAAGCGGAAGAGCAACTGATGCCCACGTTCTCGCGCAGCCTCGAGCAATCGCTTCACCGGGCGCTCGCGCTCGCCAACGAGCGCCATCACGAATACGCTACGCTCGAGCATCTGCTGCTGGCGTTGATCGACGACCAGGACGCAGCTGCCGTGATGCGCGCCTGCAACGTCGACGCCGAAAAGCTCAAGCGCAACCTGGTCTCGTATCTCGAATCCGAGTTGGAGAATCTCGTCACCGAAGGGGGCGAGGATTCCAAGCCGACCGCGGGCTTCCAGCGCGTCATCCAGCGCGCGGTGATCCATGTGCAGTCGTCCGGCCGCGAGGAGGTCACCGGCGCCAACGTGTTGGTGGCGATTTTCGCGGAGCGCGAGAGCCACGCCGCCTATTTCCTGCAGGAGCAGGAGATGACGCGTTACGACGCGGTCAATTACATCAGCCATGGCATCGCCAAGCGGCCGGGCATGTCGGAGGCGCGTCCGGTCCGCGGCAACGACGAGGAGTCCGACAACAAGGGCTCCGGCGACGAGCCGAAGAAGAAGGGCGACGCGCTCGACGCCTACTGCATCAACCTCAACAAGAAGGCCAAGGAAGGCAAGATCGACCCGCTGATCGGCCGCGAGGCGGAAATCAACCGCACCATCCAGGTGCTGTGCCGCCGCCAGAAGAACAACCCGCTTTATGTCGGCGACGCGGGCGTCGGCAAGACCGCCATCGCCGAAGGCCTGGCGCGCCGGATCGTGCACGGCGAGGTGCCGGACGTGCTGAAGAACGCGACGGTGTTCGCGCTCGACATGGGCACGCTGCTCGCCGGAACCCGTTACCGCGGCGACTTCGAGGAGCGGCTCAAGCAGGTGATCAAGGAGATCGAGGCCTATCCCGGCGCGATCATGTTCATCGACGAGATCCACACCGTGATCGGTGCGGGCGCGACCTCGGGCGGCGCGATGGATGCCTCGAATCTGCTCAAGCCCGCGCTTGCGGGCGGCACGATCCGCTGCATCGGCTCGACCACTTACAAGGAATACCGCCAGTACTTCGAGAAGGATCGCGCGCTGGTGCGCCGCTTCCAGAAGATCGACGTCAACGAGCCGTCGATCCCCGACGCCATCGAGATCATGAAGGGCCTGAAGCCGTATTTCGAGGCCTACCACAAGCTCAAATACACCAACGACGCGATCAAGTCGGCGGTGGAGCTTTCGGCGCGCTACATCCACGACCGCAAGCTGCCGGACAAGGCGATCGACGTGATCGACGAGTCGGGTGCGGCGCAGATGCTGCTGCCGGAGAGCAAGCGCAAGAAGACCATTGGCATCAAGGAGATCGAGACCACGATCGCCACCATGGCGCGGATCCCGCCGAAGACCGTGTCCAAGGACGACGCCGAGGTGCTTCGGCATCTCGAGCAGACGCTGAAATCGACGGTCTACGGCCAGGACAAGCCGATCGAGGCGCTGGCCGCCTCGATCAAGCTCGCCCGCGCAGGCCTGCGCGAGCCGGAGAAGCCGATCGGGTGTTACCTGTTCTCGGGTCCGACCGGCGTCGGCAAGACCGAAGTGGCCAAGCAGCTTGCGGCCGGCCTTGGCGTGAACCTGACCCGGTTCGACATGTCCGAGTACATGGAGCGGCACACCGTCTCGCGGCTGATCGGCGCGCCTCCGGGATATGTCGGATTCGACCAGGGCGGCCTGCTCACCGACGCCATCGACCAGCATCCGCACTCCGTGCTCCTGCTCGACGAGATCGAGAAGGCGCATCCGGACCTTTACAACGTGCTCTTGCAGATCATGGATCACGGCAAGCTGACCGATCACAACGGCAAGCAGGTCGATTTCCGCAACGTGATCCTGATCATGACCACGAACGCGGGCGCTTCCGACCTGGCCAAGCAGGCGTTCGGCTTTACCCGGTCCAAGCGCGAGGGCGACGACCAGGAGGCGATCAACCGGCTGTTTGCGCCCGAATTCCGCAACCGGCTCGACGCGATCGTCACCTTCAATCACCTGTCGCCGGAGATCATCGCCAAGGTGGTGGAGAAGTTCGTGCTTCAGCTCGAGGCACAACTCGCCGACCGCAACGTAACCATCGAACTGACGGACGAGGCGAGCCGGTGGCTGATCGCCAACGGCTACGACGAGCTGATGGGCGCGCGGCCGATGGCGCGCATCATCCAGGAGCACATCAAAAAGGGCCTCGCCGACGAGGTTCTGTTCGGCAAGCTCAAGAACGGCGGCCACGTCCGCGTCGCGGTGGTCAAGGACGAGGACGGCAGGGATAAACTCGGCTTCGAGTTCCTCGATGGCCCGGTCACGCCCAAGCCCGAAAAATTGCCGCAGGCGCGCGCCAAACCGCGCAAGCGGACGGCAGCGAGGCGCAAGCCGCCTGGCCCCAAGGGCGATGGCGGCGGCGGTCCGCCGCGCGGCGGGTCGGTGCCGAAGGTCCCGCTGGTCAAGGTCTGATCCGACAATCGACTGCGATTGGCCCGGCCCCGAGCCGGGCCAATTTGTCTTCCGACTGCCCTCCATGCGCGATGGCCGGTTGCGCCGCCGCCTGCGGCATGTGACGAACGGAGCGCATGCCCGAACCGGCCTTCGCAACGTCCGGCACCGCTGCCGGGGCATTCCTTCACGGCACCCGCGTCGCGCTGACGTCGGTGTTCGCCTTCGTCATCGTTTTCACCTACATCGGCTACGGCGCGCTGTGCCACGATTACGGCTTCTCGGTCGGCTGGGCGATGCTGTCGACGGTGCTGCAGTGGGCGGGGCCGGCGCAGGTCATCCTGGTCACCGGGCTCGGCCCCGGCGCGCTGGTCCTTGAGACCGCGATCGCGGTGTCGCTGTCGAGTGTGCGCCTTCTGCCGATCGTGGTCGCACTCCTGCCGATGGTGCGGCGGGAGAATTCGCGCCCCTGGCAGCTTGTGATCCCGGCGCATTTCATGGCTGTGAGCGTTTGGGTCGAGGCGATGCGGCATGCGCCCACGCTGCCGCGCGAGCACCGCATTCCATTCTGCAATGGCGTCGGCCTGACGCTGCTGACGCTCGGCACCGTGTTTACGGCGGTGGGCTACTACATGCAGGCGGCGCTGCCGGCGCTGTTCGGGGCTGCGGCGATGTTCATCACCCCGATCTCATTTCTCGTGTCGACCGCCCGTAATGCGCGCATCCTCCTGGAGAAGGCGGCGCTGGCGCTGGGTCTGTTGCTCGCGCCGGTGCTGGCCTATGCGGGCGTGGGATTCGACCTGCTCTGGACCGGCGTGATCGGCGGCACGCTGGCTTATCTGCTGCACCGCTGGCAGCGGCACAGGCAGCGGAGCGCTAAATCTTCGGGTCCCGAATCTTCGAGCACCATGCCATGAGCTTCGCCATGGAGCCCTATCTGGCGCTGCTGCTGATCGGCTTCCTGCCGAGCGAGGCGTGGCGCTGGCTTGGCATCGTGCTGGGCCGCGGGCTCGACGAAAACTCCGAGATCATCCTGTGGGTGAGGGCGGTGGCGACCGCGCTGATCGCGGGCGTCGTGGCGCGCATCGTGCTGATCCCGCCCGGCGCGCTGGCCGGCGTGCCGCTGTCGGTGCGGCTCGTGGCGCTCGGCGGCGGCTTTCTGGCGTTCCTGTTCATCCGCCGCTCGGCGTTTGCGGGCGTGCTCGCGGGCGAGGCGCTGCTGATCGCGGGCGCGCTGGCGTTCGGAACCTGAGCCATGTCCGAGCCGTCCGCCGAGAGCCCGCCGAAGTCCGCCGCCAAGGCGTTCGCGGACGGATTGCGGAGCGCCTTCGGCTCGGTGTTCTTCTATGTCCTGCTCGGCAACTACCTCGGCATCGGGGCGCTGGCGCATGAGTTCAACTTCAGCGTCCTCTGGATGGTGCTGTCGACGATCCTGATCTGGGCTGCGCCCGCACAGCTCATTTTGATATCGACGCTCGGAACCTCGACCCTGATCGAGGTGGCGATCGCGGTGACGCTCTCCAGCGTGCGGTTCCTGCCGATGGTCGCTGGATTGCTGCCGACGCTGCGCGCCGAAGGCACACGGCAGCGCGATCTCGTGCTGCCGATGCATTTCACGGCGATCAGCGTCTGGGTCGAAGGCCTGCGGCTTGCAGGCCTCCTCCCGCGCGCCGAACGCGTGGCGTTCTATAACGGGCTCGGCACGGGACTCATGTTCTCCGCGGCCGTTGCGAGCGCTGGCGGTTATTACCTCGCCGCCACGCTGCCGCCGCTGCTCGCCGCGGCGTTGCTGTTCTTCACGCCGATGGCGGTGCTGATGGTGTCGGCCCGCAACAGCCGCACGCTGCTCGACGGGCTTTCCTTCGGGCTCGGCCTCGTGGTCTGGCCCGCCGTCGCGGCCATGAAGCTCGGGCTTGAGCTGATGTGGACCGGGCTGATCGCGGGGACCATCGCCTATGTCGTCCACCGCGTGCGGGAGGGCGTGCGATGAGCGCGACCATGGCCGAGATCGGCCCTTACCTCGCGCTGATCCTGGTGGGCTTCCTGCCCAACGAGGTCTGGCGTGTGCTGGGCCTCGTGCTGGTGCGCGGGCTCGACGAGCGCTCGCAGTTCATCGTGTGGGTGAGGGCGGTCGCGACCGCGATGCTGGCGGGCGTGCTGGCGCAGCTCATCCTCGCGTCGTCGGGCGCGCTCGCCGCCGTACCGCTCTGGGTGCGGATAGGGGCCGCGGCGGTGGGCCTGCTGGCGTTCTTCGCGGCGCGACGTTCGGTGTTTGCAGGTGTCGCGGCCGGCGTCGGGGCGTTCGTTCTGGGTGCATATCTAATGGGGTATTGAATTCGGCCGCCGACCCAACGGTCCGAGCCTCGGGTTGATGTTTCGAGGCGCGGCTCGCGTCGGCCGGCGTTCGCTACCGAGCGCTGGCCGACAGAAAAGATTTGGACAAGAACGCAAACGTGTTGTCCGCGAGGGGAATTGCGTCTGTGTCGTGACCGGCTTTCAAGAGTCCGCTTGCCGACAGCACGCCAGCGAGCGGTGCGGGACGGGGAATCTGCAACTGGTCCCTAAGGCGGCTCGAGAGCCGGACGGCGTGGAGCGCTTCCGCGTCACGGCCTGCCCGGTGACTCTCGAGAGCGAGCGCATCGAGACAGGCCGCCGCTTCCGTCCTGTACCGCCCGCGAACCACGATCTCCGCCGCGTCGCGCAAAGACAGGCCGTCGGCGATCTCGGCATCCGGTCCAAGAACGGCGAGGAGGCTTACGGCGAGGGCGATCTGAGGTTCGTTTGCGATCTTGCGGGAAAGGACGAGCGAGTTCTTCAGACAGACCTTCGCCGCATCGGTATCGCCGCCCATCCAATGCAGCAGGCTCATCATGATTTGTGTGCGCGCGACCCCCCAATCGTGCTGGAACGAAGCAAAGGCTTCCATCGAACGTTGAAGAGTCGACTTGGCCGCGGCAAGATCGTTTCTGAGATGCAGATGCACTTCCGACCAGACCATTAGGGTCACGGCCGCTTCCAGCCGGAGATCCCGTTCGATAAAAACGTCGCAGGCGGACGCCAGCGCTTCGTCGGCACCCGCCAAGTCGCCGGCCTCGGCCCGGAACAGCGTGTCCACCAGACGAAGTCTCGCCGCCGTCACCGTGTCGAGCGCAGGTTTGGCGGCGACCGCTTCCCCGATCCAGGCGCGCGGTTCCGCACTTGCATCCCGGATTTGATAGAAGACGGCGGCATTCCAGGAAAAATCTATGACGTCCTTGAAATTTCCGCTATCCAGCGATGCCCTCATGACCGCACGCAAGTTCGCGCGCTCCGCGTCGAAGCGCGCCATCCAATCGCGCTGGTTCGGACCGCACAGATACGGCATCGCCTGATGGCTGAGTTCGATGAACCACGCGATGAACCGCGTTTGCACGATTTTGACTTCGCTGGACTGCCCAAGCCGGTCTGCGGCGTAGTCGCGGACCGTCTGCAGCATGTGGAAGCGCGGCGCAACGTTCTGCGACTCGTCCGACGGTAAGATCAGACTGCTTTCGAGAAGAGCGGTCAGGTCGTCCACCACGTTGACCGTAGCGTCCTCGCAGACCGAGGTTGCGGCGTCGAGGGAGAAACTGCCCTCGAATACCGAAAGTCTGGCCAGCAACCGGCGCTCGCTCGGCTTTAGAAGCTCGTAGCTCCAATCCAATGTGGCCCGAAGCGTCTGTTGCCGGGCCGGCAGGTCGGCGCTCTTCGAACGCAGCAGCTCAAAGCCCGAGCGCAGCCGCTGCACAATCTCCTGTGGTGGCAGCAGGCGAATCCGAGCCGCGGCGAGTTCGATGGCGAGTGGAAGGCCGTCGACACGCCGGCAGACTTCGGAGATCGAGTCCAAGGCGTTCGCGTCCGGCGAAAACCTGGGATCGATCCCGCGGGCACGGTCCAGAAACAGGTCGATTGCCGGCTGCGTGCCCGGCGCCACGCCGGCTTCCGTTCCTGGCACCGGCAACGGCGAAATTGGCAGTTCCTGTTCGCCCGCGATCCGCAGGGCACGCCGGCTGGTGGCGAGCACTTGCAGATTGGGGCTGCGTTCGAGCATTTGCCGAACCGCCGTTTCGATGCCCTCGATCTGTTCGAGATTGTCGAGTACCAGCAGCGTACTGCGGCCTTCCAAGTGATGGGCGAGCGCAATCTCTGGCGACCAGGTTCCTTCCGTTCGTATCCCAAGCCGGTCGACAATAACGCGTGCAACCAAAGAGGCTGTCGTGACCGTTTCGAGCGGGATGAAGTGGATGCCGTCCGGATACTTCGCCGACAAGGCGGTCGCGGTGGCTTGGGCAAGCCTGGTTTTGCCCACGCCGCCGGGGCCGGTGAGCGTGAGCAGCCGGGCGCCGGTCATGAGCAGGCGCTGTACCGCGCCGATTTCATTTTCGCGCCCGTATGTCCTGGTTAGTGGGACGGGCGAAGTCGCGGTCGGTGTCGGGGAGGTGGGCCGGGCGGCGGCGGCCTCGAAGCGCTCCGACAAAAGCAGCGCCAGGTCGCGCCCGACCAGACCGACCAATTCGTCGAGGGAGCCGAAACGCTTGTAGGAGGCGGTGTCGTCCGCCTGGAACTGCTTGATCAAATCCCCGAGCCGTTCTTCCCGTTGCGGTGCCGGGTCCTTGATGTAGAGCAACCGGGGCTGGTTCACCGCCAGCCGGTACTCGTCCTCCAGTCCCGAGATGTCTTCGCCCTCAGCGATCCATCCGTAGCGCTGCCAGTAGATGCCCAGAAACACTTGGCTTTGAGCCAGGTACGTCCGATAGAGCGTCCGCGGCGCATGCGGGCGGGCGCCGTCCTCGAACATGACCGGCACGAGGTGGAGCCGTTCGATCGCGGCTTTGACCGCCTGACGCTCAGGCGCAAGCTCCCCCAAGGTAGAGCTGATGAAAACCCGCAGCCGTTGGTCCGGCGTGCGGATGAACGGTGTAACCGAATGGGCAACGGCGGGTGATGGCGGGGACTGCTCAGCCATGCTCGTTCAGCTTGACGACGGAAATGCACGCCATGCCGGCGCGCGCTTCCTTTGGGATTCGACTTATCACCGGCAATCGAGACAATTCAGTCGGACGATAGCTTTGCTCGGTCGCACAAACTGACACTACGACCTAGCTCCTGAGTGCCGCCGCGAGCTTCGCTGCATGGTCGGCCAGCACGTCCGGCTTTTCCTTCTCGCTTGCCGGCGGCTTCATCGGAACGCCTATCTTGCGCGGGATTACGTGAACGTGGAGGTGGAACACCACCTGTCCGCCGGCGCTCTCGTTGAACTGCTGGATGGTGACGCCTTCGGCGCCGAACACCTGCATGGCGGCCTTGGCGATTTTCTGGGCTGCCTCCGCGACCGCGGCGAGATCGCCGGGCTCGGCGTCGAGCAGGTTGCGGGCCGGCGCCTTCGGGATCACCAGGGTATGGCCGGGTGCGCGCGGCATGATGTCGAGGAACGCGAACACCTTGTCGGTCTCGTAAACCTTGTAGCTGGGCAGTTCGCCGCGCAGGATTTTCGCGAACACGTTCTGCGGATCGTAGGCGGGCATGTCCGGTCTCCGGCGTGGCGTTCCGAGCGAGGGCCTATTCCTGCTCGACTAAATCCTTGCGGAACGGGGCCGCCGCCGCAAGCTCTTCGCCCGCTGCGTCCACATAGGCCCGCTCGCGCACCAGATAGTCGGCAATGGCCCGCCGCAGGCCGGGATCGGCGATGTAATGGGCGGAGTGGGTCGTGGTCGGCATGTAGCCGCGCGCCAGCTTGTGCTCGCCCTGGGCGCCTGCCTCGACGCGCTTGAGTTTGCGCGCGATGGCGAAATCGATGGCCTGGTAGTAGCAAAGCTCGAAATGCAGGAACGGGTGGTGTTCGACCGCGCCCCAGTGGCGGCCGAACAGCGTCTCCGAGCCGATGAAGTTGATTGCGCCCGCGATCCAGCGCCCGGCGCGCCTGGCCATCACCAGCAGCACCTTGTCGGCCATGCGTTCGCCGATCAGCGAGTAGAACTGCCGGGTGAGGTAGGGTCGGCCCCATTTGCGCGAGCCGGTCTCCATGTAGAACTCGAAGAATGTGTCCCAGACCTCTTCGGTCAGGTCGCTGCCGGTCAGCCAATGCACTGTGACGCCGTTTTCCAGCGCGTCGCGCCGCTCGCGCCGGATCGTCTTGCGCTTGCGCGCCGACAACGCTTCGAGGAAGGCGTCGAAGGTCGCGTAGCCTTCGTTCAGCCAGTGAAACTGCTGGTCGGTGCGGTGCAGAAAGCCGTTGTCGGCCAGGAAGCGGCACTCGCCCTCGGGCATGAAGGTGACGTGCACCGAGGACGCCTCGTGCCGGCGGCACAGCTCCACCAGGCCCGCGGTGAGTGCCGAGCGCACCGGCTCGACCGCTTCGCCCGGGCGCACCAGCAGCCGCGGCCCGGTCGCGGGCGTGAACGGCACCGACACCTGGAGCTTGGGGTAGTACTGGCCGCCGGCGCGCTCGTAGGCCTCCGCCCAGCCGCGGTCGAAGACATATTCGCCGCGCGAATGTGACTTCAGGTAGCAGGGGACAGCGCCCAGCACGTGGCCGCTTTGGTCCTCGAGGGTCAGGTGTTGGGGCTGCCAGCCGGTCCGCGCGGTGGCCGATCCCGATTCTTCCAATATTCGAAGAAAGTCATGGGAGACAAATGGGTTATAGGGGAACTCTTCGATTAATATATGAGCAGGCTCGCGTGCTGTTTCAAGATGTGGAAACGGATCCTGCGATGCCGGATTGGCGCACGCGTCCCAGGCTGGCGCGGCGATTTCGGAGATTTTCGTGACAACACGAATGTGCAGGTTGGGTGCAGTCATCGAGACGGATTTACCACGCATCGGGCCGTTCGGCCTGCCGCTATTGTCTGCGGCTCAAGCATGCGTGCAATGGCCATGGCCGCATGGCTACCGTCGCGGGCATACAATCATTTCAAAGCCGGTCGGTGTGCCGTCCCAGCTGCGCTCCGGTACGGCCATGCAGCCCCGTGGGACATCTCCGCAGCCGGCGCGCGTGCAGGCGATCCGGCGTTGCGCGGGCCGCACCGCTCGCTTCTTGGTCTTGGTGGCCCGCTTGGCCTGCGCCGACCACTCCGCGGCCGCGTCAATGCGGACTTCTGCCATGGTGTTGAGCTGCGGTTGTGGCACGGGGTCCGTGCCGGCCTGCGCCGGTGCTGCAAGAAATGAAGCGGCTGCGACGAAGGCGATCAAGGGAGCGATCGGCATGTCCTGCTCCTGTGCTGCAGACGTCGGCGCGCAGTCGCCCGTCCGGCTGCGGCCGCTTTCGTCGGCCTAGGGCCGGAAACCTTCGAAAATGATCTGATCGGCGTAGCGACTGGCGCGTGCGCGATCTTCGGCACTGCGAACCGTCCAGGTCAAGAGGGGCAGGCCGAGCGCGCGCCGCGCAATCGTCGGGACGGTGGAGGGAAGGTCCTGAACGCGATAGGCGAGAAACTCGATGTGCGCGGCCAGCGCCCGCCGGACGTATCCCGGCATCGACACGCCGCGCGAGGCGCCGTCGCGGTTCTGTGCAACGAGGCCGCGGACGATCCCCGGCGCAGCCTCGCGCAGGGCTGCGACCAGCGCGGGATCGAACGACATGGCCGCGGCGGGACCGACATAGCTCGACAGCACCGAGGCTGTGCGCCTTGCAATGTGCAGATTGCCGTCGAACCGGCACTTCATTTCGACAACCAATGTCACCTTGCCGGCGACGAGGTCGCAGAGTTCGCCGAGCGTCAGCATCCGGTCGGCGGTGGTGCGAAACGCGACCTGCCGAAGCGCTGCGGCGGTCATGGTGTCGAGCCGCTCGCTGCCTTCGTTCAGGCGGCCGAGCGCATCGTCGTGATGGACCATCGCCTCGCCGTCGGCGCTGATTTGCACGTCGCATTCGATCGCGTAGTTGCCGGCGATGGCCGCGCGAAACGCCGATGCCGAATTCTCGACGATGCCGGCCGCGGCGTCGTGCAGCCCGCGGTGGGCGACAGGGCGTGCGGTCAGCCAGTCGCGCACGGCGGCCGCGTCACGACACTTCGAACGCGCCCTCGACCTCGACCGCGGCGTCGAGCGGCAGGGCAGATACGCCGATGGTGGTGCGCGCGTGCCGTCCTTTGTCGCCGAACACCGCCACCATCAGGTCGGAAGCGCCGTTCATCACCTTAGGGCCGTCGCCGAAGCCCGGCGCGGAATTGATAAAGCCGCCGAGCCGCACTACCCGCGTCACCTTGTCGAGGTCGCCGAGCGCCGACTTCAAATGCGCGATCAAATTGACCGCGCAGGCACGCGCGGCCTTCGCGCCGTCGTCGATGCTCACGCCGGCGCCGAGCTGGCCCTTGGCGACGAGCTTGCCGTCGGCGTCGAAGCAGAGCTGGCCCGAGACGATCAGCAGATTGCCGCTGCGCACGAACGGTACATAGTTGGCAACCGGAGCTGCCGGCGTCGGCAGCACGATCCCCAGTTCGGCAAGCTTTTTGTCGACGACACCCGGCATAACGGTCCTCCTGCTCGGCGGCGGAACCAGAATCGGATTTGCCGGTCCGGACGCCCTCGATTTGCCGTCTTTCTCTTCGCCGATCACAGAAGCGCTTGCAAGCGCGGATCGGGCGGCGCCGTTGCGGCTCTCGAACCGCACGCCTATCTTGCGGCCTGAATTCGAGGAGAATGCAATGCTGGCGGCCAAGGCGCCTCTTACCCTTTTTGCGTCGGCCATCGTGCTGATGTCGATGCCGATCCCCGGTCACGCCCAGGCGAGCGCGGTCGCGCTCGCGTCGCACCGGGCGGTGTACGACCTCAAGCTGGCGGATCGGGCCGGCAAGCAGGCGATGGAATCGGTGCGCGGGCGAATCCTGTACGACTTCACCGGCAGCGCCTGCGAGGGTTACGCGCTGCAGTTCCGCCAGGTTTCCGAGCTGAACAGCGGCGAGGGGCGGGTGGCCGTGAGCGACCTGCGCGCGACGTCCTGGGAGGACGGAGCGGCCAAACGCCTGCGGTTCCATTCGCAGAATTTCTTCGACCAGCAGCTCAAGGATTCCATCGACGGCCAGGCCGAGCGAGCCGCTTCCGGCTTTTCGGTGCGCCTGACCAAGCCGAACGCGAAGTCGGTCGACTTCAAGACCGAGGTCGCGTTCCCGACCGAACACGTCCGCCTGATTATCGGTGCGGCGCGCGAGGGCAAGACGCTGCTGCAGGTTCCGGTGTACGACGGTTCCGACACCGGCGAAAAGATCTACGACACCCTGACCGTCATCGGCCGTGCGATCGCGCCCAACGCGCAGATGCCGGCCGATGCTCTCGCCAAGAACGGCGAATTCGCCAGGCTCATGCGCTGGCCGGTGACGATCAGCTATTTCGACCGCGCCAAGGCGGCAGAGGGCGGCGAGCAGACGCCGGTCTATGCCATCACCTTCGAGCTCTACGAGAACGGCGTGTCGCGGGCGCTGATCCTGGACTACGGCAGCTTCGTGCTCAGCGGCGAGATGACCTCGATCGAGATGAAGGACACCAAGCCGTGTCCCTGACGCGGCGGTGAGGTTCGCGAAACCCTACTCGTCGTTGTCGAGCGCGAGGCCCTTGATCACGGCCTCCTGTCCGAACTTGCCGCGCACGCGGTCGACCGCGCGTTCCGCGGCCGCTCGCCTCGCCGCACCGCTGTCGATCAGATCGCCAGGGTCTGCCTCCGTCGCGTCCGCCAGCGCGCTGACGCCGACGCCGAGCAGGCGGTAGCGCGTACCGTCGATCTCGCGCGCCAGAAGCTCGCGTGCGGCCCCGAATATCCTGCCAGCAAGCTGCGTCGGGCTGTCGAGCGAGCGGGCGCGCGTCAGGATCCGGAAGTCGGCGGTCTTGAGCTTGAGCGTGACGGTCGTGCCGGCCAGCCGCTTTTCCTTCAGGCGGTCGGAGACTTCCTCGGCCGCGGCCCACAGGCGCTTTTCCAGCGGCCGGAACGACGACAGGTCACGCGCGAAGGTGTTTTCGGCCGACACGCTCTTGCGCTCGCGCTCCGGATTGACCGCGCGGCGGTCGATGCCGCGCGCCAGCCGAAACAGCCTTTGACCTTCCACGCCGAAGCGGCGCATCAAATCGCGCTCGTCGGCTCGCTGCAGATCGCCGATGGTGCGGAAGCCGTCGCGGGCGAGGCGCTGCTGGGCGACCCTGCCGACGCCGTAGATCGTGTTCGCCGGCTTGTCGGCAAGAAACGAAGCGGCCTCGGCCTGGCCGAGCACCGCAAATCCGCGCGGCTTGTCGAGGTCGGATGCGATCTTGGCCAGGAACTTGTTGGCGGCGAGCCCGATCGACACCGTGATTCCGATCTCGCTCTCCACCCGCGCGGAAAACCGCGCCAGCACCTTCGCCGGCGGCATGCCGTGCAGCCGTTCGGTTCCCGATAGGTCCATGAACGCTTCGTCGATCGACAGCGGCTCGACCAGCGGCGTCAGTTCCAGCATCAGTTTGCGGATCTCGCGGCTTACGCCCGCGTATTTTTCCATGTTTGGGCGGATGACCGTGGCATGCGGGCAGAGCTTGCGCGCCTCGAACATCGGCATCGCCGATCGCACGCCGAAGGTCCGCGCGATATAGCAGGCGGTCGAGACCACGCCGCGGCGGCCGCCGCCGATGACCACCGGTTTGTCGGCGAGCGATGGATCGTCGCGCTTTTCGATGGTGGCGTAGAACGCGTCGCAGTCGACGTGGGCGATAGTCAGCGTATCGAGTTCGGCATGGCGCAGGACGCGCGGGGAGTGGCATCGCGGGCACCGGGCGGCGTCGCCGGCGTCTCTGAGGCAATCGCGGCAGAACGCAGGCATCAGGGAATGTCCCGCTCCCACGCGCCGCCGAGTGCGGCGCGGGCGCGCTCGACCTCGGCCGGATCGATGGCGGCATGTCCGGCGAAAGCGATCAGCAGTTCCTCGTCGCTCGACACATGATCGAGCACGCCAAGAAGGAAGCCCGCGTCGCGTGCGGCGTCCCGGATCGCGCCGGGGTCGATGCCGGCGGAGTCGAAGAAGCGCGCAAGCCGTTCTGGCTCGCCGGCGAGAAACGACAGCGCGGCGATGGCAAGCGATTGCGCGGCGTCGCGGCGTGCGGCGGCCGGATTGGTGCGGGCCGGCCGTTGTGTCATCGTTCGATTCCTCAGAGCCCATGCGGGATCGCGCGGAGCGCGAGCTTAGCAACCTGTGGGGAAGCTGGGGACAAAGTGTCGAAGGGAGCGGGGACAAGCTGGGGAAAGCGCTTCGGATTGCTGTGGACAACATTGGAAATCACGCTGCGAATCAAGGCGTTGAATTCTATCGCGGAGGACGGCACGGATGGGAGGATCGTTATGCGCCGTCTCGCGATGCTGGCGTTGTGCGCAAGCGTTGGTGCGAGTTTCGCCGGTGCGGCAGACGCGGCGCCGCGAAAGCGCGCGGTGCACAAAGCGCCGCCGCCGATGCCGGAGATCGAGCGCAAGACCAATTATCCGAGCTTTTATCTCGGCGTGCATCTCGGTGGCGGCTGGAGCCACTTGGCAGGCGACGCGTCCGCAAGTCCGAGCGGAGTGATCGGCGGGTTGCAGGCGGGCCTGAACTACCAAGTCGACAATCTGGTGTTCGGCGCGGAGACCGAACTGTCGGCGGCCGGAATGAGCGGCGGCGGCAGCGGCACGATCGGCGGCACGTCGGTTACGGGCAGCGCGAAGCACGATTGGTTTGCGACCCTCGCCGGACGTTTCGGCGTCGCAAGCGGCCGCACGCTCTACTTCCTCAAGGGTGGCGTGGCCTGGACCGAATACAAGCGCGACTACCGGTCGGCCGCGGGCGGCACGGCGACCGACTCCGGCACCCGGACCGGATGGTTGATCGGCTTCGGCATCGAACATGCGCTGACCGAAACCGTGTCTGGCAAGATCGAATACAACTACATGGACTTCGGCAGCAGCACAGTGACGCCGGCCACCACCGGCGGAATTGCCGCCACGGCTGCCGCGCTGAAGATCGACACGCATGTCGTCAAGGTCGGCCTCAACCAGCGCTTCACGCCGTTCAGATAGGCGCGCCCGTTAACACTTGAGGCAGATGCAGCGGAGCAGGGCGGCGGGTGCCGAAAGTCTTGTGCGCGAAAAATCGCATGAACGTCGTTGGATTTGGATGCACGGCGCCGCAATTTCGATGCTGTGCCGTGCAATTGGTTGCCGCCGTTTGCCATTCCGTAAGAATTCGTCACTAGCCTGTTAAGCATTGTGCCGGGACGCGACCGGTCCGGCGCTGCGGCGTCCGGTTCGGGCGCGCTCGGCTGTTGGTGCGGCGGGGAATGGCGGGGACGAGCCGATGGCCAAGACGGTCCTGATCGTGGAGGACAACGAGCTCAACATGAAGCTCTTCCACGATCTGTTGGAGGCGCACGGCTACCAGACCGTCGGAACCCGCAACGGCATCGAAGCGCTCGATCTCGCCCGTAAACATCGCCCCGATCTCGTGCTGATGGACATCCAGTTGCCGGAGGTGTCCGGCCTGGAAGTGACCAAGTGGCTGAAGGACGACCCGCAGCTCCGGACCATTCCCGTCGTCGCCGTCACGGCCTTCGCCATGAAGGGCGACGAGGAGCGCATCCGCGAGGGCGGCTGCGAGGCCTATCTGTCGAAGCCGATTTCGGTCGGCAAGTTCATCGAAACCATCCGGCACTTCCTGGGGACCGCCTGAGGAGTAGCGTTTCGTGACCGCTCGCGTTCTCGTCGTCGACGACGTACCGGCCAATGTGAAGCTGCTCGAAGCGCGGCTTTCGGCCGAGTACTTCGACGTTCTGACCGCGATGAACGGGGCCGAAGCGCTCGCGATCTGCGACAAGGCGGAATGCGACATCGTCCTGCTCGACGTGATGATGCCGGACATGGACGGCTTCGAGGTCTGCCGCCGCATCAAATCCAATCCGGCCACGCACCACATCCCGGTGGTCATGGTCACAGCGCTCGACCATCCGTCCGACCGGGTGCGCGGGCTCGACGCCGGCGCCGACGATTTCCTCACCAAACCGGTGTCCGACGTGGCGCTGATCGCTCGCGTGCGCTCGCTGGCGCGGCTCAAGATGATGACCGACGAGCTTCGCATGCGCGCGCTGACTTCGCGCGAAATCGGGCTTGGCAGCGCCGAGAACGACACCATCGCCGATGCCGGCCGAGGGGGCCGTATCCTGATCGTCGACGACCGCGCGTCGTCGGCCGAGCGGCTCGCTGCGATGCTTGCCGCCGAGCATACGGCGGACGTGGAGCTCAATCCGTCCGACGCGCTGTTCCATGCCGCCGAAGGCAACTACGACCTGATCGTCGTGTCGCTGGCGCTGCAGAACCACGATGCACTGCGCCTGTGCAGCCAGATCCGGTCGCTCGAACGCACGCGCAACGTCCCGGTCCTTGCGGTCTGCGACGGCGAGGACAATGCTCGCCTGATCCGCGGCCTCGAAATCGGCGTGAACGATTACCTGATGCGCCCGATCGACCGCAACGAGCTGTCGGCGCGGGTGCGCACCCAGATCCGCAAGAAGCGTTACACCGAACGGCTGCGCGACAACGTCCAGCAGTCGATCGAGATGGCGATCACCGACGCGCTGACCGGACTGTACAATCGCCGCTACATGGAAACCCACTTGTCGTCGCTGGTGGAGCAGGCGGTGTCCCGCGGCAAGCCGCTGACCGTGCTGGTGCTCGATATCGATTTCTTCAAGTCGATCAACGACACCCATGGGCACGACGCCGGCGACGACGTGCTGCGCGAATTCGCGACGCGCGTGCGCAAGTCGATCCGCGGCATCGACCTGGCCTGCCGCTACGGCGGCGAGGAGTTCGTGATCGTCATGCCGGAAACCGACATGGGCGTCGCGGCCATCGTCGCCGAGCGGTTGCGGCGGCGCATCGCCTCCGAGTCGTTCGCGATCGGCAACGGTACGCGCGCGATCGAGGTGACGATCTCGATCGGTCTTGCGACGCTCGATGCCGACGACAACGCCGGAACCATCCTCAAGCGCGCCGACCAGGCGCTCTATCGCGCCAAGCGCGACGGCCGCAACCGCGTCGTCGCCGACGCCGCGTAAATCCAGATTCCACGCCATTTTGCGCCGAATCCGGACGCGCCTGCGCGCGTCAACCATAACGCTTTACGTTGACGCGCGAACGACAGAGTAAACGGGCGTTATCAAATTGCTTTCGTCGGTCGATCCGATAGCGTGACCGCACTTGGGAGGCGGCCGGTATCTGGAAGGCTCGGTTCGATCGTTCGGATCGCTGCGCGGTTGCTCTCCTAAAACGATAACCCTGCGGTTCGCTCAGGTCCGCCGCATCTCTTGAGTCCGTGGGGTTCGGCCGGCCTGGGAGCGATGCGAGTGGCCTCCTCATGACATCGCTCCCGGCCGGCCACCTTTTTTCTCGACATTGCCGCTGAGCCTGCCGCGTCGGCGATCGAGCCGGCTGCGCGGAGACTCCCGAAACGACAAAGGGCGCCGCAGCGGCGCCCTTTTCAGCTTTGCGTGGATGTCGCGCGGCTTACTTGATCTTGGATTCGACGAACTCGACGTGCTTCTTCGCGATCGGGTCGTACTTCTTCATCTTCAGCTTCTCGGTCATCGTGCGCGAGTTCTTCTTGGTGACGTAATAGAACCCGGTGTCGGCGCTGGAGATGAGCTTGATCTTGGTGGTGACGGCCTTGGCCATGGCATCCTCAAAAGGGTTAGCGGCGTTGCGGGCAAACTAAGGACCGGGGCCGGAAAGTCAAGAAAACGCGTCACACCCGGGAGCTAAAGCCATTCCCGGACCCGTTTGCCGTGCAGCACCCGGTAGAAAGGCACCGGCAGGCCGGGGTCGAGGCCGGCCTCGATCCTTGCCTGCAGGTCCTGCAGCGCAAGCTGGGTGATGATCATCAGGTCCAGCGACTTGGTCTCGTCGAGCGGCAGCCAGACCAATTCCACCAGCTCCGCCTCGGGCCCGACCTTGCCCTCGATCCGGTGGGCGATGGCGCTCGCATCCACGGCAAAGAAACGGGTGTCGTAGCGCCGCGGCCGCCGCGGCGGCGTGATAGCGCGGGCAATGAAATGGATGTCGGCCAGCGCCGGATGCACATTCGCTTCGGCGAATGCGGCCCAGGGGCCTGCGGGTGCTGCCGGCGGCTCGGCGCGCTTCTCGCCGAGCAGGAGGCCGGTTTCCTCGAACGTCTCGCGGATTGCCGCCAGCGCCAGCGCCTGCGCCTTGGCGGCGCTCGGGCGTTTGGTGTGGCGCATCAGCTTGTCCTGGGTGCGCGGATCGAGCGGCCGCGACACGCTCATCTGCCGGTCGCCGGGATCGACCCGCCCGCCGGGAAACACGAACCGGTCCGGCACAAAGGCGTGGCCCTTGTGCCGCCGGCCGAGCAGAATCTTGGGCTTGCCCGAACTGCGGTCGATCAGAATCAGAGTCGAGGCGTCCTTCGGCGGCAGGTTCGGATGCGTCGGATTGGCATCCGTGGAAAACTTCTGCATCAGCTCGGTCATGGCCGACGCTTATCACGGCGGCGCGGGCCGCGCTCCCGCGCTTGCGCATGGCTTCGCCCCGCGCGCGGGCGTTGACCGGGGCGTTCTCCCCGGGCCGTTCCGGGGCCGGCCATGCGGCCCTCGGACAGGAGTTCGAACCGCAGCGCGCCCGCGACCGGCGCGGCCTCGACCAGCCGCACCGTGACCCGGTCGCCGAGCCGGTGGGTCTCGCCGCTGCGGCTGCCGACCATGGCGTGCATGGCCTCCTCGTAGCGGTAATAGTCGCGGCCGATGGTGCGGGCCGGCACGAATCCGTCGGCGCCGGTGTGATCGAGCTTCACGAACAGGCCGGCGCGCGTCACGCCCGAGATGCGGCCTTCGAACGTCGCGCCGATCCGGTCGGCCAAGTGGTGCGCGATCAGGCGGTCGATCGTTTCGCGCTCGGCCTTCATGGCGCGGCGCTCGGACGCGGAAATCTGCGCGGCGATCTCGCCGAGCGCGCGCACGTCGTGGCCTTCCGGCAGGCCGTCGTGGCCAAAGGCCTGGGTGCGGATCAGGCCGCGGTGCACGACCAGATCGGCGTAGCGGCGGATCGGCGAAGTGAAATGGGCGTAGCGGCGCAGGTTGAGGCCGAAGTGGCCGTAGTTCTCGGCCGCGTATTCGGCCTGCGATTGGCTGCGCAGCACCACCTCGTTGACCAGGGTTTCGACGTCCTGGCCCTTCACGCGGTCGAGGATGCGGTTGAACTGTTCGGCGCGCATCGCGCCGCCCTTGGGCAGCGAGATGTGCAGCGTTTCAAGAAATTTCCGCAGAGCCTCGACCTTCTCCAGCGACGGCTCGTCGTGCACGCGGTACACGAGCGGCGTGCGCGCCTTCTCCAGCGTCTCGGCGGCGGCGACGTTGGCGAGGATCATGAACTCCTCGATCAGCCGGTGCGACTCCAGCCGCTCCGGCACGATAACTCGGTCCACGGTGCCGTCGTGCTTGAGCAGGATTTTGCGCTCGGGCAGGTCGAGATCGAGCGGGCCGCGGGCGTCGCGCGCGCGCTTGAGCGCCTCATAGGCCTCGTACAGCGGCTTGAGCGCGAGATCGAGCAGCGGCTGTGTGTCCTCGTCGGTACGGCCGCCGATGGCGGCCTGCGCCTGCTGGTAGTTCAGCTTCGCGGCCGAACGCATCAGCACGCGGTGGAAGGTGTGCGAGCGCTTGCGGCCGTCGCGGCCGACGATCATGCGGACCGCGAGCGCCGCGCGATCTTCGTTCGGACGCAGCGAGCACAAATCGTTCGATATGCGCTCGGGCAGCATCGGCACCACGCGGTCGGGGAAATAGACCGAGTTGCCGCGGTGCAGAGCTTCGCGGTCGAGCGCCGAACCTGGCCGGACATAGTGCGCGACGTCCGCAATCGCGACCGTGACAATGTGGCCGCCGGGATTGGCCGGATCGGGATCGGGCGCGGCGTGCACTGCGTCGTCGTGGTCCTTGGCGTCGACCGGATCGATGGTGACAAGCGGCAGCGTCCGCCAGTCCTCGCGCCCGGCCACGGTCGCGGGCTTGGCCGCATGCGCTTCCGCCTCGGCCGCGACCGGAAACACATGCGGGATGTCGTGGGCGTGGATCGCGATCAGGCTCACCGCGCGCTCGCTCTTGAGCGAGCCGAGCCGCTCCTGGACCCGCGCGGTCGGAAGCCCGAAACGGCCATGGCGCTCGACGCTGACCGCGATCAGGTCGCCGTCCTGGGCGTCCTTGGTGGCGTCGCGCGGGATCGCCAGTTCCTTGCCAAGCTGCTTCTTGTCGATCGGCACCAGCCGCCCGCCGCCGGACGGCAGCGTGCGGAAGATGCCGAGTGCGCGGACCTTGGCCTTGGCGACGACCTTGATGACGCGGCCGCTGTAGCGCACCGCGTCGTCCTCGTCGGCGGTCTCCTCGACGCGCAGCAGTGCGCGGTCGCCCACGCCCGCGACTTCGCCGGGACGCGGCTTGCGCGGCGTCAAGATGCGGATTTTCGGCACCGGACCGTGCGCATCCTCGTCCCATTCGGTCGGGAACGCGATCAGTTCTCCGTCGGCGTCGCGTTCGGAAATGTCGGCAAGCGCCACCGAGGGCAGGGCGCCCGGATGGTGGAGCTTCTTGCGGCGCGACTCGATGCGTCCGGCGTCGGCGAGTTCGCGCAGCATGCGCTTGAGCTCGGCGCGGCGCTCATTCTTGAGATTGAACGCGCGCGCGATCTCGCGCGTGCCGACTTTGCCGGCCCGTTCGCCGATGAAGGCGAGAACCTCCTCCTTCGACGGAAAGGGCGCTGACCTCGGGGGATGTTTAGCCAATGATGCGCCTGGCACGGATGCAACGGCCGCGCGGCGCGCGGCCAGACGCTGCAAACTTAGGGATTGCCCGGCTGCAATGCCAGCCGATCATTCGGCGGCGACTTTGGACTTCTTGGCGAGCTTGCCCTTGCCGCTGGCGGCGGCCGCGCGCTTGGCAACGGCTTTCTTGGGCTTTGCGGATTTGGCCGCGGGCTTTGCGCTTGGCGCGGCCTTCGCAGTGTTTCCACGCGCCGGACGCTTCCGCCGCGACGTCGATCCGCCGCCGCGCGCCGCGCGGGCGTCGAGCAGCGCCACCGCCTCGTCGAGCGTGATGGTCTCGGGCGTCTTGTCGTTCGGCAGGTTGGCGTTGACGCCGTCGTGGCTGACGTAGGGGCCGTAGCGGCCGTTCTTGGCGACGATCATGCCGCCCTTCTGCGGATGCTCGCCGATCTGCTTGCCTGGGTCGGCGCCGAAGCGGCGGCCCTTGCCGGGATTGGCTTTCTTCTCCTCGATCAGCATCACGGCGCGGTTGAGGCCGATGGTGAGGATGTCCTCGTCGCCGCCGATGTTGGCGTAGGTCTTGCCGTGCTTCACGTAAGGACCGAAGCGGCCGATGCCGGCGACGATGTCCTCGCCGTCGTCGGGGTGCTTGCCGATCAGGCGCGGCAGCGACAGGAGCTTGACCGCGCGGTCAAGGTCGATTTCGTCGGGTGCGACGCCCTTGGGCAGGCTGGCGCGCTTGGGCTTCACAGTCTCGCCGGCTGCGTCCTTGGTCGCCTCGCCGAGCTGCAGATAGCTGCCGAAACGGCCGCTGCGCACGGTGACTTCGAGACCGGTCTCGGGGTCTTCGCCGAGCTTGCGCATGCCGCCGCCGTTGCCGTCGGGACCGACGGAAAGCTGCCGGGTGTATTTGCACTCCGGATAGTTCGAGCAGCCGATGAAGCCGCCGAAGCGCCCGAGCTTGAGGCCGATCTTGCCGGTGCCGCAGTTGGGACACTTGCGCGGATCGCTGCCGTCCTTGCTGGGCGGGAACAGGTGCGGCGCCAGCATCTCGTCAAGCGCGTCGATGACCTGCGCGACGCGCAGTTCCTTGATCTCGCCGACCGCGCCCGTGAAGTCGCGCCAGAAGTCGCGCAGCACGTCCTTGTAGGGCAGTTCGTTGTTGGAAATCTTGTCGAGCTGCTCTTCGAGGCCTGCGGTGAAATCGTATTCGACGTATTTCTGGAAGAAGTTCTCCAGGAACGCCGTCAGCACGCGGCCCTTGTCCTCAGGCACCAGCCGCTTCTTGTCGAGCCGCACATAGCCGCGGTCCTTCAGCACCTGAAGGATCGAGGCGTAGGTCGAGGGCCGGCCGATGCCGAGCTCCTCCATGCGTTTCACGAGAGAGGCTTCCGAGTAGCGCGGCGGCGGCTCGGTGAAGTGCTGGGTGGCGGCAATCTCGCGCTTCGACAGGGCGTCGCCCGCCGCCATCTCCGGCAGGCGGTTTGCGTCCTCGTCGTCGCTCTTGTCGTCCTGGTCTTCGGTGTAGAGCGTCAGGAAGCCGTCGAACTTCACCACAGTGCCGGTGGCGCGCAGGTCGATGGTGCGGCCGCCTGCTTTGGCTGCGATGTCGACCGTGGTGCGCTCGAGTTCGGCCGACTCCATCTGGCTCGCGATGGTGCGCAGCCAGATCAATTCGTAGAGCTTGGCCTGGTCGGATTCGAGCAGGTTGCGGATTTCCGCCGGGCGGCAGGCGAGGTCGGTCGGGCGGATCGCCTCGTGCGCCTCCTGGGCGTTCTTTGACTTCGAAACGTACTGGCGCGGCGACGAGGGCACGTATTTCGCGCCGTAGTCGGTCTCGATCACGCGGCGGGCGGCGGCGATCGCCTCGGGCGCGATATCGACGCCGTCGGTTCGCATGTAGGTGATGAGGCCGACGGTGTCGCCGCCGATGTCGATGCCCTCGTAGAGCCGTTGCGCGATCCGCATGGTGTGCGCGGGCGCGAAGCCGAACTTGCGGCTCGCCTCCTGCTGCAAGGTCGAGGTCATGAACGGCGGGTAGGGATTGCGGCGTGCGGGCCGCGCCTCGACCGAGCCGACCGTGAATGCAGCCTGTTCCAGCGCGCGCTTGAAGTCTTCGGCCTCTGCGCCCGAGCCGATGTCGAGCCGCTGGATTTTCCGGCCGTCGGCGCCGACGAGCCGTGCCTCGAAGGCCTCGCCGCGGGGCGTCGCAAGCGTCGCGACCAGCGACCAGTATTCGCGTGCAACGAACTTCTCGATCTCCAGTTCACGGTCGCAAACGAGCCGCAGGGCCACAGACTGGACGCGCCCCGCCGAGCGCGCGCCGGGAAGCTTGCGCCAGAGCACCGGGGAGAGGGTGAAGCCCACGAGATAGTCGAGAGCACGGCGCGCGAGATAGGCGTCGACCAGCGCTCCGTCGATCTGGCGCGGGTTCTTCATGGCGTCCGCCACCGACTGCTTGGTGATGGCGTTGAACACCACGCGCTCGACCGGCTGCTCCTTGAGCGCCTTCTTCTCCTTCAGGACTTCAAGCACGTGCCAGGAGATCGCTTCGCCCTCGCGGTCCGGGTCGGTGGCGAGGATCAGCTTGTCGGCCCCTTTGACCGCGCGTGCGATGTCGCCCAGGCGCTTGGCGGCCTTGTCGTCGACCTCCCAGATCATGCGGAAATCATGTTCCGGGTCGACCGAGCCATCCTTGGGCGGTAGGTCCCGGACGTGACCGAACGACGCCAGGACCTCGTAGCCAGGCCCCAGGTACTTGTTGATCGTCTTCGCCTTGGCGGGCGACTCAACAACGACGATTTTCATTGATTTCCAATGCGTTGGGTGACAAATGGGGCTGGCAGAGACGCCATTCGGCGGCCCGACTCGCCCGCGAACATGGGTAACTCATCCCTACCTGTCAAATCGTGAAGGCACGCAAGAGGTCCCGAGACGACTGCTCTGCAAGCGGAAATCGTCCACACGCGACTGCAACTATTGCGTGCGTCATTGAATATATTCTCCCATAGGGATACGGTTCCTCGGGGCCGGCTGGCGCTTACGCCAGCTCCTGGGCGATGCGATGTCGGGGAACTCCAGCAGCGACGGGGAGGGCGATCAGGCGGCAGCGGCCGCCTATGTCGCGGAGCTGTCCGGGCAACTGGCGGCGATAGCCCGCCGGCACGGCCTGGACGCGCTGGGTTAGCTGCGCGAAGAATCATGCGCCAAGCCTACACCAGCGACACGAGCCCGCCGCCGTGCCGCTCCAGCCGTCCCGCGATGTCCAGCTCCAGAAGAACGGTCCGCACGATGGCGGGCGTGGCCCCGGACAGCCGCACCAGATCGTCGATGCTGCACGGGGTCGGTCCGAGGAGCGCCACGATGCGGCTTCGCACGCCGGAGTCCGGCTCCGAAGCCGGGACATGCTCGCGGTCGGGCTCCTCGGCAGGCAGTTCGGGCGGCCGGCCCAGGATCGGCTGGATCACCGCCAGCACGTCGGCTGCCTCGGTCACCAGCGTTGCGCCCTGCTTGAGCAAACCGTTCGTGCCTTCGGCGCGCGGATCGAGCGGCGAGCCCGGCACCGCGAACACTTCCCGGCCCTGTTCCAGCGCCATTCGCGCCGTGATCAGCGAGCCCGAGCGGCGTGCCGCCTCAACGATCACCACGCCGACTGCGAGCCCGGAAATCAGCCGGTTGCGGCGCGGAAAGTCGCGGCCGCGTGGCTCCCATGCAATCGGCATTTCGCTGACCGCCGCGCCACGGTCGAGGATCGTCTAAAGCAACGGGATATGTTCCGCCGGATAGACGTGGTCATGGCCGCCGGCGAGCACCGCGACCGTTCCGGTCGGCGCGCTCGCGCGATGCGCCGCGGCGTCGATGCCGCGCGCCAGCCCCGAGACGATCGTAAACCCGGATTCGCCAAGCTCGCGTGCAAGGCGCTCGGCGAATTTGACGCCGGCGGCGGAGGCGTTGCGCGATCCGACCAGCGCGATCATCGGCGCTGCCAGCGACGTGAGTTGGCCGCGGACCGCGAGCAGGGGCGGTGCATCGTCGATCATGCGCAGCCGCGCGGGGTAGTCCGGTTCGCCGAGAGCGATTAACTCGATGCCGCGGCGGCGAGACGCTGCAAGTTCGCGCTCGGCGTCCTCCAGCGTGCAGATGCGGCCCGGCCCGGCTGCTCCGCCCCGCCGCGCCAGTTCGGGCAGGGCGTCGAGCGCGGTTCGCGCCCCGCCGTAGCGGTTGATCAGCATCCGGAACGTGCGCGGGCCGACGTGCTCGCTTCGGATCAGCCGAAGCCAATCCAGCCGTTGCTCATCGGTCAGGCGCATTCCCGCCGCAGATCGATCTGACGCCATCCCGGCCTCCCGCTCAGGAACGCGCAGAATTGCGCCCTTTGGCAGCGTTGACAACCGGAAGTAGTCCCCCGCCGCCAGCGCCAGCGAGAGCGAATTGTTTACCACGCGCCGCTTACCCTGCAGGTGACGATTCAGGTCTCGACGCGCGGATGTTTCCCCAGTCCTTCAACGCCCGGGTCAGAGAACGCATGGCCGTATGGGGCGCCGTGCTTGGATTCCTGTTTGCTCTCTACGCCGCCATCCAGGTCATTCATTCCTGGCAGTCGGCGCAGATCGCGGTGGACCGCAGCCGGGCCACGGCCGAGGCGCAGGCGTTTATCTCCGGCGGCGCCGCGATGTATCCCGACGAGACGTCGCGCCTGGCGGTCGGCCAGAATCTGATCGGGGCGATCAGCGAGATCGACGATCGCCAAGCCTATCTTTCGGCCAATCACCATCAGAACCAGGTTCTAATCGCGCTGCTGGCGCTGTTCGTCGTCGGACAGATCCTGTTCCTCGAATTCCGCTGGCTGATCGGTCCGGTGGTGCGGATCGCCAACTTACTGCGGTCCGCAGAGCGCGCGCCGCAGGCTTTGCGATCCTACGCGTTGCGGCGCGACGAGATCGGCGCCTTTGCGCGCGCGCTGACCGATCATTTCGCGCTGGTTCAGAGCCAGCAACAGGCGGCGCAGGCCGAACAGACGAGGCTGTCCGACCGGTTGCGCCATCAGGAGGACTTCCGGCGCGAGAGCCTGTCGTTCCAGGAGCGGATCGGCGACATTGTTCGCAAACTCGAAGGCCATGCCGGCCGCATGTCGGACGCCTCCCGGGAGCTGGCGACGATTTCGGCCGAGGCGCAGTCGCGCGCAGGCGCGTCGGTGCAGTCGACCGCCCGGGTATCCGGCCATGTCGACGTGGTGGCGTCGTCGATCCGCGACATCGCGACAACGCTGACGAACGTCGCAGAAGAAGCCGATCGCACGTCGACGGTCGCAGCTACGGCGCGAACCATTGTCGAGGCGGCGCAGGACGACGCCAAGGCGCTGAACGAGGCGGCGCGTACGATCGAGCAGGTTGTGATGCTGATCGAGGACGTCGCCGAGCAGACCAACCTGCTCGCCCTCAACGCCACCATCGAAGCCGCGCGTGCGGGCGAAATGGGCCGCGGCTTCGGCGTGGTCGCGCAGGAGGTCAAGCAGCTCGCCACGCGGACGTCGCAGGCGACGGTCGATGTGCGCGGCAGGCTTCAGGGCATCACGGAATCGTCCAAGCGCATCGCCGAACGCGTCACGACGCTGGTCGGCTCCATCGAGCAGGTCGCCGCGGTTACAGGCGCGATCGCGCAGTCGACGCGGACCCAGGACGCCAACTCGCAGGCGATCACCTCGAACACCAGCAAGACCGCGGCCGATGTGCACGAGGTCGCCGCCACGGTGAAGGATGTCGCCGGCATGATCTCGGATGCCAAGCAGGCCGCGGATCTGGTGACGAAAGTGTCCACGGACCTGGGCCAGCAGGCAACCGACCTGCGCGGCGCGGTCGAGCGCTTCATCGAGACGACGGAAAGGATTGCGTCATGAAATCGGCGGTCGCTGACGCATCGCATCCCGTTGACGAAGCCGTTGCGAGGCGCAGATACGCCGTGCGTCAGTACCGCATGCCGGCGAAAGTGTTTCATTGGCTCACCGCCGTGCTGATCGTGTTCATGGTGTCGACCGGGGTGATCGCCAAACAGCTCAGCGGCGGCCCCGCGGCCGACCTGCTGTTCGGTCTGCACAAGCTGTTCGGCGCGGTGACGCTTGCGGTGCTGGCGTTGCGTGTCGGCTATCGCCTGTTCCGCTCGTTGCCGCCGCACGCCGACCAGCCGCAATCGCGGCCGATGCTGCATTGGACGCTGTACGCGGTCGTGATCCTCGTGCCGCTGCTCGGCTGGGCCGGCGTTTCGGATTTCGGTGCGCGCGACGCCGCATTCGGGATCGTGCTGCCGGCGATCTGGCCCGAGGGCCTGGGTTACGACGCGCTGCTCCTGAAATGGCACGCCTACGCCGCCTTCGCCTTGCTGGCGCTGGTCGTGCTGCACATCGGCATCGCGATCCAGGACTACATGACCGCAGACCGGCCGCCGCCGCACGCCGGCTGAGCGGACGTCAGGGTTTCGGCGCGTCCGGCGTCCGAGCGCCGATCTTGGGCTCGCTGCCCCGCATCAGCCGCGCGATGTTGCCGCGGTGCCGGACGAACACCAGTACGGCGAGAGCCAAAAACACCAGCGCCGCGCGCTGGCCGGTCCAGTGCCACAATAGCGGCGGAACGCACGCGCAGGCGATCAGCGCGGACAGCGAGGAGTAGCGCGTCAGCGCCGCGACCGCGCCCCAGATGACGCCGAAGGCCGCCGCCACCGGCAAGGAGACGGCGATCAGGGCGCCGATGAAGGTCGCGACGCCCTTGCCGCCCTGGAAGCGCAGCCAGACCGGAAACATGTGGCCTGCGACCGCGCCGAGGGCTGCGGCCAATGCGGCGTCGCCGCCGTTCGCGCGCCGCATGATCAGCACCGCCGCCGCGCCCTTGAGCGCATCGAGCAGCAGCGTTGCCGCGGCCAGGCCCTTGCGGCCGGTGCGCAGCACGTTGGTGGCGCCGATGTTGCCGGAGCCGACGGTGCGGATGTCGCCTGCGCCCGCGAGCCTCGTGAGGATCAGTCCGAACGGAATCGACCCGAGCAAATAGCCGACGGTCAGCGCCAGCAGCGCGGCGGCCGGAATCGGCATGGCCAAATAGAGATACGGTTCCAAAGCGCGTGCCCCCGGCGCCGATGCCGCAATCGTATCACACGTATTCGTAAACTGTGCGCCCGGCGACGATGGTGCGCACCGCGCGGCCCTGCATGCGCGCCTCGTCGAACGGCGTATTGCGGCACTTCGACTTCAAATTGTCGCGGTCGAGAATCCAGGGTTCGTCGAGATCGACCACCACCACGTCGGCCGGCGCGCCCGGCCGCAGCGTGCCGCCGGGGAGGCCGAGCAACTCGGCGGGCTTGGTCGACATGGCGTGCAGCAGCTTGATGAGTTTGATCTCGCCGTTGTGCACGAGACGCAATCCCGCAGGCAACATGGTCTCGATGCCGACTGCGCCCGCCGCGGCCTCCGCGAACGGCAGACGCTTGACCTCGACGTCCTGCGGATTGTGGTCGGACATGACGACGTCGATCAGGCCCGATGCGAGCGCCTCGACCAGCGCCTCGCGGTCGTCCTCGGCGCGAAGCGGCGGCTCCATCTTGTAGAAGGTGCGGTAGGACCCGACGTCGTTTTCGTTGAGCGTGAGGTGATTGATCGAAGCCGACGCGGTGACCGTGAGCCCCGCGTCCTTGGCGCGGCGCAGCACGTCGAGCGAGTCCGCGCAGGTGACCGAGGCCGCGTGATAGCGCCCGCCGGTGAGGGCCACGAGCCGCACGTCGCGCTCCAGCATGATCGTTTCGGCGGCCTTCGGCACCCCGATCAGGCCGAGCCGCGCGGCGAACTCGCCCTCGTTCATTACCCCTTCGCCGACCAGCGCCGGGTCCTCGGTGTGGTGCACGATCAGCACGTCGAAGTCGCTGGCATAGATCAGAGCGCGGCGCATGACCTGGGCGTTGGTGACGCTCTTGAGGCCGTCGGTGAAGGCGACCGCGCCGGCTGCTTTCAGCAGTCCGATTTCGGTCATTTCCTCGCCGGCGAGGCCTTTGGTCAGCGCGGCCATCGGATGCACGTGCACGATGCCGGTGTCGCGCGCGCGGCGCTGCACGAAGTCGACCATGGTCGGGTCGTCGATCGCGGGCGTCGTGTCGGGCTGGCAGACGATGGTGGTGACGCCGCCCGCTGCCGCGGCCTGGCTCGCAGAGGCGATGGTCTCGCGGTGCTCGGCGCCGGGCTCGCCGACGAAGGCGCGCATGTCGATCAGGCCGGGCGCGACCACGCGGCCGCGGCAATCGACCACTTCGGTGCCTTCGGGCACGCCGGCCGCGCCGATGCCGCGCTTGGCTTCGCGGATCGTGCCGTCGGCAATCAGCAGGTCGCCGGGAAAATCGAGATCGCGAGACGGATCGACGATCCGGGCGTTCGTCAGCAGGATCGGGCGGCGGTCTGAGAGCATCGGTTATGCATTCGGCAGGTTGCGGGACAGCGCTTCCAGCACCGCCATGCGCACGGCGACGCCCATCTCGACCTGTTCGCGGATCAGGGACTGCGCGCCGTCGGCGACGATTGAGTCGATCTCGACCCCGCGGTTCATCGGGCCAGGATGCATCACGAGCGCGTCCGGCTTGGCGAAGGCGAGCTTTTTCTGATCGAGGCCGAAATACGCGAAGTACTCCTGCGTCGAAGGCACAAACGAACCGTTCATGCGCTCGCGCTGGAGCCGCAGCATCATCACGATATCGGCTCCGCGCAGTCCCTCGCGCATGTCGCGCGTTACCTCGACGCCGAAGCGTTCGATGCCGAGCGGCAGGAGAGTCGACGGTGCGACCACGCGCACCCGTGCGCCGAGGGTGTTGAGCAGGATGATGTTGGAGCGCGCCACCCGCGAATGCAGGATGTCGCCGCAGATCGCGACCGTGAGATTCTCGATCGCGCCCTTGTTGCGGCGGATGGTGAGCGCGTCGAGCAGCGCCTGGGTCGGGTGCTCGTGCTGGCCGTCGCCGGCGTTGATCACCGAGCAGTCGACCTTCTGGGACAGGAGTTCGACCGCGCCCGACGCATGATGCCGCATCACGATGATGTCGGGGTGCATGGCGTTGAGCGTTACGGCCGTGTCGATCAGCGTCTCGCCCTTGCGGATCGAGGACGACGACACCGACATGTTCATGACGTCGGCGCCGAGCCGTTTGCCGGCCAGTTCGAACGAAGCCTGGGTACGGGTCGAGGCCTCGAAAAACATGTTGATCAGGGTGCGGCCGCGCAGGCTCGCGGTCTTCTTCTCGACTTGCCGGTTCAACTCGACGAATTCTTCCGCAAGATCGAGCAGGCCGACGATATCGGCATGCGAAAGTCCTTCGATGCCCAGCAAATGGCGGCTGCTGAGGACGAATGTGGACTTGTGGGCGATGTTCATTAAAGCGGAACCTATAGGCGCGGCGGCGCGTCCCGGCAAGGGCGCGTTCGGACGGTCCACAAGCGGCGAAGGGCGATTGTGGCAGGCGTGCTAGACTGTCCGCGTCGGCGCTCCGAGGGAGCCGTGATGGCAGGCCGCTTCGACACCCACGAGGTCATTAACCAGTCGCCGCCGTTTCAGGACGTGGACCTGTACGGCAGCGACCGGCCGTTGCAGGAAGCGGTGGCCGCGAACGTCGCGGGCGCCGAGGCCGAGGCGCTTTCGGCCTTCGGTCTGCGCTGGGGCGCGGCCGCCATGTTCGAACAGGCCCGGCTCGCCAACGCGAATCCGCCGGTGCTCCGGAGCTTCGACGCCGGCGGCAGACGCAGCGACACAATCGAGTTCCATCCCGCCTACCACCACTTCATGGCCGAAAGCGTGGCTGCGGGCCTGCACGCGTCGACGTGGCGGCCTGACGCCACGCCCGAGGCCGCGCCGGCGGAGGTCGCGCGCGCGGCGCGCTTCTACATGGTCGCCCAGGTGGAGAACGGGCACATGTGTCCGATCACCATGACGCGGGCCTCGGTCGCTGCGTTGTTCGAGGAACCGTCGCTGGTCGGCATGGTCATGCCAAAGCTGACGTCGCGGCATTACGATCCCGTGTTCCGGCCATGGCGCGAGAAAGCCGGCATCACGCTCGGCATGGGCATGACCGAGAAGCAGGGCGGCACCGACGTTCGCGCCAACACGACCGCCGCCGCGCCTGCGGGGGACCACTATCTCCTGACCGGCCACAAGTGGTTCATGTCGGCGCCGATGTGCGACGCGTTCCTGGTGCTGGCGCAGGCGCCGGGCGGGCTGACGTGCTTCTTCCTGCCGCGATTCAAGCCCGACGGCAGCGTCAATGCGCTGCGGTTGCAGCGCCTCAAGGACAAGCTCGGCAACCGCTCCAATGCGTCCTCGGAGGTGGAGTTCGCGGATGCCTATGCGCTGCGCGTCGGCGAGGAGGGCGCGGGCGTCCGCACCATCTTGCAGATGGTCCAGCTCACGCGTCTCGACTGCGCGATCTCGTCGGCCGGCATGATGCGGGCAGCCGTCGCGCAGGCGTTCCATCATTGCCGGCACCGGACGGTGTTCCAGAAACGGTTGATCGACCAGCCGATGATGCGGACCGTGCTGGCCGACATGGCACTGGAAAGCGAAGGTGCGGTTGCCGCGGTGATGCGGCTCTGCCGGTCGTTCGATCTGGCCGCTGTCTCGCCCGCCGAGGCCGCGCGCGCGCGGCTGCTTACGCCCGCGATCAAGTACTGGGTCTGCAAGGCCGCGCCGGCGCTGGTCTATGAGGCGATGGAGTGCCTGGGCGGCAACGGCTACGTCGAGGACGGTCCGATGGCGAGGCTCTATCGCGAAGCGCCGGTCAATGCGATCTGGGAAGGCTCCGGCAATGTCGTTGCACTCGACGTGCTGCGCGCCGCAAGCCGGGACGGCGAGGGCGCGCGCGCGGCGATCGACGATCTGGCGCGCGAGGCTGGCGATTGTGCCGGCGCGGCGGAAGCGGCCGAAGCGATCGGACGCGCGCTTGCGTCGCCGGGCGCCGAGGGTGATGCGCGCATCGTGGTGGAGCGGCTCGCCCGGCTTGCGGCGGCGGCTGCGCTACGGGCGAGCGCGCCTGCTGCCGTTGCGGAGGGCTTTGCCCGCTCCAGGCTCTCGGGCGAACGCGGCGCGACCTACGGTACGGCCATGATCGATTCCGGCGTGTCGGCCTTGCTGCTCGAGCGCGCTTGGCCGTCCCAATAGCCACCGGCTTCCCGGTCACAAGCCTGTGAGATGCAGCGCGCGCGGAGGCGGCGTGGAACCTCGGCGTCCGCCAAACGTTGACTTGCGAGACCGGCGGCACGCGCCCGGACCGAACGACGCGGCGTGTCCGAGCGAGCCGGTTAATCCCCTCGAACGGTGGAGATTGAAATGAAAGCGATCGCGAAACCTCTGGCCGTCATCGGCGTTGCCGGCGCTCTGGCGCTGGCTTCGGCCACTGCGTCCGATGCGCGCCCGCGCGGCTGGGCCGCGGCCGGCATCGGCTTTGCGGCCGGCGCCCTGATCGGCGCTGCGGCGGCGAATGCCCACGCAAACCACTACTATCACAGCCACTATGCCTATGCGCCCGGCTACTACTACGAGCCGAGCTACACGTATGTCCCGGCGCGGACCTACACCTACGCTCCGGCTTACGACTCCTATGCCTATGCGCCGGTGCCTGCCTATGCGCCGGTGGACAGCTGGCGTTACAGCGCGGGCGGCTGGCCGCAGAACGATCCGATGCGCGAGCGGCAGCTGACCGGCGGCGATTACTAGGCCGTCACAGCTTGACGCGAGAGGGCCGGCGCAAGCCGGTCCTTTCATTTTTGCATTTGCGCCAGCCGGTCGAGCGCCCCCTGCAGAATGAACGCCGCGGCGTGCTGGTCGATCACTGCTGCGCGCTTGCCGCGGCTGACGTCGGCGGCGATCAATTCGCGCTCGACCGCCGCGGTCGAGAGCCGCTCGTCCCACAGCGCGATCGGAAGTTCGGTGAGATTGGCGAAGTTGCGCGCGAAGGCGCGCGCCGACTGCGCGCGCGGTCCCTCGCTGCCGTCCATGTTCACCGGCAGGCCCAGCACAAAGCCCGCGCATCGCCGCTCGCCCGCCAAAGCCAGTACGCGCCCGGCGTCGGCCTTGAAATTCGTTCGCGCGATCGTTTCGACGCCGGTTGCGAGCTTGCGGTCCGGATCGGAGACGGCCACGCCGACCGTCTTGGTGCCGAGGTCGAGCCCGATCAGCGCGCCCCGCGGCGGCAGGTGAGGCGCAATGCCGGCGACGCTGGCGATCAGAGCGGACATGCATAGGTTCCTGCGCCGAATTCCGCGCAGGGTCAATTCGTGAAAAGCGCCGGTGCGCCGTTGCACTCGGCATCGGGTTTTGGGATACGGAATTGCGGTTCCGCCGATTTTCCTGCCCTTGAGAAATTGCCATGACGCAAGACATCGATATGCGCCAGTTCGCCCGCAGCGCCGGGCGCAATCAGGCGTTCACGGCCGGCAGTATCGTCTTCAACAAGGGCGATCCGGGCGCCTGCATGTACATCGTGCAGTCTGGCGTCATCGAAATGGTGATCGGCGACACCGTGATCGAAACGGTCGGGCCGAACGAGGCGATCGGATTCATGTCGATGATCGACGGCGCGCCGCGTTCGTCCACCGCCCGCGTCAAGGAAGGCTGCGAACTGTCGGCCATCGACACGCGCAAGTTCCGCTTCATGGTCGACGAGGTTCCGAACTTCGCCCACTACATCATGAACGTCATGGCGCGCCGCATTCGCGGCATGGGGCAGGCGATCAAATAGCCGCCGAATGCCAAAAGCCGCGGCTGTGCCGTCGCGGCAACGATGCGGTAACCACGCTTGTTCGCCCGATCTTAGACTTGGCCCCCTAGAACGCCGCGGGAGAACGCCGGCGGCCATGGACCGCCGGCCGCGACGAGGCGCGACATGGGGACGGGCGAGGCGGCCGCGGCTTGGCGGCTTCATCTGCTCAACTGGTATCTGCTCGGTGCGATCGGCGCGGCATTTGCGCTGGCGCTCGCGCTGACGGATTTTTCTCTGTCGCCGATCAACTTCGCCGTCGGCTGCGGGTTCGTCGCGGTCTATGCCGCGTTCTCGTTCTACAACGCGCTCGCGCCCCGCCGCCGCGACCCGCAGGTCGTGTACGTCCTCGGCGGCACGGCGCAGATCGTGCTGACCACGCTGCTGTTCGCGCCGTTCACGTACATCGCGGCGGCTGCGAACTTTCCGATGCAGGACGCCAATCTCCTGGCCATCGACCGGGCCTTCGGCCTCGACTGGCTGGCGTATGTGACGTTCGTCGATGCGCGGCCGACGCTCGCCTCCTGGCTCGACTTCGGCTACAGCATGATCAAGTGGCCGCTGTTCATCGTGCCGGTCGTGCTTGCGGCATTGGCGCAGTATCGCCGCCTGCAGGAATATACGCTGGCCTTCGCGCTGGCGCTGATCGCGACCACCGTGAGCTCGACGCTGGTTCCCGCCATCGGCGTGTTCCAGCAGATCGGTGTCGCGGTCACCGATTTCCCGAACGTTAATCCGGTCGCCTACCTCGGGCAGGTGCAGGACCTGCCGGCGGTGCGCGGCGGCGGCCTGCGCGTGCTCGACGTCGGCGCGCTGTCGGGCATCATCACATTTCCGAGTTTCCACGCCGCATCCGCTGCGCTCTACACCTGGGCGCTGTGGGGATCGAAATGGTTCCGCCCCATCGCCGTCGTGTCGAACCTTGCGATGCTGGCGGCGACGCCGATCACTGGCGGACACTACTTTGTCGATCTCGCGGCCGGGATCGCAGTTGCCATCCTGGCGATTGCTGCGGCGAAAGTCGTCGGCCGTCGTCTCGCCGCCGAAGCCGCGAACGCGCAAGCCGCGCCGCAGCCGGCGTGACTGCAACGGCTCAGGCAGTCAGAAGCCGCATTCGCGTGCCCCAAGGGTCGGCGGTCTCGATGCCGCCGTCGATGGCGCCGACCGGCGCGCCGGTTGCGGCAATCGCCGATCGGGTCGCATCGAACATCGCGGCATTCTCCGCTTCCACCGAGAACCACGCCAGGCCCGCGCGGTTGTTGTCGCGTTTGCGTGCGCCGTGGCTGTGCCAGACGTTGGCGCCGACGTGATGGTGATAGCCTCCGGAGGAGATGAAGGTCGCGCCGGTGCGCTGCCGCGTCACCTCCATGCCAAGCCCGCCGCAGTAGAACCGCTCCGCTTCGGCGGTGTCGCCGACGCGCAGATGGATGTGGCCGACGCGCAGGCCCTCGGGCGCCGCAGGATAGGCCGCGGTCGTGGGATCGACCTCGCGGATGATCGCGTCGATGTCGAGCGGGTCGGTCTTCTGGAAGATCGTCTTGCCCTCGCGGCGCCATTGGTCGGCTTGGCGGTCGGAATAGACCTCGATGCCGTTGCCTTCCGGGTCGTCCAGGTAAATCGCCTCGCTGACGTCGTGGTCCGACGCGCCGGTGATCGGCACGCGGGCCTTCGCCACGTGCAGGATCCAGCGCGCCAGGTCCGCGCGCGTCGGCATCAGGAACGCGGTGTGGTAGAGGCCGGCTTCGGACGGATCGTCGGGCCTGGCGTCGGGCCGGTGCTCGAGTTCGAGCAGCATGACGCCGCCGGTGCCGAGACGGACGAAGCGGCCGGTGCGCTCCATGACGGTGAGCTTGAGCAACTGCGTGTAGTAGTTCGTCAGCAGCTCCAGATCGCGCGCGATCAGGCCGACGGCGCCGATGCGCAGCGGGGTGCGATTGGCGAACGTGGGCGTGGCCGAAGGATTGGGTGCGTCCATGGCGTCTATATCGTTCTTCGGCGGCCTGGATACAACCTCATTCGCCGGCGCTGAAACGCCGCTCCGCCGGGGACGAAGGCTGCGATGGCCGGGCCGCTAGGCGCGCGCGGCGGCAGGCGGCATAGTGCGCCGCGAAATTGCGCAGGGAGCCGGCCATGTGGCCCGACCGACGACTGATCGACCTGTTTCGGATCGAGCATCCGATCCTGCTCGCGCCGATTGCGGGCGCGATGGATGCGGAGCTTGCGATTGAAGTCTGCGAGGCGGGCGGGCTGGGCTCGCTGCCGACTGCAATGATCGATCCGGCCCAGGTCCGCTCGGAAATGGCTCGGATTCGCGGCGGCACGCGAAAGCCGGTCAATCTCAATTTCTTCAGCCACAAGCCGCCGGCGCTCAACAATGCGCATCAGGTGCGGTGGCGGGAGCGGCTCGACGCTTATTACCGCGAACTGAACATCGATCCGGCCGCGCCGGTGCCGGTCACAAACCGCGTGCCGTTCGATGAAACGCTTTGCGGCATAATGGAAGACCTGAAGCCTGAGATCGTCAGCTTCCATTTCGGTCTGCCGGAAGCCGGATTGCTCAAGCGCGTGAAAGCGACGGGCTGCAAGCTGATCAGCTCGGCCACGACCGCTGAGGAAGCGCGCTGGCTGGAAGGGCAGGGCGTCGACGCCGTGATTGCGCAGGGCTACGAGGCCGGCGGTCACCGGTCCATGTTTCTGACCGACGACCTGGCGGCGCAGGTGGGAACCTTCGCCTTGGTGCCGCAGGTGGTCGACGCCGTGAAGGTGCCGGTGATCGCTGCCGGCGGGATCGGCGATGCGCGCGGCATCGCCGCGGCCTTCATGCTGGGCGCCGCGGGCGTTCAGATCGGCACCGCGTTCATGCATTGCCCGGAGGCGAAGATTTCCGCGTTCCATCGCGCCGCGCTCAAGTCGCTGCCGAGCAACGGCACCGTGCAGACCAACCTGATGACCGGCCGTCCGGCGCGCTACATCGTCAACCGGCTGGTGCGCGAAGTCGGTCCGATCAGTGACCTGGCGCCGGAGTTTCCATTGGCCGCAGGCGCGCTCGCGCCGCTGCGCGCCAAGGCCGAGGCGCAGGGCTCCGCCGATTTTTCGCCGATGTCGTCGGGGCAGGCCGCCCCGCTCGGCCGCGCGATGCCGGCGCGCGAACTGACACGAGCGCTCGCCGCGGAAGCGCAGGCGCTGATGCAGCGGATGGCAGGATAGCGCCGTCAACGCTTGCTCCATCCATTCCCACGCTTCGTGCGAGGAGGGATAAGTGCGTCTGCCGCTCGCGCTGTGCGCATCACTCCCTCCATGTTGTCGTGAGGCCGCGTTTCATCGCCCGGGGTTTTGTCACGGCGCCCGGTCGCCGGTGTCTTTTTTCTCCACCCTCGAAAGCCCGAGGGGGTGAAGCGCCGACAGGCGCCGGTGCGGATCGCCGCACCGCGTGGCCCGCCTTGCGGTCGGGCCGGTCCAACTTGGGACCGCCGGCTCATGACGCGAGCCGGCGCGCCTTTCGGCGCTTCACCGCGGGATTTTGGGCGCCGGGACCGTAGCTTCCGGGACTCGGACGGAAGACTCTTCGCCCTTCCGATCCAGCGGCTTTCGCCGCCTTCGTCCTGTCCCGTTCAGCCCACCGAAGGGCGGCTCTCCGTAGTGAGAGCGGACGGTGACCCGGGCCTCCCGGGTGCCGGTCTGCGAAACCGGCCCGCGGGCGCCGCATCCCATCCCGCTCGCATGACGCCTCATGAAAACGCCCTCGGTGGATGGGACAAGACAATATTCCGCAATATAGGAACATAGTCAAGAGGCTTGCCGCACGAAACCCGGCACTGCTTTATGGCGTCGGATTCTTTCATTCCCACCGAGGCGCCATATGTCCGTCGACGCCGCAACCGTCCGCCGCATCGCGCATCTGGCGCGGATTGCGGTCGCCGAGGACGAGGTCGAGCACCTGCGGGGCGAGATCAATTCGATCCTGGCCTTCGTCGAGCAACTGTCGGAGGTGAAGGTCGACGGCGTCGAGCCGATGACCTCGGTCACGCCGATGGCGATGAAGAAGCGCCAGGACGCGGTGACCGACGGCGGCGACGCCGAGGCGGTGCTGAAGAACGCCCCGGCGCGCGAGGGGAATTACTTCGTGGTGCCGAAAGTCGTAGAGTGACCGCCGGCGACCACGGATCGGATTGAACGGACGAACTGCCCATGTGCATGGCCTGCCAGGAGATGGAAATCTACTACCAGTATCTCGACGCGCTCGAGGCCGAGAAGCGCATGGCGCAGCCGTGGCAGTGCGAGGTGATCCTGTTTCCGGCGGATGACGAGCAGCCGCAGACCGCCGCGAAGTCCGAGACCGAAGCCTTGCCGGATTTCATCAAGTCCGCACCGGTGCGCGCCGCGCGCGGCAAGCGCGCCAAAGCTAAAGCCAAGCCCGCAGCCTTCGCCTGCGACACGCCTGAATGAGCGAATTGACGTCACTTACCATCGCGGACGCCCGCGACGGACTGAGGAAGAAATCGTTTTCCGCAGCCGAACTCGCGAACGCGCATCTCGCCGCGATGGAGAAGGCGCGCTCGCTGAACGCCTACGTCCTCGAAACGCCGGAGCGCGCCGCCGACATGGCCAAGGCCTCCGACGCCCGCATCGCCAAAGGCGAGGCGGGGCCGCTGGAAGGCATTCCGCTCGCAATCAAGGACCTGTTCTGCACGCAAGGCGTCCGCACCACCGCGGGCTCGAAAATCCTGCACAACTTCGAGCCGACGTATGAATCGACGGTGACGTCGCAGCTCTGGCGCGACGGCGCGGTGCTGCTCGGCAAGACCAATCTCGACGAATTCGCCATGGGCTCGTCGAACGAAACCTCCGCGCTCGGGCCGGTGACCTCGCCGTGGCGGCGCAAGGGCGCAAATACGCCGCTCGTTCCCGGCGGCTCGTCGGGCGGCTCGGCGGCGGCGGTCGCGGCGCGCATTGCGCTCGGCTCCACCGGCACCGACACCGGCGGCTCGATCCGGCAGCCGGCGGCGTTCACCGGCATCGTCGGACTGAAGCCCACGTACGGCCGCTGCTCGCGCTGGGGGATCGTGGCGTTTGCGTCCTCCCTCGACCAGGCCGGACCGTTCGCGCGCACAGTGCGCGACACCGCGATCCTGATGCGCTCGATGGCGGGCCACGACCCGAAGGACACGACCTCGGCCGACGTGGCCGTGCCGGACTACGAGGCGGCAGCCGGCAAGTCCATCAAGGGCATGAAGATCGGCATCCCGAAGGAGTACCGCGTCGACGGCATGCCCGCCGAGATCGAGAAGCTCTGGGAGCAGGGCCGGGCGTGGCTGAAGGATGCGGGCGCCGACCTGGTCGAGGTCTCGCTGCCGCACACCAAGTACGCGCTGCCGGCCTATTACATCGTGGCGCCCGCGGAGGCCTCGTCCAACCTCGCGCGCTACGACGGCGTGCGCTACGGGCTGCGCGAGCAGGGCCGCGACGTCATCGGCCTCTACGAGGCGACGCGCGCCAAGGGTTTCGGCAAGGAGGTGCGTAGGCGCGTGATGATCGGCACCTACGTTCTGTCGGCCGGCTACTACGACGCCTACTACGTGCGCGCGCAGAAGGTCCGCACCCTGATCAAGAAGGACTTCGAGGACTGCTTCAAACAGGGCATCCACGCCATGCTGACGCCGGCTACGCCGTCGGCGGCGTTCGGCGTCGGCGAGAAGGGCGGCGCCGACCCGATCGAGATGTATCTCAACGACGTGTTCACGGTGACGGTGAACATGGCGGGTCTGCCGGGGATCGCCGTGCCCGCGGGGCTCGACGGTCAGGGCCTGCCGCTCGGGCTGCAATTGATCGGCCGGCCGTTCGACGAGGAAACGCTGTTCTCGCTCGGGCAGGCGATCGAGGACGCCGCAGGACGATTCGAGCCGGAGCAGTGGTGGTAGCGCGACTCGCGCGCGGCATGCGCGCGATTGAATCCCTCGCGCATTGCACGCGGCCGTACCGCAGAACGATTCTGTGATTGCCGTTAATCACAGTTCGTTTGCCGCAGCCGTTTGGCGCACGCAGCGGTTGCCATTGGCGACGGACCTGCGCGAGATTGAATCCGCAACGATTCATGTCTGGGGGGACTGAATGACTGCGGATCAAATTCGCGAACTCGTGCGTCTGTCCTACGCGGCCTATTTCGACGGCGACCGCGAGGCCTTCGTCGATCATTTTCACGACGACATCGAATGGCAGTTTTACAGCCCGCCCGAGGCGCTTCCGATTCCCAATCGCGTCACCGGCAAGGTGGCGGTGCTCGCGGCGCTCAAGCGCATCGACGAGGTGGTCGAGATGGTCGACGACAAGCTCGAAGTGGTGGTCGCCGACGTCGATCGTGCCGCGGTGGTCAGCAACCGCGCGGTGCGGCTGCGGGCGAACGGCCGGGTCCTGCGCTACAAGGTCGCCGCCTTCCACCGCTACCGGGACGGCAAGCTGATCGAATACACCGCCTTCCTGGACGGCTTCGACCTGCTGCAGCAGACACTGGGCCGCGAGATCGCCGTGGAGCAGGCCTATCCGGAGTAGCCGGCGCGGTGCGTTCCGCTAATTCTTTCAATGCTATAGAGCGGCGTACTCCCCCGGTTCCGGCTGCCTTGAGACTGCCTTAAGGCCATGCGGTTAAGGATCGGCCGGGAGCCGTGGGGAGCAGTCCCGCCGATGTTTCGCATTCGCGCCATAGCGCCTGCAGCCGCGTTCGCGCTTGCGCTCGCGGGCTGCGCGACCATCCACAACGAGCCGGTCAATCGGCCGTTGAGCGGAGCCGCGCGCCACACCATCGACCTGGGGCGCGACGTCGCCACCTACTCGGACGACCTGCTGATCGGGCTCGCCTTCTCCGGCGGCGGCACGCGCGCGGCGGCGTTCGCGTTCGGCGTGCTGCAAGAGCTCGACGAGACGCGAACCGGGCAGGGCACGCTGCTCGACCGCGTCGACTTCGTGTCCGGCGTGTCCGGCGGCTCGGTGCTTGCCGCCTACTACGGCCTGAAGCGGCGCTCAGCGCTCGCCGACTTCCGCGAGCGGTTTCTGCTGCGCGACGCGGAAGAGTCGCTGTCCGGCCTCAACCCGAACAGCGTCGCGCGCGCGTTTGCCGGCGGCATCAACGACGCCAGCCAGTTTCCCCGCTGGCTCGACCGCAACCTGTTCGAGGGCGCGACGTTTGCCCAGATGCGCCACGACCGGCGGCCGCGGGTGTGGATCAACGCCGCCGACATCTACAACCGCACGACGTTCGTGTTCGGGCGCACGGCCTTTACCGCGATCTGCTCGGACCTCGACGCCTATCCGGTGGCGCAGGCGGTCGCGGCGTCCGCCGCGGTGCCGGTGGTGTTCGCGCCGATCGTGATCGAGTCCTACCCCGGCGACTGCGCGGCGCGCCTGCCGGCCTGGATCGAGCGCGCGCGGGCCAATCCCTCGGCGCCGCCGATGCTGAAGACCTTCGCCGACGCCATGGGCCGCTACCGCGACGGCTCGATGCGCTACATCAAGCTGCTCGACGGCGGCCTGGTCGACAATTACGGGCTGTCGGGATTCACCATCGCGCGGCTGTCGTCGGACACGCCTTACGGGCCGCTGACGCCGGAGCAGGCGGTCAAGCTGCGGCGCGCGCTGTTCGTCGTGGTCGATGCCGGGCGCGGGCCGTCGGGCGACTGGACGCGCACCGTCGCGGGGCCGAGCGGCACGGAGCTGGTGATGGCGGCCGCCGACACTGCGATCGACGCGAGCGTGCGCGCAAGCTTCACCGCCTTCGACAGCACCACGGCGGAGTGGCAGGGCGCGCTGATCCGCTGGCGCTGCGGGCTATCGGCGGAGCAGAGGCGGCGCTACGGGGCGCCGGCGAACTGGAACTGCCGGGACCTGAAGTTCACCGTCAATCGCGTCGCGTTCGACCAGCTCGGCGCGGAGCGCGCGGCCGAACTGAACGCCGTGCCGACGCGGTTCAAGCTGCCGCCGGAGCAGGTCGACCACCTGATCGCGGCCGGCCGCGACGCGCTGCGCGCCAACAAGGCGTATCGCGATTTTCTGGGCAGCCTCGGCCGCAGCGCGCCGGCGCGGCGACCCGTGCCGCCGAGGCCGCAGCCCGTGGCGGGAATGCCGGTCGCGGCCGTTGCGGCAGAGCCGCGTTAGCTTTTTTGATTTGACGCGTTTCTTAACGCGAACCGGTCCCCACTTCGCTCGAAAACGCTATGGCCTCAGGCCGGCTCCAGCCCGTGCTTCTTCATCACCGGCAGCCGCGCGGGCGCCGCAAGAAAGCGCGCCAGCGCACGCGCGCCGTCGGGGTTTTTCGCGCCGGAATGCACGCCGCAGCAGAACCGCGTGATGCACTGGATCTCGGCGGGCAGGGGGCCGACGACGTCGATGCCGCCGATGTGCACGAGCTCGCTGATCTGCTGGAAGCCGATCTCGGCCTCGCCGGTCGCGACGATCGAACCGATGGTGCCGCCGGACGGCACGCCGCGGTGCTTGGCCTTCACCGCGTCCGCGATGCCCATGCGCTCGACAAGTTGCGCCATGTACACGCCGCTCGGGCCGGAGGTGTAGCCGACGGTCTTTGCCGCGAGCAGCGCCTGCTTGAGCCTGTCGGCCGAGCCGATGTCGGGCTTCGGCGCGCCTTTTGCAACCGCGACGCCGATGCCGCAGGTCGCGATGTCGGTGCGGCTGCCGGCCTGGATGCGGCCCTGCTCGATCAGCTTCTCCAGCTCCACGCTGGAGACGATGACGAGGTCATACGTTTCGCCCGCCGCCATCCGCTTCATGATGTCGGTGGTGCCGGACCAGGTGGTGAGCACCTTGCTGCCGGTCTCGCGCTCGAACTGCGGCACGAGCTCCAGATAGGCCTCGCGGGTGGCGATGGAGGAAAGGACTTCGACGTCCATACGTTCGGCTTTCACTTTCCCTTACGGCTCAGCGCATTCTCGGCGACGATTTCCGGCTGGAACCGGAACAGGCCGGAATAGGCCGGGTCCACGGTGATCCGCACCCAGTGCATGTCCGGCGAGCCGAAGGTCTCGACGCGGGTGAAGTTCTCGAACGCGCGATTGGACTTCTTGCTGTACAGCGGCTTGTCGATGCGCAGCAGATGCGTGTCGCCGTGCAGCAGCACGACCGGGCGGTCGTAGCTTTCAAGCTCCTCGGCGAGCAGCGCGACGTAGTCCCCGAAGGCATCGCCCGCGGGGATCGCCGGCGCCCCGGTGCGGCCGACGAACGGCCCGAAATAGCGGCCCTTGGCGGCGGGCGGCCAGTGGTTCTCGAAGCCCGGATTGGCCTGGATCATCAGGACAAGCCCGCGGCTTCCGTCGGCGCGGGCCTTGGCGAAGGCCGCCTTGATCCAGGCGAGGTTGGCGGCCTTGCGCTCCTTCTGCTCGGCGTCCATCTCGGGCGAGCGGCCGGAGTTGTCGTTGCTGCCGACGACATGAGCGGTTGCGAAGGTCACGCCGCCGATCGACCAGCGCTGGTTCTCGACGTAACGGGCGTGCGCCGGATCCGACGACTGGCTCTCGACCGGCATGGTGCGCCCGCCGAGGCTCGTTCCTTTCGGATAGAACGTCGCGCGCACGGCGGCGAGCGCCTTCAGCGGATCGACCGGGTTGGGCTTCAGGTGATGGCAGTCGGTCCAGTCGTTGTCGCCGGGCGTCAGCACCAGCGGATGCCGGACGCGCTGGAACGACGCCAGCACGCGCTTGTTGCTCGCCTCGGTGCAGGGCACCGAGGAGCGGTCCGGATTGCGGTTGTGCGGCCGCGGATCGTTCTGGAAGTCGCCGACGTGAATGACGAAGGCCAGATCGGAGGCGTTCATCGCCGCGATCACGCGCTCGAACTGCTGCTCTTCGGACTTGCTGTAGCCGGTGTCGCCGACCAGGCCGAACTGGAAGGCGGTCTGGGCCGCGGCCGGCCCGGCCAGCAGTCCGAACAGGGCTGCGCCCGCGAGCCCGCGGGCCAGGCAATTCCTGCGCATGACATCCCCCGTAGATGGTCTTCGTAGACCGGTTTGACGCTGTTCGCGCGGCCCGCGTCAACGGATGCCGCGATAAATCTCGGCGATCGGAATCTCAAGACCGAGCGCAGGCAAAGTCAATCGACCGTCGCGGCCCTCGACGATCTCGGGTTCGGGATCGAATCCGGAATCCTCCCGGTACCAGACCCAGACTTTGGGTTCGTCGGGCGAGAGCACGAGATAGACCTGCAGCGTGGGCAGGCTCAGATATTCCTCGCGCTTCCTGCCGAAATCGACGTGGAGGGTGCCCGGCGAAAGCACTTCCGCAATCAGGATCGGAGCCTTGGCCTGCAAAGCATGACCGTCTTGCTGAGCCGGTTCGACGACGATGTCGGGAAATCGGACACTGGACCCGACGTGGACGGCAAAGACTTCGGCCGCAACGTCGTAGCGTTCGGCATCGAGCCTGGTCCTGAGCGCCGCCTGAAGATTGCCGGCCACGACTGCGTGATTCCTTGTAACCCGAACCATCATCATGGCGCGCCCCCCTGCGTATTCGCAGCGCTCCTCGCTCTTCTCGATCCAGGCGAGGAAGGCCTCCTTGGTCATGGGCACCGGCGTATGGACGGTCATCGGGCGCGCTTTCGTGCGAATTGTCCTCAGGCTTTCGGACCGCGTGCCCATAAGATAAGACATTCCCGACCCGACATAAACCGTTCGACGACGCCCCCGGAGTGCCAAGGGCCCGACATGACTGCTGACGTCCAAGCCGCCGCCCGCAAGAAGCTGATCAAAGGCACGACCGGCGATTGGGAAATCGTGATCGGCATGGAGGTCCATGCCCAGGTCGCCTCCAACTCGAAGCTCTTTTCCGGCGCCTCGACGGAGTTCGGCGGCGAGCCCAACAGCCACGTCTCGCTGGTCGACGCCGCCATGCCCGGCATGCTGCCCGTGATCAACGAGGAATGCGTGCGGCAGGCGATCCGCACCGGGCTGGGGCTCAATGCGAAGATCAACCTGCGCTCGGTGTTCGACCGCAAGAACTATTTCTATCCCGACCTGCCGCAGGGCTATCAGATCAGCCAGTACAAGCAGCCGATCGTCGGCGAGGGCATCGTCGAGGTCGACATGCCCGACGGCGAGCGCGTCGCGGTCGGCATCGAGCGCGTGCATCTGGAGCAGGACGCCGGCAAGTCCCTGCACGACCAGCATCCGAACCTGAGCTACGTCGACCTCAACCGCTCGGGCGTGGCGCTGATGGAGATCGTGTCGAAGCCCGACATCCGCTCGGCGGAGCAGGCGCAGGCATTTCTCACCAAGCTGCGTTCGATCCTGCGCTACCTCGGCACCTGCGACGGCGACATGGAGAAGGGCAGCCTGCGCGCGGACGTGAACGTCTCGGTGCGGCGGCCGGGCGAAGGGCTTGGCACGCGCTGCGAGATCAAGAACATGAACTCGATCCGCTTCATCGGCCAGGCCATCGGCTACGAGGCGCGCCGCCAGATCGAGATCGTCGAGGACGGCGGCACGATCGACCAGGAGACGCGGCTGTTCGATCCGAACAAGGGTGAGACGCGCTCGATGCGCTCCAAGGAAGAGGCGCACGACTACCGCTATTTCCCCGATCCGGACCTGCTGCCGCTGGAATTCGACCAAGCCTATGTCGACGCGCTGAAGGCGGGGCTTCCGGAACTGCCGGACCGGAAGATGCGGCGCTTCGTCAGGGACTTCGGCCTGTCCGTCTACGACGCCGACGTGCTGGTCGCCGAGCGCGCGACCGCCGACTTCTTCGAGACCGTAGCCAAGGGCCGCGATCCGAAGGCCGCCGCCAACTGGACGATCAACGAATTGACCGGGCGGCTCAACAAGGAAGGCAAGGGCATCGAGGCGTCGCCCGTGAGCGCGGCCCAGCTCGGTGCCATCCTCGACCTGATCGGCGAGGGCGTCATCTCCGGCAAGATCGCCAAGGACCTGTTCGAGATCGTCTGGAGCGAAGGCGGCGACCCGCGCTCGATCGTGGAAGCGCGCGGCATGAAGCAGGTGACGGACACCGGCGCGATCGAGAAGGCGGTGGACGACATCGTCGCCGCCAATCCGGACAAGGTCGCCGACGCCAGGACCAACCCGAAGGCCATCGGCTGGTTCGTCGGGCAGGTGATGAAGGCGACCGGCGGCAAGGCGAACCCGCAAGCCGTCAACGCCGCGCTCAAGAGCAAGCTCGGGCTCTGACGCCGCCGCGCGCCGGGCGTTGAACGCTCGCGCGCGCATTGTCCGGCGACTCGAAAAGCGAATCACCGCGCACCGATTCGCACGGTTTTGATCGAATCCGGTCCCGCGCAATGCCGATTCAAGGCGCTCTGTGGAAAATTATTTTGATCGGGGCAAAGGCGACACAGCGCTTGGATTTGCAGCGGACAAACGCCGCCGAGCGGCGTGAGTTTTTGTCGCGCAACGGCGAACGCGCGCGTTTGTGCGAACGCGCAATAACGCCGATGAAATAAGGGTTTTCAATGCGTGCGATAATTGCCGCGCGAACCGACTGCGGATCGAGCGCAAGCACGCGCATGACATCGCGCGTGCAAGCGGCGCACGCGCCGGCGCGGCGCAAAAGTGCGCCGCGTACACACTCCGTTAAGTGGAGTCGGTGTTTTTTCTGTCGCGCTGGTGTAATCGGAATGCAGTGCGCGTCGATTCCCGACGGCACTGTTTCGATATCGCCACTTAATCCTGGCTAGGAGGGCTGCAATGGCGAAGAAGAGAAAAGCTAAGGCGAAGAAGGCCGCGAAGAAGACCCGCCGCAAGAAGAAGTAGCGCGGGCTCGATCTTCGGCCTTAGCGTCGAAGGTTTCGTCTTGACGGGCCGGTGATCGTATCCAGCCGGCGGGCGCAAATGCCCCAGGCGGGAATCGTCCCGGACCCGATTGACGGCAGAGGGCGTCGACGAGACTGAGAGTCTCGTCGACGCCCTCGGTGTTTTCTGAGGCGGGCTTGCGCGGGGTGCCGCGGCTCACGCCTTCAGGCAGGTCTTGAGAAACTTGCGGTACTCGGCCTGGCCCTTGACGTTCTTTTCCTTCTTGTGCGCCTGCCACTTCGCGCCGCAGTCCTTCATCTTGGCCTGCTGCGGGGTGAGCTTCTTGGCGGACTTCTTCGGGGCCTTTTCGGACTTGGTTTTTTCGGATTTGGCCTGCGCCAACACGGGCGCGGCGGGCGCAGCAATCAAGGTGGCTGAAACGGCGAGCGCGAGCATCATCTTCAGCATGGCAACGGCTCCGTGGTTTGAAAGCATGGAGTCTAGCCTTTCAGGCAGGTGCTGAGAAACTTGCGATATTCGGCCTGACCCTGGACGTTGTGTTCCTTCTTGTGGGCCTGCCACCTGGTTCCGCACTCTTTCATGCGCGCTTGTTGGGGTGTGAGCTTGTCGGCATCCTGTCCGTCGGCCCGTTTTGGAGCGGGCTGCGGCTCGGCGGCAGGCGGCTTGGCTGGCTGGGCGTCCGAAGGCGCGCTGCCGGAGGTTGCGGCCTTGCTCCGGCTCATGCCGACATGGGCGACCTGGATGCCGAGCTGCTGCGCCTCGGTCACGTCCAGCCACGTCATCGACTTCGGACCCGCCATGGTGATGTAGATGATGGCCTCTTCCGGCAGGCCGAGCTGACCGAGATAAGAGCCGAGCACGGCGTTGCCGGCGCCCGTTTCCTTGGCCCGACCCGATTTGACGACATATGCAGCGTGGAATCCGATCTTGCCGCTCCGGTCGATGAAGCGGCGCGTGCCGCCGAGCCATGCGACGGCGCACGCCGACGCGCATCGCGCGCCATCGGGTACGATCGTGGCGTAGTTTTTGAACCGGATGATCTTGCCGATCTCGATGCCGGCAAAGAGCTGTCCGCCGGGGCTGTGCATCGCCACGACAGCGTGTTGAATGCCCGAGGTCTTGGTGCGGAACGTGTCGACGTCGCCAGCGACCATCTCGCCGCGGAGCACGATCAGCGCCGGGCCCTTGTCGCGCTTGTGGACCTCGATGGTGGCGGCGGCCGCCGCGCACGGCGAGAGCGATAACGCGGCAATCAGGAATTTGAATGCATGTTCCTGCAATGCCCGGATCGACAGTTCTACGCTCTGCAACATGTCAGCCCCCACACCGTGACGCGGTAGCATCGGGCGCTGCGCGCCGGACCAACAACCCGACCTGCTACAACCTGTTCCGATCGTCCTAAACCTAGAATTGAAAGACAAGGGGAGAACGCCCGTGCCGAAGCCGAAATCGCGGCCCCGCCGGCCGAAGCCCATCGACCTCTACTACTGGCCGACGCCGAACGGACAGAAGGTGTCGATCATGCTCGAAGAGTGCGGGCTGCCCTACAACGTGATCCCGGTGAACATCGCCAGGGGCGATCAGTTCGATCCGGCGTTCCTGAAAATCTCGCCGAACAACCGCATGCCCGCGATCGTCGATCGTGACGGACCGGGCGGGCGGCCGATCTCGGTGTTCGAGTCGGGCGCGATCCTGCAATACCTCGGCCGCAAGACGGGGAAATTCTATCCCGCGAACGAACGCGCGCGCGTCGCGGTCGACGAATGGCTGTTCTGGCAGATGGCGAACCTCGGACCGAAGGCAGGCGAGGCGAGCCACTTCCGCCGCTACGCGCCGGAGCCGGTGCCCTACGCGCAGAAGCGTTTCAGCGACGAGGTCGACAGGCTGCACGGCGTGATGGACCGGCGGCTTGCGGACCGCGAATATCTCGCCGGGCGCTATTCGATCGCCGACATGGCCTGCGTCGGCTGGATCAGGCTTGCGGAACGCCTGGGCGAAACCTTCCAGACCTTTCCGCACGTGAAGCGCTGGCTCGATACGGTGCGCGCGCGGCCGGCGGTGAAGCGCGGCATGGGCATCCGCATCGAGGCGGCGGGCAAGGTCGACGTGATGGACCCGAAGGTGCGTGCGGTGCTGTTCGACCGGCGCGCGCGATGAGCGGCGCAAAGCAGGGTTATCGGAACGCCAACGCGGGCGGTTAGCGGTCGGTTAGCGGGCGTTTGGCGGTCCTGGAGAATCCAGCAGCGGCAAGGGTTTGCGTCGCTAACGGACGGTTGACGCGGAACCGTGGCTTCGACGCATTCACCGCCGATTCATCGCAACGCTTAAACTGCGATTCAAATTTCCTCCCCATGATCGCGCCATCGGATCGGGACACCGATCGGGGCTCAGCGCGCCGCACGACAGGGACGGCGGCGCGCGGACAGGGGGAGGCCTTCAATGGCTCGCTATGAGATGTCCGATGTCGCGGGCGCAGGCCTCGCGGAAGCGCCGGCGACAGCCGACGTGCTGTTCGAACTCGGCATGATGTACTCGAGCGGCCGCTCGGTGCCGGCGGATCTCGTCGCCGCGCACAAGTGGTTCAACCTCGCGGCCATGAAGGGCAACGCGGAAGCCGCGCAGCGGCGCCGCGAGGTCGCGGCCGAGATGAGCGACGCCGAGATCGGGCAGGCGCAGCGCGCCGCGCGCGACTGGCTGAAGGCGCATCCCGAGCCGTCCGCGGCTGCGGCCCCGGCGCTGCGCGCGGCGGCGTAACGCCGCGCGTTTGCAGGGGCGGGCGCTCTGCCGGCGCGCACTGGCGTGCGCGCCTTGTCAATGCCATATCGGTCGGGCATACCGATTCCGCCGGAGAGGTGGCCGAGTGGCTGAAGGCAACGGTTTGCTAAATCGTCATACGGTTTACCCCGTATCGTGGGTTCGAATCCCACCCTCTCCGCCAGTTCAATCGCAGATGTAAAAGCCGGCCGCACGAACGACGTGCGGCGATTTCGATCGCGCCATGCGCGCAAGGCGCGGCGGCGCTCCATCCTGCTCGCGTTTCGGTCTGCGTCTGCGTTCTCGCGCCTTCGCCTCGCGGCCAGCACCGATCTGCTCCGGATTCATGCGCGCGCCGTGTCCGGATAACGCGGCGGCGCTTCTCGGAATGGGCCTGCGAGAGAGCGCGTGCCTGGCCTTGCCTCAACCGCAAAGATTCGGCGGCCGCGACCTTGTGCGTCGTGCGCACCCGAACGGGTGCGGAGGCGTCCCTGATGCGTGTTCCAATTCCGGAATCGGGCAGACCGACGGGGGCGTCGCGTGCCGTCCCGTTGCACCGGCACCGGAAACCGGGACTCGCCGCAAATCCAGGCGGCATCTGCATCAGATTGGGACAAAGGCGGTTGTTGGCGCGCCGAGCCGGGCGCAAAAGCGGCTTTTATTGCCCCCAAAATGACTCGAATCGGTTTGATTTTATTGGGGTTGTCCAGAGTTCAACGGCCCAGTCCAAAGTTGTTCACAGGTCGCGTGCCTTTCGTGCAACACCGCTTGGGAATCCAGCGTTTAGGCCTGTGGGAAGGGGGTGTTCACGATTGCCTGACCGACCTTCTGGGCTAAGGTGATCGTGCGACGGAGGGGGGCAACCCCGGGTCGCCCCAACCGGAATGCCGCGTAGCGTATGGGATTTCGGGTGGTTCGGGGAGATAAGGGGACCTTCCAGGGGTGCTTGCACCCGACGGAGACCGAACCCTCCCAGTGATGGACAACACGGAGGACCAACAATGAAGATGGTGAAAAGCTTGCTCCTCGGCTCCGCGGCGGGACTCGTTGCGGTTGCAGGAGCGCAGGCTGCCGACCTTCCCGTCAAGGCCAAGCCGGTCGAGTACGTGAAGGTCTGCTCCCTGTACGGCGCCGGCTACTACTACATCCCCGGCACCGATATCTGCATGAAGATCGGCGGCTACGTGCGCACCGAATGGTCGTACGGCTCCGGCGGCGACGCGACCGCCGGCCCGT
>Ga0194132_10000945_pt1 | contig 59539 bp, 62 predicted proteins | sample TA2KigOf80mmetaG_FD_148612 | JGI IMG/M metagenome (GOLD analysis project Ga0194132, IMG submission 148612) | Freshwater microbial communities from Lake Tanganyika, Tanzania - TA2015054 Kigoma Offshore 80m | ecosystem: Environmental > Aquatic > Freshwater > Lake | place: Tanzania: Lake... | reverse complement strand
ACTGTCAACATCCCCGCCACCCGTCTCACCAAAAACGGGCAGCTTGCCGATCACCAACAAAATCAGGGGGTCAATATTCAACGCCGATCACCCCCAAAACGGGGTCAATATTCCACGCCGATTCACACCGTCTGAACGCCCAAGCGGCAGTCTGCCATCGTTGCGGCGCGATCAAGAAGCGCCGTCCGTTGTCTATGCTGAAGCTCTTCTTCCTGCACCCGCTGATCGCCTCGGTAGCCGCCGTAGCCGCCTTCAGCCTGCCATTCCTCGACCTGTCGGTCGTGAAGGCAGCCGGCATCTTCGCCGGGGTCTGGTTCGTTCTGAGCGCCATCCACATCGCGCTCCGCCAACGCCGGTTCTGGGTGCAGCTCGAGCCCTTGCTCCTCATGGAGGACGAGGGTGAGGAGCAGATCGAGCACAAATCGCCCTTCGCCATGAAACCCGCCTGGGCGACGGCAGCCACCGTGCTGATCGGCGCCGGGGTGGTCTGGGCGAGCGTTCCGCAGGCGGTGATCGAGCGGGCACCGGAAGCGACTTTTCCGGTTGCTCAGGCGACCACCGCCGCGCCAGCTGCGCCCGTGGAGGTCGCGACCGTCGCGCCGCCGCGCGAGGCGCTGCCGCCAACGCCGCCGACGCAGGCCTGGAAGCCGGAGACGACCAGCCCCGCCGTCGCGGCCGAAGCTCCGAAGGCGGAACCCCCGGCAGCGCCTGACCGGATCATGGTGCTCGCCACTCAGCGGCTCTTGAGCGATCTCGGCTACGACGTCGGCGGAATCGACGGGCGGGTCGGGTCGCGCACCCGTGCGGCGATCAAGGCGTTCCGCGAGCAGAGAGGCCTGAGTAGCGAAGAGATCAATCCCGGCCTCGTCGCCGCGCTCGAATCGGCGGCCGCTTCCGGACACTTCAATCCCGCGCCGGCCAGCACCAATACCCCGGTCGCGTCGACGGTCGAGCCGCGCCCCTCGCCGACACGGCCCGCGCGCGCCGGCGAAGCGGCGACGCTCTCGAACGCCGATATCCGCACGCCCGAGCCCTTCCGTCCGACGGAAGCGACGCCGCTCGCCCCGCGTCGGATCACCGAGCCGTCGCGCGCCGAGATGATTGCGCCGGCGGCGCGCTCGACCGAGGGGAACCGCACGGTCGATTCGTCGCTGTCCACCGCGTCGCTGAACCGCGAGCAGACACGGGCACCGTCGCGCGCACCGGCCGCGCAGGTTCCCGTCAATGGCACGATGATGCCGATGGTGCCGCGCAACGACGACAATGCACCGTTCGCCGCGCCGCCGCGTCAGCCGCAGCAGCAGGCGGAAGCCCCGATCGCCACCACGCCGAAGACGGTGCCGATCCACACGCTCGTCCCGACCATCCCGGCGCCGGCCTCGGCTCCGGTGATCGTCGACCCTTCGAGCGCATCGGCGCAGCGCGAGATGCAGGCGCCTATCCGCCTCGGCCCGCCGGTCCGGCTGCACTACTAGACGCGCTCACAGACACGTCCAAAACGAAGAAGGCCTCCGTTTCGGAGGCCTTCCTTGTTTTCACGCTAGCGTTCCTATCGCCGGCGCCACCAGCCGCCGCGCTTCGGCGTGACCGTGGCATCGCCGCCGATCACTTGAACCGGCGGGTTCGGGTCGACCGGATTGACCGGCTCTGCTGCCGACGGCGCGCGCTCGGCGGCCGAGGCGGACCGAGGCGACGCCTCCTGCGTCTCCAGCTGCTCGAAGGCGGACAGGACCTGATCGGCGACTGAGGTCGGCTGATAAGCGGGCTGATAGGCCGGCGGCTGGAAGGCCGGTGCCGGCGGTGGCGGCGCTACCGGCGGGGCCGACGGAGGCATCGACTCATCGGCCGGCGGCGTCACGCCTTCGGCCGTATGACCTTCGCCCTCCTCGCGCCGGCCGCGACGGCGTCCGCCACGGCGGCCGCGGCGGCGGCGGCGACCGCCCTCGCCCTCCTCGCCATCCATCGGTGCGGGGCCGCGAGGCTCCGTACCCTCGGCTCGTTCGGGGAGTTCGGCCGCTTCATCCTCGCCGCCGCCGTCCGGCGCGAAAAGCGTCGGCTCGGCATTAGGCTCGGCCGCCGGCGGCATACCCTCGCCCTGCTGGTGCGGGCGGTCGCCGCCACGACGACGGCGGCGACGGCGGCGACGGCGTCCGCCCCGCTCCTCCCCGTTCTCGCCACGCGGCTGCTGCTGGGGCTGGGCCTCGGCGGACTGCGGAGCCCGCTCCGGCGCTTCGCCCTCGTCATCCTCCTCATCGGCCGGCGGCGGCAGTGCCGGTGCCTGGGCCAGCTGGGGACGCGGCTCGGGCTGCGGCGGCTGCTGGCTCTGCGCATCGCGGATCTTGAGCCGCTCGATACGATGATTCGGCGGCACCAGCTGATCGTCCTGGCCAAGGAAGATCTTCATGCCGTGGCGCGTCTCGATATCGGCGAGCGCCATACGCTTGTGGTTGAGGATGTAGAGCGCGACGCCGGCCGGCACATAGACCATGACCTCGGCGGCGCGGCGCTTGGCCCCCTCCTCCTCGATTGCGCGCAGGACGTGCAGCGAGGTCGACTCGGTCGAACGGATATGCCCGGTGCCTCCGCAATGCGGGCAGAGCGTGGTCGAGGCCTCGACGAGGCTCGGCCGCAGCCGCTGGCGCGACAGCTCGAGCAGGCCGAAGGCGCTGATCCGCCCGATCTGGATGCGCGCGCGGTCGTGGCGCATCGCATCCTTCAGCCGGCGCTCGACCTGATGGTTGTGCCGGCCATCCTCCATGTCGATGAAGTCGATGACGATGAGACCGGCCAAGTCGCGAAGGCGCAGCTGGCGGGCGACCTCGTCGGCGGCTTCGAGGTTGGTCTTGAGCGCGGTGTCCTCGATATGGCGCTCGCGCGTGGCGCGGCCCGAGTTGACGTCGATCGCGACCAGCGCCTCGGTCTGGTTGATGACGATGGAGCCACCTGATTTGAGCGGCACCATCGGCGAGTGCATGGCATCGAGCTGGGACTCGACCTGGGACTTCTGGAAGAGCGGCAGGCCGTCATCCGCCTTGTAGCGCTGGACGCGCTTGGCGTGCGAGGGCATCAGCATCTTCATGAAGTCTTTGGCGGCCTTGTACTGCTCCTCGCCGTCGACCAGGACTTCCTCGATGTCGCGCGAATAGAGGTCGCGGATCGAGCGCTTGATCAGGTCGGCCTCGGCATGGATCAGGCACGGCGCGGTGGAGGTCAGCGTCGTCTCGCGGATCGAGTCCCAGAGCCGGATGAGGTAGTCGCAGTCGCGCTTCACCTCGGTCTTGGTGCGCTCGCTGCCGGCGGTCCTGACGATCAGGCCCATGCCCTCCGGCAGGTCGAGCTCGTCGATCATCGACTTGAGGCGCTTGCGGTCGCTGGCGTTGGTGATCTTGCGGCTGACGCCGCCGCCGCGCGCGGTGTTCGGCATCAATACGCAGTAGCGACCGGCGAGCGAGAGATATGTAGTCAGCGCCGCGCCCTTGGTGCCGCGCTCTTCCTTGACCACCTGCACCAGCAGGATCTGCCGGCGCTTGATGACTTCCTGGATCTTGTAGTTGCGCAGCAGGCGCTGGCGGCGACGGGCGAGTTCTTCGTTGTCGTCACCGCCGATCATCTCCACCTGGCTCTCGCCGGCGGTCTCGACCGCTGCATGATCCGGCTCGGACAATGCTTCGCCATTCGCTGGTGCCGCGGGAGCCTCTTCGCTGTCCTCGGCCGGCTCGGTGTCGTACAGCACGTCGGGCGCCGTCCCTGAGGCTTCGGCGATCGCAGCGCCAGGCTCCGTCGGTGTGTCGCGATCCGCGGTCTCGACGGCGTTGTCGGAAGGGGTCTCGGTCGCAGACGGCTGGCTGGACTCGATGGCCGCGACGGCCTCCGTGGTCGGCGCCTCGTCGCTCTGCGGGGCAGACTCGGTTGCTGCCCCTTCCACCGGTTGCGCGGCGGCTTCCGCGTCGACCGGCGGCTTCTCACCGCCCTGGCGCGAGCGGTCGCGACGGCGGTCATGGCGCCCGCGTCGGCCGCGACGATCATCGCGATCGCGCCGGCCGCCTTCTTGACCGTTGCCGGTCGACTCGCCGCGCTCGATCTTCGCCATTTCGGCGAGCAGCCGTTCGCGATCGGCGACGGGGATCTGATAGTAGTCGGGGTGGATCTCGCTGAAGGCGAGGAAGCCGTGGCGGTTGCCGCCATAGTCGACGAAAGCCGCCTGCAGCGACGGCTCTACGCGCGTTACCTTGGCGAGATAGATATTCCCTTTGAGCTGCTTCTTGGTCGACGTCTCAAAGTCAAAGTCTTCCAGCCTATTGCCGGAAAGCACGACGACCCGGGTCTCTTCCGGGTGCGTCGCGTCGATGAGCATGCGTTTGGCCATTAGGCGCGATCTCCGCGCGGCGGAAGCCGAGACGCTCGAGTGCCGGGCGTCGGCCAAAGCCGCGGATAAGGATTTGAGCGTGATTGCGACGCAGCCGCCCGGTTGGCCCCTCGCGACCATCTGTCTCCGCCCGCAGCAAGCTGCGCGGGGCGTGGAGACTCGGAAGCTGGGTCGGGCGCTGCATCAAGCGTGAACTGGCGGCCCTTGCGGGCCTCTTCGGACGATGGTTACGGCCGGCTCCGGCAGGAGTCCCCGCGACGCGTCACGTCTGCGGTCGGCACCTGCCTCCGGCTGGCCGATACATAATCCGGTTTTCTACAAGCGACAACGACCTTGTGGCGGTCTTGTCACGAAGGCAGGCCTCATGGGCCCTTCTCGCCCGGAAACCTGCCATGTATATGGGGGGCAGGTCGGCATCGGTCCCAAGATGTATACGAATCAGTGGCGAGTCTGGGCGTTGGCGGTCGTGCTCGCCTGGTTCGTGGCAGGCACCGCCATGGCCCAGATCGTGGTCAGCCGCCTTGGCTTCGTCAGTGGCCCGGAACGGACTCGCATCACGCTCGACCTCAGCCAGAGGGTCGATCCGCACAGCTTCGTGCTGGCCGACCCATACCGGGCGGTGGTCGACCTGCCGCAGGTCTCCTTCCGCTGGGCCGAGGCGCTACCTACTCCGGCCGATGGCCCGATCGCCGGCTTCCGCCACGGCCTGTTCAAGCCCGGCACCTCGCGTCTCGTCGTCGATCTTCGCCAGCCGATGAAGATTGTGCAGGCCCAGGTCATCGAGCCGGGGCAGGGCCAGGGCTGGCGGCTGGTGGTCGACCTTGCGCCGACCACGCGCGAGGCCTTTCTCCAGGCGCTGGGCACACCCGCGACCACGACGCCGGCCCAGGCGAAGCCGCCCGCGCCGCCTCAGGACGGCCAGATGCCCAGGCGTGCCGACGGCCGACGCACGATCGTGCTCGATCCCGGCCATGGCGGCATCGACCCGGGCACGACCGGCGTCGGCGGGGTACGCGAGAAGACACTGACGCTCGAGATCGCCCAGGATCTCAAGCGCGCGCTGGAGGCGAGCGGCCGTTATCACGTCGTCCTCACGCGGAGCGACGACAGCTTCGTCCGGCTCCGCGAGCGTATCCAGATCGCGCGCTCGTCCAAGGGCGAGATCTTCCTGTCGCTGCACGCGGATGCCCTCGGCGATGCGAGCTTCCGCGGCATGACGGTCTATACGCTGTCCGATAAGGCCTCGGACGCCGAGGCGGAGGCGCTCGCCCAGCGCGAGAACAAGTCGGACCTGATCGCCGGCGTCGATCTGAGGGACGAGGCGCCCGAGGTCGCCAGCATCCTGATCGACCTGGCGCAGCGCGAGACCATGAATCTGTCGGCGCGCCTGGCCGGCCACCTGGTGCAGGAGTTGTCGCGCGACGTGCAGATGCCAAGAAACGGCCATCGCTTCGCCGGCTTCGCCGTGCTGAAGGCGCCGGACGTGCCTTCCGCGCTGATCGAGCTTGGCTACCTGTCCAACCGGCAGGACACTCAGCTTCTGGCGCAGCCTGCCCACCGCCGGAAGCTGGGCCAGGCTGTGCTCCGCGCGCTCGACAGCTTCTTCAAGTCGCGACCCGGCGCCGCCCGCGCCGGTTAGGGGCCCAATTATCCACCGCTGGGTGTGGCCGCCTCGCAACGCCCCGCCATAGCCGTCGCAATCACAGAAGAATGCCTTGATCCGGCCGCAATCGGGAACGAACTTTGCCCGAGGCGGTTCATTTCTTAACGTCCCCAGGTGCCTCTCCGGCCATGCGCTTCGTCGCTGCTCTCGCCGCCCTCACGCTTTTCGGGGTGATCGCCGCCGTCGGTGGCAGTTTCTACGTTCTTTGGCATTTCGGGAAGGGCCTTCCCGAGTACGCCCAGCTCGCCGATTACGAGCCGGCGGTGGTGACGCGCGTGCACGCCGGCGACGGACGCCTGATGGCCGAGTACGCGACCGAGAAGCGCGTCTTCGTGCCGCTCGATGCGATCCCGCGGCGCGTGGTGAAGGCGTTCCTCGCCGCGGAAGACAAAAACTTCTACAGCCATCCCGGCATCGACTTCCTCGCGATGGCCCGCGCCGTCGTCCAGAACGTGAAGCTGCTCGCCAACAATCCGAACCGGCGGCCGATCGGCGCGTCCACGATCACCCAGCAGGTCGCACGCAACTTCCTCCTGACAGACGAGGTGTCGCTCGACCGCAAGGTCAAGGAGGCGATCCTCTCCTTCCGCATCGAGCAGGTGCTGACCAAGGACCGGATCCTCGAGCTCTATCTCAACGAGATCAATCTCGGCTTCCGCGCCTATGGCGTCGGCGCCGCGGCGCTCAACTACTTCGACAAGTCGCTGGACGACCTGACGCTGGCGGAAGCCGCCTATCTCGCGGCGCTTCCTAAGGCCCCCAACCGGTATAACCCGCTTCGCAATCTCGAGGCGGCGCAGATCCGGCGCGACTGGGTGCTCGACCAGATGGTCGAGGCCGGTTACGTGCGCGCTGACGAGGCCGCGCAAGCCAAGACAGAGCCGCTCCAGGTGCGCCGCCGCGACGAGCAGGAGCTCGTGCGCGGTGCCGACTACTTCGCCGAAGAGGTTCGCCGCGAGCTCGTGGCGAAGTACGGCGAGAAGATGACCTATGGCGGCGGCCTCTCGGTTCGCACCACGCTCGATCCGCGGCTTCAGACGGTCGCCGACCGCGCCTTGCGGAACGGCCTGATCGCCTATGACCGGCGGCATGGCTGGCGTGGTCCGGTCGACCGCATCGGCACCGGGGCCGGATGGGAGCAGCGCCTCGCCCTGATCCCGGCGCCGGCCGGCACCACCGATTGGCGCATGGCTCTCGTGCTCTCGACCGACCGGGAGATCGCGCATGTCGGCTTCGCCGACGGCGAGAAGGGCCGCATCCCGCTCTCAGAACTGCGCTGGGCGCGCGAGAACAAGCCGGAGCAGAAGCTCGGCCCGCCGATCGAGCGCGTGGATCAGGTAGTGAAAGCCGGTGACGTCGTCCTCGCGGAGGCGATCGGCAACAACACATTCGCGCTGAGGCAGGTACCTGCCGTCAGCGGCGCGCTGGTCGCGCTCGACCCGCACACTGGCCGCGTGCTTGCGATGGCCGGCGGCTGGTCCTTCGAGGCGAGCCAGTTCAACCGTGCGACGCAGGCGATGCGTCAGCCCGGCTCGTCCTTCAAGCCTTTCGTCTATATGGCCGCTCTGGACAAGGGCTACACGCCTTCGACCGTCGTCGTTGACGGCCCGATCTCGCTGCCGCAAGGCCCCGGCCTGCCCAACTGGACGCCGAAGAATTACGCGGGCGACTCTCTGGGTCCAGTGCCGCTTCGCGTCGGCATCGAGAAAAGCCGCAACCAGATGACCGTCCGGATCGGCGTCGACGTCGGCATCAATCGTATCGCCGACTACGCCGCCGCCTTCGGTATCCACCCGAACCTGCCGCGCCACATGTCGATGGTGCTGGGCGCCGGCGAGACGACCGTACTTCGACACACCGCCGCCTACGGCATGATCGTCAACGGCGGAAAGAAGATCACGCCGACGCTCATCGACCGCATCGACGATCGGAACGGCAAGACGCTCTATCGCCACGATCAGCGCCCGTGCCAGGGCTGCGGCGGCATCGCCTATCAGAGCCAGGCGGCGCCGATCATTCCGGACCTCCGCCCGCAGATCGAGGACCCGGTCACCGCCTATCAGATGGTCTCGATGCTGCAGGGCGTCGTCGAGCGCGGGACAGGCGTCAGCATCCGCGAGCTCGGCCGTCCGCTCGCCGGCAAGACCGGCACCAGCAACGACGCCAACGATACCTGGTTCATGGGCTTCTCTCCCGATCTCGCCGTCGGCGTGTTCGTGGGCTTCGACCAGCCGAAGAGCCTCGGAGACCGCGAGACCGGATCGTCGATCTGCGTGCCGATCTTCAAGGACTTCATGGGCGAGGCCCTCAAGGACACGCCGAAGACGCCGTTCCGCATTCCGCAGGGCATCCGCCTGGTGCGCACGAACCCGGAGACGGGCCGCCTGGCGCGGCCGGGCGACAAGGTGATCATGGACGCCTTCCGCCCGGGCAGCGAGCCGATGACCTCCGACGTCGCCGACGAAAGCGAAGCCGGAAGCCTCGGCGTCAGCGGCACCGGCGCCCCCCTACCGACACGCTCTCCCGCTTCGGGCAGCGGCCTCTACTAGGCCGCGCGGCCAGTCAGCGCGCCGGCGACGCCGCCGGCCACGACCTGCTGGCAGCGGCGCGCCAGATCCTTCCGCGAGGGGAAATCGGCGGCGCGCATCGTCGGATGAAAGGTGACGTCCACCGTCATCCGCCCGAGGCCCAGGAACCTGAAGAGATGCGGCGCCAGGTCCATGTCGCCGTACCAGGCGACGAAGGGCCGGAGCGCACGCCCGAGAGGCATGCCGTCGAGGCGCGTATAGCTGATCGATACCGGCTGGATCGGCAATCCCTGTGCCGCGTCCAGCGCGGCGAAGAGCGCGCTCTTGAACGGCAGGACGCGGTTACCGTCATTGCTGGTGCCTTCCGGAAAGAGGATGAGGTTGTCGCCGTCCGCGAGGCGGCGCGAGATGTGGTCGCGCTCGACCGCCGTGGCGCCGCGCCGGCGCTCGACGAAAGCGGTCCGCTGAAGCTTGGCGAGCAGGCCGAACAAGGGCCAGCCGGCGACCTCGCGCTTGGCGACGAAGCAGCCCTCGATCAGCCCGCCGAGCACCGTGATGTCCAGATAGCTGGTGTGATTGACGACAAAGAGCGTCGGACGATCGAGGTTCGGCACGCCGCTGACGCGAACATCGAGCCCGATCGGCCGCCACAGGCTTCGATGATAGAAGCGCGGAAACCTTTCCTTGAAGCGGCCGGGGATCGAGACCGCCGCGATCTGCACGGGCAGCAGCATCGCGGTCCAGCCCAGGTAGAGCAGAAGCCGGAGCGAGGCGACCCAGGTCGAACCGATCCGCACGCCGGCTATGCCTCGGCAGAGTCGCGCGCCGAGCGCTCGTAATGACGGTAGTACTTGGCGGTGACCAGATCGGTCTTCACGATGATGCAGACATCGGTCGTGTTGAACTGATGGTCTATCACCGCGCCATCGCCGACGAAGCCCCCGAGCCGAAGATAGCCTTTGATCAGCGGCGGCATCTCGGCCAGCGCGCGATGCACGTCGATCTCGTCCTTCGTCATCAGGGCCATCTCGACATGACGCTCCGCGACCGCACGCGGCCGCAGCTCCGGCGGCGCCAGATGGTGGTGGTGGAGATAGGAAAGCGGCAGCTTGACCGCGCCGACATCGGTGCCGGGCAGGCTGGCGCAGCCGAACATCAGCCCGATCTCGTGACGGAAGACATAGGCCGCGATGCCGCGCCATAGAAGCTGCATCGCCAAGCGCGTGCTATAGCCTTCGGCGACGCAGGAACGCCCAAGCTCGAGGATCTCGCCCGGATGCGACAGCAGCGGCGCGATGTCGTATTCGTCGGCGGAGTAGAAGCGGCCATGCCGCATCGCCGCCGAGCGTCGGATCAGGCGATAGGTACCGACGACCTCCCCGGATTTCAGGTCGATGACCAGCAGGTGGTCGCAGACAAGGTCGAAATCGTCGAAGTCGCGCCCCGCGCTCAGCATCTCCGCGGTCGGACGCGCCGACATCTCGTCATAGAAGATCCGATAGCGCAGGCGCTGCGCGGCACGCACCTCGGCCTCGCTGCGCGCGAGCCTGACCTCGAGGTCGCCCTGGCGGACCGCCTCGAACTCGTTCGCCGCATCGAAGATCGGCATCCCGGCCGCGACCGGCGGATGCTGCATCGTGCTGGACCTCAGATCATGTGCGGTCATGGCTCAAGCCTCCCAGTCAGCATGTCTGTAGACCGGGCATGTGACAATACGGTGTCACAAAAATGTCGCCGCGCTTATCCGCGGTTCTTCCGGTCCTTGCCGATCGGCACGCCAAAGAGTTCGAGGCGATGATCGACGAGCTTGAAGCCGAGCTTCTCCGCGATCTCGCGCTGCAGCTTCTCGACCTGCTCGTTGCGGAACTCGATGACCTTGCCCGATTCGACATCGATCAGGTGATCGTGGTGCGCCTCGGGGACTTCCTCGTAGCGCGCGCGCCCGTCGCCGAAATCGTGCCGCTCGAGGATGCTTGCCTCTTCGAACAGCCTGACGGTGCGATAGACGGTAGCGATCGAGATGCGCGGATCGATCTCGGCAGCGCGGCGATGCACCTGCTCCACATCCGGATGGTCATTGGCTTCGGACAGCACGCGTGCAATCACGCGGCGCTGCTCGGTCATCCTGAGGCCCTTCTTGACGCAGAGATCCTCGATCTTCGAAACCACGCGCCGCCCCTATTCCCGGTTGCCAATACCCATTATCGCGCCGTTGGTGCGGCGCTTTTGCGACTGCGATTGAGTTGCGCCGGCCCGCCCCGCGGCGAACGGGGCCGATGCCCGACTACTTCGATCCCCGCCGACGCGCCCGGGTGCCGAGGCCGATGTCCTTGGCGAGCTTGCTGCGTTGTTCGGCGTATTTCGGCGCCACCATGGGGTAGTCCGGCGGCAGGCCCCAGCGTTCGCGGTACTGCTCGGGCGTCATATTGAACGCCGTCTTCAGATGCCGCTTCAGCATCTTCAGCTTCTTCCCGTCCTCCAGGCAAATAATGTACTCGGGTGTCACTGACTTCTTGATCGGGACTGCCGGATGCGGCCGCTCGGGCGCCGGCGCCGGGATCTGACCCAAGGTCGAAAGGGAAGCGTAGACCTGCTGAATCAGTTGCGGCAGCTCCGCGACACCGACTGTGTTGTTGGACACATGAGCGGCGACAATATCCGCGGTGAGCGCCAGGATCTCGTTTGTATCGGCCTGGTCAGCCATGGAAGGAATTCCTCGTGTAGGGGGATCGTCGTGATTATAGGGTTCGACAGACTATTCCTCAACATTTCATTGGTATCTCAATACGCATTATTGAAATCAGAAGAAGCCGGGTTTCGGACTAGAAACATAAAGGAGACTAAATCTCCCGCCGCATGGTGACCGCAGCCACCCTCCGCCCCTCGCGGTCGCGATAATAACCCTCGCGCCGCCCCATGGTCTCGAAGCCGGCACGGCGGTATAGAGCGACGCCGCCCAAGTTGTTCTCGGCAACTTCGAGAAATACCAACTTGGCGCCCCGCTTCGTAGCCTCCGCCAGCGCCGCAGCCAGCAGCCGCTTGCCATACCCTCGCCGGCGAAGGCCCGGGACGACGCCAAGGGTCAGCAGGTCCGCCTGATCGGTGACGACCTGCACGATGGCAAAACCCGCCGAGATCCGGCCCGCCGGCGTCGTGTCCCGCAGCACCATGGCGAAGGCACCCGGCAGGCTGAGCGTCTTCGCAATGCTGGCGCTGCCCCAGGGCTCGTCGAAGCAGGTCGCCTGCATCTCGGCCAGACGCTCGACATCCTCGATCCCGGCAAGCACGACCGTCGAGCGCGTCATCGCGCGCGCTCCTTCGGGAGGGTCACGTCGGGCGGCCTGAGATAAAGCGGCTCGGCGGCGCGCGCGGCGATCGTTCCCTGCCGCGATGTCGCGATGCGGGCGACGGTTGCCGCATCAGGAAGATCCGGGCCGACGCGACGCCACCGCCGGCCGGCGAAGGCGAGGATCGGCGCAAGCCTGGCCGCGCCATCGCCGGCGAGCGCGATCTCGCCCTCCGGCCAGGGAAAGGCGGCGAGCCGCTCGGGCAAGGTCGATGCCGCCTCGGTCAGAGCTTGGCCTCCCTTGAAAACCTGCAGATAGAGATCCGCGCGCTTACTCTCGAGCGCGACGGCAAGCGGCTCGTCCACGGCAGACGCCGCAGCGACGGCCTCAAGCGTTGTCACGCCGGCGAGCGGTCGATCGAGCGCGAGCGACAGGCCCTGGGCCGCCGAGAGCCCGACGCGAAGGCCGGTGAAATGCCCAGGCCCGATCGTTACCGCGATCAGGTCGAGCGTCTCGAAGCCGAAGCCCGCTGCGGCCATGACCTCGCGCACCATCGGCAGGAGGCGCTCGGCATGGCCGCGCGTCATCGCCTCGAAGCGCTGGCCCGCAACGTCTCCATCGGCCAGCACCGCGACGGAGCACGCCGCGAACGCCGCATCGATCGCCAGAACCCGTCGCGCCGTCCCGCCCATCGGTCTCTTCGTCTTCCTCAAAACGGCAGCGGCGCCGCCATCAAGGCGACGCCGCGATGCGTTCTAGCGGAAGCGGGGCGCGGCGAGAAGCCGCCCGGGACTTCAGGCCTCCGCGCGGACCTCGATGACCTCGGGGATATAGTGCTTGAGCATGTTCTCGATGCCCATCTTGAGCGTCGCGGTCGAGCTCGGGCAGCCCTGGCAGGAGCCCTGCATATGCAGCGTGACCACGCCGTCCTTGAAGTCCTTGAAGATGATGTCGCCGCCATCCTGGGCAACCGCGGGACGGACGCGGGTGTCGATCAGCTCGATGATCTGCTCGACGATCTCGGCATTCTCGCCATCGGCAACGACCGGTGTCTTCGCCGTCTCGGCGCCCTCGAGCAGGATCGGCTTGCCTGCGGTGTAGTGGTCCATGATCGCGCCGAGCACCGCCGGTTTGACCACCGCCCACTCCTTGTCCTCACGCTTGGTGACGGTGACAAAATCGGAGCCGAAGAAGACCCGCTCGATCCCGTCGATGCCGAACAGCGTCTCGGCAAGCGGCGACTTGCCGGCCGCGGCGGCGTCAGCGAAGTCGGCGGTGCCGGACTTCATGACCTCGCGGCCGGGCAGGAATTTGAGGGTCGCCGGATTCGGCGTGTACTCGGTCTGAATGAACATGAGGTTTCCCCGGGGGACTTCCTTGCCTGTCGAGCCTTGAAGATGGTCAAGCGCGCAGCTTCGTTCAACCACATTGACAGTAGGGGCTCGCTTCGTGACCCTGGCCGCCGCCATGGCCCGAGGCCCGGATCCTGAAGCATTTTTCGCGCGGCTGAAGGCCGCCACGCCCGACCCGGAGGGCGAGCTCGACTACGTCAATCCCTATACTCTGCTCGTCGCGGTGGTGCTCTCGGCGCAGGCGACCGACGCCGGCGTGAACAAGGCGACCGAGGAGCTCTTCAAAACCGTCGACACGCCGGAGAAGATGATCGCGCTCGGCGAGGCCGGGCTCAAGAAGCACATCAAGACGATCGGCCTCTACAACACCAAGGCCAAGAACGTCATCGCGCTTTCGAAGATGCTGATCGAGCACCACGGCGGCCAGGTGCCGAAGGACCGGGACACGCTGCAGACGCTTCCCGGCGTCGGACGCAAGACCGCCAATGTCGTGCTCAACATCGCCTTCGGCGAGGAGACCTTCGCCGTCGACACGCATGTCTTCCGCGTCGGCAACCGTGCGGGCCTGGCGCCCGGCCGTACGCCCGACGAGGTCGAGGCCGGGCTCGAGAGGAAGGTGCCGGGGCCATATCGCCGCCATGCGCATCATTGGTTGATCCTGCATGGGCGCTATGTGTGCAAGGCGCGCCTGCCGGACTGCCCGCGCTGCGTCGTGCGCGAACTCTGCCGCTTTAAAGAGAAGACGGTCTAAGGCGCCTTCTGCACCATCGAGACGGTAATGCCGTCGCAGCCGCCGGACGGCGCGAGATCGGCGCTACGGTCGCGGAACTCGTAGTGGCTGACCCTGAGCACCGCGCCTTCGCGGTAGAAGAAGAGGTTCAGCGTGCAGGCTTGAGTGCCGTACTGCCAGATCTGTGCCGGACCGTCGCGCCTGACGAAGGCCGGCCGCCCTAGCAACCCCTCGACGTCGCGCGAGAGGAGCCCAACCAGGGTCAGCACGTCGCCCGGTTTGGCTCCAGGCGGCCCGGGAGAATGACTCGGTTGGTCACGCCAAACGGTGGCCGAGGGTGGCAGGGTCGGGGCAACGCTGGTCGGGCTCGACGGCGGCGGCGCGCAGGCGGCAACGGCCAGCACCACCAACAGGCCCAGACGACCCACCCCCCACATGCTTCCCCCCGACTACTCCAGCTAGCTGGTGGACGAGGTCCCGCCTGAGACCAGCTGCACGTCACCCGTCACCTCGCCGCCACGCTCCACCTCGAGCTGGCCGTAGCGCACCGTGCCAGTGACCTTGCCGCTGGCGCGCACCAGCAGGCGATTGCGGACGCTCAGGGTGCCGTCGAACGAGCCGTTGATGTCGGCTTCGTCGATCTCGGCCTTGCCCTTGAAGTGACCGGTCGAGGAGATCTCGATCGCATGGCTGTTGGAGAGAGTCGCTTCGACGCGCCCCTCGACCACCAGCACGTCGCAAGAGGTGATCTCGCCGGAGAGAATGATATCGCGGCCGACGGTCAGGCGCTTGGTTTCGCCTTCCGGCTTCTTCGGCGGCTCGGGCCGGCGTGCCGGGCCGGGAATGTCGACCACGCGCTTGGGCACTTCCGTGTTGAAGGCGGGGACAGGGGGCTTCTGCTGGGTCATTGAGGCACCTTTGGCGGCAAGATCGTCGGTCGCCGGCGTCGTGGCCGGTGCGAGGCCGGCTGGTTGATCCTTGGCGGTTCCGTCATCGCCGCCCTTCTTCTTGAAGAACATATGAGGAGGTCCCGGTTGGTCCTGAACGCTGCGGTTCTATACCAGATCATCCGGCGGCTTGGCGAATGCGCTCTCGCTCAACCAGATGCACCATCGCGGCGAAGCCGAGATAGGGCACGAAAAGATTGAGGCCAGGCACGGTCAGGAGGCCTGCGAGCAGGACACCGCCCAACCAGAGCCCGAGCCCGTGCCGACGCCGGAGCGTGCGCGCGACATCGCCCGGGAAGCGACGCATCGCAGCCGATTCGAAGTATTCGCGCGAGATCAGGTAGCCGTTGAGCAGCAGGAAGACGATCAGGTTGATGCCGGGCACGAAGAAGTAGACGGGGATCGCCAGGAGATTCAGGACCAGGCCGGCGAGCACGATGCGGAGGGTCGCGCCGATGCCCTCGATGGCACCACCGGGGCGCGAAGGCGGCGCCGACGGATAGTGGTACCGCTCGACCGCGCGGGCGAGTCGCTCGCCGAGCAGTCCAGCCGCCAGCGCGCTCGCCGCGGGGAACAGCAGCCAAGCGAGAATCAGCCCGCCGAGCCCGCCGAAGATGGCGACGGGCGCCGTCGCCCAGACCCAGGATTCCGGCACGGCGTAGGCGAGGAGAAAGGAGACGCCCGCGGCGAGCGTGACGAGAAGCAGGAGAGAGGCGCCGATCCCGATCAGCAGGAGGCGGCGGAAGGGCGGGTCGCCGAGCTGGCCGACCGCGTTGCTAAGTGCGCTCAGCACCTAGAAGTACGCGATCAAGCGCCCAGCGGCAGCGACAGCGATCCAGGCCAGAAGCGACACCGCACCCGAGATCTTGGCGATCATCGGCGGTTGTCCGCCCTGCCAGCCGGCGATACCTGGCTTCGTCACCAGCTCGAAGACGACGACATTGCCGAGGCCGATCGCGATCAGCAGCAGCTTGAGCTGGAATACCGGGTTATCGATGATCGCCGAGGCCTCAGCCGAGAACAGCATGAATCCGCTGACGATCTGCACGGCGAAGGCCGCCATCGCGACTTTGCGCCAGCGGCTGACGAAAGACCTGAGCGGTAGCGCCTCGAAGGCGCCCATCAGCCGTGCATCCATGATCGCGATCGCGCCGGCGAAACAGACAAGCCCGACGATATGGAGCACGTTGGCGAGCGGATAGAGGAACGACGACTCCCGCATCGCCGCGCCGAGGCCGGATTGCTCGAGCGCGAGAAAAAGCCCGCCCATCAGCGCATCCCGCCGTCAGCGCATTTCATACGTCTTGCCGTCGACGGTGATGCGCTCGGCACGCATTTCGTGCGGCCGAGCCGTGCTGGCATAGCCATAAGCCGCCATCACGTTGCCCTCTTTGACGACAGCGAGCACAGCGCGCCGCGCTTCCATCCTCGAGGGCGGCGCCAGGGTGATCTCCCAGGTGTTGCCCTCGTGGTCGATCATCACATGCACATGCGGATACTGGTATGTGCTGTGCTTGATCGGGCCGGTGATGGTGAGGGGCTTGGCGGCGTCGTAGCTGCCCCAGCCATGATGGGCGAGAACCGGCGCCGCGCCGATGAGGGCGGCCGCTGCGGCGACCAGAGCAAATCGAGTCTTCAGAGCCATCTGCGAGTCTCCCGCGATCCTAGGTTCCCCCGCGCCGACCACGAGAGTACCGGCATTCCGGACCGCGAACCAGCGGCGCCGGTTGCGTTGACGGGGCCGCTCGCAACATAGTGAGGGCTTATCCGTTCATTCATCGGGGAAGCAGGCTCATGGCGGATTCGAGATGGGATGTCGTCTGCATCGGCAACGCCATCGTCGACGTGCTGGCTCATGCCGAGGACGAGTTCCTCGCCCGCCACGGCATGGCCAAGGACTCGATGATGCTGATCGACGCGGAACGCGCCCAGACGCTCTATGACGCGATCGGGCCGGCGATCCAGCAATCGGGCGGCTCGGCCGCGAACACGGCCGCCGGTATTGCCTCGCTGGGCGGCACCGCCGCCTATATCGGCAAGGTCGCCGACGACCAGCTCGGCGACATCTTCGCCCACGACCTCAAGGCCGGCGGCATCCATTTCGAGACACCACGCCTCGTCGGCAGCGAGCCGACGGCGCGATCCTTCATCCTGATCACGCCCGACGGGCACCGGACGATGAACACCTATCTCGGCGCTTGCGTCGAGCTCACGCCCGACGACGTCACCGCGGAGATCGTCGGCGGCGGACAGGTACTGTATCTCGAGGGCTATCTCTGGGACCGGCCGGCGGCGAAGGAAGCCTTCCTCAAGGCGGCGCGCCTTGCCCATGATGCCGGGCGCAAGGTGGCGCTCACGCTCTCAGACTCCTTCTGCGTCGAGCGCCATCACCAGAGCTTTCTCGATCTGGTGCGCGACCACGTCGACATCCTTTTCGCCAACGAGGCGGAGATCAAGACGCTCTACCGCACCTCGATCTTCGAGGACGCGGCCGAGTGCGTGCGCAAGCTCGGCAAGACCGGGGCGCTGACCCGAAGCGAGAAGGGCTCGATCGTCTTCGACACCGAGAATTGGCACACGATCCCGCCGATGCCGACGCGCGTCGTCGACACCACTGGCGCCGGCGACCTCTACGCCTCCGGCTTCCTCTACGGCGTGACCCACGGGCTCGGCGTCGAACGTGCCGGGCACATCGCCGCCATCTGCGCCGCCGAGGTCATCTCGCATGTCGGCCCGCGGCCGCAGGCGAGCCTCGCCGAACTGATGGCGCAGGTCAGCGCATGACCGGCTGGTTCGGCTCGCTCGCGATCTACCGAGAGCCGCGGCTCCTCGCCATCCTGCTGATGGGGTTCTCGAGCGGCCTGCCGCTGGCGCTGACCGGTGCGACCCTAGGCGTCTGGCTCGCCGAAGCCGGGCTGTCGCTGACCGCGATCGGACTCTTCGCCCTGGTCGGCACCGCCTATAACTTCAAATTCGTCTGGTCGCCCCTGATCGACCGCCTGCCCCTGCCTGTCCTGACCCGCCTTCTCGGCCGCCGCCGGGGCTGGGCCGTGCTGATCCAGGTGCTGCTGGGGCTTGCAATCTTCGTCCTCGGCCTCGCCGATCCTCGTATCGATCCGTGGTGGACGGCGCTCGGCGCCGTCGCCGTCGCCTTCCTCTCAGCGAGCCAGGACATCGTGCTGGACGCCTATCGCGTCGAGCTGCTCGAAGACCGCGAGCAGGCGGCCGGCGCCGCCGCGACGCAGGTGGGGTACCGCTTCGGCATGCTCGCCGCCGGCGCCGGCGCGCTCTACCTCGCCACCTTCTTCGGCTGGCAGGTGACCTACGCGACGATGGGCGCGCTGATGGCGGTCGGCATCCTGACCGTGCTGTTCACACGCGAGCCGGCGGCGACCGAAGCGCTCGCGCCGACCCGGCCCGGCATCAGCGGCTGGATCGCGGACGCGGTCTTCGCACCCTTCGCCGACTTCGTCACGCGCCCCAACTGGCTGCTGATCCTCGTCTTCGTCGTCCTCTACAAGCTCGGCGATGCGCTTGCCGGCACGGTATCGAGTCCCTTCTACGTCGCCATGGGCTTCAGCAAGATCGAGATCGCCAACATCTCGAAGATCTTCGGCGTTGTCTCGACCCTTGTCGGCGTCGCGCTCGGCGGCGTCGTCACCTATCGCTTGGGCTTGCTGCGCGGCCTCATGGTCTGCGGCGTGCTGCAGGCGCTGTCCAACCTGATGTTCGCGATACAGGCGATGGTCGGCTACGACGTCACAATGCTGATGGTTACGATCGCGACTGAGAACATCACCGGGGGCATGGGCTCTGCCGCCTTCGTGGCATACCTCTCGAGCCTCTGCAGCGTCTCCTACACGGCGACGCAATACGCGCTTCTTTCCTCGCTCGCGGCGACGGCGCGGACGATGCTCTCTTCGTCCGGCGGGTGGCTCGCCGAAACTCTGGGATGGGTCCCGTTCTTCGGCTTCACGGTTCTGGCGGCGATACCCGGCCTGCTGCTGCTGATCTGGCTCAGCCGGAACATAAAGCCCGAGCCGATCACCGAGACGGCGCGTGCGTAGCCTCCTCTTCGCGCCGGCCAACCATCCGCGCCGGGTGGAGAAGGCCCTCGGCTCCGAGGCCGATGTCGCGATCCTCGATCTCGAGGATGCGGTCGCCGAAGCCGAGAAGGTCGCCGCGCGCAACGCACTCGCATCTGCGGCGGCACTGCCGCGGCGGACACGCCTGTTCGTCCGCATCAACGCGCTGTCGAGCTATCACGGCGTCGCCGACCTGAACGGCCTGCCGCCCAACATCGACGGCATCGCCATCCCGAAATGCGAGAGCGCTGCCGACGTCGGGCAGGTCGCGGCCTATGCGCCGAAAGCCGATCTCCTGCCGATGATCGAGACGGCCAAGGGCCTCAAGGCCGCCGAGGAGATCGCACGCGCGAGCACGAATGTCCGCCGCCTCTCCTTCGGTGCGCTCGACCTCGCGCTCGATCTCGGCCTCACCCCGGGCACGGACGAGGCGGAACTTGCCCCCTATCGCGCGATGATCGTGCTCGCCTCCAGGCTTGCCGGCCGCGAGCCGCCAATCGACTCCCCCTCGCCGGATTTCCGCGATCTCGACGCGCTGAAGCTCTCCTGCGAGCGCGCGAGGCGCATGGGTTTCCAGGGCAAGCTCTGCATCCATCCGGATCAGATCTCAGTCGTCAGAGCGGCCTTCGCGCCGACGGAAGCGGAGATCGCCGAAGCGGAACGTATCGTCGCGGCGGCAGAAGCCGCGGAGCGCGACGGCCTAGGTGCAGTGCAAGTCGACGGGAAGATGGTGGATGCGCCGGTAGTAACCAGGGCGAAGCGGATCCTCGCGCGCCGCTAGACCGGGTTCCGCTCGATCAATTGACGAGCGATCACCATCCTCTGCACCTCGCTCGTTCCTTCGCCGATCACCAGCAACGGCGCATCGCGATAGAGGCGCTCGACCGGGAACTCCTTGGAGTACCCGTAGCCGCCATGGACGCGCATGGCGTCCAGGCTGTTCTCGACCGCGGCCTCGGAGGCGAAGAGCTTGGCCATGCTGGTCTCCAGCGAGGTGCGGCCGCCGCGATCATAGGCGCGCGCCGCCGAGTCGGTCAGCAGCCGCGCTGCCTCCGTGCGTGTCGCCATGTCGGCGAGCTTGAGCTGGATCGCCTGGTGCTCGCAGATCGGCTTGCCGAAGGTCTTGCGGATCTGCGAGTAGCGCACGGCCTCGTCGAGCGCGGCCTGGGCGACGCCGACGCCGCGGGCGGCGACATTGATGCGGCCGAGCTCGAGCGCCGCCAGCGTATGTGCGAGGCCTTTGCCTTCGACGCCGCCGATCAGGCGGTCGGGGCTGGCGCGGTGGTTCTCGAAGATCAGCTCGGCCGAGTCGATGCCCTTGTATCCCAGCTTCTCGAACTTGCGCCCCGAGGTGAAGCCCTCGCCCTTCTCCAGCAGGAAGAGGCTCATGCCGCGATGGACCGGCAGTGCGTTCGGGTCGGTCTTGACCAGCACGGCGAAGACCTGGCCCTGCTGCCCGTTGGAGATCCAGGTCTTGGTGCCGTTCAGGACATAGCCTGCATTGCCGTCGCGCATGGCGCGCATGCGGATCGCCTGGAGGTCGGTGCCGCAATCGGGCTCGGTGAGCCCGAGACCGCCGCGCTTGGCGCCCGAAGCCATCTCCGGAAGGAAAGCACGCCTCTGAGCCTCGGTGCCGAAGCGCTCGACCGCGGATGCGGCGATCAGATGCGAGTTGAAGATACCGGCGAGCGACATCCAAACGCGCGCCACGCGCTCGACGATCCGGGCATAGGTCTCGGCCGAGAGGCCGAGGCCGCCATGATCGGGAGAGATCGTCGCGCCGAAGAGGCCGAGCGCGGCCATGCCCTCGACGATCGCCTCCGGCCAGATGTCGTCATGCTCGAGACTGGCGACATGCGGGCGCACCTCGCGGTCGAGGAAGCGGTCGACGGCATCGAGGATTTCTCTGTCGGACATCGGCACCTCCGGCCAGTTGCGTAGCACAGCCCCGGCGGTTGACACACCGGGGGAACCGGGCGAAGCATGGCCGCATGACTCCCGCCCAACGCGCGGAGGCTGCCCGCTGGATCTCCTCCCGACGGATCGCCGGCACCTCCGTCGCCGATATCCCCGCCTCCCTGAAGCCCTCCAGCCCGGAGGAGGGCTACGCCATCGCGCGTCTCGTCCGCGAGGAGCTGACCAAGGCCGGCCGCGGCGAGCTCGTCGGCTGGAAGGTCGGGGCGACCACCGCACCGATGCAGAAGCTGCTCAACGTGCCGGGCCCCTGCGCGGGCGCGATGCTGACCTCTAGCCGCTTCGCCTCGCCGGCGACGCTCAAGTCAGAGCAGTACCTGAAGCTCGGCTGCGAATGCGAGGTCGCGGTGCGCCTGGCGAAGCCGCTCGGCAAGGGCACCACGCGCCAGGACGCCGATGCCGCGGTCGCCGCGCTCTATCCGGCGATCGAGATTGTCGACAACCGCTATGGCGACTTCGCCGCAATGGGGCCGGCGACGCTGATCGCCGATGATTTCTTTCACTCAGGATTCGTGCTCGGGCCCGAGGTCCGCGACTGGAGCCGGATCGATCTCGTCTCGGCCGCGGGCGTGACCCGCGCCGACGGCAAGGAAGTCCAGCGTGGCAAGGGCAGCGACATGCTCGGCCATCCCTTCGAGTCGCTGGTCTGGCTCGCCAATCATCTGGGCTCGATGGGCGAGCGGATTGAGGCCGGCCAGATCGTCATGACCGGAAGCCTGCCGCTGCCGCATTGGGCGAGCGCCGGCCAGCACATCCAGATCTCGATCGACGGTCTTGGCAGCGCCGAAGTCAAACTCGCCTAGAGGCATCGACATGGCGCCGCAGCTCTGGATCATCATTCTCTGCGGCGCCACGGTCATGACCCTGGCGCTCGGCATCCGCGCCTCCTTCGGCCTGTTCCTGGGACCGATGAGCGTCGATCTCGGCATGAGCCGCGAGGCTTTCGCCATCGCGATCGCTTCGCAGAACCTGCTTTGGGGCCTGGTCGCACCCTTCGCCGGCGCCGTCGCCGACAAGCAGGGGCCGATCAAGGTCTGCGTCGTCGGCGGCCTCGTCTACGTCGCCGGACTGCTGATGGCAGCCTCGGGCGCCAGCGTCGGCATCGTCCAGCTCGGCCTGACGACGGTCGGCATCGCGCTGGGCATCTCGGGATTCTCGGTCGTGCTGGGCGCCGTCGGCCGCGCGGCGCCGCCGGAACATCGCAGCCTCGCGCTCGGCATCGCCAGCGCCGGCGGCTCCTTCGGCCAGTTCGCCATCGTGCCGGTGGGACAGGCCTTCCTCACCGGCTATGGCTGGTCGATGTCGCTGCTGCTGCTGGCGGCGATCAGCTTCGCGATCGTGCCGCTCGCCTACGGCCTCGGCGAGCGCAAGATCGTGCCGGGCATGCAGCAGACGCTGAGCGAAGCGATCCGCGAGGCCTCGACCCACTCCGGCTTCTGGCTCCTGACCGCCGGCTTCTTCGTCTGCGGCTTCCAGGTGACCTTCGTCGCCGTGCACTTGCCCGCCTTCATCGCCGACAAGGGGCTGCCCTCCTGGCTCGGCGCCGCGTCGCTGTCGCTGATCGGCCTCTTCAACATCGCCGGCACACTGATCGCGGGCTGGCTCGGCGGCCGATACCGCAAGAAATACGTGCTGTCACTGCTCTATTTGCTGCGCTCGCTGACTTTCGTGCTGTTCCTGCTGGCGCCGGTCTCGGAGACGAGCGTGCTGGTCTTCGGCGCGGCGCTGGGCTTCCTCTGGCTCGGCACGGTGCCGCTGACCTCGGGCCTCGTCGCCCAGATCTTCGGACCCGCCTACATGTCGATGCTCTACGGCACGGTGTTCTTCTCGCACCAGGTCGGAAGCTTCCTCGGTGCCTGGCTCGGCGGGCGCGTATTCGACGCCACCGGCTCCTACGATCCGATCTGGTGGGCGTCCGTCGCGCTCGGCATCGCCGCTGCGATCCTGCATGCGCCGATCGCCGACCGGCCGCTGGTACGCGCGCCGGCACCGGCGACGTGACCCGGGCGATCATCGCGCTCTTCGCTGCCGGCTTCGCCGGGCTCTTCATCCTCGCGCTCGGCCTCTGGGGCCGCTTCGGCGCCGAGATCGCGTGGGAAACCTTCCTCGCCTATTGCCTCTAGGGCTTCTTCCAGGCCGGCGTGCGGAACTCCTGGAACTCGAGCTTGTAGCCGTTGGGATCGGCGGCGAAGAGGCAGTAGACGGCGAAGCTCGGGTGGAAGGTCGGCGGCTCCAGGATGATAACGCCCTTCGCCTTCAGCATCTCATGCCATTCATCGACTTTGTCGGTGACCAGCGTAAGCACCACGCCCTTGGGCTCGACGAAGCGGCCGGGCCTGACCGGGCAGACGCCGATGAACGACGTCGCCGAGGTCTTGAAGATGCGACAGCCGCCCTGGTCGAGCACCTGCTCCAGCCCGATCGTCTCGCCGTAGAACCGCGCGGTCCCCGGCAGGTCATTGGTGTAGACCCAGGTGATCTGCTGGTCGATCGGCGGGTGTGGCATCAGGCGTGATCGTCCGGGCGTACGTCGTGGACCGCCTCGTCATGGCCGCGGCGGCTGGAGATGAACACCAGCGCCATCAGCCCGCCGCCGACGGCGAGCGAGAAGACGACGCCAAGGATCAGCGCGATCCAGCCATGGACGCCGATCGAGACCGCATCCATGGCATTGAGCAGCCAGGCCGCGCCGGCGAGAGCCAACAGCAGCATGACGACGAGAGAGCCGATGAGAAGCGCAAGCTTCAGTCGTAAGCGCCCATGACGTTCTGGTCGACGTCGATCACCGAGCCGGTCACCAGCTCGGACGCGTCCGAGAGAAGATACACCGCCAGCACCGCGGCGTCCCTCGGCTTCAGCAGGCGGCCGAAGGGCTGGCTCTTCTCGGCAATCTCGAGCCAGTTTCCGGGTTGGCCTTCGCGCGCCTTGATCGCGTGCTCGCCGGGCGTGTCCATCCAGCCGATGTTGAGGCCGTTGACGCGGATCCGGTTCTTGCGAAGCGCATGCGCGGTGTTCTTGGTGAGCGTGGCGAGCGCGCCCTTCGACGAGGAGTAGGCCGTCAGGAAGGGCTGGCCGCCATGGCTCGACATGGTGATGACGTTGACAATGCTGCCAGGTTTCTTCTGGTCGCGCAGCCGGGTCGCGATCTCCTGCGTCAGGATGAAAGGGGCGCGGACGTTGACCGCGTAGAGCAGGTCCCAGAGCTCGACCGAGGTGTCGAAGATGGTGCCGCGGTCGGTGAGGCCGGCGGCATTCACCAGCCCGTCGATGGTCGGGAACGTCTTGGCGCCCTCGGCGACCACGCGCTTCGTCGCGGCGGGGTCGGCGAGATCGGCGGCGACGAAGATCGCAGGGCAGCTCTTGGAGAGGTCTTTCGCCAGCGCGTTGCCGCGCTCGGCGCTGCGGCCTGTAAGGACGAGGCCGGCGCAACCGGCTTCGACGGCAGCGCGGGCGACACCTTCGCCGACGCCCTGCGTGGCGCCGGTGACGAGGATGACCTTGCCAGAAAGACTCAGCTTCATGATTTCTTGAACTTCTTTTCGAGTTCCTTGACCTTCACCGCCTCATGCGACTTCAGCGAGGCTAGCGCCGCTTCCGCGAGCACGAGGGCCTGGCGTCCGTCGTCGGCGCTGACCGGCATCCGCTTCTTGCCCTTCAGCGCCGCCAGAAACGCGGCGAGCTCCGCCTTGTATGCCTCGGCATAGCGCTCGAGGAAGAAGTAGAGCGGCTTGTCGGTCGAGATCGACTTCTCGTTCGCGAGCTCGACCGAGGTCTGCACGTGGTTGCTCGCCATCAGGCGGCCCTTCGACCCGTGCACCTCGATGCGCTGGTCGTAGCCATAGGTGGCACGGCGGCTGTTGTTGATGTGGCAAAGCTTCCCGGAAGCGGTGCGCATCACCACCATGGCCGAGTCGATGTCGCCGAGCTTGCCGACCTGCGGGTCGACCAGCGCGCTTCCGGTGGCGAACAGCTCGACCGGCTCCTCGCCGAGCAGCCAGCGTGCCATGTCGAAATCGTGGATGGTCATGTCGCGGAACTGGCCGCCGGAGACCTTGAGATAGGAGAGCGGCGGCAGGCCGGGATCGCGGCTGGAGATGATCACCTGCTCGACGACGCCGATCTCGCCCTCGGCGACGCGGTTGTGCAGCGCGCGGAAGGAGGGATCGAAGCGGCGGTTGAAGCCGACGAACATCGGCACCCGCGCCTTCTCGACCTCGGCCAGGCACTGATCGACGCGCTTCAGCGACAGGTCGATCGGCTTCTCGCAGAAGATCGCCTTGCCGGCCTTGGCGGCGCGGATGGCGAGATCGGCGTGCGTGTCGGTCGATGACGCGATGATGACGGCGTGGACCCGCGGGTCGCCGAGCGCGGTCTTGGCATCCGTGACCTGCGCCCCGGTCCGAGCGGCAATCGCTTTCGCCGCCGCCTCGTTGACGTCCACGATGTAGAGGAGCTTCGCGTCCCCGCTGCGGGCCAGATCGTCGGCATGAATGGCGCCGATCCGACCGGCGCCGAACTGGGCGATATTGATCATAGGTCCACCTCGTCCCGGAGCCCCCTGGCCCCCGTCGGGTGCGGGGATCATCCCCAAAACGGCTTCTAGGTCAAGGTGTTCGGACTAACCCTCCCGGAGGAGTGAAATTTCTCTTTAGAGAACAAATAATGAACATATCCCGGATCGGCGAATCCCCCGTAACCCGTCCCGCGAACTCGGGCTATCTTCCCCGCCCCGCCTTTCCCTGGAGACCGCCCGCATGGTCGAGGCCTTCATCTGCGATGCCGTCCGCACGCCCATCGGCCGCTTCGGCGGCTCGCTTGCCCAGGTCCGTACCGACGACCTCGGGACCATCCCCCTGAAGGCCTTGATGGAGCGCAACCCGAAGGTCGACTGGCAGGCGCTGGACGAGGTGCTCTATGGCTGCGTCAATCAGGCGGGCGAGGACAACCGCAACGTCGCCCGCATGGCCCTCCTGCTCGCCGGGCTGCCGTCGAGCGTGCCGGGCGCCACGATCAACCGCCTCTGCGGCTCGGGCCTCGACGCCGTCGGCTCGGCCGCCCGCGCGATCAGGACCGGCGAGGCCGAGCTGACGATCGCAGGTGGCGTCGAGAGCATGAGCCGCTCCCCCTTCGTCATGCCGAAGGCGACCGAGGCCTTCTCGCGCAACGCCGAGATCTACGACACGACCATCGGCTGGCGCTTCGTCAACAAGCTGATGAAGGAGAGGTACGGCGTCGACTCCATGCCGGAGACCGCCGAAAACGTCGCCGTCGATTATCAGATCAACCGCGCTGACCAGGACGGCTTCGCGCTTCGCAGCCAGGCCCGCGCCTCGGCTGCGATCGAGGCCGGCAGATTCGCCGAGGAGATTGTCAAGGTGACGATCCCCGCACGGAAAGGCGATCCGGTCATCGTCGCCCGCGACGAGCATCCACGCGCCACCTCGATCGAGGCGCTGGCCAAGCTGCCCGCGCCGTTCCGCAAAGACGGCACCGTCACCGCCGGCAACGCCTCGGGCGTCAATGACGGCGCCTGCGCGCTGATCGTCGCGTCGGAGGCGGCGGCGAAGAAGCACGGGCTGACGCCGCGCGCGCGCATCCTCGGCATGGCGACCGCGGGCGTCGAGCCGCGCGTGATGGGCATCGGTCCGGCCCCGGCGTCCCAGAAGCTGCTGACCCGGCTGGGCCTGAAGATCGGCGATATCGACGTGATCGAGCTCAACGAGGCCTTCGCCGCGCAGGCGCTTGCCGTCACGCGCCAGCTCGGCCTTACCGACGACGCCGAGCATGTGAACCCGAATGGCGGCGCCATCGCGCTCGGCCATCCGCTCGGCGCCTCGGGCGCGCGGCTGGCGACGACCGCGAGCTACGAGCTGCAGCGCCGTGGCGCCAAGCGCGCGCTCTGCACCATGTGCATCGGCGTCGGCCAGGGCATCGCGCTGGTGATCGAGCGCGTGTGAGGCCTACGCCTTCGTCACCCGCACGATCGCGTCCTTGCGCTTCAGCACGTCGGGCTGCAGCTCGGTTCCGAGGCCGGGACCGGTCATCGGGTACACAAAACCCTTGTCGAGCTTCGGCAGCACGGTGACGAGGTCGCGATACCAGGTCGCGAGATAGGCGCGGACGACTTCCTGGAACACGGCGTTGGAGAGGTGCATCGAGAGATGCACCGAAGCCGTCAGCACCACCGGGCCGGTGCAGTCATGCGGCGTGATCGGCTTGGAGAAGGCTTCCGCCATGGCGCCGATCTTGCGTGCCTCCGAAAGACCGCCGCACCAGCCGATATCGAGCATGACGACGTCGACGGCTTCCTGCACGAGGAGGTCGCGGAACTGCGTGCGCGTCGCCAGCGTCTCGCTGGCGCAGACTGGAAGACCGGAGAGCCGGCGGTATTCGGCGAGCGCCGGGATCGTATCCATCTTGATCGGGTCCTCCGACCACAGCGGGTTGAGCGGCTTCAGGCCGCGCGCGATCTTGAGCGCGGCGGTCAGCCCCCACATCGAATGCAGCTCGGCCGCGACCTCGATCCTGTCGCCAACGGCCTTGCGGATGCGCTCGAAGGGCTCCAGCGCCACCTTCAGATCGGCCGCCGCGATATCGAGCCCGCCGGTGCGCGCGGCGAAGGGATCGATCGGCCAGATCTTCATCGCCTGGAAGCCTTCCTCGATCAGGCTCTGGGCGAGCTCCTCCGGCCGGTGTACGAAGTTCATCTGGTCGTCATAGGGGCCGTTCGGCGCCGGCGCCGGCTCCCATGGCACGTATTCGGTCCGCGTCGCGCCCTTGGCGTTGTAGCTGTAGCCGGCGCAGGTGTTGTAGGCGCGGATCTTGTCGCGGCTCTGGCCGCCGAGAAGCTGGTGGATCGGCTTCCCCGTCGCCTTGCCGAAGACGTCCCAGAGCGCGATGTCGATCGCGGAGGCCGAGCGCACCTCGGCCGAGGTGGCGCCGTAGCCGAGATAATTCTGCAGCAGGTGCCGGGAGTGCTTCTCGATCGCCAGCGGATCGGCGCCGAGCAGATATGGCGCGACCTGGTCGTGGATATAGGCCGCGACCGTATCGGCGCCACGGAAGCTCTCGCCGAGGCCGATCAGCCCCTCGTCGGTGTGGACGCGAACCCACAGGAGGTTACGACGGTCCGGAACCTGGACCGTTTCGAGCGCGGTGACCTTCATGGAACCCCCGGCGATCAGGCGGCGCGAGCGAGGCGGCGCGCGCGGCTGCGAATATAGGTCCAGGCGAGCGAGGAAGCGATGCGATGCAGCCGTCCCTGGGGGGCGAGACCGATCGCCTTGAACGCCATGGCGAGGCCGCGCTCGACATGCGGGCGGCGATAGTAGCTGTAGGCTCGGCGCGCATAGGCGCGATTCGAGGCGGCGCGGTCATAGGGACCGTTCTCGTTGGCGGCGTGATAGGCGAAGGCGAGCTCGTCGTCCTCGGACTCGCCGATCCGTCCGGCGGCGACGCGGAGCCGCCCCCAGAATCCCAGCCTCTCGCGCGCGATGTAGCGGTCGAGGTGGGTGTAGAAGAGCTTGTAGTGGCGATGCTCGTCGGCGGCGATCTTGCGGCAGATCGCCTGCAGCACGGGCTCCTCGCATTGCTCGGCGAGCGCCGTGTAGTAGGAGCTGGTCCCGACCTCGACCATGCAGCGCGCGACGAGCTCGCCGGCGCGGCTGCCGCGCACCGACTGGGCAGCATCGAGCGGCAGCTTGATCACTTGCGCGAAGCGGGCGAAGGCGCCGTCGAAATCGAAGGACGGATCGGCCAGCCGGGCCCAGCGGCCGAGCGCCATGCCGTGTTGAACCTCTTCCGTGCCCCAGACGCGCGCGGCTTCCTGCATCTCGGGATCGTCGGCGAAGACGTTGCAGAGATATGTGGCGTAGTCGCCGCCGTTGCGCTCGACCAGGCTCGCGGCCTTCGCGACGGCCAGCAGGTCCGGATCGAACCTGGCGGGATCGAAACGGTCCCAGGGAATATCGTCGAGGGTCCAGCGGGACATGGCTGAAATATGAAGGGCCGCCTTTGCGCGAGCAAGGCGGCCCCCGGAAGAATTCAGGGATATCGGGCGGTTATGCCGCGGCCTTGAGCTTCGCTTCGGCGACCTCGATGGCACCCAGGACCTGCGCCTTCTCGGCGTCGGACTTGGCGGCGGCGAGATCGTCCTTGAGATCCTTGAGCTTCGCTTCGACTTGGCCGCGATCGATGTCGGCGACCGGCATCGCCTCTTCGGCCAGCACGGTCAGCCGCTCCGGCGTCACCTCGGCGAAGCCGCCGGCGACGAAGATGCGCTGCTTGACCTTGCCGCCCTCGTAGACCTCGAGCACGCCAGGCTTGAGCGTCGAGATGAACGGCGCATGCCGGGGCATCGCCGCGAACAGGCCTTCCGTCCCCGGCACCACCACCATCTCGGCCCGCTCGGAGAAGACCAGCTTCTCCGGCGTGACCAGCTCGAACTCGGTCGTCTCGGCCATCTTCAGGCGACCTCAGCCGCCATCTTCTTGGCCTTGGCAACGGCCTCGTCGATGGTGCCGACCATGTAGAACGCCGCCTCCGGCAGGTCGTCGTACTGGCCGGCGACGATGCCCTTGAAGCCCTTGATCGTGTCCTCGAGGCTGACCAGCACGCCCGGCGTGCCGGTGAAGACCTCGGCGACATGGAAGGGCTGGGAGAGGAAGCGCTGGATCTTGCGGGCGCGGGCGACGGTGAGCTTGTCCTCTTCCGAGAGCTCGTCCATGCCCAGGATCGCGATGATGTCCTGCAGGGACTTGTAGGTCTGCAGCACGCGCTGAACGTCGCGAGCTACCTTGTAGTGCTCTTCGCCGACGACGCGCGGGTCGAGAATGCGCGAGGTCGAGTCGAGCGGGTCGACCGCCGGGAAGATGCCGAGCTCGGCGATCTGGCGCGAGAGCACCGTCGTCGCGTCAAGGTGCGAGAACGAGGTCGCCGGTGCCGGGTCGGTCAAGTCGTCGGCAGGCACGTAGATCGCCTGCACCGAGGTGATCGAGCCCTTCTTGGTGGAGGTGATGCGCTCCTGCAGCGTGCCCATGTCGGTCGACAGCGTCGGCTGGTAGCCGACCGCCGACGGGATGCGGCCGAGAAGCGCCGACACCTCGGAGCCTGCCTGGGTGAAGCGGAAGATGTTGTCGATGAAGAGGAGCACGTCCTGGCCCTCTTCGTCGCGGAAGTACTCGGCCAGCGTCAGGCCGGTGAGGCCGACGCGGGCGCGCGCGCCCGGCGGCTCGTTCATCTGGCCGTACACCAGCGCCACCTTCGACCCCGGGCCGTCGAGCTTGATGACGCCCGACTCGATCATCTCGTGATAGAGGTCGTTGCCTTCGCGCGTGCGCTCGCCGACGCCGGCGAACACCGACACGCCGCCATGCGCCTTCGCGACGTTGTTGATCAGCTCCATGATCGTCACGGTCTTGCCGACGCCGGCGCCGCCGAACAGACCGATCTTGCCGCCCTTGGCGTAGGGCGCCAGCAGGTCGACGACCTTGATGCCGGTGACCAGCACCTCGGTTTCCGTCGACTGCTCGACGAACTCCGGCGCCTGGCGGTGAATCGGCAGCGTCTTCTCGGAGCTGACCGCGCCGCGCTCGTCCACGGGCTCGCCGACGACGTTGATGATGCGCCCGAGGGTGGCCGGTCCGACCGGAACCGAGATCGCCGCACCGGTGTCCGTCGCCTCCTGGCCGCGGACCAGACCGTCGGTCGAGTCCATCGCGATGGTGCGGACGGTGTTCTCGCCGAGATGCTGCGCGACCTCGAGCACCAGGGCCTTGCCCTGGTTGTCGACCTTGAGCGCGTTCAGGATCGCGGGCAGCTCGCCGTCGAACTGCACGTCGACGACCGCGCCGATGATCTGCTTGATCTTGCCGATGGTGTTCGTCGCCATTGGGGTACTGCTCCTCGGACGAAATTCAGTGACGCGTCAGACGGCTTCCGCACCGGAGATGATCTCGATCAGCTCCTTGGTGATGGTGGCCTGGCGCGAGCGGTTATAGGTGATGGTCAGCTTGCCGATCATTTCGCCGGCGTTGCGCGTCGCATTGTCCATCGCGGTCATGCGCGCACCCTGCTCGGAGGCGGCATTCTCGAGCAGCGCACGGAACACCTGGACGGAGAGATTCCGCGGCAAGAGGGCCTTCAGGATCTCTTCCTCGTCCGGCTCGTACTCGTAGATCGCCTGGCCGGCGCCGGTCTGCGCCGCATCGACGGGCGGCAGCGAAACCGGGATCAGCTGCTGGGTGGTGACGATCTGCGAGATCACGGAACGGAAGCGGTTGTACACGATCGTGCAGACGTCGAACTCGCCGGCCTCGAACATCTCGAGGATCTTGCGCGCGACCGCGTCGGCTTCGGTGAAGGCCAGCCGCTTCTTGCCGATGTCCTCGAAGGTCTGGCCGATCAGGCGGCTGTAGTCGCGGCGGAGCTGATCGCGTCCCTTGCGCCCGACGGTCATGACCTTGACGGTCTTGCCCTCGGATTCGAGCTTGCGGATGATCTGGCGCGCCTGGCGGACGATCGTGGAGTTGAAGCCGCCGCAGAGGCCGCGGTCGGCGGTCGCCACGACCAGGAGATGCACCTTGTCGGAGCCGGTGCCGGCCAGCAGCTTCGGCGCGCCCGGGCTGTTGGCCATGCCGCGCCCGATCGAGGCGACCATGCGCTCCAAGCGCTCGGTGTAGGGTCGCGCCGCCAGCGCGGCTTCCTGGGCCCGGCGCAGCTTGGCGCCGGCCACCAGCTTCATGGCCGCCGTGATCTTTTGCGTCGACTTGACGCTGTTGATCCGGAGCCGAAGGTCCTTGAGGCTAGGCATTGCGCTCTATCCGCCGGGGCCTAAGCGAAGCTCTTCGCGTAGGCTTCGACCAGAGTCTTCAGCTTTTCCTCGGTCTCCGGCGTGATCTCGCGCTTGTCGCGGATCGACGACAGGATCTCGGCGCCGGAGGTGCGGACCTGGGCCAGGAGACCCTGCTCGAAGCGGACGACGTCGCCCGTGGGCACGCGGTCGAGATAGCCACGGACGCCGGCGAAGATCGACACCACCTGCTCCTCGACCGGCATAGGCTGATACTGGCCCTGCTTCAGAAGCTCGGTCAGGCGAGCCCCGCGCGCCAGCAGGCGCTGGGTCGAGGCGTCGAGGTCGGAGGCGAACTGCGCGAAGGCCGCCATCTCGCGGTACTGCGCCAGCTCGAGCTTGATGCGGCCGGCGACCTGCTTCATCGCCTTGATCTGCGCGGCCGAGCCGACTCGGCTGACCGAGAGACCGACGTTAATAGCCGGACGGATGCCGCGATAGAAGAGGCCGGTCTCGAGGAAGATCTGACCGTCGGTGATCGAGATGACGTTCGTCGGAATGTAGGCCGAGACGTCGCCTGCCTGGGTTTCGATCACCGGCAGCGCCGTCAGCGAGCCGTTGCCGTTCTTGTCGTTCAGTTTCGCCGCGCGCTCAAGCAGGCGGCTGTGCAGATAGAAGACGTCGCCCGGATAGGCTTCGCGGCCCGGCGGGCGGCGGAGCAGCAGCGACATCTGGCGGTAGGCCACGGCCTGTTTGGACAGGTCGTCGTAGAAAATGACCGCATGCATCCCGTTGTCGCGGAAGAACTCGCCCATGGCGCAGGCGGTGTAGGGCGCGAGGAACTGCAGCGGCGCCGGCTCCGACGCCGTCGCCGAAACGACGATCGAGTATTCGAGCGCGCCGTAGTCCTGCAGCGTCTTGACGATCTGCGCGACAGTCGAGCGCTTCTGGCCGATGGCAACGTAGATGCAATAAAGCTTCTTCGACTCGTCGGTACCGGCGTTCACCTTCTTCTGATTGAGGATGGTGTCGATGATCACCGCGGTCTTGCCGGTCTGGCGGTCGCCGATGATCAGCTCGCGCTGGCCGCGGCCGACCGGAACCAGGCTGTCGATGGCCTTGAGGCCGGTCTGCATCGGCTCATGCACCGACTTGCGCGGGATGATGCCGGGCGCCTTCACCTCGACGCGGGTGCGCTGCACATTGGTCAGCGGGCCCTTGCCGTCGATCGGATTGCCGAGCGCGTCGACGACGCGGCCCAGCAGGCCCTTGCCGACGGGGCAGTCGACGATCGTCGAGGTGCGCTTGACGACGTCGCCTTCCTTGATGTCGCGGTCCTCGCCGAAGATCACGACGCCGACATTGTCGCTCTCGAGGTTGAGCGCCATGCCGCGGATCCCGCCGGGGAACTCCACCATCTCGCCGGCCTGGACCTTGTCGAGACCGTGGACGCGGGCAATGCCGTCACCGACCGAGAGCACGGTGCCGACCTCGGCGACCTCGGCTTCGGTGCCGAAGCTCGCGATCTGCTGCTTCAGGATCGAGGAAATTTCGGCAGCACGGAGTTCCATCAGCCAACCCCTTTCATGGCAAGACGCAGGCGACGCAGCTTGGTCGCGAGCGAGGTATCGATCATGCGTGAACCCACCCGGACGACGAGGCCGCCGATCAGCGACTGATCGACCTTGAGGTCGATAGACACCTTCGAGCCGACCACCGACTTCAGCGCCTCTTCGAGCGCCTGCGTCTGGGCGGGAGTGAGAGCAACGGCGGAAGTGACGTCGGCGGTCGCTTCGCCGCGGCGGCGCGCGAGCTCGGCCAGGAACGCCGCGATCACCGCGGGGAGCGCGAACAGCCGCCGGTTCTGAGCCAGCGTGCCGAGGAAGCGCTTGGAAAGATCGTGGAAGCCGGCCTTCTCGGCCAGCGCCGTTGCCGCCTTCGCCTGATCGGAGCGCCCGAGGACGGGGCTCCGGATCAGCCGGACGAAGTCCTGCGAGGAGGCCATCATGGCCTTCACCGCCTTCAGATCGACTGCGACCTGATCGAGAGCCTTCGCCTCGTCGGCCAGCTCGTAAAGAGCCGACGCATAACGCTCAGCGATCAAGCCCGTGGTCTCCGTGGCCACCGGTTTGCGTCTCCGCTTCCGCCTAGTGGAACGAGGGCCCGAGGGCCCGCGAAATCCGAGTAAATCCCCCGCCCGCCGCGCATGCCTCAAGGGCATCGCGGCGGCCGGTGTCTAGCATATGGTCTGGGGGTGCGCAACAAGCCGGGACCGCGCCAAAACGGCGCGCCACGAATGCTCGAACAATGAGCTAACAGATTGGTAATCCTGGCGTCGCAGCGAACCATCTGATATTGCTCGCCCGGACGAAGCGGAGGGCTTTGGTTGGCCGTCGAGCTCCTCATCCAGGGCGCGCTGAGCGGCCTCGCCATTGCTGCTCCCGTCGGGCCCATCAACGTCCTTTGTATTCGCCGAACGCTTGTCGACGGCTTCGGCCTCGGGCTAGCCTCGGGGCTGGGCGCGGCGGTTGCCGATACGCTTTTCGGCGCCATCGCGGCCTTCGGGGTCGCTTCGGTCATGACGTTTCTCGTGCGCTGGGAGGGCGTCCTTTGCCTTCTCGGCGGTGTCGTACTCGTGCTGCTAGGATGTCGCGGTCTGCGTTCCGCCCCGCCGGCCTATGAAGGCCGCGTCAGCGGGGTTGGCTTCTTCGGCGCCTTCGCTTCGACCTTCGGGATGACCATCGCCAATCCGATGACGGTGCTCTCGTTTCTTGCGGTTTTTGCTGCCATCGGCATCGGCGCCACCGAGTATGGCGCAGCGATGATGCTGGTTCTTGGCTTGTTCCTTGGATCGGCGTCCTGGTGGCTCGGGCTCTCGGGTGTGGTTTCGGCGATCCGGCATGCGCTTTCCGAGCGGACGCTGGTCTGGATTCATCGCGGCGCCTCGGTCGCCATCCTGGCCTTCGGTGTCTGGGCGCTTGGGCGTTCCGCCCAGATCCTCTGGGTCTAGAGCCTAGAGACCGGGCAGACGCGCAATGGCGAGCACCTACAACTTCAAGGCTCTGTCGATCCTGCTGATCGACGATGCCAAGCCGATGGCTGATCTCCTCGGCTCGATCTTGAAGGAACTCGGCGTCGGCAAGATCACGGTCCACACCGACGCCAAGAGGTCGATGGAGCTTCTGGATTCGGTCGCCACGCTGCAGACCCAAGGCACGCCAGCCATCGACATCGTCATCTCCGACTGGCGCATGGAGCCGACATCGGGAATCGAACTCCTCAAGTGGATCCGCAACCACAACTCCGACGGCATCCGCTTCATGCCGTTCATCATGCTGACCGCCTATTCGGACCATGCGCGCGTCATGGCCGCGCGCGATGCCGGTGCAAACGAGGTGCTGGCGAAACCGGTTTCAGTCCATAATCTGGTGCGTCGACTGCTTTCGGTGATCGAGAATCCGCGCCCGTTCGTCGCCTGCTCGACCTATTTCGGGCCGGATCGGCGGCGCAAGAGCATCCCGATCAACTTCCCGGACCGGCGCAAGACGTCGCCGCACTGAAGGGTTCGCCATGTCCGACAAGCCGCAGCTGATCCGTCCGCGAAATACCATGCTGGAGCGGCTGGGCGGCCGTCCGGGCGTCCCGGGCAAGATCGACGAGGCGCTGCTCAAGAAGGCGGAAGACCGCATCGCCGAGGTCGGCGCCTCCTATCCGGACCGCGTGAAGGCGGATCTCGAGAAGCTCGTCGCGCTCGCCAACCAGGCCGCGACCGACGCCGATCGCCGCGCCGAGGCGATCACCGGCATCAACCTGATCGTCCACGAGATCCGCGGCGAAGGCGCCACCTTCGGCTATCCGCTGCTGACCAAGTTCGCGAGCTCGCTCTTCAAGTTCACCGACGGCCTGACCAGCCCCAACGAGCGGCAGCTCGCCCTCATCAAGGCGCATGTCGACGTGATGACGGCGGTGGTGAAGGGCGGCATCAAGGGCGACGGCGGACCGCTGGGCGCGCAGATCGACCAGAGCCTGGCGATGGCGATCGAGAAGTACGCCGCGCACAAGCCGTAAAACGAAACGGGCGCCCGAAGGCGCCCGCGCTTACATCAGAAGATCGGTTGGTCAGGCAGCCTTGGCGGCCTGGGCCTTCTTGATCCGGCGCTTCAGGCGCTGGGCGTCCTCGGGCAGCTTGGCGTCGCGGGTCGACAGCAGATACTGATCGAGGCCGCCGTTGTGCTCGATGGACCGAAGCCCATGAGCGCTCACGCGCAGACGGACCGGCTGGCCGAGCAGGTCGGAGAGCAATGTCACCTCCTGCAGGTTCGGCAGGTAGCGCCGCTTGGTCTTGTTGTTGGCGTGGCTGACATTGTTGCCAACCAGAACGCCCTTGCCGGTGATGTCGCAGCGTCTTGCCATGGCACGGGTCCGACCGAATGAAAGGTGAGACGCCGGGTTTGAGCCCAGCGCCGAGGCGCGGGGTTGTACCCAAGCCCTTCCGGGCCGTCAAGCGCCGGGCCGGAACGCCCTGAGAAGCTCGCCAGCCGCCTCGCCGGGCGTGGCGCGGCCATTGGCCACAGCCTGCTCGAGAGGCCCAAGCCGCGCCGCCACCTCGGGATCGGCCCGGAGCGCGGCGATCAGCCCCTCCTCGACCTCACGCCACATCCAGCGCCGCGCCTGGACAGCCCGCTTGGCCGCCAAACCCATGGCGCCCAAGGCCTCGCGGTGCCGGAGGACCGCCTGCCAGACCTCGGCGATGCCCTGGCCGGTGACGGATGAGCAGGTGAGCACAGCCGGCCGCCAATCCGACCCGCCGCCGAGGATGGCAAGGGCCGCCGCATAGTCGGCGCGGGCGCGCCCGGCGGCCGGCTTCAGATCTCCATCGGCCTTGGTGACCGCCAGGAGGTCAGCAAGCTCGACGATGCCCTTCTTGATGCCCTGCAACTCGTCGCCGCCGCCCGGAGCCAGCAGCAGGAGGAAGCTGTCGGTCATCTCGGCGACGGCGGTCTCGGACTGGCCGACACCGACCGTCTCGACCAGCGCCACTTCGTAGCCGGCCGCTTCCATGATCAGAAGCGTCTCGCGGCTGCGCCGGGCGACACCGCCGAGCGCACCGCCGGAGGGCGATGGCCGGATGAAGGCGTTGGGATGGCGCGACAATCGCTCCATCCGCGTCTTGTCGCCGAGGATCGACCCACCGGAGACTTCTGAGGACGGATCGACGGCGAGGACTGCGACCCTGCGCCCCTCTTCGGCGAGGTGCAGCCCGAGCGCCTCGATGAAGCTCGACTTGCCCACGCCGGGCGCGCCCGAGACGCCGACCCGCGCCGCCCGTCCTGTCGCCGACAGGAGCCGGGAAAGCAGCGCATCGGCCTGAGCGCGATGATCGGGCCGCGTCGACTCGACCAGGGTCAGCGCCTGAGCCAACGCGCGCCGGTCGCCGTTGCGCACGGCTTCCGCGAGACGCGTCACGGCTGCAGGTGCGGGCTCATCCGCCATCGGCGATCACACCCCACCGGCCGGCTTGACCGTCCGCCACAGGAAGTCGGTCTCGCTGATCACGTTGTTGTAGTGCCGGGCCGCGTGATTGAGCTCCGCATGGGAGATCTCGCCGCGTTGGAAGCGCTCCAGCCAATCCTTCTCGACGGTGTGCTCGACGGATTCGAGCCGGAAGTCGACACCTGTGATCAGGCCCAGCGGCGTGTTGGAGAAGCCGCGCTTCCGGTCCTCGAAATTGGCACCCTGGTCGAATAGCCGGAGTGTTCCTTCGAGGATCGGCCGGACATGGGTCGGGTCAGTGAGAAACGCGTCATGGCGCGGGTGTGGAACGGTGATCGCTACCTTTGCTCCGTTCGCGCAGACCCGCCAGAGCTCCTTGATCACGGAGAGAAACGTCTCGGAGTTCCGCCCGAGATGTTCGAGCACGTGCTTCAGCCTCACTTCCTCGGCGGAAGAATCGCCCCAGGGCCAGGGAACGCGCTCGAGATCGACGATCCGGTCGACGCCCGCACCCGGATGCAGGTCGACATTGACCCAGCCGGCGAGAATGTCCGATCCGCATCCGAGATTGAGCTTCACCGTCCGCCGGACCTCCTCCGCGTCTCAGCCAATCTAGTCAGATCTCGGGAATGCGTATACACACGCGCGCCTGCAAGCCGAGAGCACATCATGTCCCTCAAGCCCGCCGCTCAACGCGTCGAAGACCTGCTGGCCGCTCAGGGCATGGCCGGTCGCGTCGTCGAGTTCCCGGAGTCGACGCGGAGTTCCGCCGAAGCCGCCTCGGCGATCGGCTGCACGCTCGCGCAGATCGCGAAGTCGTTGGTGTTCAAGGCGGCGAGCGGGCGCCCGGTGCTGGTCGTTGCTTCGGGCATCAACCGGATCGACGAGAAGAAGGTGAAGGCCGAGATCGGCCAGAAGATCGGTCGCGCCGATGCCGCCTATGTGCGCGAGCGTACCGGCTACGCCATCGGGGGCGTGGCTCCGCTCGGCCATTCCGAATCCCCGATCGTGCTGATCGACCGCGACCTGCTCGCGCTCGATCCGATCTGGGCCGCCGCCGGCACGCCGAACGCGGTGTTCCGCTTGAGCGCCGACGAGCTAGTCCGCATCTCCGGCGGCACCGTCGCCGACGTAAAGCAGGAAGCCTAAAGAAAGCTGTACGGGTCGATGTCGATCTGCACGCGTGCGGTGCCAGGCACCTTCACGCGCGCGAGCCAGTCGACGACGATCGGCTGCACGCGGACCGCACGGTCGGCCTTGAGCAACAGCCGGCGACGATGGCGACCACGCAGCAGCGCGAGCGGCGCCGGCGCCGGTCCCAGCACCTGGATCCCCTCTCCCGTCGGCGCGGACTTGCCGAGGGCACGCGCGACCGCATCGACGACCTGCGGATCGTGGCTGGAGATAACGAGGCCGACAAGACGCCCATAGGGCGGCATGCCGGCCGCCTCGCGCTCGGCCGCCTCGACCGCGAGGAAACGGTCGCGATCGCCCGAGGCGAGCGCCGCCATCACGCGACTCTCCGGCTGCCAGGTCTGCAGGAGCACGCGCCCCGGGCGCTCGTGCCGTCCGGCGCGGCCGGCAACCTGATGCAGGAGTTGATAGGTACGTTCCGCCGCTCGCAGATCGCCGCCTTCGAGGCCGAGATCGGCATCGACGACGCCGACCAAGGTCAGCTTGGGGAAGTTGTGGCCCTTGGCCACCATCTGCGTGCCGATCACGACGTCGACCTCGCCGTCGCGGATCGAGCGCACCAGCTCCGCGGCCTGCGCCGGACCGCCGATCGTGTCGCTGGTCATCACAGTGAACCGGGCTTCGGGCAGGACGGTAAGCAGCTCCTCGGCGAGCCGCTCGACCCCGGGGCCGCAAGCGGCGAAGGCGTCATCGGCACCGCAGGAAGAACAGGCGGGCGGACGACGCGAAGAGTGGCCGCAATGATGGCACTGCAGCCGTCCGGCCAGCCGATGCTCGACCAGCCAAGTCGAGCAGTTGGGGCAGGCGAGCCGCGTGCCGCAGGCGCGGCACAAGGTCAGCGGCGCGTAGCCTCGGCGATTGAGGAACAAGAGCGATTGCTCGCCGGCAGCGAGGGTCTCATGCAGCGCTTGCACGAGAGGCGGGCTCAAGAAGTGCTGCGAGGGCGGCTTGTCGCGACGCAGATCGATCGTGCGGATGTCGGGCAGCTGCGCGCCCGCATGACGGTCGGGCAGATGCAGCCGCCGGTATCGTCCAGTCGTCTCGTTCACGTGGCTTTCGAGCGAAGGCGTCGCCGAGGACAGCACGATCGGAAAGCGGCCGAGCTGGGCGCGTACCACCGCCATGTCGCGCGCGTGGTAGTGAACCCCGTCCTCCTGCTTGAAGGCGGGATCGTGCTCCTCGTCGACGACGATGAGGCCGAGATCCGGATAAGGCAGGAACAGCGCCGAACGCGCGCCGACCACGACCGGTGCCTTGCCCTCGGCGATCGCGCGCCAGGTGATACGGCGCTCGGCCTGCGTCAGGTCCGAATGCCATACCGCCGGCTTCACGCCGAAGCGGGACTCAAAACGCCCGAGCCACTCCGCCGACAGCGCGATCTCCGGCAGCAGCACCAGCGCCTGCCGGTCGCGGCGAAGACACTCGGCGACCGCCTCGAAATAGACCTCGGTCTTGCCGCTGCCGGTGACGCCGTCGAGCAGGGTCACGGAGAACGCATCCTCGGCGAGGCGCTGGCACATCTCGGTCGATGCTGCTGCCTGGTCCGTGGAGAGGGTTCGGCCCGGCCGGTCGACATCCGGCATCTCGAAGGGTGGTCCCGGCGGGAGCTCAACCTTTTCGATGATCCCGTCCTTCTCCATCGCCTTGAGCACGCCGGCGCCGACACCCGCTTCGCGTGCAAGGTCGGGCGGAAGCCAGGCGACGCCTTCTGCAAGAAGCTCGATGACGCGCTTTCGCTGCGCCGTCACACGCTCACCGGGCTCCGGCATACGTGAGAAGCGGTATCCCGTTGCGAGCCGCGGCGGGACCAGCGCCGACGGCACGCTCATCGCCATGCGGAGCACGGCCCCCGGCGGCGAAAGCGTGTATGCGGCGACCCAGTCGACGAAGCGCAGGACGGCTTCCGGCAGCGACGGGGCGTCCTCCAGGTGCTCGACCACGGGCTTCAGCCTGGCTTCGGCGACATCGTCGGTGCCCTTGCCCCAGACCACGCCGAGAAGTTCGCGCGGTCCCAGCGGCACGATGACGAACTCGCCCCTCTGGAGCGTCATCTCCTCCGGCACCAAATAATCGTAAGGGCCGGCCAGGGGCAGCGGCAGCAGGACCGAGACCCGGGCTCCACCCCCAATGGCTTGTGTGCTGGCGTCGTCAGCCATCATGAGGTAGATTTCACACTAGATTCCGGGGCCGCAAATGAAGTTCTTCGTCGATACCGCCGACATCGCCGAGATTCGGGAGCTGGCCGCGACCGGCCTCCTCGACGGTGTCACCACCAATCCATCGCTCATCCAGAAGAGCGGCCGCAAGATGCTCGACGTGATCGCCGAGATCTGTGCCGCGGTCGAGGGGCCGGTTTCGGCCGAGGTGACCGCGACCGACCACGCGGCCATGCTGGCCGAGGGCCGCAAGCTCGCCAAGATCGCCAAGAACGTCGCGGTCAAGGTGCCGCTGACGCCGGACGGGCTCAAGACCTGCCGCGTGCTCGCCGACGAGGGCACCAAGGTCAATGTCACGCTCTGCTTCTCTCCGGCCCAGGCCCTGCTCGCGGCCAAGGCGCGCGCGGCCTTCATCTCGCCCTTCGTCGGCCGGCTCGACGACATCGGCCAGGACGGCATGGGGCTGATCGCCGACATCGTCCAGATCTATCGCAGCTACCCTGCCTTCAAGACCGAGGTGCTGGTCGCCTCGATCCGCCACCCGATCCATGTGATCGAGTCGGCCAAGCTCGGCGCCGATGTGGCGACCTTGCCACCGGCGGTGCTGCGCTCGCTCTTCAACCATCCGCTAACCGACAAGGGTCTCGCCGCCTTCCTCGCCGACTGGAAGAAGACAGGACAATCGATCCTCTGATGTCCACCGCACGCCCCAACGAAACGCTCGACGCCGCAGAAGTCACCGAATATCTGCGCCGGCATCCGGACTTCCTCCTGAACCATCCGGATGCGGTGCTCGCCCTGATGGCGCCTGGCCGCGAGATGAGCGAAGGCGTGGTCGACCTGCAGAAGGTGATGCTCGATCGGCAGCGTAGCGAGCTTGGCCGGCTGAAGACGACGCAGCGCAAGCTGATCGCCACCAACCGCGTCAACCTGCAGACCCAGGGCCGTGTCCACTCGGCGGTCCTGGCGATGATCGAGGCGCCGAGCCTGGAGCATCTCGTCCACACCGTGACGCAGGATCTGGCGCTGATCCTGGATCTCGACGTCGTCGCCTTCGCGGTCGAGGCGGCCGATGCCAAGATCACGGCCGGCCATGTCCTCGGAATCACCCGGCTTCCCGCCAGCAGCGTCGATCGCCTGATCGGCGAGGGTCGTGACACGCGGTTGCGTCCGGAAGGACAGGGCGAGGCCGAGATCTTCGGTGCCGCCGCCGGCCTCGTGCGTTCCGATGCGCTGATCCGGATCAAGGTGAGCGCCGAGGCGCCGGTCGGGCTGATCGCCTTCGGCTCCCGGCGCGAAAGCACTTTCCATCCGAGCCAGGGCACCGAGCTTCTGGCTTTCCTCGCCCGTGCGCTGGAGATCTCGGTCCGGTCATGGCTGAGGTCGCCGACCTGACCGTCGCCCGCGCCGTCGCGGACTGGCGCGCCTGGCTCGCTCATGAACGACGCGCTTCGCGGCACACGCTCGATGCCTATGAACGCGATCTTGCGCAGTTTCTGGGTTTCCTGACCGGCCATCTCGGCCAGGAGGCGAGCCTTGCCGATCTCGCCGCGCTCAAGCCCGGCGATTTCCGGGCCTTCCTCGCCGCCGAGCAGGCGCGCGGCCGCGCCAAGACCTCCGCCGCGCGCTCGCTCTCGGTGATCCGTAACTTCTTTCGCTTCCTCGGCCGCCGTGGCCTTGCCGAAAACCCGAAACTCGCCACCATCCGCACGCCGAAGCGCCCGCAATCGGTGCCGAAGGCGCTGACCATCCCCGAAGCCTCCGAGCTTCTCGACGCGATCGAAAGCGAAGGCAGCGAGCCCTGGCATGGCGCCCGCGATGCCGCCGTGCTCGCACTTCTCTACGGCGCCGGCCTCCGTCTCGGCGAAGCGCTCGCGATCACGCGCCGCGAGGCGCCGACGGAGCAAGGCTCGCTCACCGTCCTCGGCAAGGGCCGTAAGTCGCGCGCGGTGCCGATCCTGCCGCTTGTCGCCGAGACCGTCGCCGCATATGTCGCGCTCTGCCCGCACAATCCGGGACCGGACGGTCCGCTGTTCCTCGGTGCGCGCGGTGGGCCGCTGCATCCGCGCCTGGTGCAAGGCGCCGTGGCGAAGCTTCGCCGCGGCCTCGGCCTGCCGGAGACGGCAACGCCGCATGCGCTTCGGCACAGCTTCGCGACCCACCTCCTCGCGGAAGGCGCCGATCTCCGCGCCATCCAGGAGCTGCTGGGCCACGCTTCGCTGGCGACGACCCAGCGCTACACCAAGGTCGACCTCACCCGCCTTCTCGAGGTCCACCGCGCCGCTCATCCGCGGTCGTGAACACCCAAGCGCCTGGCGAGACGATCGGCGCCGTCCTGAGACGGCTGACCGACCCCGCCGGTGGCGAGCGGCTGACGCTCGACGAGGCGATCGAGATCCTCGGCGACCGCGGCTACGGGCTCGCCATGCTGCTGCTGTCGCTGCCGATGGCGCTGCCGATCTCCGCGATCCCCGGCATCTCGACCGTTTTCGGCGTTCCGCTGATCCTGATCGCAGCCCAGCTCATGCAGGGCCGCCACCGGCCTTGGCTGCCGCGCTGGCTCGGCGCCAAATCCTTCTCGCGCGCCGAGCTCGCGCGCATCCTGGACAAGGCCCTGCCCTGGCTCGAGCGCGCCGAGAGGCTCGTGCGCCCGCGGCTCGGCCTCCTCGTGACCTTTGCCGCCGAGCGCCTGATCGGCCTGATCTGCGTCATCATGGCCGCGCTGATGGCGCTGCCGATCGTGCTCGGCAACCAGCCGCCGGCGATCGCCATCAGTCTTTTCGCGCTGGCGCTGATCGGCCGCGACGGGCTCTTCGTCATCCTCGGCCTTGTGACCGCGATCGTGGCGGTGTTCCTGGTCGCGGCCGTGCTCGGCGCTTTCGTCGCCGGAGTCTGGCTCGCGATCCACGAGCTGTTCGGCTGATCCGTGCCAGTATGACGCCATGCCTACCCTGGAAGACATCCAGGCCGCTCTCACGGACGCGCTTCGCAAGCACTAGGCCGGCCGGATAGACGAGGCAGTCCGCGTCTATGTCACCGTGCTCGCGGCGGTGCCGGCGAATGCTGACGCGCATCACTTGCGCGGGCTTGCCCTCTTCCAGCGCGGCGGGCATCCGCGCGCCGCTGCCTCGATCGGCCGGGCGCTTGCCATCGATCCGACGCAGGCAGCGTTTCACCTGAATCTGGCACAGGTCACCGCGGCGCAACGCCGGCCGGCCGTGGCGGCTGCCTCGACACGCCGCGGCCTCAGCCTCGCGCCGGACAATCCGCAGGCCTATTACAATCTCGCTCTCGCGGTTGACGAGACGGGTGACATGCGAGATGCGGCCAAGAACCTGCGGCGAAGCGTGCATATCGATCGAACCTCTCCGGTCGTGCTCGCGACACTGGCGGCGCTTCTTCAGAATATCGGTGTACGAGACGCGTCCGTCGCCAACGCCAAACGGGCGCTCGTTCTGTCTCCTGACAATGCGGCGATCCATAATTGCCTTGCCGTTTCGCTCAAGGATCTGGGCTTGGCGACGTCTTCCGTGCGGACGTTCCGTCGAGCGCTCGCCTTGAAACAGAGCTCCGAGTTTCGGCGCAACCTTCTGCTCACGCTGCACTACCTCGACGATCTCGATCCAACGACAGTCGAGGCCGAGCACAAACCTTGGGCGGCCCGGCTCACCAGCGCACACAGCGTGCCCGCCGACATCGACCGGACGCCCGACCGCCGGCTCTCCATCGGGTATCTGTCGGGCGACATCAGAGGTCACGTCGTCGGGCGGAATCTCATCGGCCTGATCGAGGGTCACGATCGAGGACGTTTCAGCGTGACGATGTATTCGAACGTGGCCCGCCCGGATTCGATGACAGCGCGATTCCGTGCCGCGGCGGATCGCTGGCGAGACGTTCGCCACCTTTCGGATCATGACGCCGCTCGCCAGATCGCTGAAGACCGAATCGACATCCTGGTCTGCTGCGCCGGACAGGTCGGTGAGAATCGACTCGATGTTGCAAGCCGTAAGCCGGCTCCGATCCAGGCAAGCCTCTATGACGTCACCTCCACCGGGTTGGCCGCGATCGACTACTGGATGACCGATGCTCGTCTTCATCCTCCGGAAGCGACGGAACGGTTCACTGAGACGCTGTTCCGCCTCCCCTGCCTCTATCTCCATCAACCGATCGAGGGTGCACCCGAACCAGGCCCGATACCCGAAAGCCTGAGCGGCATCATCACCTTCGGCTCCTGCAACAACCCGGCGAAGCTCTCACCGAAAACGATCGCGGCATGGGCGGCGGTCATGCGCACCGTCCCGGGTTCGCGTCTGGCACTTTGGTACTTCGACGCGTTCCAGGTCGCGAGCCTGCGCGGCCGTCTCGCCCGCGACTTCGCCAGCCACGGCATCGACCGCGATCGCCTGCTCCTCGAAGGCAGCGATCAGGGAACGAAGGATCAGCACCTCCGATTCCTGCAGCGTATCGACATCGGCCTCGATCCGCTGCCGTTCAACGGCGCCACGACCACCTTCGAGCAGCTGTGGATGGGCATTCCCGTCGTCACCCTGGCCGGTGACCGCTTCACCGCGCGCGTCGGCGCCAGCACGCTGGGCGCTCTCGGGCTCGATCGCCTCGTCGCCCACGACATCGACGACATGGTCCGCATTGCCGCCGCGCTCGCAGCCGACAGGAAGCAGAGGGAAGAACTGCGCGCCACGCTCCGATCGCGCGTCAGCTCATCGATCCTCTGCGACAGGATCGCGCACGCCCGATCGGTCGAAGACGCCTACACGACGATGTGGAGGCGCTTCGTCGCCGGCTAGATGTGGATCGCGCGCCCGGCGACGCCAAGCGCGGCTTCCTTGACCGTCTCGTTCACCGTCGGGTGGCCGTGGCAGGTGCGCGCGATGTCCTCGGCCGAGCCGCCGAACTCCATCGCCACCGCGCATTCGTGGATCATGCCGCCGGCCTCGCCGCCGATGATGTGCACGCCCAGCACACGGTCGGTCTTGGCATCGGCGAGGATCTTCACGAAGCCGTCGGTCATGCCGTTGGCGCGGGCGCGAGCATTGGCGGTGAACGGGAATTTTCCGGCCTTGTAGTCGACGCCGGCAGCCTTCAGCTCCTCCTCGGTCTTGCCGACCGAGGCCACTTCCGGCCATGTGTAGACGATGCCGGGGATCACGTCGTAGTTCACGTGTCCGGCCTGACCGGCGAGGATCTCGGCGAGCGCGATGCCCTCATCCTCGGCCTTGTGCGCCAGCATCGGCCCGGCGATCACGTCGCCGATCGCGTAGATGCCGGGCACGTTGGTCTGGAAGTGCTTGTCGGTCTTCACGCGTCCGCGCTCGTCGAGCGCGACGCCGACGGCTTCGAGGCCGAGGCCTTGAGTGAACGGCCGGCGCCCGACCGAGACCAGCACGACATCGGCTTCCATCGTCTCCGCGGCACCGCCGGCGGCGGGCTCGAGCGTGAGCGTCACGCCTTTCTTGTCGGCCTTGGCCGAGGTCACCTTGGTCGAGAGCTTGAAGGCGAGACCCTGCTTGGCAAGGATCCGCTGGAACTGCTTGGAGACCTCGCCATCCATGCCGGGCGTGATGCGGTCGAGGAACTCGACCACCGTCACCTTGGCGCCGAGGCGCTGCCAGACCGATCCCAGCTCCAGGCCGATGTAGCCGCCGCCGATGACCACCATGGTCTTCGGCACCTTGTTCAGCACGAGGCCGCCGGTCGAGGAGATGATCTGCTTCTCGTTGATCTCGATGCCCTTCAGCGGCATCACCTCGGAGCCGGTGGCGACGATGATGTGCTTGGCTTCCAGCGTGTCGGTGCCGCCGGCGTTCAGCGCCACCTCGACCTTGCCCAGCGCCGTGATCTTCCCGGTGCCGGCGACATGCGTGATCTTGTTCTTCTTGAACAGGAAGGCGACGCCCTTGACCGTCGCGTCAACCACTTTGTCCTTGTGGCCCAGCATCTTTTGCAGATCGAGCGCGACGTCCTTCACCTGGACGCCGAAATTGCCGAGCTCGTGCTGGGCCTCGTGGAACTTCTCGGAGGCGACGAGCAGCGCCTTCGAGGGGATGCAGCCGACATTGAGGCAGGTGCCGCCGAGCGTCTCGCGTTTCTCGACGCAGGCGACCTTCATGCCGAGCTGGGCGGCGCGGATGGCGCAGACATAGCCGCCCGGCCCCGAGCCGATGACGACGACGTCGAAGGACTGGGCCATGGATCAGACCTCGAGAAGGAGGCGCTGCGGGTCCTCGATCGCTTCCTTGACGCGCACCAGGAAGGTCACGGCCTCGCGGCCGTCGATGATGCGGTGGTCGTAGGAGAGGGCGAGATACATCATCGGGCGCACCTCGACCTTGCCGCCGATCGCCATCGGCCGCTGCTGGATCTTGTGCATGCCGAGGATGCCGGACTGCGGCGGGTTGAGGATCGGCGTCGACAGTAGCGAGCCGTAGACGCCGCCATTCGAGATGGTGAAGGTGCCGCCGGTCAGGTCCTCGATCGAGAGCTTGCCGTCGCGGGCCTTCTTGCCGAGCGCGTTGATGGTTTTCTCGATATCGGCGAAGCCCATCTGGTCGGCATCGCGCACCACCGGCACGACCAGGCCCTGCTCGGTGCCGACGGCGACGCCGATGTCGTAGTGGTTCTTGTAGATGATGTCGTCGCCGTCGATCTCCGCATTGACCGCCGGCAGCTCCTTCAAGCCCGCGAGGCAGGCCTTCACGAAGAAGCTCATGAAACCGAGCTTCACGCCGTGGCGCTTCTCGAAGTGTTCCTTGTAGGATTCGCGTAGCGCCATGACATGAGTCATGTCCACCTCGTTGAAGGTGGTGAGCATGGCGGCTGTGTTCTGCGCCTGCTTGAGACGCTCGGCGATGCGCTTCCTCAGGCGGGTCATCTTCACGCGTTCTTCACGCGGCCCGAGATCGCGTGGCTTGTGCGGAGCAGCAGGTGCCGCGGCCGCAGCAGGCTTCGATTCGAGCGCCGCGATCACGTCGCCCTTGGTCAGGCGCCCGTCCTTCCCGGAGCCGGCGATCGTCGACGGGTCGACCTTGGTCTCCTCGACCATCTTGCGGACGGACGGCGAGAGAGGCTGGACCGCAGCGGCAGGCTTGGCGGCCGGCGCGGGAGCGGACGGTTTCGCGGCCGGTGCAGAAGCCGCAGCCGGCTTGGCCGCGGGCTTCGCCGCAGCCCCGCCCGCGCCCTCGGTGATCGTGCCGAGCAGGCCGCCGACCTCGACAGTCGCACCGGCCGGCGCGGCGATGTCGCCGAGCGTGCCGGCGGCGGTCGCGTTGACCTCGAGCGTCACCTTGTCGGTCTCGAGCTCGACCAGCGGCTCGTCGCGGGCGACGGCGTCGCCGACGTTCTTCAGCCATTTGGCGACGGTCGCCTCGGTCACGGATTCGCCCAGCGCGGGTACCTTGATCTCGGTCGCCATGATCGCCTCTTGGTTCTTCTGATCTTCTAGGCCTTCAGCGTGAGCGCCTGGTTGAGGAGCTCGGCTTCCTCGCGATTATGCCGGCGCAGCAGGCCGGTCGCGGTCGCGGCCGCCGTCGGGCGCCCGACATAGATAGGCCGCCCCGCCTTGAGGCCGGCCTCGCCCATGCACTGCTCGATGCGGCGGTCGACGAAGAACCAGGCGCCGGCATTCTCCGGCTCTTCCTGGCACCAGACGACATCCGCCTTTGGGAAGCGCTGCAGCTCCTTGGTCAGCGCGTTGAACGGAAACGGATAGAGCTGCTCGAGGCGCATCAGGTAGATGTCCTTGACGCCGCGCTTCTCCCGCTCCGCGTAGAGGTCGTAGTAGATCTTGCCGGAGCAGAGCACGATCCGCTTGATCTTCTCATCGGCGACCACCTCGCCGTCATCCCAGAGGAGACGGTGGAAGGTCGAGCCGGGGCCCATCTCCGAGAGCTTCGAGACCACCATCTTGTGCCGGAGCAGCGACTTCGGCGACATGACGATGAGCGGCTTGCGATAGGGCCGGCGCAGCTGACGGCGAAGCGCGTGGAAGTAATTGGCGGGCGTCGTGCAGTTGACGACCTGCAGGTTGTCTTCGCCGCAGAGCTGGAGGAAGCGCTCGAGGCGCGCCGAGGAGTGCTCCGGCCCCGCGCCCTCGTAACCATGCGGCAGCAGCATCACCAGGCCCGACATGCGCAGCCACTTGATCTCGCCGGCGGCGATGAACTGGTCGATGATGATCTGCGCGCCGTTGACGAAGTCGCCGAACTGCGCCTCCCAGAGAACGAGCGAGTTGGGATCGGCAAGCGAGTAGCCGTATTCGAAGCCCAGGACCGCCTGCTCGGAGAGCGGGCTGTCATGCACTTCGAAGGTCGCCTGCCCCTCGCGGATGTTGTTCAGTGGGATGTAGCGCTGCTCGGTCTTCTGGTCGACCAGAACGGCGTGGCGATGGCTGAAGGTACCGCGGCCCGAATCCTGGCCCGAAAGCCGGACCGGCACGCCTTCGATCGCGAGCGTGCCGAAGGCGAGCGCCTCGCCCATCGCCCAGTCGATGCCCTCGCCGGTCTCGATCATCTTCTTCTTTGCTTCGAGCTGGCGCACGAGCTTCGAGTTTACCTGGAAGCCCTCGGGGAAGCGCGAGAGCGCCGCGCCGACCTCCTTCAGGGCCGCCATCTCGACCGCGGTGTCGCCGCGGCGGTCGTCGTTGGCGGCGAGGCCGAGACCCAGCCACTTGCCTTCGAGCCAGTCGGCCTTGTTCGGGCGATAGGCGGTCGCGGCCTGGAACTCGGTCTCCAGCATGTCGCGGAACTCCGCGTTCATGCCCTCGGCCTCTTCCTTGGTGACGACGCCTTCCTCGATCAGCCGCCTCTCGTAGATTTCGCGCGAGGTCGGCTGCGTCGCGATCTTCTTGTACATAAGCGGCTGGGTGAACATCGGCTCGTCGGATTCGTTGTGGCCGAAGCGCCGGTAGCAGAACATGTCGATGACGACGTCCGAACCGAATTGCTGGCGGTACTCGATGGCGATGCGCGAGACATGCACCACCGCCTCCGGGTCGTCGCCGTTGACGTGGAAGATCGGCGCATCGACCATCTTCGCCACGTCCGACGGATAGGGCGAGGACCGGGAGAAGCTCGGCGCCGTGGTGAAGCCGATCTGGTTGTTGACGATGAAGTGCAGCGTGCCGCCAGTCTTGTAGCCCTTGAGCTCGGAGAGCATCAGCGTCTCCGGCACCAGACCCTGGCCGGCGAAGGCCGCGTCGCCATGGAGGAGCAGCGGCAGGACCAGCTTGCGATCCTTGTCGCCGAGCTGCTGCTGCTTCGCCCGGGCCTTGCCTTCGACGACGGGGTTCACCGCCTCGAGATGCGAGGGGTTGGCGGTCAGCGACAGGTGCACGACGTTGCCGTCGAACTCGCGGTCCGAGGACGTGCCCATGTGGTACTTCACGTCGCCCGAGCCCTGCACCTCCTCGGGGTTCGCCGGGTTGCCCTGGAACTCCGAGAACAGCGCCTTGAACGGCTTGCTCATGAAGTTGGTGAGCACGTTGAGGCGGCCGCGATGCGGCATGCCGATCACGACGTCCTTGAGGCCGAGCTGGCCACCGCGCTTGAGGATCTGCTCGAGGCCCGGGATCAGCGCCTCGCCGCCGTCGAGACCGAAGCGCTTGGTGCCGACCCATTTGACGCCGCAGAAGCGCTCGAAGGTCTCGGCCGCGATCATGCGACCGAGGATCGCCTTCTTGCCGCGAGGCGTGAAATCGGTGTGGTTGCGCTCGCCCTCGATGCGCTCCTGGATCCAGGCGCGGCGCGCCGGATCGGTGATGTGCATGTACTCGACGCCGACATTGCCGCAGTAGGTCGCCTGCGCCGCCGCGAGGATCTGCTTGAGCGGCGCCGCCTCGAATCCCAGCTGCCCGGCGACGAAGATCGACCGGTCGAAATCGGCGTCGCCGAAGCCGTAGGTCGAGGGATCGAGCTCCGGGTGGTATTTCGGCTTCTCGAGGCCCAGCGGGTCGAGATTGGCGGCCAAGTGGCCGCGCTCGCGATACGCGCGGATCAGCATCAGCGCGCGGAAGGAGTCGACGGCCGCGGCGCGGACCTCGGTCTCGCTGGCGCCCTTCTTGACGACTCCGGCCGCGGCCATGTCGTGGCCGTTGCCGATGATGCGGCTGGACCGCGGCTTCCACGAAGCGCCTTTGACTTCGGAGACGACGGCCGCCGGCTCGTCGGTGAGCGCGCCGAACAGCGTGCGCCAGCTCTCGTCGACCGAATTCGGGTCTTCGATAAAGCGCTCGTGCATCTCGGCGATGAACGGCGCGTTCGCTCCGCTGAGGAAGGTTGCTTCTAATCCGCCTGCCATATCGTCCTCGACGCGACCGGCCTTTAAGGACCGTCGCGCTCCCTTAGGTGGGGCCGATATCAGGCCCCCTTCAAGACCTCGACCATGGTGGAGCCGAGCGCTGCGGGCGACTCGGTAACCCGGATGCCGGCGGAGCGCATCGCCTCGATCTTGTCGCCGGCGCCTCCCTTGCCGCCGGAGATGATCGCCCCGGCATGGCCCATGCGCCGGCCGGGCGGTGCAGTGAGTCCGGCGATGAACCCGACCATCGGCTTTTTCTTCTTGGCCTTCTTGAGGAAGTCCGCCGCGTCCTCTTCGGCGGTGCCGCCGATCTCGCCGATCATGATGATGCCCTGGGTCGCGTCATCCCCTAAGAACATGTCGAGGCAGTCGATGAAGTTGGTGCCGTTGACCGGATCGCCGCCGATCCCGATGCAGGTCGTCTGGCCGAGGCCCGCGGCCGTGGTCTGGCCGACCGCTTCGTAAGTGAGCGTGCCGGAGCGCGAGACGATGCCGATCTTGCCGGGCTTGTGGATGTGCCCGGGCATGATGCCGATCTTGCACTCGCCGGGCGTGATCACGCCGGGGCAGTTGGGGCCGATCAGCCGCGTCTTCGAGCCCGAGAGCGCCCGCTTGACCTTGACCATGTCGAGGACCGGGATGCCCTCGGTGATGCAGATGACGAGCGGGAGCCCGGCGTCGATCGCCTCCAGGATCGCGTCCGCGGCGAAGGGCGGCGGCACGTAGATCACGGAAGCGTCGGCCTTGGTCTCGGCCACGGCCTGGTCGACCGTGTCGAAGACCGGCAGGTTGAGGTGCTTGGTGCCGCCCTTGCCGGGCGTCACGCCGCCGACCATCTTGGTGCCGTAGGCGATCGCCTGCTCGGAATGGAAGGTGCCCTGGGCGCCGGTGAAGCCCTGGCAGATGACGCGCGTATCGCGTCCGACGAGGACCGCCATCAGGCCGCCTCCTTCACTGCCTTGACCACCTTCTCGGCGGCGTCGGCCAGATTGTCACCGGTGATGATCGGCAGGCCCGACTGGGCCAGGATCTTCTTTCCGAGCTCGACATTGGTGCCTTCGAGGCGGCAGACCAGCGGCACGTTGAGACTGACCTCGCGCGCCGCGGCGACGATGCCCTCGGCGATCACGTCGCAGCGCATGATGCCGCCGAAGATGTTGACCAGCACGCCTTCGACATTCGCATCCGAGAGGAGGATCTTGAAGGCCTGGGTCACGCGTTCCTTGGTGGCGCCGCCGCCGACATCGAGGAAGTTCGCCGGCGCGCCGCCATAGAGCTTGATGATGTCCATCGTCGCCATGGCGAGGCCGGCGCCGTTGACCATGCAGCCGATGTTGCCGTCGAGCTTGATGTAGTTGAGCTCGTACTGGTGCGCCTCGCGCTCGAGCGCGTCCTCCTCGTCGAGGTCGCGAAGCTCCTCGATGTCCTTGTGGCGGAAGAGCGCGTTGTCGTCGAAGTTCATCTTGGCGTCGAGCGCCAGCACCTGGCCGGCGCCGGTGACCACCAGCGGGTTGATCTCGACCAGCGAGGCGTCGAGCTCGTTGAAGGCCTTGTAGAGCGAGGTCATGAACTTGACCGCCGATCCCACCTGCGGCCCTTCGAGCTTGAGGCCGTATGCGAGCTTGCGCGCATGGAAGCCGGAAAAGCCGGAGGCCGGATCGATCGTCACCCTGATGATCTTCTCCGGATGCTTCTCGGCCACTTCCTCGATGTCCATGCCGCCTTCGGTCGAGGCCATCATGACGAGCCGGCTGGCCTTCCGGTCGAGCAGCATGCCGAGGTAGAGCTCGCGCTTGATGTCGCAGCCTTCCTCGACATAGACGCGCTTCACTTCCTTGCCCTTGGGTCCCGTCTGCGGCGTGACCAGCGTCATCCCCAGCATCTTCTGGGCCGTCGCCTTCACGTCGTCGATCGACTTGACCACCTTGATGCCGCCGCCCTTGCCGCGGCCGCCGGCGTGGATCTGCGACTTCACCACATAGACGGGTCCCGGAAGCACCTGCGCCGCCTTGACCGCCTCGTCGGGCGTGTAGGCGACACCGCCCTTCGGCACGGCGACGCCGTATTTGGCGAGCAGCTGCTTCGCCTGGTACTCGTGGATGTTCATGCAAGAGCGTCCACTTGAGTGAAGGGGATCAGGCGGCCGGCAGCTTCTTGACGACGTCGACCAGGGTCTTCACGGCGTTGACCGAGTGGTCGAACATCTTCTTCTCATCGGCATTGAGCGAGATCTCGACGATCTTCTCGACGCCGCCGGCGCCGATCACCACCGGCACGCCGACATAGACGTCGTTGATGCCGTACTGGCCGGTCAGGTTCACCGCGCAGGGCAGCACGCGCTTCTTGTCCTTGAGGTAGGCCTCCGCCATCTGGATCGCCGAGGCCGCCGGCGCGTAGAAGGCCGAGCCGGTCTTGAGCAATCCCACGATCTCGGCACCGCCGTCGCGGGTGCGCTGCACGATCTTGTCGATGCGCTCCTGCGTCGACCAGCCCATCTTGATCAGGTCGGGGACCGGGATGCCGGCGACGGTGGAGTAGCGGATCAGCGGCACCATGGTGTCGCCATGGCCGCCGAGCACGAAGGCGGTCACGTCCTCGACCGAGACCTTGAATTCCTCGGCGAGGAAGTAGCGGAAGCGCGCCGAGTCGAGCACGCCGGCCATGCCGACGACCTTGTTCGCGGGCAGGCCGCTCTTCTGCTGCATCACCCACACCATGACGTCGAGCGGGTTGGTGATGACGATGACGAAGGCGTTCGGGCAATGCGCCTTCACGCCGGCCGCCACCTGGGTGATCACCTTGGTGTTGATGCCGATCAGGTCGTCGCGGCTCATGCCGGGCTTGCGGGCGACGCCCGCGGTGATGATCACCACGTCCGATCCCGCGATCGCGGCATAGTCGTTGGTGCCGGCGAGCCTGGAATCGAAGCCTCGACCGGGCTCAGCTGGGCGAGATCGAGCGCCTTGCCCTGGGGCACGCCTTCGACCACGTCGAAGAGGACGATGTCGCCCAGGTCCTTCATCCCGGCGAGGAGCGCCAGCGTGCCGCCGATATTGCCGGCGCCGACGAGCGCGATCTTGTTGCGAGCCATCTCGAGTCCCCCCAAAGGATCGAAGTGCAGGAAGTCTAGCGGATTTAAGGGGCTAACTACCCTCATTTGATGCGTTGAGCAAGGCTCGTGGCATGCCTCCCCAAGTTTATGACCAGGGTGTAAAGTATTGGTAAACCTGGGGGACAGATGGGCTTTCGGGTCCATATCGGGCATCCGGCGCTGCTCCGGCTCTACGACTATTGGATAAGCCAGCGGACCGGCGGGGCGGCCCCGCTCCGGCGCAATATCGACCCGGTCGCCATTCCCCAACTGCTGCCGAACCTGATCATTGCCGAGCGCACCGAGGACGGCGACCTCCGCTACCGGCTGGTCGGGACCCGCATCGTCGAGGCGCATGGCCTCGACTATACCGGCTGGCGGCTCTCCGACCTGACCGGCGGCGACGGGCTGGCGCTGGCACGCGAACTCTACGCCCCGGTCATGGCCGAGGGCCTGCCGGTCTACTCAGAAGGCCCCTTCCAATGGCCGGGCGGCGAGTACCGCTGGACGCGGCGGCTGCACCTGCCGCTGAGCGCCGATGGCAGCGCCATCGACATGGCGCTGGCCGGCCAGGTCTTCGATCCGAAGCCGCCCGCGCCCGGCATGCCGATGATCAGGCCGGCGACCGCGGCCGAGATCGCCGAGGACGCCGCTATTTGAGGTGCGCCTATTTCAGATGCGGCTGCGCCTGGTACTCGGCGGACTGCATCTCTTCCAGCCGCGAGACCGTGCGCTGGAATTCGAACGCGCCTTCGCCCATCGGGTAGAGAAGCTCGGGATCGGTGGCCGCCGAGGAGATCAGGTTCACCTTCCGCTCATAGAGCGCGTCGATCAGGGTGACGAAGCGCTTGGCCTTGTCGCGGCTCTCGGCATTCATCTCAGGAATGCCTTCCAGGATCACGGTGTGATAGCGGCGCGCGATGGCGAGATAGTCACCGGCGCCGAGCGCCTGCTCGCAGAGATCGGCGAAACCGAACCAGGCGACGCCCTCGGCCGTGCGGGGCACCGGGACGATGCGCCCTTTCACGGTGATCTGCTCGGCGTGCGCCAGAACGCCCAGGGTCAGCCGGCGGAACGCCTCTTCCAGCGCCTCATGCGCCTCGGGCCCGTTGGGCTTGTGGTAGACCGCCATGCGTCCGAGCCGCGCGAGGCGATAGTCCGTCCGACCATCCAGCGATAGAACATCGAGCTTCTGCTGGATGAGCTTGATGAAGGGCACGAACAGCTCGCGCTGCAGCCCGCCCTTGTAGAGATCGTCGGGCGGCCGGTTGGAAGTGGCCACCACGACGACGTTGAGCTCGAACAGCGCGAAGAAGAGACGACCCAGGATCATCGCGTCGGCGATGTCATGGACCTGGAACTCATCGAAGCAGAGCAGCTTCGCCTCGTCGGCGATCTGGCGTGCCAGCGGCCGGATCGGCTCCGAGGTCTTGGACACCTTGTTGGTCTGGCGCCAGCGATGGATGCGCTCGTGGCATTCCTGCATGAACTCGTGGAAATGCACGCGGCGCTTCTTCGCGATGCGCACCTGCGCGAAGAACAGATCCATCAGCATCGACTTGCCGCGGCCGACGCCGCCCCAGAGATAGACGCCGCGCGGCACCTCGGTCGGCTTCTTGCCGAAGAGACGCGCGCCCCATCCCGTGCCCCCGCCGCCTTCCGATTGCGTCAGCTCCTCGTCCAAGCGGTCGAGGCGCCGGGCGATCTCGGCTTGGTCAGGGTCCGGTTTCAGCTTGCCGGAGGCGACCTGGGCATCTAACCCGGCCGATACTTCGGCATAGGAGGCCGCTGTCATGTGTGCCTGATAGCGCGCCTTGGAACTTCGCTCAACTCTCCGCCTTTCAGACCTTGGTATCGGGAAGCGCGCAACCCATCTCCGACGAGGAGAAAAAAGCCATGACCGAGTCCAGGATCATCCCCTGCCCGAGCTGCGACACGCTCAATCGTGTGCCCGTCGACCGGCTCGCGGAAGGCGGCAAATGCGGAAGCTGCGGCAAGGCGTTGTTCCCCGGGAAGCCGGTCGCGCTGTCGACCGCGCGCTTCGACAAGCACGCGGCCTCGGCGGACCTGCCGCTCGTCGTCGATTTCTGGGCGCAATGGTGCGGACCCTGCCGGGCGATGGCCCCGACCTTCGAAGCGGCAGCCGCGGAAATCGAGCCCGAGGCCCGACTCGCCAAGGTCGACACGGACGCCGAGCCGGCCCTCGCCCAGCGCTATCGCATCCAGGCGATCCCGACGCTGATCCTGTTCAAGGGCGGCCGCGAGATCGCGCGCCAGTCGGGCGCGATGGGCGCCGGCGATCTCCGCCGCTGGATCGGCCAGAACCTCGGCTGAGACCTATTGCGCGGCGCGGGCGGTGCCGCGCTCGGTCCGCGCCGTCTCCTCCATCTGGCGGCGCGCGCGGATCGCTTCCGCCATGAGGCCCGACGCGTTCTCGGTCGCGACATCGGCCCAGCCGACGACGCTGCCGGCCTTGACCGCGCGCTTGAGCTTGAGGCCATGCGCGAGGCCGATCGGCAACGCGCCCTCGCTGAGCGAGCGTTCCGCCGGCAGGCATTTGCCCCAGACCGTGTAGCCGCCCTCGCCGTCGAGAACCTCGCCGGCGGCGAGATCGCGCTTGGCGGTCGCGACCGCATCCGCGCGGAAGCCGGTGGCGACGCCGGTCGGCTCGCGGCGCAACGCGGCGGAAGCGACCGAGATGCCGAGCTCGAGGCCGATCAGGTGATAGGGCTTGTACATCGCGGTGTAGCGGCCGGTGCCATCGGTCACGAGCCCGTACTGCTTGAAGCAGTCGCGAACATAGCCGGTGGCGCCCTCGAAGACGACATAGACGCCCCAGCGGAGATCGCGGAAGACCGGGCGGCCGTCGCGCTCGAGCGAGGAGATCACCTCGACCTTGCCTTTGCCCTCGAGCACGCCGCCATGCGACTTCGGCCTGAGCACATGGGCGAGATCGTCGACGCCGCAGGGCGGAAACAGGAGCCCGTCGGAGGGCGCCGAGAGGCCGGTGGCGTTGGCGACCGCCGTCATCTCGATCGCCGACTTGGTGCCGTCGATGAAGGAGTTGAACATCTGCGCATTGAGCTCGCCGCTCGCCACCTGCTCGCGGGAGAAGCCGTAGTGCTGCCACACCGATTCCGGCGTCGAGCCGTGATAGATCGGCAGGTACTTGGTGCCCTTGCCGGCCGCCGTCACCTCGAAGCCGGAAGCGCGCGCCCAGTCGACCATCTCGGCGATCAGGGCCGGCTGGTCGCCATAGGCGAGCGAATAGACGACGCCGGCCTTCTCGGCTTCGCGCGCCAGCATGGGGCCGACCAGCGCATCGGCTTCGACGTTCACCATGACGACGTGCTTGCCGGAAGCGAAGGCGGCGCGCGCATGGGCGATGCCGGCCGGCGGCGAGCCGGTGGCGTCGATGATCACCTCGATGCCGTCACCCGCGATCATCGTCATCGAATCTTCGGTGAGCCAGGTCGTGCCCCTGGCGACGGCATCGGCGAGCGAGGAAGCGGCGAACTGCTCGGGCTTCCAGCCGACGCGGGTCAGCGATGCCGCGGCGCGATCGCGCTTCAGATCGGCGATCGCGGCGATGTGCATCCCCGGCGTGGTCAGCGCCTGGGCCAGGAACATCGAGCCGAACTTGCCGGCGCCGATCAGGCCGACGCGCACCGGCTTCCCGGCGGCGGCGCGCTTGTTGAGGAGAGCGTAGAGGTTCATGGCGCTACTCCGCCGCCTTCCGGCGGAACTGCATCAGGCAATCGTCGGCCAGCGTCTCGATCGGCGTGAAGTCGCGATGCGCGATGTATTCCGGCCGCTTGAAGCGGCGGATCGCGTTGTCGACGCGATTGGCGCTGACATAGACGATCAGCCGGTCCCAGGGCGACATGTTCGAGGTCGAGCCGTGGACGAGGTTGCCGTGGAAGAAGAGCGCGGTGCCCGGCCCGCCCTTCGGCGCGACGATGCCGCCGCGCTCGACCAGCTTCCGGATCGTCGCGTGGTCGATGGTCCAGAGCGGGTAGCTGGTGGTGGTCAGGTCGTGGCCGGCCTTGAGCACGCCTTCGCGATGGCTGCCGGGGATGAACATCAGGGGCCCGTTGAACTCGTTCACCTCGTCGAGAAAGATCGCGAGGTTCATCGCGTGGCAGTTCGGCATGTCGTCGTCGTTCTTCCAGGTGCCGTAGTCCTGGTGCCACTGCCAGACATCGCCGTCGAAGGCGGCCTTGCCGTTGATCTTGTGCTGATGGATGTAGACTGGCCCGCCCAGGAGCTGAACCGCCGGATCGATCATGCGCGGATGGCGCGAGAGCGCGCGGTAGACCGGGTTGTAGGTGTGCGCGGCGAAATTGGTGCGGACCACGTCGCCGGTCTTCTCGCGCACATTCTCCGGCCGCCGCTCGGCATAGAGCTGAGGCACCTCGCCCTTGAGGATCGCGACTTCTTCCTTCGAGAAGAGATCCGGGTAGACCAGGAACCCCTGCTCCTGGAAACGGGCGACGTCGGCGGCGGGCAGCTTCATGGTCGGCGTCCTGAGGAAGGGGCGGCGAGGAAGACGTTACCCGGCTTGGGCCCCCCGTTCACCCGGGAACCCCGCCGCCGCGCCCACCTCTGACCAGTAGCCCGCATCCTGTCAAAAACCGGCCTCCCTGGCAAGGACTAAATTCCGCATAGTGACGATTTTTTACCTTGAAATTTTCGGATGGCCGCACCAGCGATGCCTTCAAGGCGCAATGTCCCTTTCGTCCCTCTCTCCCGCGTCGTACGCGGGGGAGGGGGTACAAAGAACCCCTCCGGCCGCTGCTCAACATGCTCTCGCCTCTCCGATGAATGTGAGATGCTGCGCGCAAGAGTTGCGGTGGGGCGGCTTCATGTCGAGGAAGCGTATCGACGTCGGGTTCGGCGCGAGTACCGTGAGCAAGGATCACGATACCGCTGCGGCCGAGCATGACGCCTGGTTTCGGCGTCGGGTGCAGGCCGGGCTTGATGACGCAACCGCGGGGCGGCTTGTGCCGGGCGAGGAGGTCGAAGCCGAGTTCGCCGCTCGCAGGAAGGCATCGAGGCGCCGGATCGCCACCGGATGACGCCGGAAGAGTTCAAGGACAAGTGGCGGAACACGCCGCTGACCGAGCGACAATCCTACCAGTCGCATTTCAACGACCTCTGCAAGCTGCTCGACGTGCCGGCGCCCTATGAGGTGGATACCGAGGGCGCGAACTACTGCTTCGAGAAGGGCGCGGAGAAGACGACCGGCCGCCAGGGCTGGGCGGATGTGTGGAAGCGCGGCTGCTTCGGCTGGGAATACAAGAAGAAGCATGCCGACCTGACCGCGGCCTATGCCCAGCTCCAGCAATACGCCCCGGCGCTGGAGAACCCGCCGCTGCTGATCGTCTGCGACACGCAGCGCTTCGTCATCCACACGAACTTCACCAACACGCCGCGCGTCACCCACTGTGAATCGGCGTGGAATATTGACCCCGTTTTGGGGGTGATCGGCGTTGAATATTGACCCCCTGATTTTGTTGGTGATCGGCAAGCTGCCCGTTTTTGGTGAGACGGGTGGCGGGGATGTTGACAGT